>Ga0102591_1001378_pt1 | contig 33750 bp, 32 predicted proteins | sample AraplaCol_mCL_r2_2_FD_76860 | JGI IMG/M metagenome (GOLD analysis project Ga0102591, IMG submission 76860) | Arabidopsis root microbial communities from North Carolina, USA - plate scrape MF_Col_mCL_r2 (SPADES assembly) (version 2) | ecosystem: Host-associated > Plants > Roots > Endosphere...
ATGCACGCAGTCCAGACCGCCTTCATCGAACATGACGCTTTCCAATGCGGTTACTGCACACCTGGCCAGATCATGTCAGCCGTCGCCTGTATTCGCGAAGGCCACGCTGGCTCGGACGATCAGATCCGGGAATACATGAGCGGCAACATCTGTCGATGCGGCGCCTACCCGCATATCGTGGCTGCCGTGCGCGATGCCGCCAGCCGCCTCAAGAAGGAGGCCACGCTATGAGAACCTTCGATTACCTGCGCGCCGAGGATACAGCTACCGCGATTGCCGAGGCTGCCAAGCCGGATACCCTGTTTCTCGCAGGCGGCACCACGCTGCTCGATCTCATGAAACTCAATGTCGAGCGCCCGGCGTACCTGATCGACATCACACGCCTGCCTGGCCTCGACACGATCGATGTCTCGACGGATGTCATCCGGATCGGCGCGCTCGCCAAGATGAGCAAAGTCGCCGCCCATGCCGATATCATCTATGCTGCGCCAGTTCTGTCCGAGAGCCTATGGAGGGCAGCCTCGGCACAATTGCGCAACATGGCGTCGATCGGCGGCAACCTGATGCAGCGCACGCGATGCATGTATTTCCGCGACCCCGGTGCCTATTCCAATTGCAACAAGCGCAATCCCGGCTCCGGCTGCGCAGCCCTTGAGGGCGTCAATCGCAACCACGCGGTCCTCGGCACCAGCGATGCCTGTATCGCCATTTATCCCGGCGACTTCGCGGTCTCGCTTGTGGCGTTCGACGCCACTCTGCTCATTCGAGGCTCTGTCGAGCGCCGCGTCCCTATCGATGAATTCTACCTGCTTCCGGGGCAAACGCCGAATCTCGAGCATCAACTGTCACCCGGCGAGATGATCGTCGGGATCGAAATCCCGCGTGTCCCCGCCTTGAAGCGATCTCACTATCTCAAGGTCCGTGATCGCGCTTCGTATGAGTTTGCGGCAGCCAGTGCCGCGGTCGGGATCGAATTCGAACCCGATGGCAAGACCGTTCGCGACGTGCGTATCGCGGTGGGCGGTGTCGCCACCAAGCCTTGGCGCCTGCGCGCCGTCGAAGATGCGCTGAAAGGGAAGCCGATTCTCGAGGCGACGCTTCGGACCGCGGCGGCAGCCGCTGTCGATGGCGCAAAATCGAGCGGACACAACGCGTTCAAGATCGAGCTGACACCGAAGGTCGTGGCACGCGCCCTGATGACGGTAGGAGATATCGCATGACAGACAAAAATCATTTGGAACTCAGCCGCCGTAACGTGATGAAACTCGGTGCAGGCGTTGCTGCAGTCGCTGGCGCTGGCGTCAATCTGGCACCGAACGCTTTTGCTGCCGAACCCGCCACTCAAAAGGTTACAGCGCTCGGTTCCCGGATTTCTCGCGCAGAAGGTCCGTTGAAGGTCGCAGGCCAGGCCCGCTATGCGATCGAGCAGAAGCTTGAGAACATGGCCTATGGTGTGACAGTCCAGTCGACGCGTCCGGCAGGGCGGATCCTCAATATCGATACCTCGGCCGCTAAAGCCGTTCCGGGAGTGATCGACGTCTACACCTTCCAGAATTCCTTGAAGATCAATAAACCGACGGTCTACAGCAAGGGCGGCGGCGCGACCGAAGAATTTACGCCCATCCAGGACGACGTTGTCCGCTTCAACGGCATGCATATCGCGCTCGTGGTTGGAGAAACCTTCGAAGCGGCGACGGAAGCTGCAAGCCTTCTCAAAGTGGACTATGAGGACGGCGACGCCATTCTCGATATCAACGACCCCAAGGCCAAGCCGGTGCTCATCCAACCGATGGGCGCGACATGGGGCGATGCAGAGGCAGGGCTGGCCAGTGCCGAGGTCAAGGTCGATGTCACCTATACCACCGCGCGGGAATACAATGTGCCGATGGAGCCGCATGCCACCATTGCGTCTTGGGAGAATGGAAAGATCACCGTCTGGGAGCCTAGCCAATGGGTTGGAGGCGCCAGAAGCGTTGTCGCAGAATTTCTGGGCATCGATATCGAAAACGTGCGGGTCATCTCCCCTTATGTCGGCGGGGGTTTCGGCTCGAAGATCGGGGCGCATCCCCATGTCGGGCTCGCCTGTGCCGCCTCTCGTCAGTTGAACCGTCCGGTCAAAGTATCGCTCACGCGTCCGCAGACCTTTACCGGGCTTGGCGGCAGACCGGCAACGCGGCAAACCCTCTCTATCGGCGCCTCGAGAGACGGCAAGATCACATCGATCGTTCACGAGAGCTGGAACGAGACTGCGATCGATGAGGTCCACGTCGAAGCCTGCAACAATGTGACCAAGATCATGTACGCGACACCGAATTTCTCGTCGCGCCTGAACGTCGTGCCCGTCAATACGGTCCAGCCTGGTTGGAAACGCGGTCCCGGAGAAAACCCAAGCGCCTATGCGCTGGAAAGTGCGATCGACGAGCTGTCCTACGCTCTGAATATGGACCCCGTCACGTTGCGCCTTGCCAACTGGGCCGAAGTGGACCCAAGCAACGGCATGCCATGGACGACACGGCAGTTGCGGGAGGCCTATGCCACCGGTGCAGAGGCCATCGGCTGGTGGAACCGTAATCCGGTCCCGCGTTCGATGCGCGAAGGCCGTGAACTCATCGGTTACGGAATGGCTGCTGGCTCCTACCCAATGATTCGGACGGCCAGCGAAGCCAAAATCGTCCTCCATGCCAATGGACGGGTCGAAGTCCTCAGCGCCGCCACCGATATGGGAACGGGGACCTACACCATTCTCGCCCAGACTGCTGCAGACTACCTCGGAGTTCCGGTGGAAACCGTCACTGTTCGTCTTGGTGACACGTCTCTCCCGCGCTCTGCCCTGGCCGGCGGCTCTCAGCAGGCCAACAACCTAACTGGGGCCCTGGTCAAAGCCGCAGAAAACGCCCGCGCAGCTTTGCTGGAGCTTGCTGCATCTGATCCGAAGTCTCCCTTACAGGCCTCGAAAATAGCAGACCTCATCTTCGAGAACGGCACGATACGCCCGACCCGTCGGCCTGCTGGCGGCATCAGTATCGCGGAGTTGCTGAAAGCCGTTGGCAGGGACCGTTTGGAAATCGAGGGGAACACCTTTGCTCCCGGCGCCACCGAAGACATGAAGAATGCCGCCGACCGCAGTTTCGCCCAGTTGAAAGGCGCCGTGGAGGGTGGTGTTTCAGCTCATAGCTGGTGCGCGCAGTTTGTCGAAGTTCGTGTCGATGAAGATTTCGGAACGATCCGGGTCAAACGCATGGTTTCCGCCTTCTGCTGCGGCCGGATCTTCAATCCTAAGCTGGCCGAAAGCCAGTGGATCAGCGGCATGGTGATGGGGCTCGGCCAGACGTTGCTCGAAGAGGGATTTGTCGATCAGCGAGACGGACGGACCGTTAACGCGAATTTCGCGGACTATGCCGTCCCGGTCAATGCAGACGTGCCCGACATTCAGGTGATCTCAGTTGGTATTCCTGACATGCAAGCAACTGCACTTGGCGGCAAAGGCGTCGGCGAGATTGGCGTCGTTGGCGTTGCACCCGCCATCGGCAATGCCGTCTTCCATGCGACAGGCAAACGGATCCGTAGTCTTCCGATCACGCTTGAAAAGCTGATTTGAACAACGGGGCGCTGTGACAAGGCTTGCAGCGCCCACGCCTTTTGAGGTTTCTGATGCTAAACTCATTTTCCGTCCTCGACGCTCCACCTGTGCCGGTTTGTGCCTTTATGACCGATGACGCCGCAGCGATCATCAATTATGCAGCAGATGGTACAGATTGCGGGTTGGGAAGTGCGTTGGTCACGCTTGTCGAAATCCGTGGAGGGGCAGCGCGCGCAATCGGCGCTCAGATGGCAGTTCGTGGTGACGGCAGTTATTGTGGCTACATATCCGGCGGTTGTACAGAAGCCGCTGTTGCCGCTGAAGCGATCACAGCGATCAGCAAGGGCACGGACAGATATCTCAGCCTCGGCGAAGGCTCGCCATTCTTCGACATCAGTCTGCCCTGCGGCGGTGGAATTACTCTGGCAATCCACGTCATCAGAGATGTCAGTGCGCTCCGTCAGGTGCTCACAGCCCTGGAGGCTCGCAGAAGGATTGCTCTCCACTACGTCCCCGGTACCCAGACAATTAAAGCAGTCAAGGCACCGACAGGCGCTGTCTCCTCATGGAGCGAGACTGCATTTCTCCGGGTCTACAGACCAAATCTCCGTCTCATCCTGTGTGGACGCGGGATCGAATTGGAGGCGACTACGAGGGTCGCGATGGCCTCAGAGTTCGAGGTGTTCGCGTTCGTTCAAAAATCTCGTGATTTTGAAGCGAGCATGATCGACCAGGACACAGCGGTTGCGGTGCTGTATCACGACCTTGATCAGGAACTGCCTTGGTTTGAAGCTGTATTGCGCAGGAAGCCGTTCTACATTGGCGCCCTCGGCAGCAAAAGAACCCATGAGCGTCGCTGCCAGGCACTACGCGACCTGGGCTACTCATCTGCTGAAGCGGCTCGGATCAAAGCGCCGATCGGACTGTTCGGGCCGACCCGCGATGCGAACGCGTTGGCGCTTTCGGTCGTGGCCGAGGTCGCGCAGGCGTTTTCCCTGCCACAGAATTAAACGTCCTTAAGGCCGAAGCACATGTGGCCAAAGGCTCGAATCGCCAACAATTAGAGGAAGTGAACGAATGTCTTACGATCCTAAAGACTATCATTTCGACTTGCGATCCGTCGGTTCAGGGTGGCTGCTTGCTGTACTGATCTTTTGTGGCATGGGCGTTGCGAGTGTCGATCTGCACGGTACGGTTCAGGCAGGGTGGACCGCAGTCGCCCGTGAGACGCCATCCAAAACTGTTGTCCAGTGCACGTGATGATCTAACCGCGCGTCAGGTTACAGCATGACCGACGGCACTCAATCTTTGCGGCAACAATGGACTCATTTTTGCGCAAAAACCGGGTAACGAGCCCGGTAAGCAGTCCGACTTCAGTGAGTGTATATATGTTCAGCTTTCAGGCTGAAACTGCATCAAGGCAGACAAAGCAGCGGGTTGCGAAAAGTATCCCGCTGCCGGAATTTTCAGGCTTTTGGTTCAAACGACAACGAACCTGAAAGTTCGCGATGGGCATCGATCTGCTGTTGGACAAGCGCAAGCTTTTGTTCGACCATAGCGACCGCGTCGGCACCTGCGATGAAGCGGCGAGGAAGTTGGGGCAAGTTCACCAGCGTAATCAAGGCCTCCGCCAGCTTGTGCGGATCTCCAGGCTGCTGGCCGCTGGCGGATTTCCAGGACGCGATGTTCTGCGCGCGTCGCTCGGCGTAGTCGCTGACGGATGACGAAGCATATTGGGTGGAGTCGTCTGTCAGGAGCTCGGTTCGGAAGAAGCCCGGATTGACGATCATCGTCTCGATACCAAAGGGCGCGACTTCCGGCTGCAGCGATTCAATCCAGCCATCCAGGCCGAACTTTGCGGCAGCGTAGGCACTGCAGAACTCGAAGCCGACCAGGCTGGCTGTTGACGATATGGACACGATCCTGCCCGATACCTGCTTGCGCATCACCGGAAGCACAGCACGCGTAACATTCATCGGGCCGATCAGAGCGCTCGCCAGCTGCAAGTCCATTTGCTCAGGCGTCAGATCTTCGAAATAGCCCGCGTAGAAGCTTGCTGCGTTGTTGACCAGAACATCGATGCGTCCGAAACGTTCGACCACTGCGTTAACGGCGGAGACGGCGTCTGCCGGCTTTGTCACGTCCAGCGTCGTCACCAGCAGATTTTCTGAAGCGCCGATTGCCTTGGCAACACGCTCCGGGTTCCGGCCAGTGGCAACGAGCTTGTCGCCTGACGCCAGAACCGCTTTCGCGAAATCGAGGCCCATGCCGCGGCCGGCGCCTGTGATCATCCATACTTTAGTCATGGGGTTTCTTTCGATGTTGGATTGGGATGGGGCCGAGCCTGACGGCCCATCAGTTGGCGCGATGAGCTACGCGCTTGCTTGATCTGCTTGATCTGCTCGTTCTGCGAGGTCATCATCGACCTTGAACCAACCTGTCGCGGTCTGGATCACTCCCCAGAGCTTGGTGGGAAGCTCGATCTTCGGAACGTTCGAGGTCCTCACAGCGCTCTCGATTAGATTTTCCTGACCGCTCGCCGACAGCTCGACCCAATTCGGATTGATGACCAATCCCTGGCCGACCGCTACAAGCGACAGACCGAGTTCGAGAGCACGGTTTGCCTGCTCGGGCGTCCTCATCTGGCCAGCGGCAATCACCGGCACACGTCCTGCGACGCGCGTGGCAATCAGCTCCGCGATCGTGTGTTCGCCAGTATTAGAAAGAGGCTTTGCTTCGAGCACATTGGCCAGCGAGGCGTGGAGATAGTCCACACCCACATCGATGAGTCGGTCGATCAAGCCATAGGCGTCGTTGATACGGAGACCGCCGTCTTCCGATTCTTCCGGCGAAATACGATATCCCAAGAGGAACGGCCGTGTGGCGAATTCGCTGATGACCCGCTTCACTTCTGCTACGACAGCGAGTGGAAAGCGCATCCGGTTTTCCGGCGATCCACCCCACTCATCATCGCGCTTGTTGTAGAAAGGCGAGAAAAAGTTCTGGAGCAGGAATCCATGCGCGCCGTGCAGTTCGATACCGTCGAATCCGGCCTCGATCGCGCGACGGGTGGCTGCGCCGAATTCGGCGATCACATCGAGGATTTCGTCATGGCTCAACGGGCGCGGTACAACCCCGCCTGGATTGAACGGTCCGGCGGCAATGGGGACAGCACTGGAGCTTACAACGTCCCGGTCCGGCACGAGATCGGGTTCCGCCTTGTTGCCGGCGTGGAAGATCTGCAGAATCGCTGGAGCTCCGCCGCTCTTCGCCGCATCAGCCAACTGTTGGAGGCTCGGTATGTATTTGTCGTCGTAAGCGGCAAATTCGCCCGTGAAGCCGATGCCGTTTGCTGTTACGTGAGTGCAGCCAGTCAGAGCCAGGCCGACACCGCCCACCCTGCGCCGATAGTAGCTGATTTCCTCATCTGACACCGTCCCATCGTCATTTCCGGACCATGTCGTCATCGGCGCCATCACGACACGGTTTCGCAGGCGCAACCCGTTCGGAAAGCTAAAGGGTTCGAACAGTCTGGATTTCTTGATCGGCATTTCTCTTCATCGCTCTTTTGACTCTATCGGAGCCAGTTTTTAGCAATGAAGCCGATCGGCGATTATTCGTTATAATCTGCATGATGTTAGAAATAGGATTTCTAAATGAGTGCGGGCGGCGGTTCGGACGAGACTGGCTCTGCGCTCCGCCCAGTCAACACGGCTGAGGTAGGCCGCTCAGCGATGAAGGTGGGCTGGCGAGCCGCTCTGACATTCAGAAGCGAGCTTTATAGGTTCATGCGAATATCAGCCCATAATCGCGAGAGCGACGTCCCCTAAGTTTGGATTGAACCGCCGATGTCATCGGTCCGATCAATATAAGGACGATTTAGGAAAACCTCATGAAGTACCGCACACTCGGACATTCCGGCCTATCGGTTTCTAACCTCATTCTAGGCGTGATGGGATTTGGGACGGAGACCCCGGAAAAAGAAGCCTTCGCCATTCTCGATGCTTTCGTCGATGCCGGAGGAAATATGATCGACACAGCCGACGTTTACGGGAATGGGGCATCAGAAGAACTGATTGGCCGTTGGCGTGCAAGCCGCAAGGACAAGACTGACCGGCTTGTCGTCGCCACGAAAGCTCGCTTCGGAACAGGTCCCGACGTGAACGACGCCGGGACTTCGCGGCCCCACCTCCACCGGGCGCTAAATACATCGCTCGCCCGAATGGGCATAGAGGCGATCGATCTCTACCAGATGCATGGATGGGATCCCCTCACCCCGCCCGAGGAAACCCTGACGTTTTTGGATTCGGCGGTACGGGCCGGAAAGATCCATTACGTTGGCCTTTCCAACTTCACCGGTTGGCAGTTGCAGCTATTCCTATCGACTGCACGTTCAATGGGTCTAACGGTCCCGATCACGCTGCAGCAGCAATACAGCTTGGTTGTGCGCGAGGTAGAATATGAGGTCATCCCGGCGGCACTGTATAATGGGATAGGGCTCCTGCCTTGGTCCCCGCTCGGTAGCGGCTTTCTGACGGGAAAATATTCGCGCGCCACCGAGCCAGCCTCAGACACGCGCCTTGGCAACGGCAACGCCATGTTCAAACGGATCGGGGACAAAATGTTCGCCAGCGATCGAAACTGGGCGACGATGGATGCCGTTAAGCAAATTGCCGGCGAGATCGGCGCGACGCCAAGCCAGGTCGCGTTGAGCTGGGTCACAAACCGCCCATCCGTTACAGCGAGCATCATTGGTGCGCGCACAATGGAGCAGCTCAAGGACAATCTGGCGGCCGGCGACCTCGTACTCGATGAAGCCGCGATGAAGAAGCTCGACGCGGTAAGTGCGCCCACGCCTGAAGAATATCCCTATGGACCCTTCGGCGTTCTTCAACGCCACCGATACGTCGATTCCAGTGAGCAAGCTATCATGGAGTTGAACGGCTGATCAGAGGACGCTGCTTCATGGCGATCGCGTGAAGCGATCGCCAATAGTTGGTTAACGCGCACGCAAAAAGCCAGCGGGCATCGAATTAGAACCGCTGCTTCAGCCTCTGCAGCAACGCGGTCGTGTAATGCGTCACGCAGATGAGCAACCCCGCAACAGCACCTTGGTGGAGGAAGAAGTGCAACGCCGCTTCTTCGAAATTCCAAAAGTTCAAGGTCATTTCAGCTAACAGGCGCGAGCCGGTGCCAATGACCGTCCAACTATGGATGCCATAGGCTGCGATGGAAAGAGCTAAAACACGGAGGATCCATGTCCGGCCGGCGTTGGGTGCGCCAAGGCGTGTCCAAGAGCGCATCGAAGTCATGATCATTGACCAGCGCATCCCGACATGCACCGCGACGATCACGAGAGCCCAATAGGCGGCTTGGGCGTGCAGCTGACGCGCGCTGAAGGAGCTGGCAATCGGCAGGGCGCTGAACAGAGATTGCGAGATGACAATGCTGGTTGCCAGCAGGATCAGCATCACAGCCGCGAGCGTCGCGATGGTGGCGATGTTGAGCCAGCCCCGCAAATCCCGGCCACCCTTGCGGACGGCCGAGCCATACCAGCGACGATTGAAGGTGTTGTGGGCGACCAGCAGCCCGAACATCGCCGTTCCGATCAGCTCATGCGCGAGGTTCCCCAGCCAGTCATAGGCCAGGGCCGCGAGCAGCAAACCGCCCGCTACCAAGTTTATCAGCAGACGCGCTTGAAGGGCCATCAGGGCAGGTAGGCTTCCATGCGCTCGCGAGTGAACATGAAATCATTGCTTTCCTGACCCTGATGGCAGGACTCGCATCGCTCCGCGATCGAGGTGCGATTGACCTCGCCGTTGACGCCAAACTGCTGGAAATGCCAGTCGCCGGTGCGCTTCTCCTCCTCGACTTCGAGGCCCCAGTCGACGCCCTTTTCCATGACGAAATAGCTTGTTAGAGCGCCGTTTTCATAAATCTCCAAGACAAGCCTTGTGCCCGGCGGCAGTGGCTGGCCAGCCTTGGCGATGTCGATCGTTTCTTTCAGGGCGTAGGCAAGCTCGCCGCCTGAGCCACGTCTGTAATCCCCATACATGACCATCTGCTTGAAATCTTTGGGGAACGTCACGCGGTTAGCGGCCGTGGCGGTGGAGCCACTTGTCAGAAGGAGAATAGCTGCGAACGGTGCAAAGAAAACAGAACGAAAACGTGACAAAGGCATGGGGATCCTTTCCTGCTGCGTGGATGTAGGCGATTGGCGGCAGTCTGAATGCCAACAGGTGGCACGCGGCGTCCGTCTCAACGGAAGGTCAGGCGTCTACGTCGAGCGCTTCCCTGAACATTGGGCTCATACGTCCGCCACGTACCGGGTTGGCGGAAAGCACTGCGTTGATCTCCGTAAGATCGGCGGGCGTCAATTCCACCCGAAGCGCCCCGAGATTTTCAACCAGGTGGTCGATGTTGCGGGTGCCAGGAATTGGCACGATAAAGGTCCCCTGCGCACGCAGCCATGCCAATGCGATAGCAGACGGCATCACTCCCTTTTTCGCCGCGAACTGTTTGAGGAACTCGACTATCGGCATATTGGCCGCCATGTTTTCCGAACTGAAGCGGTCAAAATTGGCGCGCAGGTCCGTATTCGGGTCGAACTTGGTGGTGCTATCGATCCTGCCGGTCAGATACCCCATTCCAAGCGGTCCCCACGGCACGAAGCCGATCCCGAGTTCCTCGCAAGTTGCCAGAACACCATTCGTTTCCGGATTGCGCTCGATCATCGAATACTCCGTCTGCACAGCTGTCACAGCCTGCACCGCATGAGCTCGGCGGATAGTTTTCTGGCTCGGTTCTGACAAGCCGAAATGCAGGACCTTGCCTTCCTGGATCAAATCCTTGACAGCGCCGGCTACGTCCTCAATCGGCACGTTCCTATCGACTCGATGCTGATAGAATAGATCGATGTGATCTGTCTTGAGGCGCTTCAACGACGCTTCCGCTACTCGTTTGATACGTTCCGGCCGGCTATCCCGGTCTGTCGTGCCGTTAAGCGCGAAACCGAACTTGGTCGCGATTTTTACCTGGTTGCGGATTGGAGCCAAGGCCTCGCCCAACAGCTCCTCGTTGATGAAAGGACCGTAGACTTCAGCCGTATCAAAAAAAGTGACGCCATTCTCATGCGCGGTCCGTAACACCCGTATGCCGTCGGAAATGTCGACCGCGGGGCCATAGGTGCCACTGATACTCATCGCGCCCGCACCTATCTCAGAAACTTCGAGCGTTCCGAGCTTGCGGGTCTTCATTGAGCCTGGCTGAATGGCAGGAGTGTCGGAGGCGGCGGCCCAGGCATTTTTCCCTAGCGGGAGGACTGCGCTGGCAACTGCGGCTCCCATCAGAAAGTCGCGTCGTCTGATTTCAAATTGGCGCGCTTCGTGATTCTGCTGATCCATGGTGCGACTCCTGTTGAAGGCCTAGGCCAAGCGGATGCCTCTTCACAGACGCGGGGCGTTGCGAGTGATGGCCATGGCCGTGGCGGGTTCCCTTTACAGGATTAGATATGACGGTACGCAGCATCGGTTTAGACGGTATTTTCTGCATGGGCCTAGAAAGGGCATTTCTGAATGCCGCTTAGCTAGGACGAGAATCCTGGGCCATACGATCGGCAGGCCGCCGGACACTGCACTAGCAGTGCAAGCAAATTGCGCCATCGCCTTGAACCAATCCGAACCAGCTACCATGTTGTTAACGGGTAGAAAGTTTCAGCAACTGCTTGTTTTAATTGGCTTGTGCGCAATTCGACCAATTATTGATCATCGTAACCTGCTGAGTTTAAATCAAAGTGATGCGACCATATTTCCACCGCTGATCCGGTAGCCGAGAACAACCCATGCGAATCCGCCGGTCGCGCGGTGAGCTTCAAATTGACCTGATTGGTGAAGTAAGTAGTAAAAAATTGTAGCGGATATGCAGGCGCCTCACCTAGCGCTCCAATGTAGTTGAAATGCGACGTCCATTCGTCATGATGGGGAGCAGTTTCGAACATGTCATATGGGGAAAACGATATGAAGAGCGACCCAGGGACACATATGCCGTGAGGCAGTTGGTCCACATGATTAATGCCAAGCTGGGTTTGAAGCTCGTTGTTGTCAAACGCATGATATAGATTATTCCAGTCAAAGTTCATGTTATAAGCAAAAACGCCCTGAAAAATCCCAGCAGTTTTCCGATCGATCACACTTGATAGAGACGCGATATTCTTGAGTGCATCAACAAGCGTGCCAGCCCATCGAAATCCGTCATCGTCCGTTATGCCGAGCGGGTATTCAGCCGTTTTTTTTCCTGACGGCGATTTCTCACGATAGAAGGTAAGACTGCTTTTTATCTCGATCGCAGCATAAAGCGACTCGGGTTCAATGATGGCGAAATCATCTGTCGCCAATAACATCTGCCGTTTCGTTGCATCGAATACCAAGCAATCAATTTGCCTGCTTTGCTTGTCCGTAATACGACCAGACAACGGCTCCCACGTGCTGACGAATCCGGATTCGACAGATAATTGCCGAGGTGTAAAGTCTTTCAGGTACTGTCGGAGTCGCCGCTCCCGAAACGATCCCAAAGAGGTGGGATGAGTTGTGAAAAGCGTTATTTTTTCAAAATCGAGTATCAGCTTCGCCTGTTCGATCTCATAAAATCGCTTGATCTGGTTGGCTTGTGAGCTTTCCTTTCCCACCGCTACCTCTTTTCAAAATTCAGGAGATCGGCAAGGCACGGCAATCTGTCGCCACGCCCTCTGACTTGCATTACCCGCTGACGCCGTCCGCTTTCGCATTGAGTGGGACGCCATCGACCGACCGAACGAGGTGTACCGGCAGCATTACACAGTTCAAAGATGTTAAAAGCATAGGATGTAATTAGCATTATTAAGGTGCTCGCCGGCGGGTCGTTAAGCAAGCACTGCTGGACGTCGGAATGTTGCATCAAAGCTCATCGCCATAACGTTTCTTCTGGAACCCCTGCTGTCCGTCTGGGTCATTTAGCACCTCAATTAGCTCTTTGAGGCAGACGGCGTCAAATTGGGTATTAGCCGACCGAACTACATGCGTGATACCATGATGCCGACGGTGGTGGATGTTATCAAAGTCAAGCAAAGATGTGACGTTATATTCGCGTTTGAATTCGGTGCCGATATCCCAAAACACGGCGAGGGAGACGTCCTTCTCGGACTTTTCTCCGTTCTCGAATTCACGTATGAGCCCATCAAGCGAAAATTTATACTCAAGAATTTTTGGGGGCCCTACGTAGGCCTTCGATAATTGCTCCTCGTAGACGCCGAGCGGATTTGTGACTTTGTCGAATTTAAGATTATCAAGCGGCTCTTCGGCCACGTATCGGAACATCCCATCATACTGAGATACCTGTGAGGTCGAGAGAAGCTTGATTCCGCGGATGACCCCTCCAGCAATCAGCTGGTTGAATAATACTATCGCGTCCTGCTCGCAGAGCGGAGTCGATTGCATCGATATCCGCCTCGTCGGAAGGAAAAAATTCTGATTCGTCAGGACAAGGGGGTGGTTTTTCTCATGCTCTTCCTGATCTCGCATCCAATCATGGACTTTAATTTCCTTGCCGATATCTGCTTCGGCGCCAGTATCATTTTTCAGTAGGTCCCGGGCGGCAGATAGATAGGTCACCATTAGTGCAGAAAGGCGCTCGCCCAGTTCTTTTAATTCCGGCTGAAATCCTTTCCGGCCAAGGTCGGGCTCGGCGTTGTCGAAATGGACGACCACATGGGCTTGGTTTTGATGGCCAGTATTCTTCGTAAGTGGAATGGTAATGAGATCGCCTTGGGCCATATGATTGTTCGCCATCTGCAGGCCACCTCTAAGCACGCGAAAGCCTTTCCGCAGCTTAGCCTTCTTGTCGTTGAGGGTGTCCCAGATGGAAGTTGAGTAAGCAAAGTATCCGTACACGCTCACATTGTACTGCTTTATGAGGTCGATGTCGGCTACGCCCAATGTCTTGAAACGGGCAATTATTTCATCGCCAGAGAATGCGTCATATACACCATTCGAATTGCGATACTTCTCTGTAGATTTGGTCGGATCTCGCCCTTTTTCCAATGCTGCAGTCTGAATGGCGCGGACCATTCTGAGGCGAGGGCTGACCGCGATCTCTTCGTGCGGAAACTTGTATTTTGCGACGCAGTCCGCCAAGACTTCGTCTGATTCCTTGGTGACCACACGCAGGTCGAACCTGATTTCACTCGGGCTCTGGTCCGGCAGGCTCACGTGGCCCAATGGCGTCTTCAGGAGCAAAAGATACAGCCACTGCTCCGGGGATGTCGCACTGTACCAAGATAGGTTAGATGGCCGGGTGTGCTTGCCGCCGAATTTGATCTTGAAACTCGCGCCCTGGTCGATGTGGTCGAAGATTTCATCCCCGCTAGCGATTGGCTCAATCTTCGGGCGGTGGACGCTCCCTTGAATATCTTCCACCCAGTCACGCCCTCCAACGAATTGGCCGGAAAAGGCGAACGCGGAATTCTTTGTCCTCATCTCCAGGTTGTTGAAGCCGTAAGCAATATATGTGGCGCCAACGCCCTTGTTGCCCCTCGTATTTCCACCAGCTTTGAATGATATACTTGGAGCGATAAACGCCATGAACTGTTCGCGTTTAAAACCTACTCCATTATCCACAACCTGAAAGCTATTTTCCTGCAGATCAATTTTGACAAAAATTTTCGGTCGATAGCCTGCTTCGCCTTCAGCTGCCCGGCGCTCAACAGAATCCATTGCATTCTGCAAAAGCTCAGACATGGGGTCGTAGGTCCCCACATAAGATTTGAGGATATTCTTTATTTCCCGCTTTTTGCCAGCAGTCAGGATCTCATGGTCGGAATCATTTGCTGCTTCCAGCGGATCCCATCCCATTTCGAGAGGCGTTAGAATGTTCATTTCGTCCTCTTTAGGAAGCAAAAGAAATACCTACCAGTGCACATAGACGAATTTGCTATCGCTGTCCAAATTGCGTTCTCTCAAAGGCACTACGGTCAGTGAAAACAACATCCTGGGATCGCTCAAGCCGGGAGTTGGTTGTCTCAGTCAGCGACGCAGCATAGAATGCTTTTGCTATTGCAGGTTCTCACATCAGGTCTCGGCGATAGGGCGCCCGCGCCTTGCCTTTGTTCCTTTTTCGTTCTAACTACCCGCTAGTGTTCGGCGGCGGTTGTTCATCCACAAGTTAAGGAACTTGATCTGATGCAATATGCACCACTTTGGCGTAGGTTCGGCGATATCTGCACCCGGTATGATTCATGCAAGCTCCAGCTCATAAGAAAACCGTCAGAACATCCGTAATGCTTCCGGAAGCGGTTCATAACCGCATTCAGTCGCTTGCAGATGCCAGTGATGTTTCCGCCGCGTGGGTTATCCGTGCGGCAGTCATGCAGTTTCTCGCGGAGCACGGTGAAGAGACGAACCTCCCGCTGCGTCTTCCGCGATCGAAAGAGGATATGAGATGAGCGCGGAAACGATTCGTCAGAAAATCGCCCGACTGCAGGCTGGCGGCAAACCGCGACTTCTGGACCTCTTTGCCGGATGCGGTGGCCTTTCACTCGGCTTTCACTCGATCGGCTTTTCAGTACGTGCCGCTGTTGAGTTCGACGTGGACGCAGCGCGTTCTCATGGACTGAACTTCCACGGGGGTGACGCCCGTCACAGCAAGGCACGCGACATCATCAATACACATCCTGAAGATCTCGTTGCAGAGCTAGGTCTGGGGCCGGTCCAGGATGCGTTCGACATTCTCGTTGGCGGCCCGCCATGTCAGGCCTTCGCGCGTGTCGGACGCCCGAAGCTCCGTGAGATCGATGCTCACCCGCAGGCTTTCCGTCACGACCCGCGCGCGCGCCTGTACCAGGAATATCTGCGTTACGTCGATGCGTTCAAACCGCTAGCCGTCGTGGTGGAAAACGTTCCGGATGTACTGAATCATGGGGGCCAGAACATCGCCGAGGAGATCTGCGAGGTTCTCGAGGATAAAGGATACGTCTGCGGCTATACACTGCTGAACGCAGCGTTCTATGGCGTACCGCAGATGCGCGAACGTATGTTTCTGATTGCCTACCGTCGCGAAGTCTCCGAGAAGATATTATTTCCTGATCCGACAAACTGGCTGGTCCTTCCTCCGGGTTATGAGGGATCCCGGGCAGTTGCGCTCAAGGTGCTCAACGGCCACATTTCGTCAGCACACGACTATCATGAGCCCCCCTCTGCGGTCCCCTCGCTACCCGCGGCAGTTACTGTGGAACAGGCGATCGGAGATCTTCCCCGCATCGATGCCCGCAGCAAACTCGCCTCAGGAGAACTGAGGCGTGGTGCACGCCGCATGGATGAGACGATCCCCTATGACCGGCGACAGAAGATATCGGCATACGCGAAGCTTATGAGGTCCTGGCCGGGGTTCGAAGCGCCGCAAGACGGGCTGCGTGACCACGTCATCCGTTACCTGCCGAGAGACTATCCGTTGTTTGCTCGTCTCAACCCGGGCGACCAATATCCCCAGGCATGGCAGCACGCAATGAACATGTTCAATGAAAAGCTGGCAGAACTCAGCAAGGCGGGGAAGCATGTTGTCGAAGGTTCACCCGAATATGAACGCCTGAGGGACGCAATCGTCCCACCCTACGACGCGTCAAAGTTTCCGAACAAGTGGCGCAAGATGTGGAGCGATCAGCCGGCCAGAACCCTGATGGCGCATCTGGGCAAGGACAGCTATAGCCATATTCATTATGACAGTGAACAGGCACGTACGATCTCGGTACGTGAAGCCGCCAGATTGCAGTCGTTCCCGGACGGCTTTGTCTTCAGTGGGACTATGAACCCGAGCTTCAAGCAGATTGGAAATGCCGTACCTCCTCTGATGGCAAGAGCACTTGCTGCGCGGATCATGGAGACGTTGTGTCCGAGCCAGAAAGAGAGCCTTGATGGATATCCGAGAGCGGCAGCAGCAGTATAAGGACGCAGTTCAGGCCTTTCCGGGCATGACGAAAGGCACACGCGTAGCCGACGCCTTCGGCGTTTCAAACAGCGCCAAGATTGTCGGCGGGGCGCTGTTTGCCTTCAACGTTAATCTCGCATCCTACAGCGCGGCATATGACCAGATTGCAGTCCATTGCCTGCTTCGCTTCCCACCGGAAGACGAGATCTATTTCACGATCTTCGTGAAGAACGACCTTCCACTCCTCGAAGCCCGGCTTGAAGAGATGCGTGCCTCAGGCAGCTCGAAGCCGAGGAACTCCGGGCAGAAAAGCGTTGCCGACGAGGACGAGACCGTCGAGGAAAACGTCTTCAACGAGGAGCCGGTCCCTGCTGCAGCCCCTGACACGCTGGACTACACGGACAACAACAAGAATGTGAAAGGCTACATTGCCAGCGACGGGCGTCTTTATCTGCGCAATAAAGGCTATTGGGATACGATGCCCGCCGATCTCTCAACGATCAGCAAGCCTGTAGCAATTGATCGGATCGTCTTTGCGATATGGCCGCCGGCGGCATCTGCCAGCAGAGGCCTGATGGCACGCGAACTGATCGGGTATCTGGGCAACCTGATCGGACGCGAGAAAGTCCATGAATTACGCGTGTGGGCTGACATGGACGCTGTCAGTGCCGACATGCAGCGTATGCCGATGAGTTTGTCTCTTAAGGAGATCGAGAACGCGATCGCGGCAGCAGGCGGCCATTATCCCGATGGAGAAATTTCGCGCTTCCACGGCGCCATGAATTTTCTGTCGTCCAAGCATTTTGTCATCCTGTCCGGATTGTCCGGTACAGGGAAAACCCGCCTCGCAATCCAGTATGCCCATGCTGTCCACGGACTGTCCGGCAAAGAAAGCCGGGATCCGTTCCTGTTCATATGTCCTGTGAGGCCGGAGTGGACGGACCCAACGGGGCTGACCGGCTATTACGACGTACTATCGAACCGATATATGATCCCCCCGTTCCTTGAGGCAGTTCTGCTGGCGACGGCGCATCGCGATTCGCCGGTATTCGTCGTCCTTGACGAAATGAATCTGGCCCGAGTCGAATACTATCTTTCCGACGTCCTCTCTGCGGTGGAAAGTGGCGAAAAAATCCGCCTGCATTCTAGCGGCGTCCCGCTCGAAGGCTCAAATGGCACGCCGGTTCCTGCAGCGCTCGAGCTCCCGTCAAACCTGTACATCACCGGCACAATCAACGTCGATGAGACGACCAATCCGGTCAGTGACAAGGTCCTGGACCGGGCCATCGTGATCGACATGTCCAATGTTGATCTTCTGGGCTTCTTTGATGCCCTTGTGAAACGTGAACCCTCCCTGGCCGATGCGCGAGCAGCCTGCGAGGGAGTTCTTAGTCAGGCAAGGACAATCCTTGCTCCGCACGGATTGGGCTTCGGCTATCGCGTTGCTGAGGAAGTCGTGCGCTACCATGCCTTTGCGGAAAAGCACCTGGACCCGGCCCCGAACTCGGTTATCGATGATCTGATGGTGCAGAAGGTTCTGGTGAAGCTGCGCGGCGGCGAGCGTCAGCGTCAGGTGCTGGCGGGACTTACAAAAGCTCTGGCAGGACTTCCGCGCTCTCAGAACTTCCTGACGAAGCTTCTTTCAGATCTGGACGAGTACGGGGCCTTCCAGGCGAACAGGTAGCCAGATGGAAGCCCTGCTCATCAGAGACGAGAAAACCGGCGCTGAATGGCGCGTCTGGCCGGACCCCGACGTCATACCGGCTGGATCGATTCATGAAACCGGCTCCTACCTCTTCGAACTCACTGGAGCTGACGACGCGGACACCGCGGATCTGCTGATTGACGACGTGAGGCTGGAGGCTTTGCGCGCTCCGGCACCCGATTCTGCACGGTGGCGGTGGCCGCCCGGGTTCCAGGCCGGGCTGGTGGAAGCTGAGCTTCGTCTCTCTGGCCGCTCGCCCCGTCGCTTCGAAATCACCACCGATCCTGATCTGCGCAAGCTGACGCGAGACGACTTCGATGCGATGGTTCGCGAAATTCTCGACGATACGTTTGCTCTTTTTTCGCTGAGCAGTTTCAGAAAGGGGATCGCAAGAGGGAACGGCGCCCGCCCACCGGCGATAGCAAGGCTGGAATTCCTTCGTTCACGCATCGAGGAACTGGAGATAGTCGTCGCTGCGATAGCACGCAATCCGAGGCGGATCCTGAAGGCGCAGGATCGCAATGTCGCGCACTATCAGGCCACGCGCGCAACCGGCCCCGAAATCCTGCGATCCTTCCAATCAGGACCGGTTCTGAGGGAGACGACGAATACGACGCGGCTGCCGGCCGCGCTGAAAGGTTTTCTTCCAGCCCAGATCCGTATCCGCCAGCGCCAGAGTTCTCTTGATCTTCCGGAACATCGGCAGATGGCCGCCTGTCTTCGCGCCTGGACGGCATGGCTGACAGTAGCGGCCGACCAGCTGGACAAAGGTAGCCGCGATCGCGGCGCGGAGGTCGGCAGGGAAGCGAGCGCCTGGGCGAGGCGCTGCAGACGCCTTGCAAGACGGGTTAGCCAGCTTGCGACGTCTGCACCGTTCGTTGAGGCTGGAGACGCTCCTCCGCGTCTGACACTTTCGGCTCTGTTTCAAAACGACCCGTCCTATCGCCGCTTTTATCGGCTCTGGCAGGACATGAATCTCGGCATCGCTGCAATCTTTGGTGATTTCCTGAACCTGCCGCTGGCGCGAACCTTCGAGCTGTACGAACTCTGGTGTTTCCTGCGGCTCGTGCGCGCCGCGACGCTGGAATTCGGGGACGACAGTGTTGCAGTTCAGGATCTCTTTATCAGCGATGCTTCAGGAGGTCTCACGCTTGCAGCCGGCGCGGTTACCGTCTCTGTCGGCGATAGCTGGCAGCTCTGCTTCCAGAAACAATATCGCGAATTCTGGCTTGAGCCTGATCGGCGCGGATCTTACAGCCGGACGATGACGCCGGACATCGTTGCCGCTCGAAACGCGGCGGCTGACGGCGGCCGGGGCAGGATGATCGTTCTCGATGCTAAATACAGGGTCGCTGACGGGCTGAATGATGCGTTGACCTCAATTCACACCTATCGCGATGCGCTGGTTCAGGAGGCCGAAGCAGGAGACGTTAAGGGAATCGTCAGCGCTGCCTATCTGCTCACGCCTGATATGCCGGCCGTCGGAAGCACTTACCGCTCCACGGCTATGCCCGGCCGGCTGTTTCATCCGCAGTACCGGGCCGGCTTCCGCTTCGGAGCAATGACTTTGAAGCCAGGCATGGCAATGTCAGATCTGACCTCAGCTCTCCGACTGATCATCGCCGACGCTACGTCAGAGGAGACTCCATAATGGATGTTCTGACGAAGGAACAACGCCGTCTGAACATGAGCCGCATCCGTGGTCGGGACACAAAACCCGAATTGCTGATCCGCAAAGGGCTCCACGCAAGAGGCTACCGCTTCAGAGTGAACGTGACCAGTCTCCCCGGCCGCCCGGATATCGTTTTCCCAAAATACAGAGCCGTCATTCAGGTCAACGGATGCTTCTGGCACGGCCACGACTGTCATCTGTTCAAGATGCCCGCCTCGCGTCAGGACTTCTGGGAAGAGAAAATTTCCGCGAACCGTGAACGCGACAGACGGACGAACCAGTCGCTGTCAGAGGCAGGATGGAGAGTTCTAACAATCTGGGAATGCTCCCTCAAAGGCGTGAAACGACGGCTACCGGACGAGGTTCTCACCTGCTGCGAGGCGTTTCTTCAAGACGTGACGAGGAATGTGGCGAACATCAGGTCAACATAGGACATGTCAACTCAAGCTCCTTGATGAGATTCGCACTCGAAGCCATCACACAAAAACCGCCTTCGAAACAACAGCGTGAGGTTCCTTGCTGGAGCAAAGTTATCGTTGAGGCATGCCTCTGTTTATTCCGGCCGCCGAACCGCATCCATGGCGACAAACAGACGCAAGACCGATGTGGTTCGGCCCCGCGCCCGCTCGCAATGCAGCGATCAAGTGACAAACTGTATCAGGCTTTTGTTGCGCAACGGTGCATCCAGAATAGCGCTTGTGCCGCCTCTCTCCATGCAGCTGGCGATGACAAGCTTGCGCGCAGCACGGCTGGCGCCAAGATAGGCACGCGACACGTATCGGCGCCGCGCACCCTGGCTAAGATACTCATCCGAAAGGTCCGCTTGGTCGACATGGATGAGAAAGACAGTATCAAATTGCAAACCAGCGACATATTCGGGCATGCTGAAAACGGATTTCATCCGTGCATAGCGTAGTTCGCGCAGATCCTCGCGCGACGTCACCGACACGAATTTGTCCCGAGCTCGCCCGGCTTTCCTATACCGATCGAACAACTCTTCGTTCATACATAGGATAGCGATTTGGCTCCCTCCTCCGTCAATCGAACGGGCCAAAATACCAGCCTCTTCAAGAACATCGTCGATGAGTTGCACGCCCGTGTCGAAGATCCGCAGTGTCGCAAGATCGCCATCAGCCTTGTTGGATTGGCTCTCATAGGTGTCGAACTCACCCTCAAGATCCATTGCCGGAAAAGATGCATCGAGATCCTTTAGGAACGCCGAAATCTGGGGTGTCGAGCGGAAAACCTGCTTGAGGTCGACCGGGACCGACTCACCAACACCTGGATTGCGGAACCGCTCGAGCCCACCGCCAAGTGCCGCATCACTGGTGCTCTGTTTGAGGTCGTAAGCCATGATCAGAGGCCAGCGCCCAGAATGCTCGGCCCGCGACGCAAACAGGTTGTGCAAAGTCATCGCTTCGACCCGTGTGAAATAGTGATACTCATCGACGAAGATCAGGTCGAATCCGTCCCTGTCACGCAGCTGGTTCCACTCGTGTGTGGAGAGATAGCGGCCAAAATCTGCAATCATCTGGTCCATGCTGAGGAGTTGTTCACGACGAAGGGCATCGCGATAGGCGGAGTGAACCTCAAGAACGAGCTTTCGGTGACGTTCGGTTGGCAAGGCCATCTGCCAAGCCTCACGCGCACCCTTGACGTAACGATCCGCATCGGGGGTTCCCTTGCGGATGTTTTCTGCGTCGAGAACGCACGCGAACTCGTTCATCAGGTCTTCGACTAGCGCCTTTCTCGCTCCCTCGTTTCCCATACGCGCCGCCAAATCCGGGCACTCTTTCAAAACGCCAAGCGCCGTGCGTGGCGACGTGCGCACTGCCTCAATGGCGTCATGGATCATGAACCCTTGTAATTCACGCCCGTCTCGCCCGTCGAGTGAGAGAGGACGCAACCCTTTCTTCTCATAGCTTAGCTGCTCCTGGGCGAGCTCGTACAGCGTGCCGATCCACAGTTTCGGCCGGCCAGCAGGGGTTTTCAGCTGCGACCAGCGCGCAGATGGGTCAAGCGCGTAGAACATGCCCCGCACGACATCATGGGCCAAAGCCGAGCTATGCGTTAGGAACGCGATGGTCTTGTCTCCGCCTGCATCAGCGTCGGCATACAGTGCCTTTAGGCATTTAACCGCCATCGCCTGGGTCTTCCCGGTCCCGGGCGCCCCGCGAAGGCGGATCGGTCGATCGAGCGGCTGATCGACGAACTTCAGCTGCTCCCCGCTAAGTTTTCGATCGTACCACTCGTCAAGCGTCCCGGAGCCAGACAATTGTGCGCCGAGCGGCTCGCTCAACAGAATGCCAAAATTGCCGACAGGATCAGGACTGACCTGATCGACGGTCAAAGCCTCGAGCAAGCCACCAACGGCAGCTTCATAGGCTGGTATGTCGATCGGGACCTGCCGCAGGACCTCTGGCCCATTGGTCACTCCAAAGGCAAAGAGGTTCGCGCTGCCCGATGGAGCCTGATCGAAATAGATCCGATACTGGTTTTTGCGGCCGATCGAGTCGGCATAGACAGAAAGAAGCGAACCCTCATGATAGGGCTGCCACTGGACCGGCAGCGATATGCTGCGATCGAACTGCCGCAAGGCCACCCGAACAATCCTTTCGAACGCCGAGCGCGGCTTCGCGATGCTCTTGAAGACTCCCAGAGCACCGATGTTGATAACCAGCAGGTTGCTTTCGAGATCGGCCTTCTTCGAAAGGATATAAACAACATCGCCGATTTCGACCCGTCTCACGCCTTCGGTATTGGTGGGTACGTAAAAGTCGGAAAACCATGCATCCTCGATCAGCGCGGCATCCAGGATGCCGACTGCATCTTCGTCAATGACGAGCATGTTCAATGCCACGTTAAATCCCCTTATTGTCGTACATTTTTTCGACGAGCAGGTCGGTGGCCGCGCTACATGCGTTCTCGAATTGGGTCGACATTCCAATGCGAGAGAACAGAAAGGCGAGTTTCTGTGCGATGGAAAAACGCAATCCGTCGGAGAACCGGCCGATACGATGAAAGGCATTCGGCTGGCCATCGATCCTAGCATCGGCTTCAGACCGGTAGAGATCTTTTGCATGCAAAGTGGAAATGGCGCGCAGCAGGACGACAAACCCATAACCAGGAGTGGCGGGAAGTTCCGGAATATGGACGAAATCCGGAAATCCGCGCTCTCCATCAAAAGCTTCCCGGACAGCGGAGCGTTGCTTACCTTCGTCACGACCGACTAAGGTCCACACTTCGCGAAGACAGGCCATCCCGTTGCCTGCGTTTCCATGTCCCAGGGCCATTCTCAGTGCCGATAGGAGTGCGACTGTCTTCGCGTCCGAGGGCTTGGTCGGCCTGATCGAGGTAATAATTTCCTCCGGCGTCGCCTCGGCAAGCCAGGAATACAACATGTCCCCATCAATGCTCGCAAGGGAAAGGCCTTCCTTCTTGACCAATCCGTTCAACGCCTCGCAGGCAGGCCTCGTCTGCCTCTCCAAGAGTCTGCGCAATTGCTCCGGCGCCCAATATGCTTCAAGAAATTGGTCAGAGCTTACGATTTCCAGCCAGGTGAACCGATCCCCTGCCTTTCTCTGCGCTATGTCGCAATCCGCCGTGATAATCAAACCCCAAGTCTGACGGCCGCCTTGCTCAACGTCGATTCGTCGAATGACATCGCCCTGCCGAATATCGGCGTCATCAGCAACAAAAACAAAATGATCCGTCATCTATAATTTCCCCTGTCGCGATACAATGAAGGAACATTTCTGCAAACGCAAACAGTAGCTTACGTTTTGAACAAGCCAACTCTCCCAATAACGCTTCAATCGTCGCGGACACTCTGCCGGTCTCTTTTTTCCTGGAAATACGTGCAAGAACATCGTCCGCTCTGCCTTTCAGCCAACCTGATGCTCTCAGTCAGCATGCCTAATCCCGGCCGGGTTAACTTCGCGGGACACCGGGGACTTACTCGAATCAAGCATCCGTGTTTCCATCCCGGGAAGCTCGGAGCAAGAGCAAGGATCGAGACACCGCAGATTCAGTCGACAACATTGCGCGTCTGAAGAGGCGTCAGACTAGGTCGGAGATTCGATTTTGCAGGACAAACAGCATGGTTTCGGCGTGTTCGCAGCCGAGGAAAGAATGGGCGAAAAAATTTCTCAGATTTGCTTTCCGGGTTTCTCGCTCCGCCGCGATCAATTGGCAGAGCGCTTCTGATGGCCGCTCGCAAACCGATGCTGCATTGAGAAAGGGGGTGAGATGGCTCGACCGTTGACAAGAATTGCAGATGGGACGCCGTATGTGCGTCCTGCAGTGATAGAGACCCAGATCGACCAGGCAGTCCAGCTTTCCGCCACCATCCCGGCCATCTGCGCTCCGAATGCCTCGTTCATCTCGTTCGGGAGGGACGACGTTCCGGCAACCAGGCGCTGATGACCGCAGTCTTGCCTATATTGCTCGGCAGGTGTGAAGCCAACCTTGGGGTTACGGTCGCTGATGGCGCAATACCGGACGCTGCAAACCTTCGCCAGGCAATCCTCGACGACCTGACGGAGCTGTTCGTGATGGACGGGTCGGGTGACTTTCCCGACGAACTGGATTTCTACGAATGCAAGTTCAACAAAGCATTCAGGGCGCTGCGTATCGATGCCATCAGGCGTGCCGAGCGGCGGAGCAAGCGTTCCATAGAAGTTGCCGAGATGCCGGAGCTTGAAGTCAAAAGCATGCCCGATGCCTTCGAGGATGCGTTTGCCAGGGTGTCGGACGCATTCAAGGTCTTGCCGACCCAGGAATGGGATGCCGATCGCGAGCCAATCCTGCAGGCAATCGAAGCGTTACCACCAGACGAGCGAGATGCCGTCGTGCTTGTCCATGCCCTCGGCTACAAGGAGGAATCCGACGATCCCGAGGAAGAGACGGCTGCAACAAGATGCAATTGTACGGGACGAACCATTCGCAACCGGCTGACACGGGCCGCCGCGAAGCTTTCCCGTTTCAAGGAGGACCTATGAGCCAGACCCTTAACCCGAGCCCGCGCGCATTGCGGGAGGCCTTCTACGCACTATCCGCGGCCCAGGAAATCCCCGATGCCAGGCTGCTGGACGATCTAGTACGCCAGCATCCTCAATATGGCGCAGAGCTCACCGAATTCGCCATCGCGCTTGCCGTCGACGCATTGCGCGGCGATCGCGCTGTTGAAGCAGCGGAAGCGGCAATTGACCCGACGATCGTAAGCCCCGCCGTCAGCAGGGCGATGAGCCACTTTCAGAATCGGCTTCATGCCGTTACGACCAGCGGACTAAAATCGGTGAGCGAGCCCGCAACCGTCCCCGACGCGCCCAACCCGTTCAGCGCTTTATCGCGTGGTGAGTTTCGTGGCCTTGCCACGCGGCTGAACACAAATGCCGTTTTCGTCGGCAAGTTACGCGATCGCCAGATCGATCCGGACACCATACCGCCCGGCTTCCGAGCACGGGTCGCCGACGAGCTGAAAGCGCCGCTGGACGTGGTCGTCGCTCATTTCGCGGGAAGGCAGCCGATGCCAACAGGTCAGTTTTTCAAAGCAGACGGAAAACCAACCACCGGCGCGCAACAGAGTTTTGATGAGGCTGTCAAAAATTCGGGCCTGACGCCGGAGCAACAAGCCTATTTGTTAGGACTTTAAACGCATGGACCAGTTCGAACCGATCAGGACCACGGCGGCGATACTCCACGGCGAGTTGCTTGCGGAGGGCAAAGATCCGTTCGACATGCTCGCGTTTGTTCAGGCGGCAGTTTCGCACCGCGATCTGGATCTCGTCTGGCTGCCGCGAGGTGACCCGGCGCTGAAGGGTGCAAAAGCGCTGTTCGACGACCAAGGGGGAACAATTTGCTGCGAGGACGAAGGTGACCCGATAACGCGCGCGCTGCTCGTCGCGCACGAACTCGGGCATTCCGAACTTCATGCCGGCTCGGCGACTTGCGCCACATCGGATATCGATCCGTCCCGGAGCACCGAGGCCGCCCCTGTCGGACTACAGCGGGTCGAAGATTACGGCGCAAAAGAGCGACGCGAGCTACAGGCAAATGTCTACGCCCGCGAACTTCTGCTGCCACGCGCATTCGCGCACAAATTACACGCCGTAGACAATTTGACGGCCGCGGCAATCGCGGATCGAACGAAGCTCCCGGTCGCGTTGGTCCGGCAACAGGTGCTCGATGCCTTGCTTCTGCCAACAGTGGCCGATGAGACCGAACAGGGGGAGGTCGAGTCGCCGGCACGAAAGCCCGACCCGTCCCAGGATCGAGCGGCCGCGCATCGCGGAAAACCCTTCCAATTGCAGGCGGGGCCTGGAACCGGCAAGACCCGAACGCTCGTGAAGCGCGTGCTGTCGCTATTGGCAGAGGGCATAGATCCGGCGGCGATCCTCATCCTGACATTCTCCAACCGGGCTGCGGGGGAACTGTCCGAACGGTTGACCGCGGCAGCACCCGAAGCTGCGCCGAAACTTTGGATGGGTACGTTTCACGCGTTCGGACTCGATCTCGTGCGCCGTTATCACGACAGGCTGGGGCTTGCGCCGAACCCATCGCTGTTCGATCCCAGCGATGCGATCGAGGTACTTGAAGACATTCTACCAACGCTACCCCTCATCCACTACAGGAACCTCTGGGACCCGACGATGGTATTGCGCGACATCGTCGGAGCGATTTCCCGCGCGAAGGATGAAATCGTCGGTCCCCAGCGCTATCGTGAACTTGCAAAGGCGATGGAGGCAGACGCTGGGGGTGACGAGGATGCACGGATTGCTGCCGCGAAATGCCTCGAAATTGCGGATGTCTACGATCTCTACGAAGCAGCCCTGCGCAAACAAGGCGGCGTGGATTTTGGCGACCTCGTCATGCGTCCGACTCAGTTGCTGGAAGCGGACGAGGCCGTTCGCATCGGCGTTCAGCTTCGTCATCGTCACGTCCTCGTCGACGAATATCAGGATGTGAACCGCGCAAGCGCGCGTCTCCTGAAGATGATCGCCGGAGACGGTGAACGCCTTTGGGTGGTTGGTGATGCACGGCAATCCATCTACCGGTTTCGTGGCGCTTCGTCGGAAAACATGGTCCGGTTCGCCACAGACTACCCCGGTGCGGTCATCGATCAGCTCGGCGTCAACTACCGCTCGACCGAACAGATCGTGCGTAGTTTCGTCACCGTTGCACCGCGCATGGGCGCCTCAAGGGGCATGCTGCGCCTCGCATTGGAGGCTAACCGGGGCCAAGGCCCAGGCCGCCCCGAACTGCGGCGCTTCGAGACACTGGATGACGAAGCGGAAGGTGTGGCGGCCAGCATTCGCCAGCTTGAAAAGGACGGTGTAAGGCTTCGCGATCAAGCTGTTCTGTGCCGGACCAACGGCCGCCTGAACGAGATCGCGACGGCGCTTGAGGCGCGGGGCATCCCCGTCCTTCATCTCGGAAGTTTGTTCGAACGGGAGGAGGTTCGTGATCTGCTGGCGCTGCTGAGCCTGGCGGTCGACCCGTTCGGCGACGCCCTCGTTCGCGTCGGCGCCATGCCTCGATATGGTCTGAGCCTGCAGGATTCGCACTGTCTGAACGGCCACCTGCGATCGCTTGGTAAGCCCGCGCTGGCGGGCCTCGCGGAGGCGATCAACGCTCCAGGGCTGTCGGCTTCGGGGCGCGCAGCCATCGCGCAACTGGCCACCGATTTGGCGCCACTGCGCTCGAACGTGAGCGCGTGGGAGTTTCTGACCGTCTATCTTCTTGATCGCACCGACCTCACGAGGCAGCTGGGCGAGGCCTCCACTGTAACCGAACGAATGCGCGCTGTGGCCGTATGGCAGTTCCTCAACTTTGTGCGGGAGCAAAGCCCCGTGGGGGCCAGTCTTCCTATCCAGCGAACGCTCGACCGCGTCCGCCAGCTTGTGCTTCTGGCGGAAGAACGGGACTTACGACAGGTTCCTGCCGCGGCACTGCATCTGGACGCCGTTCGTCTGATGACCGTTCACGGCAGCAAGGGTCTCGAATTCGAAGGCGTGCATGTGCCGGGGCTGACGGTTGCAAGTTTCCCGAGTTCGAACCGCGGCCAACGTTGCCCGCCGCCCAACGGGATGATCGACAGCGTCGAGGATGTGTTGCCCGCTGACGAGGCCAAGCGCGCCCATGAGGATGAAGAGCAATGTCTCTTTTTCGTGGCGTTGTCGCGCGCCCGAACGCATCTCCGTCTCTATCATGCGCGAAAGCAACGAAATGGAAATGGCCGATCGCCGTCGCCATTTCTGGACTGGCTTCCACCGATGCTCATAGAGGACGTGGCAAATCCGCCCATGCTTGCGCTTCCCCCGGGTGCGCCAAAGCCCCAGCCAATCGCAATCTCCTGGCCATCGAACTGGGTACTGACCGACAGCCGTCTTGGCTCGTACGAAAAGTGTCCGCGGCGGTTCTTTTACACACATGTTCTGGGCCTGGGGGGTGCTCGCAAGCCCACCGCGTTTTCCCGTACGCACGATTGTCTTTATGAACTGCTGCGCTGGCTTGCCGAGGCCCGGCGTGCCGGAGAGCCAAGTCTTGCCGAAGCGGAATCGGCATTCGAGGCGATCTGGAAGGAACGAGGACCGGTCGATCACGCCTTCGCCGATGACTACCGGAGACTTGCATCGAGATTGATCGGTGCCCTGCTGAAAGCAGGCGCTGGCCACCGCTTCAGCGATGCGCAACCGCTCGCCATCGATTTTCCCAATGGCGGTCGTGTGCTGGTCGAGCCGGACGAAGTGGCAGAATTGCGCGATGGCACAATCGTCATCCGTCGTGTTCGCACCGGATACAGACGCAGTGACGAGTATGACCGGCTCGAATACACCCTCTACCTTCTTGCTGCTCGTAGCCAGTTCGGCGGCCGAGCCGTCGTTCACGCGTTGCATCTGACCGATGAAACGCAGGAACCGGTCGAGATCAGCACGACGAAGATTGGCAATCGGCAAAAGAAGAGCGAGACGATGCTGGCCGGCATCGCCGCGGGTGCATTTCCGACGGAGACCGACGCGATCACCTGCCCCCGGTGCCCGCATTTCTTCATTTGCGCCGCGACGCCGCCGGGTTCGCTGAAGCTCGATTAAAAAAATTTCGTTCCGGCTTTCCGGGTTCCTCCTCTGCTGGCGATCAAGGAGGTAAGGGACGAAGCCAGGCAATAGGGCCTCGCACTTCAATCCCCGGAGTGCAGATAATGAAAGCCATTGACGTCTTTTACCAGGGCGAAGGCATCGGCGAGATCGCGCATATCGAGATCGAACCCGATGCCGCGTTCTCCGCCCTCAAGACCATCCTCGTCGAGAAGCATGGGGCAACCCACGGCGCACTGCTGTTCCTCGAAGATGAGGACGAGCCGCTCGACGAATCCATCCTCATCAAGGAGCGCGCCGACCCCAAGGGGTTGAAGCTCCACCTCCACCACTGCCGTCATGTCGAGGTGACGGTCACGTTTAACGGCGAGACGGCCGAACGCCGTTTTTCGCCGAGCGCGACGGTCGCACGCGTGAAGCATTGGGCAGCCGAGAAGAAGTTCGGCATGTCCGAGGACGAAGCCGGCGAGCACGTGCTGCAGATCGCCGGCACCCACGATCGTCCGGCGCCCGGAACGCACATCGGTGCGCTGACCGACGGCAAGGTCTGCGCTCTCGCCTTCGATCTCGTCCCTGACGAGCGTGTGAACGGTTCGCCGGAGGACGCCGCATGATCGGGCCGGATCAGCGTGCCTTGGAGACGGACGTGGCGAAAGCCACGTTCCGGCTCGGGCAGGCGGAGGGCCGCTGGCGGCTCATTTCAGTAACTTGGCCGTTCGCCCTCATCGGCGTGATGGCCAAAGATGATCGTGAATATGTGCTGCGACTGAACTGTGCCGGTTATCCGCAGAGCCCGCCGACTGGCGGCCCGTGGGACACGAGCACCAATCAGATTCTTGCATTCGATCTCTGGCCGCGCGGCCAAGGTGGTCGTGTGTCCGCAGTCTTTCGGACTGACTGGAAGAACGGCACTGCCCTTTACCTGCCCTGTGATCGCGAAAGCTTTGTCGGACATGACAACTGGCGTTCCGAAATGCCCTCGAAAATCTGGCGCCCCGCCGATGGGATCGTCCAATACCTGGAGCTTGTCCATGAACTACTTCACTCTCGCGACTATGCGCCGCTTCTTCGCCCCGCAGCATGAGCTGTCCTGTTCCTGGTTTCTGTGGTGTCGCCTGAAGACAAGGTTGCGCGAGCGCGGGCGCGATTGCAGCCGCGAAAGTGGTGCATTCCTGCTCGGGTATCGCGAGGGCACCGCAGCGCGCATCGTCGATTTCGTCCTCTACGACGATCTCGACCCGCATTCGCTCGACAGCGGCATCGTCCGTTTCAATGGGCGGTATTTCAGTGACCTCTGGGCGATTTGCAAGGCGCGCGGCCTGACGGTCGTGGCCGATGTTCATGTCCATCCGCAGGGTTCCGGGCAGAGCAATTCCGATCGCGATCATCCCATGATCTCGCGTGCCGGGCATATCGCCCTGATCCTCCCCGATTTTGCGATTGGCGCTCAGCCGCGATCCGGTATCGGCATCTACCGCTATCTCGGAAGCAAGCAATGGCAGGCGGTGCCAGCATCGGAGCGCCCCAGTTTCTTCCATATCGGATTGATTTAGCAAGGAACACACCATGACCACACAGATTTCGGCAGACTCCCTTCACCGGCTGATTAAACATGCGATTGACAGTGGCACAGCCGCCAGCGTCGAGGAGGCAAAGGCCCTGTTTCAAGGCTATCGGCTGGCCATTGAGATCGATCCTGCCGCAGCCGCCGACCCGGTACAGCAGGCCGCGTTGCTGACAACTATCGCCCTTGGTCATCGGGTTTTCCTGGGCGGGGTTTCGGTTAGCGGTCTACTGGAAACGCCAATGTCGCTGGCAATGCCCCGCGGGCGGACCTTGGCCGATGCTGTTGTGGCACTGGGCGGCACGCCCGGCGCCATGCCGGGCGAAACACCGACGATCGTAATCGGTGGACCTGCACGTGAGCGGCGCAGAGGTTTTTGCATCCGAACGGCGACGGCCGGCTGGCGCGGCGGAATATTGCCGATTCATTCCGAGCTTTCTCCGACCGGCGGCAGCACTATGCCGTTAGCAGGAATGCTTGCAGCAGGTCTCGCCGTGAATGAAGCATTCCTCTACGTGAGTGGCGGCTCGTCCGCGGTCGGACGACGTCCGGTCGGGCTTTCGCTATGGCGCCCGGGCTCGGACGTAGACTGGCTGCAATCGGATGAAAGCGAACCGGCATTGACCTACCTGCCGTCGCGTCTGTGGTTGATCGGCCTTGGCCATCTGGGCCAAGCCTATCTGTGGGGTCTTGGACTCCTGCCCTACCAGGACCCTTCAGCGGTAAAACTTGTCCTTCAGGATGTCGACGTGATTACCGAGTCGACGACAAGCACCTCCATTCTTACGGACGCCACCATGGTCGGTCAGAAGAAGACGCGGGTGATGGCGGCATGGGCGGAGCAACGGGGTTTCACGACCTCTCTGCAGGAGCGATTGTTCGCGGCAGATTTCAAGCGTCAGCCGGATGAACCTGCGGTGGCGCTTTGTGGTTTAGACAACGCCGCCGGACGGCGAGCTTTGGACCAAGTCGGGTTCGATCTGATTGTCGAAGCCGGGCTCGGCCGTGGCTATCGGGATTTCCGGACCATGAGGCTGCATGTGTTGCCGGGTCGGCGTAGTGCCTCGGACATCTGGAAGCAAAACCACGAAGGCGAAAAAGTCGAGGCTCGGCCAGCTTACACCAAAATTATGGAAGATGGCGTACTTGACCGCTGTGGCATGACTCTGCTGGCAGGAAAGGCAGTGGGCGCACCGTTCGTGGGGTCGGTGGCAGCCACCTTGGCTTTGTCAGAGGTGCTCCGGCTGCTCCATGGTGGTCCTCTGAACCAAATGATCGACATAAATCTCCTCAGCCTCGAGCACCGCGTTGCTTTACATCATCAGGGCGACTTTGCGGGTTTCAATCCAGGTTTCGTCATGACTTCATCTTGATCACCGCATTTAACGGAAAACCGCACATCAACCAGGCGCGAGGCCCCGGGGTCCGCCGTCAATCTCGCTTTTTGTTTAAAAGTGCCTACAGGATCCCCCACGCCCGAAACCTCCCCCTCCCCGTCATCTCTCGAAGGCCGAGTTCCAAAACGATCCGCCGCGCCGCCTGCGGCGTGACGTCGAGCGTTTTCGCCACCATCCCGGCCGACACGAGAGGGCGTTCCATCACCAGCTCGACCAGTTCTGGCAGTTTTGACGACGTCCGACGCCCCTGCAGTTTTCGGTCCATCATCGTTCTCGCGAGCGTCAGTCGGTCATGCTCTCTCATGCCGATCTCGGCGGCCACAATCAGACCGTGGGCGATGGCGAGCAATCTCGTCTCCCGGTCACGATGCCGGCGCCGATCGACGGGAATTGTTTTGAGGCCCAGATTGATGGCGGCAACATGGGGGCGGTGGTGATGCCGGCCTGGCGCAGGATCGCGGCGCAAAACAACCGGCCGAGCCAGGGCGCGTGCTGCAGCACGGACAATTCATTCCAGGCGTCGAGGGCGACGATCGCCTGCATCGCCGTCGGTAGATTTTCGGCCTGGCGTAGTACGGCGCGCCATTCGTCGAGCCTTGAATCCTCGTCCCAGTCGAGATCATAGATCATCGGATCTTTCTCGGCCACGCTGGCGCGGCCGGGTCGCGCTGCGTCCTCAATCGCGGCCGACGATCGCGCCAGCGTCGCATCAATGGCGGCGATATCGACGCCCGGGATACTGACGCCGTCACCGTCATCTTCCCCCTCCCCTTCCTGATCCATTTCCGCGACTGCGCGACGCGTGACGCCGGCCGGCTCCGCCTCACCCGCGCCGGCCGATGTGATTTCCGAGGTCTGTCGCAAAGACCGGATACCCTCCGCTGACAAAGCCCAATCTGGCTACTGCGCGGCAATACGCCGGCGAGTTCGCAACACGTCGCGGGCGATGGAGAGTTCGTGGGTGGGGGTGCGGATGTCGCGGGTGGCGTCGTGGAGGACGAGGTCTTCGAGATGGACGAGTTCGCCGTCGATCCACAGCGAGGCGCAGGCGTCGGCAAAATTTTGGCGTTCGATCCAACCCTGGCCGACGGTCGAGCGGGCGATGCGCTCGTCGAGACGCGCCAGTGCGATGCCGGCGCGAAAAGCCGGCTCCAAAAGCGCTGTCATGCTGAATTTAGCGAGATCGTAAGCCATTGAAATCACGGTAAATGATTTGCTAAAAGAACTCTATATGAATATTGTGGTTCCTCACATGGTATGATTGGGAGTTGTGGTTCTAACCATCGATAAGTACTGCTTATCGATGGTAGTTGATCTCGAGTCGCAAATCGGAAAGAATCGGGGCAAATCACGGCCCTGAAGGCCGCCGAATACAGCGATTTTGGAGCGCGCGTGGCCAAAGCTAAACAGTCCCTGACCGCCGTCGAGCGCCGCGCCGAAGAACTCGACACCATTGCCGCCGTGTTGCCGATGGAGCGCCGCGACGAACTGGCGGAATTGCTTACCGACCAGGATGTCGAAACGCTCAAACATCTCGTCGAGCGCGGCATGGGCGACAATACCCTGCGGGCTCTCACCTCCGATCTCGCCTATCTCGAAGCCTGGGGGCTGGCCGCGACCGGCCACTCGCTGCCCTGGCCGGCGCCCGAGGCGCTGCTGCTGAAATTCGTCGCCCATCATCTGTGGGATCCTGAGAAGCGAGCGAACGACCCCGATCATGGCATGCCGGATGATGTCGACGACAAGCTCCGGCGCCAGGGGTTTCTAAAATCCATCGGCCCGCATG
>Ga0102591_1001385_pt1 | contig 33580 bp, 17 predicted proteins | sample AraplaCol_mCL_r2_2_FD_76860 | JGI IMG/M metagenome (GOLD analysis project Ga0102591, IMG submission 76860) | Arabidopsis root microbial communities from North Carolina, USA - plate scrape MF_Col_mCL_r2 (SPADES assembly) (version 2) | ecosystem: Host-associated > Plants > Roots > Endosphere...
CCAGGGCTATGTCCACAGCCGCGACGTCAGCCGCCAGCCCGGCGCGATCTCGGTGTCGCGCGGAACCCAGACCAACGCCGGCCGCGGCGTCGCCGGCAGCCGAACCGCTATCTGGAACGACGGCGCCTATCACGGCGACTCGACCCGCACGTTCAACAACGGCGTCTCGGCCAGTCGCTCCACGGACGTCGTGAACAACGGCGACGGCACGGTCAGCTACGATCACTCACGCACTGGATATGACGGCTCGATGCGGTCTGTCAGCGGGACGGTGACCCGCCCCTGATCGAACCCGTCCAGGCCCGCCGCGCCTCTCTTCCTCCCCTGATGCGAGGGGCGCGGCGGGTATTTTCCGGAGCCTGAAGATGAAGATCCTGATCCTGTCCGCCTGCCTGGTCGTGATGGCCGCCTCTACCGCCCAGGCCGCGGCGCGCACGCCCGGCGCGGCGCTCGAAAAGGCTGACGCCAATCACGACGACTACATCACCCGCGACGAGTTCAAGGCCTCGCGCGCGACGCAGTTCGACCGCCTGGATCGCAATGATGACGGCGTGGTGTCGCTGTCCGAATTCCCGCGCTTGGTCAAATCCAACCGTTCCAAGACCCAGGCGCTGAAGGCGGTGATCACCCACGCCGACCGCGATGGTGACGGGCGGGTGACCCGCGCCGAATTCGTCGATGGACCCGCGCCGCTGTTCGACCGCGCCGACCGCGACCATGATGGCCGCCTGTCGCGCGAAGAGGTCGCCGCCCTTCATGATCAGCTCGAGCGCCTGAAATGAACACCCGCCGGCGCAAGACCGTGATGATCGCCTTGGCGGCGGCGCTGCTGACCAGCGCGGGCGCGGTCGAGGCCGCCCAGCTCGGCCTGGGCCTGGGCCTGCGCGGCCAACTGCGGCAGCGTCTGCAGCAGAAGAAGGCCGAGGAGGAACGCCCGATCGACCTGCAGGCCATCGCCCCCGGCGCCCGCAAGCAGACAGACGCGTATGGAACCGACGCCGCCCAGCGGCTGGATGTCTATATCCCGCCCGGCGCCCGCAATGCGCCGATCCTGATCATGGTGCACGGCGGGGCCTGGATGATCGGCGACAAGGCCAATACCGGCTCGATCGAGAACAAGCTCAAGCACTGGCTGACCCGGGGCTGGATCGTGGTCAGCGTGAACTACCGCATGCTGCCCCAGGCCATGGCCTACGAGCAGGCGCAGGACGTCGTCGAGGCCGTGCAATGGGCGCAGGGCTATGCCGAGGACTGGGGCGGCGACCCCAGGAAGATCATCCTGATGGGGCACTCGGCCGGCGCCCATCTGGTGGCGTTGGTGTCGTCCAAACCCGAGATGGTCGGCCAGCCCTGGGCCGGGACGGTGGTGCTCGATTCGGCCGCCATGCGGGTCTCGACGACGATGGCGGGGCGACATCCGAGGTTTTACGACCAAGCTTTTGGGACCGACCCGGCCTATTGGACCAAGGCGTCGCCGATGGATCAATGGACGCCCAAGGCCGTGCCGATGATGCTGGTCTGCTCGACACAACGTCCCGATGATCCCTGTGACGACGCCCGACGGTTCCAGGCCAAGGCGAAGGCGGGCGGTCGCGACATGCTCGTCCTGCCCCAGGATCTGTCCCACGCCGAGGTCAATCGCACCCTGGGCTTGCCGGGCGCCTATACCGATCGGGTGGATGCTTTCATCGCCAACCGGTTGTCGATGCGGCAATAGCGGTCCAGCGCCAGCGCTAAAGCGCGCCTTTGCCGGCGGGTATGGCCGCGAAAGGCAAGTCTTGAGGTTACCATTCCCGGTCAAGGATCTATCAGACGGCATGCGCCGAATTCGCCAGATCGCCTTTTGTATCGTCCTGCTCTTGGCGGGCTGTTCCCGTCCGGCCTTGGCCACGGCCGAAACGATCGCTCATCCCGACAACGGCGCGGCGCGGGTTGAATATTTCGTGAGCAAGCCGAGCGGTGACGGGCCCAGGCCCACCATCATCTTCCTCCACGGCTACCAGCCGCCAGACGCCCGGCTCGGCGGCAAGGTTTTCGTCGATTGGGGCGTCCTCGGCCGTTTCGCGAAAAAGGGTTACGTCGCGGCGTCGGTTTCCTTGCCCGGATACGGCGGCTCCAGCGGTCCGGAGGATTTCGCCGGTCCCTTTACGCAGCACGCCGTGGAAGCGGTGATCAAGACCCTCGTGGCGGAGGGCTACACGTCCCGGGACAAGGTCTTGATCCAGGGTGTCAGCCTTGGCGCGGTCACGGCGGCGCTGGTCGCGGCTCATGACCCAGACGTCGCCGGCCTCGTGCTCATCTCCGGGCTTTATGATTTCCCCGCATACCTTGACCATCCGTCGTCGCTGGGCGCCTTGGGCGTCAAAACCAGGTTCGTCACCCAGACAGGGGGCGGCGAGGGCGCCTTGCGCGCGCGCTCGGCGCTCCCCCTGGCGCCGGACATCAAGGCCTCCACCCTCATCCTGAACGGGGCGCAAGACGATCGCACCGATCCGGAACAAGCCCGCCGCTTCGCTCAGGCGATCTTGGCCCACGGAGGGCGCGCGCGCGTTCACATCTATGAGCAGTTCGGACACGAAATCCCCGTGAAGGCCAGAGAGCCGGAGATCGACGCTTTTATCGACGAGACCTTGAAACACTGAGCGCCTTTGCGGGCGACAGGGGCTGCGGCGGTCATCTGAACATGGGGGCCGAGCGTCCAGTTCCTGGAGGCGAACCGACGTCAGCAACTGGCGCGACCCTGCCGACAACGCGGACCTGCAGATCGGAGGGGCAGGGTAGCCGCCGCTCCGCGTCGGAGCGGGGTCTCCAGACGCAAGAATCGTTGACATGACGGCTCTTGTCTTGTCGCGCTGAACGCGCCACGTCCGGGCCGGAGTTCGCCTCTGCGCGTCTTCCGACCCGTTGCGCTATGGTTGGCCGCCGGGAGGTTCGTCGGCGCGATTTCGCGCGCTGCGCTGCGTTGCGGCGCGGCGCAGGGGCGGGACAAGACAATCGAGAGTCACGGACTATACAGATGAAAAAGAGCCTGAACGCCCAACCGAACCAGAGCCTTATCGATGGGATAACGACGTTGCAGGCTTTGGCGTACGCCAACCGGCCGGTGGGCAATCGTGAGTTGGCGCGGCAATTGGGGCTTGAACCGACGCGCGTGAATCGGTTGCTCCGTACGCTTGCCTATCTTGGGATCGCCCAGCAGGACGCCAATAGAAAATATACGCCGGGTCCGGGCATGCACGTCATCGCCGCCCAAAGTCTCTATGCTTCAGGTCTGCTGCGTCGGGCTCTTCACCCGCTCGAGCAGCTCATGGAGACCGGCTACCTCGTCGCGCTCGGGGTGCTGTGGCGCGACAGCGTCGCCTATCTGTTTCACGCCGATCCGAAATCGAGCGACCGGCGTGGCTTCATTGGCTCGCAAGCCCTTTATCCCGCCACGCTGTCGGGGATCGGCATGGCGCTACTGGCGTCAATGGACACCGAGGACGTGCTCGCCACCTACGGAGTGATGGAAAGCATTCCTGGCTTCCCTGGCGGGGCCGACGAGTTGCTTGAGGAACTGGAGCAGATCCGAAAGCTGGGCTACGCCTATATCTATTCGGCGCCTGAAAAGGGGCACCACACCGTGGCGGTGACCGTGGGCGATCCCGTCGAATGCGCCATTGGGTTTTCGGGCGCGATTCCGCCTGAACGCGCGGCGAAGCTGGCCGACAGTCTCCATGAAACCGCGCGTCGCATCGAGCTTGGTCAGGTGGAGGCCGCCAGCATCAGCGATCTCGAGAAGCGGCGTAGCCTGCCTCAGCCCGCGATCTGAGGCTGAGGCTCGACCTTGCGGCATTGGGCGACGATAAATAGCGCCACCGGATGCAGGATCGCCATGCAGAGGAACACCGCTCCATAGGAGTGCCACGTCACGAGAGCGCCGACGATGTAGGTCGAGGCCATGCCGCCCAGCCCGGATCCCGCGCCGATGAGGCCGAAGGCGGTGCCGACGCCTCGGGTCGGAAAGAGGTCGGTGATGAGCGTGGAAAGATTGACCAGCCAGGCCTGATGGCAAAAGCTCACCAACGCGGCGATCGCGAAGACCAGCGGCAGGTCCGGGCTAGTGGCGATGATCGCCCCGAGCGGCGCCAGCGCGGCGGCGGCGGCCATGATCAAGAGACGCCCCTTGACCGGTGATTTCAGCCGCCGGCCCGCCGCGCCCGATGCGATCCCTCCCAGGATGCTGCCGAAATCGGCCGCCAGGTAGATGATCCACGCAAGCTGGGCGATATTGAGCAGCGTGAGATGACGATCCTCCATCAGGTACTTCGGAAACCAGAACAGGTAGAAATACCAGACCGGATCCGTCAGAAGGCGCGCCGTCAAAAGCCACCAAAGGTGCGGCGTGGTCAGAAGGCCCTTCCAGTCTGTCTTCTGGCGCTCTTCCCGTTCGCCGGCGGGCCGCGGCGGAACGACGAGAAGCCAAACCATCAGCCAGACCAGGCCCAGCGCGCCCGTGATGACAAAGGTGGCGCGCCAGCCATGGCCGAGCGCCAGCCAGCCGATGAGCGGCGGCGCGATCGTGGCCCCGACCATGGCGCCGGCGGTATAGATGCCGATGGCCAAGCCGCGTTTTTCAGGTTCGAAGCGTTCGGAGACGATCCGCGGCGCGGCCGTGTAGTTTCCGGCCTCGCCCAAGCCCAGCAGGAACCGGGCGGCGCCCAGCTGCGCGATGTTGTGGGTCAGCCCCGTGAGCATGTTGGACACCGACCACCATCCCACGAACAAGGCTAGGCTGATCCGTGTTCCCAGGATGTCGGTCAGCCGGCCAGCGACGACATAGGAGATCGTGTATGAAATCAGAAACATCTGAACAATAAAGGCGTAGCCGATATTGTCGATGCCGAGATCCTTCTGAATCGTCGTGGCCAAAATCGACAGCGCTTGGCGGTCGAGATAGTTCAAGACCGTTGACAAGAACAGCATGGCCAGGACGGCCCAGCGCGATCGTACGCGTAGTTTCTCCCCCCACATCCCTTCAGATCCTCATTGACTGTATACGCGAACCGCGAAGACAGCGGGTGGTGCGCCATTGCCGTCCTTGATCTCCAGCGTCAGCGTTCGCGTCTGGATGGGCTGATCGAGGCGGATCACGTTCCGCGTCCGGTAGTTCTGGCGGACAAAGGCCAGTTCGACGCCGTTGTCGGCCACCAATCTGTAGGACGAGGCGCAGAAAGGAATGACGCGTTCAGGATGGCGGATGAGCAGGGACTCCATGCCATGGTCGAAATCGGTATCGAAGCTGAGCTCGATCCGCCCGACAGTCTGGGTCTCCTCCCATCGCAACGCCAGTGCGGGCGCGGGATCGTCATCGGCGGGCAGCCAGGCGTTGGCCGCCTGAGCGGGGCGGTCCGGGCCTTTCAGAACCGCCTCCGCGCCGAAAGGACGAACGGGTGGCTCGAACTTCGCCGCGAATAGCTTGCCACCGGGACGTCGCTCGGGAATCCAGAACGGAAAGCTGTCGATGCCGATGTCGGCGGGCGGCGTCTGGATCGAGCTTTTCGCCACGCGGTCGCCGAACGTCTGGCTGACGGTCAAGACTCCGGTGATGCGGGTGTCGGACAAGCGAACGCGAACGCCTTCAGCGGGGTGCAGGACGATAAAGGCGTAGCCGTCCGGCGCGACGGTGTCGAAGACGAAGCGCGCGGACGTATCGTCCTGGCTCAGGCTCACCTTGCTGCGGGCGAGCACCTTGTCGGGGATGAAGTTGCCTTCCCGCGCCGAAACGCACAGTTCGGCGACCAACTCGGCGTCTTGCGCGACCTCAAGCAGGACCGTCACGGCGGGCGCTGGCCCGGCGGTCAGGGGCAGCAGCAGGGCCCGCGGGCAGCTTAGGTCGGTCGTGTCCTTGCTGGCGGGCAGTTCGTCGAGCGCGTACTCGCTTGACGCCGTGATCTTCGCCGTCGCGGTGAGATCGTCACGTTCGGTCGCGCATCCGGGAATATAGTGACCCGACGCGCCCAGGCGGCTTTGCAGGCGCCGTATCTGGTCGGGCGCCAGGAGGCCGCGTGGGGTTTGCTTGGTCTCGAGGCTTTGCGCGGCGGCCATACCCACTGCCTGACCATTCAGCGCGCATGTCAGCATGACGCGCGTCGAACCAAAGGCGACGTGGCTGGCGCTGATCAATCGGCCCGTCAGGAACAGATTGTCGATGTTCCGGCTGTACATCGCGCGGAAGGGAATTTGATAGACGCCTTGGCTATGCCACTGGGTGCAGGCGTTTTCGGACGAATAGACGCCGTCGGCGGGGTGCAGGTCGAGCGCCCAGCCGCCGTAGGCGACGGCGTCCTGGTGCTGGCGCTGTTCGACGACGTCGGATTGGGTGAGCATGTAGTCGCCTTCAAAGCGACGGCTCTCGCGCTTGCCGGGGATCGTCCCGACCCATTCCAGGGCGAGCGTTTCAGCTTCGGGAAAATCGCCCGAATTCTTGATGTAGTCCCAGACGCCGTAGATGATCTTCCACAGCTCCCACTTGATGTCTTCGGACTGCCTGATGGTGTGGAGGCGTCCGCCATATTCGATCCACCATAGGGCGCATCCCTGGTCGGACGCCTTGAACTGGCGATAGCGCGGGATCTCGGTGATGTCCTTCAGGGCGAAGTCCGGCGCTATGAAGGGAACCGGACGTCCCGTGTCCTTCGAATAGAAATAGAGCGTGTGGCCCAGAAGCTCGCCATACGCCTGATCCGGCGCGAAGCCTTCTCCGAATTCCTCCTTCGATTCCGCGCCCATGCGATATGCCGCGCCCGAGAGGAAGCCGAGGATGCCGTCTCCGGACGCATCGCAGAACAGGGGCGCCTCCAGGGTGTAGAGCGTTCCGTTCTGACTGCAGAAGCCTTGCACGCCGGCGATCGAGCGCTCGCTGGACATCACGGCGCGAAAAACGGCCGTGTTGAGCAGGACTTGGATGCGCTTTTCCGCCCGGATCTTTTCCAGGATGATCATATCGAAGATGAGGCTGTTGCCGTCCGGATTTCGATAGAGATTATCGACGAGTATCTCGTCTATGACCCCGCCTTCGCGAGCCCAGCGATTGTTGTTGCTCATGTGCGAGGTGGCGCCCACGGTCCACATTCGCACCTCCGACGAGGCGTTGCCGCCTAGGACTGGGCGATCCTGGACCAGGACGACGTCCAGGCCTTCGCGCGCCGCCGTGATCGCGGCGCAGACGCCCGAAAGCCCGCCGCCGACAACAACGAAGTCGGCGGCAATAGTTTCATTGTAAAGGTGTCGCTCTTCGCCGCCACCACTAGACTCGATCATTTGTAAGTATCCGGGCAATGCAAGACTATGTTTTGCATAGTCGGGTATGCGGCGATGTTTTGGTTGATGGATCGCGACTTCATTGCGACCTCATCGAGATGTCGTGCCCGCGGCCGCCCCTGCCCATGATCTTGGGGTGTGAAAGGGGGCGAGCCGGGCGCTTGTCTCTTGAAGCGCGAGATATGTTCTGTTGCTAGAATAGCATCAACATGTTGCCTCAACAAGAGGCCTGGTTTGGCGAGCGGTGGCTTGAGCCCTCTTGGCAATGATGGGATTGATGCTATAACAGCGACAATACCAACGCATAAGAAGGGGGGAGGGAAATGAAAATTCTCAAATCGATCCTGTTGGCGGGGACGTGCCTGGCGGCGACGGCGGCGGCGACGATCGTCCATGCCCAGGACGCCGCATCCGTCGCGCCCGCTGCCGATCACACCACGGTGGAGACGATCGTCGTCGGCGCGCGCAAGAGCCTCGACAGGGCGCGGTCGATCAAGCGGGACTCGGTCCAGTTCGTCGACGCCGTGGTGGCTTCGGACATCGGCAGCCTGCCTGACTCCAACGTGGCGGAGTCGCTGGCCCGGGTTTCAGGCGTGCAGCTTGGCCGAGGCGTTGGGGAGGGAACCAGCATCGCCATCCGCGGCCTCGGGGAAAACGTGACCCTGTACAATGGCCGCGAAATCTTTGACTCGGCCGGTCGCGGCGGCTCCATCATCGATGAGCTGGGCGGATCCACCTATGGTCTGTTCGCCCTTGTGCCGTCGCCGCTCGTGTCCAGGCTCGAGGTGACCAAGCTGGCCGGCGCCAACCAGATTTCGGGCGCGCTGGGCGGCATCATCGACATTCATACGCGCAAGCCGTTCGACAAGAAGGGGCTCAACGGGGCCTTCACCATGAGCGGCGTGCGGGACGACCTGCCTGGCCGCAACGGAAGTGAACTGTTCGCGATGGTGTCGGACACCTTCGCCAACGACACGCTCGGCGTCTTGGTCAGCATGTCGAAGTCCAAGCGCGACATTTCCGAGCAGGGGCTGACCACCTTCTCCGGCTATACATCGTTCAAGTACGGCGGCATCGCGCGGACAGGGCACAGCGATGTGCGGACCCAAGAGATCATGGACGACCGCCGAAAGGTCGGCGGGACCGCCGTGGTGCAATGGCGGCCCAATTCCAGACTCGATCTGATGGCCGATGTTCTCTACAGCCGCGAGGAAGCCGACCGTGATCGCTACTGGCTCGGGTTCAACCCGAACGTTGGCCTGACCAACGCGGTCTTTTCCGAAAACAACGTGCTTCTGGCTGGCACGGCGACGACGACTCCGAACTCCAATGTTTCGTTCTTCGACGTAAAGAACGAGATCTGGTCTCAAGCTCTGACCGGCAGTTATTGGCTCACCGATCGGCTCAAGATTTCATCGCAGGTCGCCTTCGGCGATTCCGTCGCCCATACGTCTCGCAACTATTCGCGCCTGACGCTGGCGTCTTCGGCCGCGGCTCCGCTGAAGTTCGATTTCAGGAGCGGAAGCTTCGGCGCCTTCGACTTTTCGAACTTCAACCTGACGAATCCCGCGGGGCTGACTCTCGCGCTCTACTATGACGACGGGCGCAAGGTGGAGACCGACAGCCTGCAGTCGCGCATCGACGTCGACTGGAAGGTTTCCGCGGGCGTCCTTGAGTCCGTGGAGGCCGGCGGGCGCTTTGAGCGCATGGAGACCTCGGTCCGACCGCACAATGCGCTGTTGAGGCCGAATGTCCCGGCGTCGCAACTGTCTCCAACCTATCTGAGCATCTTCTCCGACCCCAAGTTCTTGCCCGGCGAGCTGGTCGGTTTGCCGCGCACCTACCTCGCGGCGAAGGAGGCGGCGGTCGGGTCCTGCCATGCGTTCACGGCCTTTCCCACGGTCTCGCAAGATCCCGCCTGTCTCAACCCCGCCCAGTCGCTCAGCAGCCTTGGGCAGACCTATGACATCAACGAAGACTTCCGAAACGCCTATCTCAAGCTGAACTTCGCCGCTGAATTGGGCTTCGCCGATTTCAAGGGCAACGCCGGGGTTCGCCTCGTGGATCGTCGCCTCGAGTCGATCGGCAATGTGCTGAGCGGAACGACGGCGACGCCGACGGCTTTCAAGCGCGACGACAGCGAGGTCCTGCCGTCAGTCGTCGGGCAGCTGCTCTTTCCCAGCGGCCTGATCGTGCGGGCGGGCTTCGCGAAGGTGCTGAGCTTTCCGAGCACATCCTCGCTCAACAACGGGGTCTCGCTCAACAACGATCCGGTGTTCGTAAACGGCGTGCAGACGCAGCTGGGGACCGGCTCCGGCGGCTCGCCTGACCTGGATCCCTTCAAGGCCAAGCAATACGATCTGTCGTTCGAATATTACTTCGGCGGCGAGGGGCTGATCTCGCTGGGCGCCTTCTACAAGGACGTGAACAGTTTCGTCGTTTCGATCAAGGCGCCCGAGACTTACAATAACACGGTCTATACGATCAGCCGGCAGACCAATGGCCGCAACGGTACGGTCAAAGGCCTCGAACTCCTCTACCAGCAGCCTTTCACCTTCCTGCCGGCCCCGCTCGACGGCCTCGGCGCCATGGTCACCTATTCGTACATCGCTTCGGAGACGCCGATCAAAGACGCCCAGGGGCGGACGATGACGTTTCCGGGTTTGTCGAAGAACAATGTCAATCTCGTCGGCTACTACGAGAAGGGACCGATCGGTTTGCGCGTCGCCTATAACTGGCGAGACAAGTATTTCAACAGCTTGAACGGAACGACCGGAAATGGCGTGTTCACGAATAGCTATAAGGATTTGTCGGCAACGGCAAAATACAAGTTGTATAGGGGTGTGGAGGTGAAACTCGAAGGCATAAATCTCCTCAACAGCAAGCAGAGATCCTATGATGGATACTCCGAAGGTTTGGTCACGAACGTCATATACGGGCGGATCTACAAGCTCGGCGTTTCAATGACCTTTTAGGCGACTGGCTGGCCCGTTCGGACCTCGCATGGTGCGGCCAGTCTCGCAAACGTCCGGCGTTGCGACCACGGGTTAGATCTCTCCTCCACTGGGCAAGCGGCGCTGCGCCGCTTGCCCGTCTTTTCACCGTCCGGGCGGACCATGACCGATGAGGCCGACATGACGCAGGATCGATGGCCGACCACGCCGTCATCTTCGGAGCCGTCCCGCCGTGACCTCCTGATGGTTTCGGCCGCTTCCGCGTTCGCTCCGCTCTTCCATCCCTTCACGGCCAAGGCCGAAGCGGCCCAGGCGCCGGAGGGCGAGGTGCGGCATGGCCTTGACGGCCATTGGAAGTTCCGCACCGACCCGTACAATCTGGGCGAGGGCGAGGAATGGTTCGCACCGGGACGCCCCCTCGGGGACTGGGACGAGATCGCCGTCCCCGGCGTCTGGGACGTCATCAACGACTATTCCGACTATGCGGGACTGGCCTGGTATCGAACCGAGTTCATGACCAGCCCCGAATGGGCCGGCAAGCGTGTGCGACTGGTTTTCGAGGGGGTCTATAACGAGGCCAAGGTCTGGCTGAACGGGCGCGCGCTCGGCGGCAACGACATGGGCTATTTCCCCTTTCATTTCGATCTTCAGACCCTCGCGCCGCCCGGGCGGCTCAATCAGCTGACGGTGATGGTCGATAACCGGTTTCGCCTGGGGGCGGTCTGGAACTGGGGGGGAATCCGCCGTCCGGTCTGGCTCGAGATCACCGACCCCGCGCGTCTGGAGTGGGTGAAGATCGCGACCGATCCGGACCTCGAACGGGGGACGGCGACGGTGTCCGTCAGCGCGCGCGCCAGCAGCGCGGCGGACCTCGGCGGGACGCTCGGCGCGGAACTGACGATCACGCACGAGGGCGACGTCGTCCATCAGTCCCGGGTCCCGCGACCCGTCCGGTCACAGGACGGGCGGCATGATTTCGAATTCAGCGTCCATCTTGATCGGGGGAAGGTCCATCTCTGGCAGCCTTCAAGTCCCAGCCTCTACGAGGCGCGCGTTCGCCTTTTCCGCCAGGACTCGCCGCGCCACGGGCTCGTCAGCGGCTTCGGCATCCGGAAGGTGGAAGTCTCCGGCGAACAGCTGTTGCTGAACGGCGAGCCGGTCCGTGGCGTCGGGTTCAATCTCATTCCAGAAGACAGGCGCACCGGCTCGGTGCTGCCGCCGTCGCGCTTTCGCGCCGACGTGGACCGGATGAAGATGCTGGGCGCGACGATCACCCGCCTCTCGCACTTCCCGTTGCCGCGAGACTTTCTCGAGCATCTGGACCGCAAGGGCATCCTCTGCATCAGCGAGGTCCCCATCTGGGGCAAGAGCGAGCTGGTGAACGCCGCGTCGGAACGGGCGGCCGATTGGCTCGAGCGGCTGATCACCGAGCAATACAATCACCCCGCCATCATCGGCTGGAGCGTCGGCAACGAAATCGGCCGGTTCGACCGCAATCCGGCCGCCGGCGACTATGTCCGATCCGCGGTCAGCCACGCCCGTAAGCTCGATCCGCGCCGGCTCGCGGTCTACGCCTCCAATTCCGCGCCCAACCAGCCCGACGATCCGGTCAAGTTCACCGATCTCATTCTCCTCAACGCCTACAACGCCGACAACGTCCCCGGCGGCATCGCCGAGTCGATCCGGAAGACGCGCGCGCTCCATCCCGGCAAGCCGATCTTCCTGTCCGAGTACGGCGGCGGCCTGGACGCCGAAGACCCCAATCTGGCGAGACATTCCGTTGACGCCTTCCTGGGCGAGATGCGTCACAAGCCCTACGTCATCGGCGCCTCGCTCTGGACGCTGGCCGACTACAGGAGCTCGTGGCCGGGTTGGCCCTTTAGTCCGCCCACCGCCCCAAGCCAAAATCGCAGCTGGGGCGTGCTGACGGTCGATCGCCGGCCCAAGCGGAGTTACTTCGCCTGCCGCACCGCCCATGCGCCGGTCGCGAGCATGACATTGCGCGGAACGGATCGTTCTGTCGTGGTCACGTTGACGCCGCGCGGCGAGAACGACCTTCCCGCCTATGTCATGCGAGGCTATCGCCTACTCTGGCGCGGGCTCGATGGTTCCGGCGGGCTGATCCAGGGGGGACTGGTCAACGTCCCCGTCCTGGCGCCGGGCGGGGCGGCGGTTCAGCTCGAGTTCAAGCCGGCCCCCGGCTTTGTCTCTCTGCTGGTCGATCTGGTCGATCCTCTCGGCTACTCGCTGCTGACCGTCAAAAGGGATCTGGAGCCGCCGAACGCGCCCGCCATTCGCACGGTTCATGTGTCGAACCAGAAGCTGCGCGTCACCTTCGACGCCGTGGCGCGCGCCGACGAGTATGTCGCGCTGGTGCGCGGCGAGGACGGCGAGCGGCGAACCGAACTGACGATCGACACCTTCATCGAGATCGCCGACCTCAAGCTGGGGAAGACCTACGATATTCGGTTGGCGGCCTCCAACGGCGCCGGAGAGAGTCAGCCCGGCTCCGCGCGCCAGGCCACCACCCGCCAAGAAGACCTACCGCCCGTGCTGTGGTCCATTCAGGCGGCCGACCGCGCGCTGTTCCTGAACTATTCCACCGAGGCCATCGACTACCTCTACGATATCGAAGTAACGCCTGAAGCCACGGGCAGGGCGCGAACGATAAGCGTCGATCAGCCGGGCGTGACGCGGATCCCGCATCTGGAAAATGGCGCGCGCTATCAGGTCCGGATGCGCCGTCGCAACGGCCTGGGCAACATAAGCAGCTGGACGGAACCGCAGGTCGGCGTTCCTCGCGGCCCTGGCGGGCTACCGGCGCCCTCGGCGGCGCACCTGGTTTCCGGGGCGGACGGCGCGGTGCTGCTGCTGTTCGAACCTGTCGAGAACGCCGCGGGCTACGAAGTTCGATCCGGTTCGCGGAAGGTCATGGTCGACGCGGTGGTGTCTGGCTCGGCCTTCCTGCCCGGCTTCAGGCGGCAAGGGCCCGTCACCCTTCGTGCGATCGATGATTTCGGCCTTAGCGGAGCCCCCGTCGAGGTGCCGCCCCTTCGTGGAGAGCGCGAGCCGCCCGCCGGCGGTTGAACGTCGAGGAAGCGCCCGGCTCCGGCCAGGCGCGCTGTCGCTTTCACTCTTGAATTCGGGATCAACATGTTTCGCCAGCTGACCTTCCTGACCGCGGCCCTGATGGCGACGGCCGCGTCGCCCGCATCGGCCCGACCGGCGTCGACCGCTCAGACGGACGTCGTCATCTACGGCTGCACGTCCGCGGGCATCGCCGCCGCCGTCGAGATCAAACGGCATGGCCATAGCGTGAGCCTGCTGTGTCCAGGGGGACATGTCGGCGGCATGAGCGCCAACGGCCTTGGCTTCGCGGACGCCGGTGATCACGACGCGATCGGCGGCCTGGCCTTGAAGTTCTATCGGGATCTGAAGGCCCACTACACGGCCGCCGGCTATACGGGGCCAACCCGCGGCCAGACCGCCGAATCCCGGTCGCCGAACGACCGCGACACCATGTGGATTTTCGAACCGCACGTGGCGGAGGCCGTCTATGGGCGCTGGCTCGAGGAGGCTGGCGTTCGCCCCCTCTTCAATCAGAAGCTGGTCTTGAACCCGAAGCGAGGGGTGACGAAGGACGGCGCCCATATCCGCCAGATCCACACCATCGACGGTCATGCCTACAAAGGGCGGATATTCATCGATGCGACCTACGAGGGCGACCTGCTGGCGATGGCGGGGGTGTCGTTCACGACCGGCCGGGAAGGCAACGCGAAGTATCGGGAAACCCTCAACGGGATCCAGGTCGCGGGCTCGACCAATCACCAGTTCGTCAAGGACGTGGACCCCTACCACGTGCCGGGCGACCCGAGCAGCGGCCTGCTCCCCGGGATCGACCCGAAACCCGCCGGGATCGACGGGGAGGGCGACAACCGCCTGCAGGCCTACAACTACCGTCTCTGCATGACCAAGACCCCGACGAACCGGACAGCGTTCAAGAAGCCCGATGGCTACGATCCGATGCGCTACGAGGTCCTGGGGCGATACCTGGATGCGGGCTTCCGCGGTCCCTTCGGCATCTTCTCCAGCATTCCGGGCGGCAAGACGGACACCAACAACTACGGTGCGTTCTCGACGGACGACATCGGCATGAACTACGCCTATCCGACCGCCGACTACGCCGAGCGCGCCAAGATCGCCGACGAGCATCGCAGGTATCAGGAAGGCTACTTCTGGTTCCTGCAGAATGACCCCCGCGTTCCGGCGGATGTCCGCCAGTCCATGGCGCCGTGGGGGCTTTGCGCCGACGAGTTCACCGCCAATGGCAACTGGCCACGCGAACTCTACATCCGTGAGGCGCGCCGCATGGTCTCGGACTTCGTCATGACCGAACCCCACCTGCGCGGCCTGGTTCCGACGCCCGAACCCATCGGGCTGGGCTCCTACAATCTCGATTCCCACAATGTGCGCCGTTATGTCGACGCCCGTGGCCATGTCCGGAACGAGGGCAATATCGAGATTTCCCCCGGGCGGGTTTACGGGATCAGCTATCGCGCGATCGTGCCGAAGCGAGCGGAGGCCGCCAACCTGCTGGCGCCGGTCGCGGTGTCGGCCAGCCATATCGCCTATGGGTCGATCCGCATGGAGCCGGTGTTCACGATTCTTGGACAGTCGGCCGGCGCCGCCGCCGCCCAAGCCCTCGACGACGGCGTCGCGGTCCAGTCCGTCGACTACGGCAAGCTGAAGAAGATCCTTCTGCGGGAGGGCCAAGTGCTCGACCCGCCGGTGAGGTAGAACAGCAAATGCTCAGCGCCTCACCGGATCCCGGCTCGGCTCTGAAAGGTGTCCAGGCCATGCAACTGCCGAGCGTTCGTTCAGGGCTGGCGATATGGATCCTGGCCGCTCTCTTCGAGCTGGTCGCGCAAAGCGCTTCCGCGGCGACGCCGCCCGGCCATCTCGGCGGTCGTCATGCGCGGGGCGCGACGGCGTGCGAGGGGATGCGCGCTGTAGCGCTTGACGGCGCGAGCGTGAACTCCGTCGTGTTCACGCCGGCTGGACAGGCGATCCTGCCTGGCCCGGATGGGAAGGAGGCGCCCGCGACGCAACTTCCGGCCTTTTGCCGCGTCAACTTGACCATGAGCCCGGAAAGCGGATCGGCGATCGGCGTCGAGATTTGGTTGCCCGCCGCGGGTTGGAACGGACGGTTCCTCGGCACGGGAAATGGCGGCGGCGCGGGCAAGCTCTCCCTCAGAAATCCGATGACGCAAAATCTCCAGAGAGGGTTCGCGGTCGCGAACACCGATCTCGGAACCGCGCCAAATGCGCTCGCCGCCATAGGACAACCGGCGCGCTGGCGCGACTTTGGGTATCGGGCCAACCACGAGATGGCGCGGGCGGCGCGAACCTTCATCAAGGCCTTCTATGGCCAGCCGGCGCGCCATTCCTATTTCACGGGATGCTCGACGGGAGGGCAGCAGGCGCTGGTCAGTGTCCAGCGCTATCCCGATGACTACGACGGCGTTCTGGTCGGCGCCCCGGCGCAAGATCGAACGCACATCCACATGGCCTTCGTCTGGAACTGGAACGCCCTGATGGAGACGCCTGGGGCCAGACTTTCCAGTGCGAAGCTGGACCTGGTTCATGCGGCGATCGTGAAGGCCTGCGGAGGTGGCAAGGACGGCGGCGCGCCGGGCGACGACTATCTGACCGACCCTCGAGGATGCCGATTTGATGACGTGGTCGTTCCCCGCTGCGACGCTGGCGACAAGGCCGACTGCCTGACCGATGTCCAACGCCTCGCCTTGCGCCGGGTCTACGGCGGCGCGGTCAATCCCCGAAGCGGCGAGCGAATTTATCCTCCCCTGGCGATCGGAGCCGAGACGACGCCGCCCGGCCTGGAGGCGCAACAGCGCGAGACCTGGCCGCGGCAAATGTTCTATCCCTTCTATTGGGCTCTGGGACGCGACGGGTTTCAGCCGGGGTCTTTCGACTTTGACCGCGACGTCGATCGAGTCGATGGCGTCCTGGCGGGCGTCCTCAACGCCAACAGCACCGACCTGAGCGCCTTTCGGCGGCGTGGAGGGAAGATCCTCTGGTACCATGGCCTGAGCGATCCGATCATCCCGTTCGACACCTCGATCGACTACTACGAGCGACAGGTGAGGGCGAACGGGGGGGATCTGGCCGCCGTCCAAGCCTATATGCGCCTGTTCCTGGCGCCGGGCATGGCGCATTGCACGGCAGGACCGGGCGCCTGGAATATCGGTCAGGATGTGGCTCCCGGCACGGAAAGGTCGCCCGATCGCGACGCGATCTGGGCCCTGGTGCGGTGGGTTGAGCACAAGCGCGCTCCGACCCGCCTGATCGGCGTCCGCTTTCAGGACAACGATGTGCGCAAGCCCATCGTGGCCCAGCGTCCCCTGTGCCCCTATCCGCGGTTCCCCCAATATGCGGGCGGGAACCCGGCGCTTGCGTCCAGCTTCCGCTGCCAGGTCCGGGAGCGGGGAAATATCCACGCCGTCGCGACGCGATATCTTGACTGAGCGCCACGGCGCCAGGGTTTGGCGGCGGGCCGGTCAAATTGAGGCTAAGTGACCGACCCCAGGTTTCTGATGAGCGCGAATTAATTTGCCGCCCGCGCGGGTTTATCGATCCTCGCGCCGACTATCGCCCCGGGGGGACGATGCGCTCGCGCGGCAGGGTCTGGCGGTGCTGCGCTACGACAAGCGAGGCGTCGGCGGTTCCGGCGGCGTCTATCGGGGCGCCACCACGGCCGACTTCGCGACAGACGCCGCCGCCGCAGTCCGGTTCGTCATGGCATATCCCGACATCGACCCGCTGCGCGTCGGTGTCCTGGGTCATTCCGAAGGCGGCGTGATCGCGCCTATGGTGGCCGCGAGCGACCCCGAGGTTGCCTTCATTGTCATGATGGCCGGGCCAGCCATTCGCGGAGATAAGCTGTTCGTGGCTCAATCGGCCAAGGTGGCCAGGCTCTACGGCGCGCCCGAAGCCTATGTCGCTGGGCGACAAGCTCTCGATCGCGAACTCTATGCAGCGGTCATCGCCGCCCCAACCGCTGAGGCGGCGCGCGCTGAGGCGAAGGCGATCATCGTGCGAGGTGTCGAGAGCAAGCTCGTGGACGCCGGCGAGGTCGACAGCCTGGCCAAGAGCATCACTTCGCCGTGGCAGCGCTACTTTCTGGCCCATGGACCCCGCGCCGGTCCTGCGCGGCTCAAGGTCCCGGTGCTCGCGGTTTACGGCGGGCTCGACGCCCAGGCGCCCGCCGCCGACAACGCCTCGATCGCGCGCGAGGCCTTGAAGGATGTGCAGGGTGCGACGGTCGTCGAGATGCCGGGCCACAACCACCTGCTTCAGCGGGCGGAGACCGGCAGCCCCCAGAGGAATACGCCGACATCGACGAGACCGTGTCGCCCCATGCGCTTGAGCTCATGGCCAGCTGGATCGTGGATCGCGTCCGAACAGGAGATGCGTCAGCGGCCCGATAGCAATGCGGCAGGTCCTCGGCGCCAGCGTGCGCGCAATGGGGAGATGGCGTTGAGTGTCGCGAAAAATGGGCGGAAACGTCAGGTTTCTGGAGCCACGCCAAGGTCCGTTTCTGGCGCGGTCTGGCGGCGAGTTTGACGGAAAATCGGACGCGGTGCATCGCTAGAAGTGAGGGATCCAACAACCGAAGGGCACAGGTGTTAGACGAGCGCGCGCGGGTGACGGCTTGGCTGGGGCGGCAGGTGTTGCCCCATGAGAGGGACCTGCGCGCGTGGCTGCGGCAATCGTTCGCTGCCGCGGGTGACGTCGACGACATCATTCAGGAGACCTATTGCCGTCTGGCCGCCCTGACCCAGGTGGACCACATCGAGCATCCGCGCGCCTATTTCTTCCAAGCTGCGCGCAGCGTGGCCCTGGAGCAGATCCGGCGAGCCCGGGTGGTGCGGATCGAGACGGTCAGCGAGATGGAAACGCTCAATCTGATCCTCGATGATCCGTCCGCCGAGCGCGTGGTTTCGGCGCGGCGTGAACTGCAGCGCGTGCGTGGACTGATCGCCAGCCTGCCCGAACGCTGTCGACGGATCTTCGAGATGCGCAAGATCGACGGCGTGTCTCAGCGCGAGATCGCCCGGCGTCTGGGCGTGACGGAGCACGTCGTCGAGAACGAGGCGGTGAGGGGGCTTCGGGCCATCCTCGCGGCCATGGCCGAACAGGATGCTCCGACCGGAGCGCTGGGACCGAGAGTGAAGAGTGATGGCCGAACGCGAAAGCGCCGCTGACATCGAGGCGGACGCCGCCCGGTGGGTAGTCCGCATCGACCGTGACCACAACGATCCCAGCGTCCGCGTCGAATTGGAGGCCTGGCTGGCCGGTGATCGGCGGCGAGTCGGAGCTTACGCCCGCGCCGAAGCCGGCTGGCGGAGCCTGGACCGCGCCGCGGTGCTGGCGGCCGATCCGTCGTCCTCCAGGTCAGCTCCGATCCGTCGCCGTGGCGTGGTGGCGGGGCTGGGCGCGCTGGCCGCCAGTTTCGCCGCAGCCATGGTCGCACCACGCCTGACGAGCCATCGCTACGGCACGGCCCTGGGCGAGATCCGGCGCGTGCCGATGGCCGACGGCTCGGTGGCCGCAATCAACACCGACTCCAAACTGGAGGTCGCCCTGCGCGGCCGCCTGCGTACGATCCGGCTGGACCGGGGCGAGGCCTGGTTCGAGGTCGCCAAGGATCCGCAGCGGCCGTTCGTGGTGGAGAGCGGGCCAGTGCGAGTGCGCGCCGTGGGCACGGCGTTTTCGGTCCGCCGCCGCCCGGCGGGCAGCGATGTGCTCGTGACGGAAGGCGTCGTCGAGGTTTGGACCGAGGGCGGCAGGACGCCGCCGCGTCGCGTCGCGGCCGGCCAACGCGTGTTCGCCGACAATGCGCTGGGAATACTCACGCCGCCCAAGGCCGACGCGGATCTTGGCCGAGACCTGGCTTGGCGTGACGGCCAGATCGTGCTGGATGGTCAGACGCTGGCCGAGGCGGCGGCCGAATTCAATCGCTACAACAGCCGCAAGATCGAGGTGACTGACGTCCATCTCGCCGACAAACGCTTCGTCGGTTGGTTCCGCATCAACGATCCGGAGGGGTTCGCCGAAGCGGCGGCTGTCACCTTCCACGGTCAGGTCGTTCGAGGTGACGACATCATTGTCCTGCGCGCCAACAGCGGTTCCTGACAAAAATTATCGGATTTCCTGACGGAACTCCGCCCCCGGCGCATCCCTATCAATAGACGCTCCGAGAAGCGTCGGTTCAACCAACGCCAGAGGGAGGGGGCGCATGCGGACGACGCAGGGCAGCCATTACAGATCCTATTTGATGCTGGCGACCAGCGCGGCGACGCTGATCGTCGCCGCAGGAGCGCAGGCTCAGGTGCGACGCTTCGACGTGCCGGCCCAGCCGGCGGTCACGGGTATTCCCCAATTCGGAAAGCAGGCGGAAACTCAGATCCTGGCCCCGCAGAGCGCGATCCAGGACAAGCGGGTCAGCGCCGTCCAGGGCGCCTATACGGTCAGCGACGGGCTGGCCCTGCTGCTGCGGGGGTCCAACCTCGCCGTTGTCTCCAACAATGGGCGCACGATCGTGCTGGACCAGGCCGCGCAGACCGCGGACCCTGCGGCCGTTGAAGCGACCCAGCCGCAGCCCACCACGGTCGAGGAGGTGGTCGTCACGGGCCTGACGTCCCGCAACCGGCCTCTGATCACCGCCTCGGCGGACATCACCTACGCGACCCGCGACGACATGGCGCGCAAGGCTCCTCGGTCGACCGCCGATCTGCTGGAGTTGGTGCCCGGCGTCTTCGTCGAGGGCACGGCCGGCGAGCTTTCGAACAATTACTCGGTCCGTGGCCTGCAAGGTGGCGGACAGCGCTTCATCCAGCTCGAGGAGGATGGCCTGCCCATCATCTATCAGGGCGGCGGCGCGGACTTCTTCTTTTCCCAGGACGTGACGATCGACCGCCTCGAGGCCGTCAAGGGCGGCACCTCGGGCATTCTGACCGTCAACGGCGCGGGCGCGACGGTCAACTTCATCTCGCGCAAGCCCAACTTCGACAAGCCTGAGGGCGTCGCGCGTCTCACTGGCTATAACTACGGGCTCAAGCGCGCGGACATCTACTACACCGCGCCGATCACCGATCGGCTTGCCTTCAACGTCGGCGGCTATGTCCAGTCGAACCCCGGCGTGCGCCACAACAGCTTCGACTACGACGGCTACCGCTTCAAGGCGATGCTCGACTATCGCTTTGAGGCCGGCGGCTTCGTCCGGTTGACGGGCAAGATCGGCGACCTGAAGGCGGCCTACTACGCCGACCAGCCCTACGCCTATCGCAATGGCGAACCGGGCAGCATCCCAGGGCTGGGCACCCAGTTCGACAACATCGGCGGCGACGCCTTCGCCCGGCTCTCGGTTCCGGTCTCCACCTTCGTGGAACGTGACGGCTTCCGCGACTTTCGCCTCACCGAAGGCGTCCGGGTCAAGACCAAGCAGTTGCGCATCGACATCGAAAAGCCGATCAGCGACGCGTTCGAGGTCTTCGCGCGGGCCCGCTATCTGGACCTGAGCGACGACTTCAACGGGCTGTTTCCGGGATCGGGCACTGGCAACGCCGGTCTGGCCAGCGCGGTCACCTATCTGACCCCGGGCGCAGGCTCGCCGATCAATGATCTGCTGACCCTGGGCCGCGCGGCCTTTCCAGCAACCGCACGGTTCGGGATCAAGAACCTGAGGACCGGCGTCCTCGTTGGCGCCGACCAGGCCGCGACGCTGAACGCGCTCAATGGCAACGGCTTCCTGCAGCAGACCACCCTCAACCACGACTACCAGTCCGGCCACGACTTCGCGGTCAACGCCGGCGGGCGCTGGGAACGGAGCGGCGAGGGCTACCAGAACTCGCTGACCGCCGGCGTGCAGTACTACGACGTCAGCCGCTCGCAGGACCAGTCGGCGGTGGCGTCGGTGGTCAACGACGTCAAGAACAACAGCGACATCTATGACATCGTCGCGCTGGACCCGAGCAACAACGTCATCGGGACCTTGAGCGACAACGGGATGATCTCGTACGGCAATTGGGGCGCGGGGGTCCGTCGTCGCACGGACAAGTCCGTTTCCCTCTACGCCAACGACGAGTTGGCGATCGGCGACAAGATCCACATCGACGGCGGCGTCCGCTGGGAGAGCGACGACGCCAAACATTTCGAAGGCAACTCGGCGGCCGTCAACCAGCCGGTGCAGCCGGGCGTGGTGGGCGTGGTGCGCACCGTTGGATCGACGTTCGACGGTACGTACACGGTCACGCAGGCGACCCAGAAGAAGGTCGCCTGGACGCTGGGCGCCAGTTACCTCTTCACGCCCAGCCTGTCGGTCTATGCTCGCTACGCCAACGGTTTCCAGACCAACAACACCGATCCGATCACCAAGATCGAGCTGTACGAGGCCGGAGTCCGGTTCAAGCACGGCAACCTGATCAACGCTTCGGCCACGGTGTTCCGCACCAACTTCAACAACCAGTTCTACAATTTCATCGATCCGGCCGATCCGACCCGGCAGACGGCCTACCTGGCCGACCTGCATACGAACGGCGTCGAGATCGACGCGTCGATCCGTCCCAAGTCCTGGTTCTCGATCGACGTTTCAGGCGTGTTCCAGAAGCCGGAGCTCAACAACCTCAGGCTCAATGGCGTCGCCCAGCCGACCTATGACGGCAATCGCCCCGAACGCACGCCGGCCAAGCTGTTCACGATCAGCCCGACCTTCAAGCTGCCCAACGGGCTGGGCGAGGTCTATGCGCGCTACAAGTACGTCGGCAAGATCTACGCCGACGCCGGCAATGGCGTCGCCTTGCCGTCCTACGGCGTGACCAGCGTCGGGGTCTCCCTCAACGTCAAGGACAATGTCCAGGTCAGCTTCAACGCCGACAATATCTTCGATGTCGTGGGTCTGACCGAAGGCAATCCTCGCCAGGGCCAGACCCAGAACGCCTCGTCCGGCTACTTCTACGCACGCGGCATCACGGGCCCGACCTACGGCGGATCGATCACCCTACGCTTCTAGTCGGCGTTTGATTCAGGCGTAACTGGCGGACGCCAACGGCGTCCGCCTTCCTTTTCGGAACGGAAAAGCAATGAGAACCGCGACCTGCGCGGCCGTGATGGCGGTCATGGCCCTGGTCCTGCCTCAAGGCGGCGCCGTCGCTCGGCCACGCACGCCGGAGCTGGCCTACCAACTGACGGAAGGCCAGAACCTCAACGCCTTCGTCCGCGACGGCGCCGTGGCGGCTCACCTGCTGCTGCGCAATGGCGTCGATCCCCGGATCCTGGTCGCCTTTCCGGCGGGCAACAGCGGCGTGGGCGTGTGGTTCGAGCCGCTGGCCCATGGCGCCCAATGGCGGCTGGAACGTGCGCCGACGCCATTGAATGATGGCCCTCTGCATGGGATCGCGTTCACGGCCGAGATCGTCGCGCCGCGTCTGGTGATCCGCCAGGCGGTGCTGTCGAACGTCCGCTATCTGCGCGACTACCAGGCCGTCGGTCGCTTCCCACCGGAGGTTGCCGCGTCGCCCGTGGTCGGCGCCGACACGATCGCCTATCGACGTCCGCGCCTGGATGGCGCGCCGGGATATAGCCTGACGCTGCGCGTGGTCGGGGGGCGCCTTGACCAGAAGGCGATTGTCGCGGGGACCGACGGCCGGATCAGGCTGGAGGTCACGGCGCTGACCGGTGATCCGCCGCTGACGCCGCTGCCCCTCGCGGGGCTCCTGAACGCCCGGGCCGCGCCCGATCCGGCCGCCCGCAACGCGCTAGCCTTCTTGAGCTACCGTGAGAAGTTCCTGGCCGGTTCCTGGCGGTTCAACACCTATTTCGGCCGCGACACCTTGATGTCGATGCGGCTGCTGATGCCTGCGCTGCGTCCCGAGGCTGCGGAGGCGGGGCTTAGCGCCGTCCTGGCCCGTCTCTCGCGCGAGGGGGAAGTCGCACACGAGGAAGGCATCGGCGAGTTCGCCGTGCTGCAGAACCGCAAGCTGGCTCGGCCAGGGGACGCGGCCGAACTCGACTACGGCATGATCGATGACGACTACATGCTGGGCGCCGTGGCGGCCGACTACCTGCTGGGCCCCGGGCGGGAGCGGGCGGCCCGCTACCTGGCCACCGAGCTGGCCAGCGAATCCACGCCGGGCGCGCGCGAGGCGATCGGCGCGCTGCTGGTCCGCAATCTGCGCTTCGTTCTGGCGGCGGCCAGGCCGTTCGCCGAAGCCCCCGGCAAGGACAGGCTGATCGCCATCAAGGCCGGCCGGACGACGGGCGAATGGCGTGACAGCAACGAGGGCCTGGGACGCGGAATCTGGGCTTACGACGTCAACGCCGCCCTGGTCCCAGCGGCCCTGGATGCGGCCGAGCGCCTGCAGCGCGCCGGCCTGCTGGCTCCGTATCTGTCGGACCAGGATCGCGAGCTCTTCGCCCAGGCTGGCGAGATGGCGCGGGTCTGGCGGGCGAAGGCCCCCCCGCTGTTCAGTGTCACGCTGGACAATGCGCGGGCGCGGGACGCGATCAGCGCCTATGCGGCGTCGCTGGGCGTTCCGGCCGAGCCGGCGCTGAACGCGCTGGGCGCCTCGTCGCTGACCTTTCACGCCCTGTCGCTGGGCGCGGACCAACGACCCGTGCCGATCGTCAATTCGGACGAGGGTTTCGCGGTTCTGTTTGGCGAACCGTCGGCCTTCGAACTGGACACCTATCTGGGCGCGATCATGCGGCCATTTCCGGCCGGCCTGATGACCGAGGTCGGCTTGCTGGTCGCCAATCCGGCGTTCGCGGATGATGACGTCAAGGCGCGGTTCTCGCCGGCCGAATATCACGGCGCCGTCGTCTGGTCGTGGCAGCAGGCGCTGCTGGCCGCCGGGATCGAACGACAGCTGGCGCGTCGCGATCTGCCCGCGGCGACCCGCTTTCGCCTGAAAGCATCGCAGGCCGCCCTCTGGCGGGCGATCGGCGCCACGCGCGACATGCAGAGCTCTGAGCTTTGGTCCTGGGCCATCCGCGGCGGCCGCTACCACGTCGCGCCGTTCGGCGCGGGCAAGGCCGACGTCGACGAGTCGAACGCCGCCCAGCTTTGGAGCACGGTGTACTTGGCGGTTCGCCCGCCGGCTGGAAGATAGTCGGATCGGCGCCCCGCGCCGAACCGCGCACGCCGAAAGTGGAGCCGATGAACCGCATAACCCGCGTTGTCATCCTGGGCGGCGGGACCGCCGGATGGATGACCGCCGCCGCGCTCTCGCGATGTTTTGGCCGGACGTTGCGGATCGACCTCGTCGAGTCCGAAGCGATCGGCGCGGTGGGCGTTGGCGAGGCGACGATCCCGACGATTCACTGGTTCAACGAGTTGATCGGCCTGGACGAGGCGGCGTTCGTGCGGGCCACCCAGGCCAGCTTCAAGCTCGGTATCGAGTTCGTCGACTGGGCGCGGCCCGGCCACCGTTACTTTCATCCCTTCGGACGTTATGGCGTCGAGCTGGACCAGATTCCCTTCCACCAGCATTGGCTGAAGGCGCGGGCGGACGGCGCCGCCCACAGCCTGGCCGACTTTTCGCTGGCGACGGCTCTGGCGGCCAAGAACCGGTTCGCCAAGCCGGTGGCCGATCCGCGCTCGATCCTTTCGACGCTGGGCTATGCCTATCATTTCGACGCCGCGCTCTACGCGGCCCACCTGCGTGGCCTGGCCGAGTCGGCTGGGGTGGTCCGTCACGAGGGCAAGGTGACCAAGGTCGAGCGCGATCCGAGAACGGGCTTCGTCTGCGCCCTGATCACCGACCGGGGCGAACGGATCGATGGCGAGCTGTTCATCGACTGCTCGGGCTTCAGGGCTCTGCTGATCGGCGAGACCCTGGAAGCGCCCTTCGAAGACTGGTCGCACTGGCTGCCCTGCGACCGCGCCGTGGCGGCGCCTTGCGCCCGGGTCGCCGAGACCACGCCCTACACGCGATCGACCCTGCGCGCGGCGGGGTGGCAATGGCGGATCCCGCTGCAGCATCGGACCGGCAACGGTTACGTCTATGCCAGCGCGTTCCTGTCCGACGACGAGGCGGCCGCGACGCTTGTGGGGAACCTGGATGGCGACCTGCTCGCCGAGCCACGGTTCCTGCGCTTCAAGGCTGGTTTCCGGCGCGAGACCTGGCGGGACAACGTCGTGGCGATCGGGCTCTCGTCCGGCTTTCTCGAACCCCTGGAGTCGACCAGCATCCACCTGATCCAGAGCGGTATCGCCAAGCTGATCGCGCTGTTTCCCGACCGCGACTGCGATCCTAGGTTGGCGCGCCAGTTCAACACCCTGTTCGCTCGCGACATGGATGGAATCCGCGACTTTCTCATCCTGCACTACCACGCCACCGAAGGGCATGACGCGCCGCTCTGGCGGCAGATGCGCGAGACGCCGCCGTCCGACACGCTGGCCGACAAGATCGCGCACTATCGCGGTTCGGGACGTCTGATGCTGACGTCCGACGAGTTGTTTCGAGAGGCCAGCTGGCTGGCGGTGCTGAACGGGCAGGGGATTGTCGCCAAAGGACACGCGCCCTTGGCCGACACCCTCGACCCGGCCTTGAACCTGCGGCGATTGGACGATGTCGCGGCGCTGATCGCGCGCGCGGCTCCCACCTTGCCAAGGCATGACTCCGCGATCGCCGAGCTTGTTGGGTAGTTGGTCGATCTCAAGCACGGAGAGGGCGCATCTGGTGGCGCGGCCTAACCTCTCACTCGGGCGTCAGGATCGGCGGGGCAGGGGGCGCTAAGACCTTCGCGGTCGCGCCAATCGCTTGGCGACGGGCTGGACTTCCGAAACTTAGCGGAACTTCAGCCGCATCCCGAACCGGAGAAGGCGCCCCAGATAGTCGTAATAGGCCGGATTGGTCGACAGGCCGCCCGAGGCGATGATGGCCGGATCTCGGTCGAACAGGTTGGTGACGGTCAGGAAGACCTCCGCCTGCGTCGACGCCAGGCTGACCTTTCTGGTGAGGTTGAGATCGGCATAGACCGCGCCGGCCACCCTGTTGACGTTGATCGTCGGGTGGACCGAGGTCGAGGCCGGGCAGCCCGAGGAACAGACCACATAGCTGTTGTCGATCGTGCCGGCGCTGACGCCGCGCGCCACGGCGGTCGCCGTGAAGCCGTCGTTCTCGTAGATCGCCGCCAGCCGATAGATCCAGCGCGGCGCGCCGCCGCCGTTGGCGCCGGCGCTGTCGGTTGGCGCATCGATCCCGTTGTTGATGTAGTTCTTGATGTAGTGCGTGGCGCTGAAACGCAGGGTCAGGTCGCCCGGCAGCTTGGGCGCGATGGCGTCGAGCGGCGTGCGGTACGTCGCCGCGACGTCGAACGCCTTGGCGTGGGCCCGCGCGAAATTGAAGGGGCTGAGGTTCACCCTCAGCTCGGGCGAGGCGCCCGGCGTGCGGGTGAAGGCCGCGCAGTATTCCTTCAGCCCGTCATAGCAACGGTTGACGATCGTCTGCGAGTAGACCTGTCCGATAGCGTCCCGGATCTGGATGTCGAAATAGTCGAACGACGCCGTGAAGCCGGGCATGAAGCGCGGCTGGACAATGACGCCGGCCGTCCAGGTGTCGGCGACTTCCGGCCGGAGATGGGGGTTGCCGGTGGTGACCTCGATGAATGGCGTCGCGGCGTTGCCGTTGAACGGATCGTTGAGGCTATTGGTCCGTGACGTGCCGCGTTGATAGAGCTCGTTGAGGTTCGCCGCGCGAATGTCGCGCGAGCGCACCAGCCGGAACCGCAGATCGTCGATCGGCTGATAGGTCGCGCCGAGCTTCCAGGTCGTGACATAGCCGGAGGTGCTGTAGTCCGTGCCGCGCACGGCGCCATTGAGGTCGAGGCCCGCGCCCAGAGGCACGGCGACCTCGGCATAGGCTTCCTTCACCGCGTAGTGGCCGAACGTCGGCAGGAAGTTCCCGACCGACCATCCCGACTGATACTGCGCCTCCACGAAGCCCGAGATGGCTTCGCGGCGATACTCCGCGCCGGTGGCGACCGACACCGGACCCGCCCAGGTGGAGAACGGATCAAAGGAAAGATTGACCCCCGCGGTCGTCTGCGCGAAGCGCTGGCGGCGATAAGGATCGCCCAGAACGTAGTCGATGGCGGCGGCCGAGGCGACGCCCACGCCGAGACGATTGAGCGGCGCGCAACCGTTCGTGGGATCGGTCAGGGTCGAGCGGCAGACGATCGCGCCGCCCGGCGCGACGACCGCGTCGGTCGCCAGGGCCAGGCGCGAGGTGTTGAGGATGTTGCGCAACATCTCGGTGATGTCGGACTGGCCGTACTGGGCATAGGCGTCCCAGCGGACATCGCGGCCGAACGCATCGAACCGGCCTTCGCCGCCGACGGCGAAGCGCTGCACGCGCCGGGTGTTGTAGTTCTCGCGGTAGGGAAAGTCCTGCGCGGAGGTGCCGAGCGTCACGCTGGTGACGCCCGCGAGCGCCGTCGGCCCCAGCGCGGCCACCAGATAAGGATTGCTCGCCGCCAGGGTATAGGAAGAGGTCAGCGAGGGACCGGCGTTTGAGACGGAGCGGTTCCAGTTGTAGGCGGCCTCGCCGAACAGGGTCACCACGTCGGTGAGCGCGAAGCTGACGCGACCGAAGACTCCGCGCCGGTCGTCCTGAGGATCAAGGCCGATCCGACGATTGCCGTCCGCCAGCGCCCAGTCGCCGCCGACGGTCGTGGTGGCGTTGGAGAGCGCGCCATAGTCGTAGCGGTTCACGCTGCCGCCCGGACCGAAATAGAAGCCTCTCAGGCTGTTGGCCACGGCCCCGGCTGAGCTATTGATGATGCTGCCCGGCAAGGTGTTGTTCGTACCGGCGTTCGTCACCACCAGGTACTGCGGCTGGCCGTTGGGCGCCGTGTAGTTCGGATTGGTGAGAAGACGGTCGCCGTGCTGGTTCCAGTCGCGATCGACGTTGAAGATCCCGTCGCGATGAGCGTACTCGCCGCTTACCATCACGTGACCGCGCCCGCTCGCGAACCGTTCGCCGCTCGCGGCGCTGACCAGATAGTTGCGGCCGTCGCCATGCGTCGTGCCGCCACCCTCGACCGTGGCTTTCAGACCCGTGAAGTCCTTGTCGAGGATGAAGTTGACGACCCCCGACACGGCGTCCGAGCCATAGGCGGCCGAGGCGCCGCCGGTGACGATCTCCACGCTTTTGACCAGCGCCTGGGGCACGTTGTTGACGTCGACGGCGCCTGTCACCGACGAGCCGACCGAGCGGCGGCCATCCACCAGCACCAGGGTGCGCTCGATGCCGAGGTTGCGCAGATTGAGCGCGTTGATCCCCGCCAGGCCATTGCTGAGAAAGAGGCGCGTATTGGCCGGACGCAGGCTGCCCGCCACGGCCGGCATCTGGTTGACGTAGTCGGCCAGATTGTTGGTCGGGGCCTGGGCGCGGATGTCCGCTTGCGTGACGACGGTCAGCGCCGTCGGAGACTTGTAGCCATCGCGGGCGATGCGCGTACCGGTCACCACGACCTCGGTCACGGAACTGGCTTCATCGATTGTCTGGGCCGAAGCCGAAACGGCCCAGCCCAGGGTCAAGGCGGCCGCCGCCACACTTGGGGCGTAGCAGAGTTTCCGGGCCACCGCCCACCGCCCAGATCGCACGAGAAAGCCCCTTCCTACTTCGCCCCAGCCACGACGACCGTAGCGGATTTCGCAGCCGCCACCATCCGCCGTCGTTATGGCGCGCGAAGGTTGGCCCGTTCGCGGCCAGTCAATTCGCGCTACGCCAGCCGGGACCGACAGCGAGCCGTACTTGACCGCGTTGGCGCCCAGTTCGTGGAGCGCCAGGGCCAGGGCTGCGCTGGGATCCACCCGCATCGGCCCTTCGGCCAGGGTGATCGCGGCGCATCACCGTCGCTGTCTCCGATGAACGGCCGCACGGCCTGGCGCACGACTTCCTCGACGCCGGCGCTGGAGTCGCCCCAGGTTACCGGTGGTCAAGCGTTAGCCTGCTCGGCACACGAAGTAAGGTTCGCGCCGACCTCCGGACGTTCCCTGCGGAGCGTGCAGCAACTGGCGCAAGGCGTCTGAGGTGGTGCTCCAACTTTATGTTGGGGCTGCGGGGCATCGTCGTCGTTAGGCCAGGTGCGACAGTTGGCGCTTTCCTGCCATCGTCGTCCCAGGACGACCTGCAAACGTTTGGCGTTCATCAGCTTTTAGGCGAGTCCCCAATTCGAGGAATATCTATAGTGGGGCGTTTTGCCGCTCGCCGAACGTAGTTTTGGTAACTCCTAAATTAAAGGTCGAGGCGGTTGTCTGCGCGCACGCAAAGCGCACAGCCAGGCCCGTTCATGACCGTTCCGTCCTTCATCTCCCGCGTTTTCCAGTCCGTTGCTCCGACGACCTGGCGATCGATCGCGGGCGCATGGGCCACGCTGGCCGTCGTCGCGACGTTCCTGGCCGGGCCAGCTTTTGCGGTGACCAAGACGGTGAACGGCATCTCGCTGGACATCAACATGCCGCAAGCCCAGCGGGGCGTGCAGTATTCGTATCAGCTGTCGCCCAGCGGCCGGACGGCGCCCTACACGTTCACGATCCTCTCCGGCGCGCTGCCCGCGGCCTTCACCATGTCCAGCTCGGGCTTGGTCACCGGGGTCAATTGCGTCAGCACCAATGGTAGCTACAACGTGGCGGTGCGGGTGACGAGCAACGACGGCAACTCCGCCGATTTCACCAGCAACCAGTCGGTTTCGATCAACATGACCGCAGGCCCCGCCAGCGGCTGCGCCCTGATCGGCGGTTCAATCAGCTCGGGCGGTTCGACCCCGCAGGTGGGTCAATACTATTCGGCCACGATCAGTGCTTCGGGCGGCTCGTCGCCCTATACCTATTCGGTCGCGACAGGATCCCTACCCACCGGCCTTAGCCTGAGCTCGGCGGGCACGCTCAGCGGCACGCCCACGGCGGCAGGCAGCTTCGACTTTCAGATCCAGTCCGCGGACTCGGCCGGCAACACCGGCTACACGCAGTATACCTTGGCCGTGTCGGCCGCCTCTTCGGTAGTGCTCAGCCCCAGCAGCCTGCCGACCCCGGTCCTGAGCACGGCCTACAGCCAGACGATCTCCGGCAGCGGCGGGACCTCGCCCTACACCTTCGCCGTAAGCTCAGGCTCGCTGCCCACAGGTCTATCGCTGAACACTTCGACCGGCTTGATCAGCGGCACGCCAACCGCGGCGGGCGCCTACAGCTTCACGATCCGCGCCACGGATTCCGCGAGCCAGAGCAACACGCGCAGCTACAGCGGCACGATCGCCGCGGCGCTGGCGGTCACGCCCACGACGCTGACGACGCCGGTGTTGAACCAAGCGTACATCCAGACCGTGGCGAGTTCGGACGGCACGGCCCCGGTGACCTTCTCGGTCTCGGCCGGCGCCCTGCCGATAGGCCTGTCACTGGACACCTCGACAGGCGCGATCACCGGCACGCCGACGGCCGCCGGTGCTTATAGCTTCACGATCCAAGCGACGGACGCCAACAGCACGACGGCCACGCGCGCCTATAGCGGGACGATCGCGGCGGCCCTGGCGATTACGACGGCGACCCTGCCGACGCCGGTCCTAACCCAAGCCTACAGCCAGACCGTCGCCGCCTCGGGCGGCACGGCGCCGGTGACCTTCGCGATCTCGGCGGGAGGTTTGCCGGCGGGTTTGTCGCTGAACAGCTCGACGGGCGTCATCACCGGCACGCCGACGGCGGCCGGCGCCTACAGCTTCACGGTTCGCGGCACGGACGCCAATAGCGTCACCGCGATCCAGGCCTACACCGGGACGATCGCGGCCGCGCTGACGATCACCACCACGACCCTGCCGACCCCTGTGCTGAACACAGCTTACAGTCAGACCGTCTCGACCTCGGGCGGGGCCGCGCCGGTGACCTTCTCCGTTTCGGCGGGCAGTTTGCCGACGGGCCTGTCGCTGAACAGCTCGACGGGCGCGATCACCGGCGCGCCGACGGCGGCCGGGACCTACAGCTTCACCATCGAGGCGACCGACAATAACAGCGTCGCGGTCACTCAGGCTTACACCGGCACGATCTCAAGCGGCGTCGTCATCGTCACGGCGACCCTGCCGACGCCAGTGCTCGGCACGGCCTATAGCCAGACCGTTGCGACCTCGAACGGCGCCGCACCGGTGATCTTCTCCGTCTCCGCCGGCAACCTGCCGACGGGCCTGTCGCTAGACACCTCGACCGGCGCGATCACTGGCACGCCGACGGCGGCCGGCGCCTACAGCTTCACGATCCAGGCGAGCGATAACAACAGCGCGACGGACACCCAGACCTATAGCGGCACGATTGTCGGCGCTGTTTCTATCACCACGGCGACCCTGCCAACGCCCGTGCTGAGCACGGCCTACAGCCAGACGGTCTCGACCTCGGGCGGGGCCGCGCCAGTGACCTTCGCGGTTTCAGCCGGCAACCCGCCGACCGGTTTGTCGTTGAACACCTCGACCGGCGCGATCACCGGCACGCCGACGGCGGCGGGGGCCTATAGCTTCACGATCCAGGCGACGGACGCCAACAGCGTCACCGCCACCCAAGCCTACAGCGGCACGATCTCCAGCGGGATCTCGATCACCACGACGACTCTGCCGACCCCGGTCTTGACCCAGGCCTACAGCCAGACGGTCTCGACCTCGGGCGGAACGGCTCCGGTAGCCTTCGCGGTTTCGGCCGGCAGCCTGCCTGTGAGCCTGTCGCTAGACACCTCGACCGGCGCGATCACCGGCACGCCGACGGCGTCGGGCGCCTACAGCTTCACGATCCAGGCGACGGACAATAACGGCGTCACCGCCAGCCAGGTCTATAGCGGCACGATCGCCAGCGGCTTGTCGATCACGACAGCCTCGTTGCCGGCGCCGGCGCTGACCCAGGCCTACAGCCAGACGGTCGCCTCGACCGGCGGCACGGCGCCGGTGAGCTTCGCCGTGTCGGCGGGGAGTCTGCCGGCCGGCCTATCGCTGGCCTCGACCGGCGTCATCTCGGGAACCCCGGCCGCTGGGGGCGCCTACAGCTTCACGGTCCGCGCCACGGACACCAATGGCGTCACGGCCACGCGCGTCTATAGCGGTACGATCGCGGCGGCGTTGGCGATCACGACGAGCAGCCTGCCCAAACCCGTGCTGGGCGCTGCCTATTCGGGGGGCATCGGCACGAGCGGCGGAACCGTCCCTGTGAGCTTCGCGATCTCGGGCGGTAGCCTGCCTGCAGGTCTCAGCTTCGACGGTCAGACCGGCGCCATCAGCGGGACACCGACGGCCGCCGGGCCCTACGCCTTCACGGTCGAGGCGACGGACGCCCATGGGGCGACGGCCAGCCAGTCCTATTCCGGCGAGGTTGCCGCGTCCCTGATCGTCACCACGACGGGTCTTGCTCCGGCGATCATCGGCCAGGCCTATTCGGGAAGCGTCGCCGCGCAGGGCGGCGAGGCGCCTTACATGTTCACGGCCGGCGGTCTGCCGCCCGGTTTATTGATCGACGCCAGCGGCGCGATCAGTGGGACGGCGACGACGTTGGGGGCCTACATTGTCACGGTCCAGGTGACGGACGCCAATGGCGTGCGGGCCAGCCAGACCTCGAGCATCACGGTCGCCGCGGCCGTCACGGCGAACGATCAGTCTATCGACGTGGCTTACAACACCGCCACGACGATCACTCTGGCGACCTTGAACGCGGGCGACGCGCTGGAGCTGCAGTCCAGCCCAGCTAACGGCAAGCTCTCGCAAGTCGGGCCGATCGTCGAATACACGCCAAACCCCGGCTACATCGGCGCAGACGGCTTCGGCTTTGCGATCAAGGGCCCGTGGGGCCAGTCCCGCACCGCCTCGGTCAAGCTGAATGTCCTCCCGCCGCCGCCCCCGACCGCCGAGCCGCCGCCGCCCACGACCCTGGACACCGGGACGACCGGGGGAACCATGGGAACTGGGGCCAACGGCGACGCCGCCGTCGTCATGGACAAGGTCAATTTCAACCTAGCCAGCCTGGTCAAAGGCATCGTCACCGACGTCCAGATCGCCAGCCAGCCCCAACACGGCAAGGTCGAACTGGTCCGCACGGCCAAGCTGGTCGCCGCCCGCGAGACGGGAGCCCGTCTTCGCGCCGCCGCCGCGCCGGCCGCCCCGGACGTCACTGCCGTCTACACCGCCGACAAGGGCTATGTGGGCCGTGATAGCTTCACCTTCATCGCCATCGGCCCGGGTGGCGTCTCGGCGCCGGCGACGGTCAATATCGAGGTGATCAA
>Ga0102591_1001386_pt1 | contig 33549 bp, 29 predicted proteins | sample AraplaCol_mCL_r2_2_FD_76860 | JGI IMG/M metagenome (GOLD analysis project Ga0102591, IMG submission 76860) | Arabidopsis root microbial communities from North Carolina, USA - plate scrape MF_Col_mCL_r2 (SPADES assembly) (version 2) | ecosystem: Host-associated > Plants > Roots > Endosphere...
ATCACGCCGGGCGAGTGCAAGATCGGCATCATGCCGGGCCACATCCACATGCCGGGCAAGATCGGCATCGTGTCGCGCTCGGGCACGCTGACGTATGAAGCCGTCAAGCAGACCACCGACGTCGGCCTCGGCCAGTCGACCTGCATCGGCATCGGCGGCGATCCGATCAACGGCACCAACTTCATCGACGCGCTGAAGCTGTTCCAGGAAGACCCGCAGACCGAAGGCATCATCATGGTCGGCGAGATCGGCGGTTCGGCTGAAGAAGAAGCGGCCGAGTTCATCGCCAAGCACGTGACCAAGCCGGTCGTCGGCTTCATCGCCGGCGCTTCGGCCCCGAAGGGCAAGCGCATGGGCCACGCGGGCGCGATCGCCTCCGGCGGCTCGGGCACGGCGGAAGGCAAGTTCGCCGCGATGGAAAAGGCCGGCGTCACCACGGTCAAGTCGCCGGGCGACCTCGGCGCCGCCATCGCCAAGCGTCTGGCGAAGTAAGCGCTCCGCTTCATCGCTGTTCGGAAAAAGGCCGCCTTCGGGTGGCCTTTTTTCTTGGTTCGCGCGCGTGCTTCAACCCCGATGATCGGGATCGGACGTTCGAAGGTCCTGTCTGGAGTTTTCGTCCATCGGAGGACATCTCGTGAACCTGTCTTTACGCATCGCGTCGCTGACGCTGTCGTTGTGCCTGTCGGCCCCGCTCGTGGCCGCCCAGCCTGTTTCGAAACCCGCCGCAGTCCCGACGCGCGTCGCGTTGGACAGCGCCACGGTGTACCTGCACGGCGCGCAGCTCGACGGCGCGGTGACCCTCGATGTCCCGGCCGGCGACAGCGAATTCGTGTTGCAGGGAATCTCCGGTGGCATGGATGCCGACAGCCTCGCACTGGGCACGCGCGCTGACGTCGTCGTGTTGTCGTCCACTTTCACGCCGGCGCTGGAAGGCGATGACGAAGCGCTCTCGCCGGAAGCCCGCAAGGTGCGCGACCAGCTCGACGCGGCGATGGCACGCACCGCGCGCATCGAAGCGCGGCAGGCGGTGATCGACGAACAACTGGCGCTGCTCAAGGAAAACCGCCGCGCCGGCAACAAGGACGGTGCGGTCGCCGCTGCGGAAGTCAGCCGCATGCTCGCACTGCTGGAATCCACGATGCAGCAGGTGCTGGTCGAACGCGCCGCGAACGTGCAGCGACTCGAGCGTGCGCAGGCGGAGCAGGCGCGCGTGCAGCAGATGTTCGACGACGTCAGCGCGCAGGGATTCCAGCGCGCCGGCACACTGACTCTCGCGCTGCATTCGCAACAGGCTACGCGCGCGACCTTCCGGCTGTCGTATTGGGTGGACGACGCAGGCTGGGTGCCGTCCTACGACCTGCAGGTCGGCCGCGTCGGTCAACCCGTGACGCTGGTGCAGAAGGCGCGCATCTTCCAGAACACCGGTATCGCGTGGAACCAGGTGCGGCTGACGCTGTCGAGCGGCAATCCGGCGCGCAGTTCGCAGGCGCCGGAACTTTCGACGTGGCAGGTCGGCGTTCGCGAGCCGGAACTCGTGCAGGCGTTGGGCGGGGCGTATGCGCCTGCCGCGCCCGCGGCGTTGGATCGCATCGAAGTCACCGGCGCAAGGATCCGGTCCACCCTCGACGGCTACGTCGCCACCGACGCGGGCGGCCTCAACGTTCAATACAAGGTCGCGTTGCCCTACACCGTGCCGTCTGACGGCAAGGGCCACATGGTGATGCTGGCGTCGATCGACCTGCCCGCGACCTACCGCTATGTCGTCACGCCAAAACTCGACACGGAAGCCTTCCTGCAGGCGCAGGTCGCCGACTGGAGCCGCCTGAACCTCCTTCCCGGTGCGAGCAGCATCTTCCACGACGGCGCGTACGTCGGGCAGGGCAGGGTGGATGTGCGGCGGGCGCGCGACACGATGGACATCTCGCTCGGTCGCGATCCGCGCATCCTGGTGACGCGCAAGCAGACCGCCGAACGCGCCTCGCGCGCGGGCAGCCGCCAGCAATTCGCCTACACGATCACGGCGCGCAACACGCGGCCGGAAGCCATCGACCTGGTGGTTGTCGACCAGATCCCCGTCTCCACCGACAGCCGCCTACGCGTGGAAGACCTGCACCATGCCGGCGCGAAGCTGGAATCGGACACCGGCCGCCTGGAGTGGACGCTGCACCTGGCACCGGGCGAACACCGCGAACTGCCGCTGTCGTACACGGTCGTCGCACCGCGCGGACTGGACGTCTGGGGCATGTAACGGGGCAGGGCGCCGCCGCGCGTGAGCCGCGCGTGTGCGGCGCGCGCCGCGGTTTCTGCAAGAATTACATACCCCACGCGTCGACTCCGCCCATGCGCATCGCCCTCGCCCAGTTCGACTTTCCCGTAGGCGCCGTCCAGCGCAACGCCGAGCGCATCGCGGAGATGATCGAGCAGGCGCGCGACGAGTTCGACGCCGACGTCGTGCTGTTCCCCGAACTCGCGCTCAGCGGTTATCCGCCGGAAGACCTGCTGCTGCGGCCGTCCTTCCTTGCCGATTGCCAGGCCGAGATCGAACGCATCGCGAAGGGCGTGCGCGGCATCGTCGCGGTGGTCGGCTGGCCGCAGGCGGCGGGCAGCGTCGTCTACAACGCGGCCAGCGTGCTGCGCGACGGGCATGTCTCGCATACCTATCGCAAGCGCGAACTTCCCAACTACGCCGTGTTCGACGAGCGCCGCTACTTCGACGTCGATCCCGATCGCGACGACTGCGTGTTCGACGTCGATGGCGTGCAGGTCGGGCTGCTTATCTGCGAGGACCTGTGGTTCCCCGAGCCGCTCGCCAGCACCGTGGCGAAGGGCGCCGAGATCGTGCTGGTCCCCAATGCATCGCCGTTCGAACGCGACAAACATTCCGATCGCGACGCGCTGATGGCGCAGCGCGTGCAGGAAACCGGCGTCGGCCTGGTCTATGTCAACGCGGTTGGCGGTCAGGACGCGCTGGTGTTCGATGGCGGTTCGGTCGTCGCCGACGGCGATGGAACCGTGCACCCGGCCGCGGCGGCCTTCGCCGACCAGTGGCTGGTGGTGGATTTCGATTCCGATTCGCGCCGCTTCTCGCCGGTGCAATGGGTGGAAGACGGCGACGAAAGCCGCGACGCGCTGGCCTGGCGCGCAGTCGTGCGCGGCACGCGCGATTACTTCGCCAAGAACGGCTTCAAGCACGCGTGGCTGGGCTTGTCGGGCGGCATCGATTCCTCGCTGGTGCTGGCGATCGCCGTCGATGCGCTCGGCGCCGAGAACGTCACCGCCGTGCGCATGCCGTCGCGCTACACCGCCGGGTTGTCGAACGACCTGGCCGAGGAGCAGTGCCGCGTGCAGGGCGTGCGGCTGCTGACGGTGCCGATAGAGAAGCCGTTCCAGGGCTTCCTCGATGCGTTGTCTGAGACCTTCGCCGGGCGCCCGGTCGACACCACTGAGGAGAACCTGCAGTCGCGCGCCCGCGGGGCGCTGCTGATGGCGATGAGCAACAAGTTCGGCGGCCTGCTGTTGACCACCGGCAACAAAAGCGAATACGCGGTCGGTTACGCCACCATCTACGGCGACATGTGCGGTGGCTACGCGCCGCTGAAGGACATCTACAAGTCCGAGGTGTTCGCGCTCGCGCGCTGGCGCAATACGGTCGGCGATCGCGTGATCCCGCAGGAAGTGATCGACCGTCCGCCGTCGGCCGAACTACGCGAGAACCAGAAGGACCAGGATTCGCTGCCGCCGTACGACGTGCTCGACGCGATCCTGCTGCGCTATGTCGATCAGGAGCAGTCGCGCGAGGACATCATCGGCGCAGGTTTCGACCAGGCCACCGTGGACCGCGTGCTGAGGCTGGTGCGCATCAGCGAGTGGAAGCGCCACCAGGCGGCGCCGGGGCCGAAGGTGTCGCGGCGCGCGTTCGGGCGCGAGCGGCGTTATCCGATCTCCAACGGCTACGGGCACTAAAGCCCGCGCCGTGCGCAGACAAAAACGCCGCCCGAGGGCGGCGTTTTTGCATGCATCGATCGAACCCGATCAGTCGTTGTCCAGCGCCGACTTCTCGCCCGCGAACGGGTTGAGCTTGCGCCAGTTGCTCGGGTAGTCCGGCCACTTGCCGGCGAGGAACGGGTGGTTCGGGTCGTTGAGCTGCAGCACGCGGGTCGCGTCGGCGGCCAGCGTCTCGTTGCCCATGCCCTTGTAGGCGGCGGCCAGCGTGGCGACGGCGTCGTTCTGGTACGAGCTCTGCGGGTAGGTTTCCAGCAGGAACTTGGCGCGCTCGGCGGCGGCCACGTACGCGGTGCGGCGCAGGTAGTACAGGGCGGTGTCGAGCTCGTGGCGGGCGAACATGTCACGCAGGCCGGCCATGCGGATGCGCGCATCGGCGGCGTAGCGGCTGTTCGGGTAGCGGTCGGCGACGATCGAGAAATCGTTGAACGCCTGCAGCGGCGTCGCCAGGTCGCGACGGCTGGCGTCCAGCGTCCACACCTTCTGCAGGAACACCGTGTCGCGGCTGGAATTGGTCAGCCCGCGCAGGTAGTACATGTACGCGATGTTCTTGTGGGTCGGGTAGGTACGGATGAAGCGGTCGATGCTGCTGATCGCGTCATCGTGCTTGCCGGCCTTGTACTGGGCGTAGGCGGTTTCGACCAGCGCCTGCTCGGTATACGGTCCGTACGGGTACTGGGCGACGAGGCGCTTGAACGTCGTCTCGGCGGCAGACCAGTTGCCGTTGGTCATCGACTTGTGGGCTTTCTCGTAAAGCTGCTCGACCGGGACACCCTCGTCCGCATCCTTGTCTTTGAATTTGCTGCAGCCCACGCCGGCGAAGGCGACGATCAGCAGCAGGGCCAGCAGGCGCGAAGGGGCGGAACGTAGGCTCATGGGATCTCGACGGGCGCCGAAGGTACGAAGACCGGATAATAGCAGTCCCCACCTGCCTGCCCTGAATCCTTCCCGTCCGATGACCGCCAATTCCCAAACGCCCGCCGCCGCCCTGCAGGCGACCGTTCCGGACGCCGCCGCCGGCCGTCGCTTCGACGCGGTGCTGGCCGAACTGTTCCCCGATTTCTCCCGCTCCCGCCTGGCCGCCTGGATCAAGTCCGGCGACGCCCGCCTGGACGGCCGCGAGGTCCGACCGCGCGATCCGGTGCGCGGCGGCGAGTCGGTCACGCTGCACGTGCAGCTGGACGTCCAGACGCATTCGGAGCCAGAGGACATCGCGCTCGACGTCCTGTACGAGGACGAGCACGTCATCGTCATCAACAAGCCGGCCGGCCTGGTCGTGCACCCCGGCGCGGGCAATCCGGCCGGCACGCTGGTCAATGCGCTGCTGCACCGCGACCCGGCGCTCAACGTCCTGCCGCGCGCGGGCATCGTGCACCGGCTCGACAAGGACACCTCCGGCGTCATGGTCGTCGCTCGCACCTTGCAGGCACACACGGCGCTGATCGAGCAACTCTCCTCGCGCCAGGTCCATCGCCAGTACCTGGCCGTCGTGCTCGGCTCGCTGGTGTCCGGCGGTACTGCGAATGCGCCGATCGACCGCCATCCGCGCGATCGCATCCGCATGGCCGTGCGCGATGACGGCCGAGACGCCGTCACGCACTTCCGCCTGCGCGAGCGCTTCCGCGCGCACACGCTGCTGGAATGCCGCCTGGAAACCGGCCGCACCCATCAGATCCGCGTGCACATGGCGCACCTGAAGCATCCGATCGTCGGCGACCCGTTGTACGGCGGCCCGCTGAAGCTGCCGCGCGGCGCGACCGAAGACCTGATCGAGACGCTGCGCGGCTTCAAGCGACAGGCGCTGCACGCCGAGACGCTGGAGTTCGCACATCCTGTCACCGGCGAACCCGTGCGCTGCACCGCGCCGGTGCCGGACGACCTCACGCAGCTGGTGCGCGCGCTTCGCGACGACACCGCCGCGGCCGCCGAGAAGGAACGCTGAGCGATGGCCGCGGCATGGATCGACGCGCAATGGCCGGTTCCGGCGCGCGTGCGCGGTTTCACCACGCTGCGGCACGGGCTGGGCGTGTCGGCGCCGCCGTTCGATGATTTCAACCTCGGCCTGCGCGCCGGCGATGAAGCGCAGGCGGTCGAAACCAACCGCGCGCTGCTTGTCGAACACGCCGGCCTGCCGTCCGCGCCGTGCTGGCTTCGACAGGTGCACGGGACCTACGCGCATCGTTTCGATGCGCGGGCGACGGAAGAGGTCGAGGCCGACGCCTCGGTGACGTCAGAGCCCGGCGTCGTGCTGGCGATCCTCACCGCCGACTGCCTGCCCGTGCTGTTCTGCGCCGACGACGGCCACGAGATCGGCGGCGCGCACGCCGGCTGGCGCGGCCTGGTCGGCGGCGTGCTCGAAAGCACGCTGGCCGCGATGCACACCGCACCCGATCGGCTACACGCCTGGCTCGGGCCCGCCGCAGGCCCGCAGGCGTACGAAGTCGGAAGCGAGGTGTTCGACGCCTTCGTCTCGCGCGATGCCGGCGCGGAAAGTGCCTTCGTCGTCACGCGTCCGGGACATTGGCGCGTGGATCTGTATGCCCTCGCACGGCGCCGCTTGCAGGCGGCCGGCATGGCGCCCGAGCGCATCCACGGCGGCGGCCTGTGCACGATTTCCGAACCGCAGCGCTTCTTCTCCCATCGTCGCGACCAGCGCGGCGGGCGCATGGCGTCGTTGGTCTGGATCGAACCGCGCGGATGAACTCGATCGCGCCGACGCCGCTGTACCGTCAGCTGCTTCCGGCGCGTTTCGACGACCTGCCGCCGACCGTGCGCGCATTGCACGAATGCGCCGGTTTCCATCGTTATCACGGCAAGGTCGAAGTGGAGCGCGGGCACGGCGTCCTGTCGCGCCTGTGCGCGTGGGCGACGCGACTGCCGGCGGAAGGTCGCGGCACGATCGACGTCGAGATCGACAGCGCCCCGCATCGCGAATGTTGGGCGCGCATCATCAAGGGCCGCGCGATGCGCTCGCGCCTGTGGGCGAACGACGGATTGCTGTGCGAACGACTCTGGCTGGTGACGTTCGGTTTTCGCCTCGACGTGGAAGCGCTCGGCAGCGGCCACGCGGTCGTGTGGCGCGTGGCGAAAGTGCGCGCGCTGGGCGTGCCGTTGCCGCGACGCTGGTTCGATGGCGTCGTTGCGCGCGAATACGAGCGTGATCGCCGCTATCGGTTCGATGTGAACGCGGCGATGCCGTGGATCGGTCGGCTGGTGCATTACCGGGGGTGGCTGGATGTCGGTTGACCTGCAGCGCGGGCATGTTCGTCGCGAGCCGGCCGTGATCGTTTTCGACGGCGTATGCGTGCTGTGCAACGGCTGGGTGCGCTTCCTCCTCCGCCACGACCGGCGCGCACGTTACCGGTTCGCCGCAATGCAGGGCGAAAGCGGCCGCGCGCTGCTGGCCGCGCACGGGCTGGATGCGGACGATCCGGTCTCGTTCCTGCTGATCGAAGAAGGCGTCGCGTGGACCGATACGGATGCCATCGTCCGCGTGCTGTGCGGCCTGGGTGGTGCGTGGCGAATCGCGGCGCTGCTGCGGGTGTTGCCCAAAGCGCTGCGTGACCGCCTCTATCGCTGGTTCGCGCGCAACCGCTACCGAGTCTTCGGACGATACGAACAGTGCGCGATTCCTGCGCCGGACCAGGCGGCGAGGTTCCTGCCATGATGACCCTTCGCCACGCATTCGCTGCCGTGCTTGCGGCATCGTTGCTCACCGGTTGCGCGAGCCTGCCGTCCACCAGCGCATCGATGCAGGGCGATGCGTCACGGCCGGCGCAGTCGACTGGCTGGATCCGCAGCGAGCTCTACTTTGCAGTGGGCAACGAAGACGGCACCGGCATCATCGACGAGTCGAAGTGGCGCGGCTTCCTCGACAACGAGGTCACGCCGCGCTTCCCGGACGGTCTGACCGTGCTGGACGGCTACGGCCAGTGGCGCTTCCAGAAGGATGGCCAGCTGGTGCGGCAACGCTGCAAGGTGCTGGTCGTGCTGCACGAGGACGGCGCGAAGCGGCGCGAGGACATCGAGGCCATCCGGCGCGAGTGGAAGCGCATGACGGGGCATGAGTCGGTGTTGTGGGCGCGCAGCCCGGTGGACGTTTCGTTCTGAGTAAGTCGACGGCCGCGCGATGCACGCACGCCTGCGCCATGTCCTCATTCCAATCCTTCCGTTGGAAGATGGTCCAAAGCCGCTAGGATCTCTCCATCCTGGAATTCCCCATCCCACGCCGCGAGCCCTCCATGCCGCTTACCACCTCACGCCGCTGGTTCGTCCCCGGAGACCTCAACGGCTTCTTCGGCCTCGTCGTCGACAACCTGTCGATCCTGGGCTTCATCTCGGCCGCGCTGATCGGGATCTTCGGTTTCCCCGCGGACGTCGTGTTCACACGGATGTTCCCCGGCACCGCGTTCGGCGTGCTGGTCGGAAACCTCATTTACACGTGGATGGCGCATCGCCTCGCACGCGAAAGCGGGCGCACCGACGTCACCGCGATGCCGCTCGGCCTGGACGCGCCGACCAGCATCGGCATGGCGCTGCTCGTGCTCGGCCCGGCGTTCGTCGGCTTCAGGCAGCAGGGCATGGACGAAGCGGCCGCGGCGACGGCGACCTGGCAACTGGGCATGGCGTCGCTGGTGGTGATGGGCGCGCTGAAGCTGGTGCTGTCGTTCTTCGGCGATGCGATCACGCGCGCCGTGCCGCGCGCCGCATTGCTCGGCTCGATCGGCGGCGCGGCACTCGCCTTGCTGGGCTTCCTGCCGCTGATCGAAACGCTGCGCTCGCCGGTCGTCGGCTTCGTCACCTTCGGCCTGCTGATGTACGTGCTGGTCGCGAAGGGCAAGTTGCCGATCCGCCTGCCGGGCGTGCTGCTCGCCTTCATCGTCGGCACGGTGCTGTATTACGGCCTCGGCATCGCGGGCCTGGGCACGCCGGGCTTCAAGCTGCCCGACGCCGCGCCGCTGCGCTTCACGCTGCCGCTGCCGACGCTGCAGTTCATCGATGGCATGAAGTACACCGTGCCGTACCTGCCGCTGCTGCTTCCTTTCGGCTTGCTGATGGTGGTTGGCGGCATCAACGTGAGCGAAAGCGCGCGTGCCGCCGGCGACGACTACCGCACGCGGGACGTGCTGCTGGCCGAAGCCGTCGCGACGCTGGTCGCGGGCTTCTGCGGCGGCGTCGCGCAGACCACGCCGTACATCGGCCAGCCCGCGTACAAGCACATGGGCGCGCGCATGGGATACACGCTGCTGACGGGCCTGTTCATCGGCCTGGGCGGCATCTTCGGCTACGTGTCGGGGCTGGTGCAGTGGCTGCCGATCGCGGTGCTCGCACCGATCATCGTCTACGTCGGCATGGACATCACCGTGCAGGCCTTCCACGACAGCCCGCGCCGCCACGCGCTGGCCGTCGCGCTCGCGTTCCTGCCGTCGGTCGCGTACCTGCTGGTGATCAAGGTCGGCAATCCGGCATGGATCGCGCCGGATCGCTTCGCCGCGCTGTACGAAGGCATCGACAGCCACGGCCTGCCCGACCTGGCGACGATCGTCACGCTCGGAAACGGCTTCATCATCACCGCGATGATCTGGTCCACCGCGCTGGTGGCGATGATCGACCACCGCTTCCGTCGCGCCGCCGTGGTGTTGTTGATCGGCGCCGGGCTCACGCTGTTCGGCTTCATCCACTCGGTCGATCCGCGCGGCAGTATTTATTGGCCGTGGATGCTCGAAGGGTTGCGTCGCGCGATCGCATGGCAGTTCGCCGGCGCGTACGTCGCACTCGCGATACTGCTGGGGCTGCTTTCGCTGCAGCGGCAGACGCCGGACGAGCACATCAATCAGGAGCCGGCCGATCCGGCACATTGAGCGCCTGCCGAATCGCCCCCATCTCGATGCTTTGATCCCCCCACGACGAACAACGCCCATGTCCCTGCAAGACGATCTCAACGCCAATCCCGGCGTCGCGGCACGCGATGCCGCCACGCACGGTTTCGTGTTCAACCACACGATGCTCCGCGTCAAGGACATTGCGAAATCGCTGGATTTCTACACGCGCGTGCTCGGCTTCACGCTGGTGCGCCGCCGCGATTTCGACGAGGCTAAGTTTAGCCTCTACTTCCTTGTGCTGGTGGACGATGCATCGCAGATTCCGGCCGAGGAGCCCGCACGTGGCGAGTGGCTGCTGAGCCAGCGCGGCGTGCTGGAACTCACGCACAACCACGGCACCGAATCCGATGCGGACTTCCACTACCACGACGGCAACGGCGAGCCGCGCGGCTTCGGTCACATCTGCGTGTCGGTGCCCGACGTGGAAGCGGCGTGCGCGCGTTTCGAACAACTCGGCGTCGCGTTCCAGAAGCGCCTTACCGACGGGCGCATGAAGAACATCGCCTTCATCAAGGATCCGGACGGCTACTGGGTCGAGATCCTGCAGCCCACCGCTCGCGTCTGATTGTCGTCGCCCGAACCCAACAGAAAAGGCCGCGGATCTCCGCGGCCTTTTCGCTTCGTGCAACCGGAGGCGCGAACCTCCGGCCATGGCCTTACTTGAGCACGGTGAACTCGATGCGGCGATTCTTCGCGCGACCCTCGTCCGTACCGTTGTCTGCGACCGGCTTGTCCTGGCCGTAACCCTTGGCGCTGAAGGCGTTCGCGTCCACACCCAGCTCCACCAGCCTGGCGACCACGGCGTCGGCGCGCTTCTGGCTAACGTCGAGATTGACCTCGGCGGTGCCAGTGTTGTCGGTGTGACCACCGATTTCGATCCGCGTACCAGCCGGCGCGGCCTTGATCGCGTCGGCCGCACGCTGCAGGACTTCCATGCTGTCGGCGGTGACGGCGTTTGAGCCGGTGTCGAAGTACACCGTCATCAGGTTCAGCGCCTTGACGAGGTCCTGCGCGCTGTAACCCGCCTTCAGGCCCGAGAGCGCCGCCGTGGCGCGATCCCACAGGCCGGTGATCGAGTAGCCGCCGAACAGCGAACGCAACTGCTGGCTGATGTCGAAACGCTGCGCTTCCGGCAAACCGGAGGTGTCCATCGACAGCTTGTCGCCATCGAAGCCGAACTTCAGGCCGCTGGCCTTGAGTTGCGGCAGCGCGGCGATGAGCTTGTCCAGCCAGCCGGCGGGCGCGGTCTGGGGATCGATCACGATGTCGCCGGCGACCTTGTCGGCGCCGAATTGCGCCTTCAGTGCATCCCACAGGCGCGACTTGTCTGCATCCGTAGCCAGGCGGCCGTCCACGGTGACGCGACCGTCGGCATTGGCGAAGTGGAACTGCGGCGGCAGTGTCGCCGCTGGTTCCGGCGCGGTTTCCTGCGCGATGGGCGTGGAGACCGTCGTGACGGCGTCGGTCGCGGGCTTCGCGGAATGGCAGTTGCGCAACAGCAGGACCAGCAGGACGATCGCCAGCGCCGCGAAGAGCCAGCCCAGCCAGCGGCGCTTGCGCGGCGCAGCGCCATGGCGCAGCAGCGCCGACAGGCCCGATGGCATCGCGGTCGGCACGTAGCCGCCGGATGTGATCAGGCCGACGAGGTTGGGCAGGACTTCCGCGCCGGCCTTGTTGACCGCGGCGGGCACGACGCCCAGTTGCTGGACGATGCGGCCCACCGGACCGGCGCCGAAGCCGGCATTGAACTGATCGGGCTGCAGCGCGTTTTCGCCCGGTTGCGTGCCGATCCACGACTGCAACTTATCGCCCAGACCGGCCTGTTCGAAGCGGCGGCGGAAACCCGCGAAGCCGCCGGTCTCGCCGCTGAAGATGGAATCGGCCAGCAAGCCGATGAAACGCTGGGCGTTCTCGCCCATGCCAAGTTGCGCCGCTCGGCGGATGAGTGCGTCGATCATGGATACCTCCACAGAAAAGGGATGCCGATCCCCTCCATGGAGCACAGCGAGAACCGGGCCGCCCGCCGGAACGATGCGCGGGCGGCGGCCGATTCTTTGGGCGCCGGCCATGTCGGCGCGATAAGACAGTTGCCAATTTCCGGCAGCGCGATGCGCTGCTAGCATCACCGACCCCGCGCGTCCGGCGGGTGCGACGTCGGCGTTACGTGGGCTCGCGCAACGCCGCGAGGTAGTTGCGCCGCCAGGCGGTGATGTCGTGCTCGCGCAGCACGGCCATCATCGTCTCCCAGCGCTCGCGGCGTTCCTCCAGCGGCATTTCCAACGCCGCGGCCATCGCGTCGGCCACGCCATCCATGTCGTAGGGATTCACGAGCAACGCCGCGTCCAGTTCGCGCGCGGCGCCGGCGAACGTCGACAGCACCAGAACGCCTGGGTTCTTCGGGTCCTGCGCCGCCACGTATTCCTTCGCCACCAGGTTCATGCCGTCGCGCAGCGGCGTGACCAGGCCCACGCGCGAGAGGCGATAGAACCCCGTCAGCGTCGGATGTGGATAGTTGCGATTGACGTAGCGCACCGGCGTCCAGTCGGGCTCGGCATGCGCACCGTTGATGTGGCCCGACAACTGTTCCAGCTCGCTGCGCAACTTCTGGTATTCCAGCACTTCGCCGCGCGATACCGGCGCGATCTGCAACAGCGTCAGCTTGCCGCGATGTTCCGGATGCCGCTTGAGGAATCGCCCGAACGAGCGAAAGCGCTCCGGCAGCCCCTTCGAATAATCCAGCCGATCCACGCCGATCGCCAGCTCGCGCCCCGACAGACTCACGCCCAGGCGCTTCACGCCGGCCTTTGCAGCGGCGGCTGCGGCCTGCGACTCGATGTGCGCGGTGTCGATGCTGATCGGGAACGCTCCCGCGCGCAGTCGTTTGCCCTTGTGCGTTTCAAGCACGCCGTGCGAGATCACCCGGCCGCGACCGAACAGGCGCACGTAATCCTGGAAACGTTCGAGGTCGCGCTCGGTCTGGAAGCCGATCAGATCGTACGACGACAGGCCTTCGAACAATCGCTCGTGCTGCGGCAACGCGGCCAGCAGGTCGGAGGAGGGCATCGGCACGTGCAGGAAGAAGCCGAGCCGGCACGTCACGCCCAGTTCCCGCAGCAGCTTCGCCATCGGGATCAGGTGGTAGTCGTGTACCCACACGAGGTCGTCGTCGCGCAGCAGCGGCGCGAGTTTCTCGGCGAACAGCGCGTTGACGCGCCGGTAAGCGGCATACGTGATGCGGCTGTAATCGACCAGGTCCACGCGGAAATGCAGCAGCGGCCAGAGCGTGCGGTTCGCGAAGCCGTTGTAGTAGTCGTCGTGGTCGCGCTTGGACAGGTCGACCGTGACGTAGCGGATGTTGCCGGCGTCGTGGTCGTGCACCTGGCCGGAGTCGTCCGGGTCGATGCGGCCGCTCCATCCGAACCACATGCCGCCCGTTTCCTCCAGCGCGGCCTGCAACGCCACCGCAAGTCCGCCGGCACTGCTGCTTCCCGGTATCGCCACGCGATTTGAAACGACGACCAGACGACTCATGCCGCATCCTGCCAGGGCCGCGACAGGCGCATGGCGGCGTTGATGAGTCCGACGTGCGAATAGGTCTGCGGGAAGTTGCCCCACGCCTCGCCGCCGCCGAATTCGAGGTCTTCCGATAACAGGCCGAGGTGATTGCGCCGGGCGAGGATGCGCTCGAACAGCGACCTCGCCTCCTCGTGCCTGCCGATCGACGCGAGCGCGTCGATGTACCAGAACGTGCAGATGGTGAAGCTGGTTTCCGGTGCGCCGAAATCGTCCGGCATGACGTAGCGGAACAACGCGTCGCCACGCTTGAGCCCCTTGCCGATCGCCTCCACCGTGCGCACGAAGCGCGGATCCTCCGGCTTCACGAATCCCAGGTCCGCGAGCAGCAGCAGCGAAGCATCGAGGCGGTTGCCGTCGAGCGACTCGACGAAATAGCCCAGTTCCTCGTTGTAGGCATGCGCGACGATGCGCGCGTGTATCTCGTCCGCACGCTGCCGCCACAACTGCACCTGCGGAGCGAGTCGAAGATGCACGGCGATGCGCGCCAGCCGGTCGCAGGCGGCCCAGCACATCACGCTGGAATAGGTGTGTACTTCCTCGCGGCCGCGGAATTCCCACAGACCCGCGTCGGGACGATCGTGCAGCGCGTAGGCCTGCTCGCCGACCGGCTCAAGTCGCGTGAACACCGACTCGTCGCCCACGCGCGCCAGGCGTGTATCGAAGAACAATTGCGTCGTCGCGAGCACCACGCTGCCATACACGTCGTGCTGCTTCTGCAGCCATGCAAGATTGCCGCGACGTACCGGCCCCATTCCGCGATAACCGGCTAGCGACTCGACTTCCGATTCGGCCAGCTGGCGCTCGTAACCGATGCCGTAAAGCGGCTGGAGTTCGCCGCTCTCGGGCGCGATGTTGGCCAGATAGCGAAGATATTCCTCCATCGTGCGCGTCGCGCCAAGCCGATTGAGCGCGCGAACGACGAAGGCCGAATCGCGCAGCCAGCAGTAGCGGTAATCCCAGTTGCGCACGGTGTTCGCCGCTTCGGGAATCGACGTCGTCATCGCAGCGACGATCGCGCCGGTCTCGTCGTACTGGCAGAGCTTCAGCGTGATCGCGCTGCGGATTACCGCCTCCTGCCATTCCAGCGGAATGGAAAGGTTCCGCACCCAGTTGCGCCAGTACGTATGTGTCTGCTCCTCTGCATTGCGCACGAAGCCCGCGACCGATTGCGTCAGCGTTTCATCCGGGCCGAGCACGAAATGCGCATCGCGATCGAGCACGAACGGCAGTGCGTCGCGCACCAGCCGCACGGGGATGTCGCTGGTCATGCGCAGCGTGAACTCGGGAATGAGGTAGCGGATGTGGTTGCTGCCCCAGGTGATCTCGGGCTTCACGGAACCGTACTCGGCGAGTGGACGCAGGTGCACGCGGATGCGCGGCGTGCCGGCAATCGGGCGCAACCGGCGCACCAGCATCACCGGGCGATAGAAGCGGTCGTTCTGATGCCAGCGCGGGGCGAAGTCGACAATCTCCACCTCGCCGCCATTCGCATCGCGCAGCACCGTGCGCAGCATGGCGGTGTTGCTGATGTACGACTGCTCGGCGGACACGAAGTTCTCCAGCTCGATCGCCCAGTCGCCGCCTTGGTGTTCGCGCGGTGAGAGCAGGCCGCAGAACACCGGGTCGCCATCGAATGCCGGCACGCAGCCCCAGACGATGCGCGCATGCGGATCGACCAGTGCGGCGACGCTGCCATTGCCGATCAGGCCAAGCTCAAGGCTCGCAGGAAGGGTGTCGGTCGAAGTCATTCGTGCTCCAGTTCTATTGATGCATGCCGCCGTCGCGTGGGTGGCGTCATGCGCGATAGCGTCAAGCGAGGTCGAGGCCTTCCTCCAGCCACGCGCGCACCGCGGCGGGATCGTGCAGGCCATAGCGCGCCGCGCTCGGTTGTCGCGAACCCACGAGCACGCCGAAGCCGGCGTGGCTGCAGACGGCGTGGAAGGCGTGTTCGTCGGTGAGGTCGTCGCCGACGAATACGGGTCTCCGCCCATGGAACGGCGGATGCGCGAGCAGGTCCACCACCGCGCTTCCCTTGTGCGCGCCGTCCGGCCGCAGCTCGACGACCATGTTTCCGCTCTGCAGGTGATAACCCGGCAGTTCGATCAGGATCGAGTCCGCGTACTGGCGCAGCAGGTCCTCGGCGTCGGGCGCCGCCCGCCAGTGCAGTGCGATGGTGGTGCCCTTGTCCTCGACGCGCGCGCCGGGATACCGGTGCGCCAGCGCCTGGCCCCAGGCCACGGCCTCGTCGAGCGCGCGTGGGCGCGGATGCCGCTCCTGGTGGCCGTCTTCGCGGCGTTCAAGCCCGTGCAGGCCCGCGGCGGGCAGTTTCAGCGGGGCGAACAGCGCGTCCAGCTGAGCCAGCCTGCGGCCGCTCACCAGCGCAAGCGCGCCGTCGAGGCGGCCGTGCAGCAAGGCGAGCACGTCGATCAGGCCCGGATCGACCACCACGTCGCCGGGGCCATCGGCGAAATCCAGCAGCGTGCCGTCGACGTCGAGGAACAGCGCCCATTCGGAGGACACCGCGGGCGGGGCGGGGAGGATGGTGGGCATCCACGCATTGTGAACACGGGCATGTCAGCATGAAGTGGACGCGCCGTAATGCCGCCAATGAGTCGGTCCGGCCGTTGAATCGGGCACGCATTGCCCGCATCTGGTGCACATTCGCGGCCGCGTTCACGGTGGCCGCCACCATTTGATAAGGGAACTTCCATGCGAATGGACAAACTCACCTCGCGCTTCCAGCAGGCATTGCAGGACGCGCAGTCGCTGGCACTCGGCCGCGACCACACCATCATCGAACCGGTGCACCTGATGTCCGCGCTGCTCGAACAGAGCGGCGGCAGCACGCGCCCGCTGCTCGCGCAGGCCGGCGTCAACGTGCCGCTGCTGCGCGAACGCCTTGGCGAAGCGCTGGAGAAGCAGCCGAAAGTGACCGGCCAGGGCGGCCAGATCAGCGTCGGAAACGACCTGTCGCGCCTGCTCAACGTCACCGACAAACTCGCCCAGCAACGCGGCGATGCGTTCATCGCCAGCGAGCTGTTCGTGCTGGCCGCACTGGACGACAACGGCGAGGTCGGCCGCGCGTTGAAGGCGGCCGGCGCCAGCAAGGACAAACTCGAAGCGGCCATCGCCAAGGTCCGCGGAGGCGAAAGCGTGCAATCGGAAAACGCCGAAGACCAGCGCCAGGCGCTGGAGAAATACACCATCGACCTCACCGCGCGCGCGGAGAACGGCAAGCTCGATCCGGTCATCGGTCGCGATGAGGAGATCCGCCGCACCATCCAGGTCCTGCAGCGACGCACCAAGAACAACCCGGTGCTGATCGGCGAGCCCGGCGTGGGCAAGACCGCGATCGTCGAAGGCCTCGCGCAGCGCATCATCAACGGCGAAGTGCCCGAAGGCCTGCGCGGCAAACGCGTGCTTTCGCTCGACATGGGCGCGCTGATCGCCGGCGCGAAGTTCCGCGGCGAATTCGAAGAGCGCCTGAAGGCCGTGCTCAACGATCTGGCAAAGAACGAAGGCCAGATCATCCTGTTCATCGACGAACTGCACACGATGGTCGGCGCCGGCAAGGCCGAAGGCGCGATGGACGCGGGCAACATGCTCAAGCCCGCGCTCGCTCGCGGCGAATTGCACTGCATCGGCGCGACGACGCTGGACGAGTACCGCCAGTACATCGAGAAGGACGCCGCGCTGGAACGCCGCTTCCAGAAGGTGTTCGTGGGCGAGCCGAGCGTGGAGGACACCATTGCCATCCTGCGCGGCCTGAAGGAAAAGTACGCCGTGCACCATGGCGTGGAGATCACCGATCCGGCGATCGTCGCCGCCGCGACGCTTTCGAACCGCTACATCAGCGACCGGCAGCTGCCCGACAAGGCCATCGACCTGATGGACGAAGCGGCCTCGCGAATCCGCATGGAGATCGACTCCAAGCCGGAGGAACTCGATCGCAAGGAACGCCGCCTGATCCAGCTCAAGATCCAGCGCGAGGCGTTGAAGAAGGAGAAGGACGCAGAATCGAAGCAGCGTCTTGCCGATCTCGAGGAAGAGATCGCACGTCTCGAACGCGAGTTCAACGATCTGGAAGAAGTGTGGAAGGCCGAGAAGGCCACGCTGCAGGGCGCCACGAAGATCAAGGAGCAGATCGAACAGGCCAAGCTGGATCTGGAAAGCGCGCAGCGTCGCCAGGATTTCGCGAAGATGAGCGAGATCCAGTACGGCACGCTGCCGGAACTGGACAAGCAGCTCAAGGCCGCGCAGGAAGCCGAAACCAAGGGCTTCACGCTGTTGCAGGACAAGGTCACGGCGGAGGAAATCGCCGAAGTCGTCGCGCGCTGGACGGGCATTCCGGTCAGCAAGATGCTCGAAGGCGAGCGCGAGAAACTGCTGCGCATGGAAGACCAGCTGCACGCGCGCGTGGTCGGCCAGGAAGAGGCGATCAAGGTCGTGTCCGATGCGGTGCGTCGTTCGCGCGCGGGATTGTCCGATCCGAACCGTCCGTCGGGCTCGTTCCTGTTCCTCGGCCCCACGGGCGTGGGCAAGACCGAACTGTGCAAGGCGCTGGCGGAATTCCTGTTCGATTCGTCCGATGCGATGGTGCGCATCGACATGAGCGAGTTCATGGAGAAGCATTCCGTGAGCCGTCTGGTCGGCGCGCCTCCGGGCTATGTCGGTTACGAAGAGGGCGGCTACCTGACCGAAGCGGTGCGTCGTCGTCCGTACAGCGTGATCCTGCTGGACGAAGTCGAGAAGGCGCATCCTGACGTGTTCAACATCCTGCTGCAGGTGCTCGACGACGGTCGCCTGACGGACGGGCAAGGCCGCACGGTCGACTTCCGCAACACGGTGATCGTCATGACGTCGAACCTGGGATCGCACCAGATCCAGGAAATGGCGGGCGACGATTCCCCGCAGGCGTACGTGCAGATGAAGGCGGCCGTGATGGGCGTCGTGCAGGCGCATTTCCGGCCTGAGTTCATCAACCGCCTCGACGACATCGTCGTCTTCCATCCGCTGGACAAGCAGCAGATCCGGCAGATCGCGCGCATCCAGCTCAACGGTCTGGAAAAGCGCCTTGCAGAGCGCGGCCTGAAGCTCGTTCTGTCGGACGATGCGCTCACGTTGCTCGGCAACGTCGGCTTCGATCCCGTGTACGGCGCGCGTCCACTTAAGCGTGCGATCCAGCAGCAGCTGGAGAATCCGCTTGCGTCGAAGATCCTCGGTGGCGAATTCGCCAGCGGCGATGCGGTGCACGTCGAAGCGCAGGGCGGGCAGCTGGTATTTCGCAAGGAGTGACGGCTCCCGAGGCGTTTGAAGACCCGAAGCCCCGCAGGACTCTGCGGGGCTTCGTCTTTCTGCGAATCGCCAAAGCCCACCCATTGCCGCCGCGCCCGATGCTGCTACCATGCCCCCGCCCAAGGTGACCGCCGGCTAGTCCGGCGGTTGAAACGGGAATCCGGTGCGCCCCTCGTGCTTCGCACGCGCGGCAATTCCGGAGCTGCCCCCGCAACGGTAGGCGAGACAAGGTTCCGCACACAGCCACTGTGCTCACGCATGGGAAGGCGCGGACCGGAAGCGCAGGACACCTGCCTTCGCTCGCGAGCCCGGAGACCGGCCATGGAGCGACGTGACATGCGGTGGGCGAATGTCATGCGGCCTCGGCTCTGCCTTGCGCCGTCATCACGCACACCCTCCGCCTGTCCTTTCCAACGTTCCCGCGCGGGCAGGCGCGGTCAAGGAGTGTGCTCGTGCATCCGCATCACCGGTTGTTCCGTCGGCGCGTGCTGGCGGTTTCGTTGTCGTGTTCCCTATTCTCCGCTGCAAATCCGGCATTCGCCGACGATGCCGCCACCGACCTCGACCAGGTCGTCGTCACTGCCACGCGCACCGCGCAGACGCAGGACCAGACGCTCGCCGCGATCACCGTGATCGATCGCGCGGAGATCGAACGCCTGCAGCCCTTGTCGTTGCCCGACTTGCTGACGGGACGTCCGGGCATTTCCATCGCCAACAACGGTGGCCCGGGCAAATCCACGTCCGTCTTCATGCGCGGCACCGAATCCGACCACGTGCTCGTGCTCATCGATGGCATCAAGATCGGTTCGGCCACCAGCGGCGGTGCGTCGCTGCAGGACATTCCGGTCGAACAGATCGATCGCATCGAGATCGTGCGCGGTCCGTTCTCAAGTCTCTACGGTTCCGAAGCACTGGGCGGCGTGATCCAGATCTTCACGCGCCGACCGCAGGGCGCGTTCTCGCCTAATGCCAGCGCAGGCGTCGGCAGCGAGAACCTTCAGCGCTTCTCCGCCGGCGTGAGTGGACGCGCGAAGGACGTCGATCATGGCGCCTGGTACGTCATCAACGCCGCGCATGAAAGTACCGACGGCATCAACGCCTATCGCGGACCGCGCAATTTCGATCCCGACAAGGACGGTTACTGCAACAACTCGCTGACGCTGCAGGGCGGCTATCGCTTCAACGAGGCGTGGGACGCCGACGTGCGCGCCTTCCGCGCCGAAGGCAACAACGAGTACGACGGCAGCGTCAACAACGAAGCAGACACGGTGCAGCAGGTGGTCGGCGGTCGCGTGCGCTACGCGCCGGGCGAACGCCTGAAGTTCACCGCGAGCGTGGGCTCCAGCGCGGATCTCAGCGAGAACTTCCTCAATGGCGTGTACTCGTCGACGTTCGACACGCGCCGCGAACTTGGTTCGCTGCAGGCCGATGTCGGCATCGCCACGGGCCTGCTGACACTGGGCTTCGACTGGCTCGGCGACAAGGTGAACAGCAACACCGACTATGCGCGCGACCGTCGCATCAATCGCGGCGTGTTCGGCCAGTGGCAGCAGGAGTTCGGCTCACAATCGCTGCAGGCGAGCGCGCGTCGCGACGACGACAGCCAGTTCGGCGGCGAGACCACCGGTAGCGTGCTGTGGGGCTGGAACTTCACGCAGGCATTGCGCCTGAGCGCCAGTTACGGCACCGCATTCAAGGCGCCGACCTTCAACGAGCTGTACTTCCCCGGCTACGGCAATCCGGACCTTGGGCCGGAGACCTCGCGCAGTTTCGAACTCGGCCTGCGCGGCGAGCACGACTGGGGCAACTGGTCGCTCAATGCGTTCGACACGAAGATCGACGACCTGATTGCCTTCGATTCGACGCTGGGCCCGATGGGCGGACCGAACAACATCGACCGCGCGCGCATCCAGGGCGTGGAAGCGGCGGCGGGCGTGACGTGGTTCGACTGGAACCTGCACGGCAGCCTGACCTGGCTCGATCCGCGCAACGACGGCAACAACCCCAACCGCGACAAGATCCTGCCACGACGCGCGAAGGAAACCGGGCGCATCGACGCGGACCGCCGCTTCGGTCGTTTCAGCGTGGGCGCAAGCGTGATCGGCATCGGGGAGCGTTACGACAACCTTGCCAACACCACGCGTCTGGCGGGCTACGGCCTCACCGACGTGCGTGCGGGTTTCGCACTCACCGATGCGTGGAGCGTACAGGCCTCGCTCAACAACGCATTCGACAAGCGTTACGAAACCGCCGCGCTCTACAACCAGCCGGGCCGCAACTGGCTGCTGACCGTGCGCTACCAACCCGCCGTCCGCTGACGGACGCGTTCGCCACCCATGAGGTCGTCGATGAAAACCCTGCCACGCCCAGCCAGCCTCGGCCTGTTCGCCGCCTTCGCCGCGCTGATGATCGCCACGCGCTTCCATCATTTCGGCGACGTGCTGCACCTGCCCGATGCGTCCATGGCGCTGTTCTTCCTCGGCGGCCTCTACCTGCGCAAACACTGGCAGTTCGCGGTGTTCATCGTGCTTGCGGTGGTGATCGACTGGGTCGCGATCGAACACGCCGGCGTCAGCGATTTCTGCGTGACGCCGGCGTATTCGTTCCTGCTGCCGGCGTACGGGGTGCTCTGGTACGCCGGCCGTCTGTACGCGAACCGCTTCGACACGACGTGGCGTTCGCTGCTCGGCGCCGCGGGTGTCGCGCTGGTTGCGTCGTCGCTGTCGTTCGCGATCTCCAACGGCGCGTTCTACTGGCTCGGTGGTCGCTATGCGGATCCGCACTTCGCGGAGTACGTCGCACGCGCATGGCAATGGGGCCCGCTGTTCGTGCGCACGACGATGGCGTATGTCGTCGTCGCGCTTGTGGTGCACGCAATCGCGGCCTCCGCGCTGCGATTGCGCAGCGAACGCACTGCCGACGAATGATCAACGGAGACGACGCCATGTCCGCATCAGCCATCTCGAACCCCACAACGCTTCCCATCGCTTCCACGCGGATGCAGATCATCGTCGCGGCGGCGCTCGCCGCGCTGATGATCGCCACGCGTGGCCAGCACTTCGCCAGCGTGAATGCATTGCCGAGCGCGTCGTGGGCGGTGTTCTTCCTTGCCGGCGCATTGCTGCGGCCGATGTGGGCGCTTCCCGCGTTCTTCGTGCTGTCGTCGCTGCTGGACTTCGCAAGCCTGGCGACGGGCACGATCACCGACTGGTGCCTGTCGCCCGCCTACTGGGCCGTTGCGCTGGCGTACGCGGCACTGTGGTTCGGTGGCACGTTCTACGCCCGCATGCATCGGGATGCCTGGAGCACGGTTCCGCGATTGGCGCTGTTGCTGGTCGTCACGGCGAGCATCGCGTACCTGATCTCAAAGGGCGGCTTCTACTTCTTCTCGGGTCGTTATCCGGATGCCACGTTCTCGGGATTCCTCGCGCGCGTTCCTCAGTACTACCCGCGGTCGCTCGGGACGCTCGCCGGCTACGTCGGCGCTGCATTCGCCTTGAGAGCGGTTGCCACGAAGGTCGCCTCGCTGCGCGGCGCGCGGGGCGCGCACGCATGAGCGCGGGCGCCGAGCGTCGCGGGCTCACGCCGGACGAGCATCATCGCGAACGGGCGCAGCGCAAGAAGGAGCTGATCGACCGTCGCATCGCACGCGCGACAATCGAGCGTGGCGTTGTCGTGGTGAACACCGGCAATGGCAAGGGCAAAAGCTCGTCGGGCTTCGGCATGGTCGCGCGTTCCCTCGGTCACGGCTTCCGGTGTGGCGTGGTGCAGTTCATCAAGGGAAGTTTCTCGACGGGCGAGGAAGTGTTCTTCCGTCGCTTCGACGATCTCGTCGACTACCACGTCATGGGCGAAGGCTACACCTGGGAAACGCAGGACCGCGCGCGCGACATGGCCGCCGCCGGAGCGGCGTGGGGTGTGGCCGCACGGATGCTCGCCGATCCTGCGTACGACCTGGTGTTGCTGGACGAACTCAACATCGCGCTCACGAAGGAGTACGTCGTACTCGATGACGTACTCGCGGCGCTCGCATCGCGACCGTCGAAGCAGCATGTCGTCATCACCGGTCGCGGCGCACCGGATGCGCTAATCGAGGCCGCCGACACCGTCACCGAGATGCGCGTGGTAAAGCACGCGTTCAAGGCCGGCATCAAAGCACAACTCGGCATCGAACTTTGAGCGCCGGACTTCGCCATTGTCCTGCGCTGCTGGTTTCCGCGCCCGCGTCCGGGCAGGGCAAGACCAGCGTGACCGCGGCGCTGGCGCGCTGGCATTCGCGGCAAGGCCGTCGTGTGCGTGTGTTCAAGACAGGACCGGACTTCCTCGATCCGATGGTGCTTGAGCGCGCGAGCGGAGCGCCGACGTACCAGCTCGATCTGTGGATGAACGGCGAAGCCGACGTGCGCGCGCGCCTTCACGCTGCGGCGGGCGAAGCCGACCTCATCCTCGTCGAAGGCGTGATGGGCCTGTTCGACGGTTCGCCATCGAGCGCGGACCTGGCGCAGGCGTTCGACTTGCCTGTGCTCGCAGTAATCGACGGATCGGGGATGGCGCAGACGTTCGGCGCATTGGCGACTGGCCTTGCGCGATATCGCGACGGGCTCATGGTGCACGGCGTCGCGGCGAACCGCATAGGCAGTGCGCACCATGCACGCCTGCTGCGCGAAAGTCTGCCGCCGGACCTGCACTGGATGGGCGCGCTGCCGCGCGATGCCGCGCTCGCGTTGCCCGAACGCCACCTCGGTCTGGTTTCCGCAGGTGAACTGCACGATCTAGATGCGCGACTGGACGCGTTGGCCGATGCATGGCAGCAGCACGCCTCGGTCGCGCTGCCGCCGCGCGTGGCCTTCGCTTCAAACGACGCGGCGCCGGTGCAGGCGAACCTGCGCGGTGTGCGGATCGCGATTGCGCGCGACGCGGCATTCTGCTTCCTATATCCGGCGAACCTCGATCTGCTGCGCGAGTCCGGCGCCGAGCTTCGCTTCTTCTCGCCCCTCGCAGGTGATGCGCTGCCGGAGTGCGATGCGGCCTGGCTTCCGGGCGGCTATCCCGAGCTGCATCTGCACGCATTGTCGCAATGCACGGACCTGCACCGTGCGTTGCGTGCGCATCGCGACGCGGGAAAGCCGTTGCTCGCCGAATGCGGTGGCCTGCTGTTCGCGCTCGATTCGCTGGTCGATTGCGAAGGCGCGCAGGCGTCGATGGCCGGCCTGCTGCGGGGTTCGGCCCGGATGCAGGCGAGATTGGCAGCGTTGGGCCTGCAATCGGTCAACCTTCCCGAAGGCACGTTGCGCGGCCACACGTTCCACTATGCGAAGGCGGACGTCGATGCCACGCCCATCGCCTTTGCGGTTAATCCGAACGGTGGACCGAGCGCGGAAGCGGTGTATCGCGAAGCGCGCATAACGGCGAGCTTCGTGCACTTCTACTTTCCGTCAGATCCGCTCGCCGCGACGCGGTTGTTCGCACTGTGAACGTCGCACTCGCGATGGTGGCGGCCATGGCCCTCGACGCGCTGTTAGGCGAACCCCGGCGCGCGCATCCGCTGCAGATGTTCGGCCGGCTCGCTTCGGAGATCGAGCGACGACTCCATCGCGACTATCGCGCGGCGGGGGTGGTTGCATGGCTGCTCGCCGTCGCGTTGCCGGTGTTTGCGGTCGCGTGGATATCCACGTCGCTTTCACCGTGGATGTCGTGGACCTTCGCAGCAGTCGTGCTGTATCTCACCGTCGGCCATCGCAGCCTTGCCGAGCATGCGCGCGCGGTGGAATCGTCGCTTCGCGCGGGCGACCTCGACGCGGCGCGTGCCGCCGTCGGGCGCATGGTCAGCCGCGATACCGGTGTCCTCGATGAATCCCAAGTCGCCGCGGCTGCGACGGAGTCGGTCCTCGAGAACGGCAACGATGCGGTGTTCGGCGCGCTGTTCTGGTTCGCGCTGCTCGGCGCGCCGGGCGCGGTGCTGTATCGACTTGCGAACACTCTGGATGCGATATGGGGCTATCGCACGCCGCATTTCCTGCACTTCGGCTGGGCGGCGGCGCGCATCGACGATGCGTTGAACTTCGTCCCTGCGCGCCTCACGGCGCTCACATACGCGCTGCTTGGCGACGGTACGAGCGCGCTCCGGTGCTGGCGCACACAGGCGCCGCTGTGGGACAGCCCCAACGCCGGACCGGTGATGGCTGCCGGGGCTGGCGCATTGCGCGTGCGCCTGGGCGGTCCGGCGCCCTATCACGGACGCTGGGAATCGCGCCCGCTGCTTGGCGTCGGCGACACGCCGGATGCCGATTCCATAGCGGCGGCGCTGCGCCTGGTGCAGCGCGGCGTGTGGCTCTGGCTGGCATTGATCGTCGCCATGACGGCGATCATCGGAGGTTTCCATGCTTGATCACGGCGGCCGGCTGTTGCGCGCCGCGCGAACTTACGGCATCGCGCCGGAACGCTGGCTCGATCTGTCCACCGGCATCAGTCCGTTCGCGTGGCCGGTGCCTGCGATTCCCGCGTCCGCATGGCATCGCCTGCCCGAAGACGACGACGGACTGCTTGCCGCCGCCAGCGAGTACTACGGTGCACCCGCACTCCTCCCGGTTGCGGGATCGCAGGCGGCCATCCAGGCGCTTCCGCGCCTGCGCGCGCATTCGCGCGTTGGCGTCATCGCGCCCGGCTACGCGGAGCACGCGCACGCCTGGCGCTCTGCCGGTCATGCGGTCGAAAGCCTGCCGGCGGCGACGCTGTTCGAACAACGCGAACGCTTCGATGTGATCGTGCTGATTCATCCGAACAACCCAGGCGGTGAGCGCTTCGAGCGCGCGCAACTCCTCGCGTTGCACGCGTCACTGGCGAAAAGGGGCGGGTGGCTCGTCGTGGACGAAGCCTTCATGGACGCGACACCGGCCGACAGCTTGTGCGAGGCCAGCGAACGCGACGGGTTGATCGTGCTGCGCTCAGTAGGGAAGTTCTTTGGCCTTGCCGGCGTGCGCGCAGGGTTCGTGTGTGCGGCGCCCGCGCTTCTCGCATCGTTGCGCGATCTGTTGGGACCGTGGACGATCGCGGGCCCGAGTCGATACGTGGTGCGCCTCGCATTCGAGGATCGCGACTGGCACGCGGCGCAGCGCGAACGACTTTCGGCTTGCAGCGCACGGTTGCAGGCCACGCTCGAGGCGGCGGCATTCGCACCGGACGCGGGATGCGCGTTCTTCCGATGGAAGAGCGATCCGCACGCAGCCGCGCTGCACGACGCACTGGCACGTCGAGGGATCCTCACGCGCCTGTTCGAGACCCCATCGAGCCTGCGCTTCGGCTTGCCACCGGACGATGCCGCATTCGAGCGCCTGCGCGAAGGCTTGTTCGCCGCATATCGGGAGATCGAGGCATGAGTGCACGCGTCCTGATGGTCCAGGGCTGCACGTCGGATGCCGGCAAGAGCACGCTGGTGGTCGCGCTGTGTCGATGGTTGCGCAGGCGTGGCGAGAGCGTGGCGCCGTTCAAACCGCAGAACATGGCGCTCAACTCGGCGGTGACCGGGGATGGCGGCGAGATCGGGCGCGCGCAGGCCGTGCAGGCACAGGCCTGCGGACTTGCCCCGCATACCGATTTCAATCCCGTCCTGCTCAAGCCCAGCAGCGATGTCAGCGCGCAGGTGATCGTGCACGGACGCGCGGTCGCCAACCTGGATGCGCGTGGCTATCACGACTACAAGCGCATCGCGCGCGAAGCAGTGATGGCGTCGCATGCACGACTGTGCGAAACATATGACGCGGTGATCGTCGAAGGCGCGGGAAGTCCGGCGGAAATCAACCTGCGCGCGAATGACATCGCCAACATGGGCTATGCCGAGGAAGTTGATTGCCCGGTGATCCTGGTGGCGGATATCGACCGCGGCGGCGTATTCGCGCATCTGGTCGGCACGTTGGCGTTGCTCAGTCCCACCGAGCGGGCACGCGTGAAAGGCTTCGTCATCAACCGGTTCCGTGGCGACATCGCACTGCTGGAGCCCGGGCTGGAGTGGCTGGAGCGCGAGACCGGGAAACCCGTGCTAGGCGTGTTGCCATACCTGTACGGGCTTCATCTGGAGGCCGAGGACGCGCTGCCTGCGCCGCTCGACGTTCCGGGTGCGCAGCTGCGCGTCGTCGTGCCGGTGCTGCCGCGCATCAGCAATCACACCGACTTCGACGCGCTGCGTGCGCATCCGCAGGTCGAGGTCGTCCTCGTCGGGCCGGGCGACACCGCGCCGTCATGCGACCTGATTGTGCTGCCCGGGAGCAAGGCCACGCGCGCCGATCTTGCGTGGTTGCGCGCGAACGGGTGGGGCGAGGCGATTGCACGGCATCTGCGTTATGGCGGAAAGGTCTTTGGCATCTGCGGTGGACTACAGATGCTTGGTCGCGCAGTGCACGATCCCCACGGCATCGAAGGCGACGCGGGATCGAGTGAGGGCTTTGCGCTGCTCGACTTCGAGACGACTCTGGAACTGCACAAGCAGCTGCGCAACGTCACCGGCTGCCTCGCGCTGGGCGATGCCCCGATGCGCGGTTACGAGATCCATTGCGGCACCAGCCATGGGCCGGCGTTGATGCGGCCGTCGAGTCACCTCGACGACGGACGTGTCGATGGCGCGATGTCCGACGACGGCCAGATCATCGGAACCTATGTGCATGGCGTGTTCGACCATCCCGATGCACTCACCGCGCTGCTGCGCTGGGCGGGCCTGCGTGATGCGCAACGCATCGACATCCATGCGCTGCGCGAGGCGTCCATCGACCGCGTAGCCGACGCGATCGACGCGCACCTGGATTGCGACGCGCTGCTTCGAGTGCTCGGATTGGAGGCGGCATGCGAAGCCTGATTCTCGGCGGCGCCCGCTCCGGGAAGAGTGCGCTGGCCGAGCGCATCGCTACGGAAACCGGCTTCGATGTCGTCTACATCGCAACCGCCCACGCGGGCGACGTGGAGATGCAGGAGCGCATCGCGCATCACCGTTCGCGTCGTCCATCGCACTGGCGCAGCATCGAGGAGTCGATGTCGGTGGCGACGGCGCTGCGCGATAGCGCGAGTGAAGCGCGAGTCGTCCTCGTCGATTGCATGACGCTGTGGCTCAGCAATCTTCTGACGGATCCGGACGAAACACGGCTCGAACGCGAGCGCGATGCGCTGCTCGACGTGCTGCCTGCCTTGCCAGGCCACATCGTCCTGGTGAGCAACGAGGTCGGCCTAGGGATCGTACCGATGGGGGCGCTCACGCGGCGCTTCGTCGATGAAGCCGGGCGCCTGCATCAGGCCATTGCACAGCGCTGCGATCGCGTCCTGTTCGTCGCGGCCGGATTGCCGCTTGCACTCAAGGGGACTTACGAATGAACGATGCGTGGTGGTCGAAGCCTTGCCCGACGCCCAATGCCGACGCGGCGCACGCGGCGCTCGCGCGACAAGGCGCGCTGACCAAGCCGCAAGGTTCGCTCGGCGTGCTGGAAGACATCGCTGTGTGGTGCGCGGCGTGGCAGGGAACGGATCGACCGGGCATCGAGCGTGTGTGGATCAGTGTGTTCGCCGCCGACCACGGTGTCGCGGCGGAAGGCGTATCCGCGTTTCCCCAGGCCGTGACGGGCGAGATGGTCCGCAACTTCGCCACCGGGGGTGCCGCCATCGCCGTGATCGCGCGGCGCCTGGATGCACGACTCGATGTGGTGAACCTCGGCACCGTGAATGATCCGGGCGACATCCCGGAGGTGCATCGCGCGGTCATCGCGCCATCCACGGCGAATTTTTGCGAAGCATCGGCGATGACGCGCGAACAGTTGCGCGACGCTATGCAGGTCGGCGCCGATCGCGTCGCGCTGGCGCTGGATCATGACGCCGATATCTTCATTGGTGGCGAGATGGGCATCGGCAACACGACGGCGGCGACGGCGCTTGCTTGCGCGCTTCTCGGCCATGCGCCCGAAGCGCTGGCTGGCGCCGGCACGGGACTGGACGCTGCCGGCATCGAGCACAAGTGCGAAGTCGTGCGGCGCGCACTCGCGCTGCACGCCGATGCGGACGATGCATTCGACACACTGAGACGAGTGGGTGGATTCGAGATCGCGGCGCTCGTCGGCGCCTACGTCGCGGCGGCGCAATCGCGATTGCCCGTCCTGGTCGACGGATTCATCACGACCGTCGCCGCGCTGGCGGCAGTGCGGTTGAACGAAGGCGTTCGCGACTGGCTCTGCTTCGCGCACCGCTCGCAGGAGCGTGGCCATGCGCGCGTGCTTGATGCCATGGGCGCGCGTCCGATACTGGATCTTGGCATGCGCCTTGGCGAAGCCAGCGGCGCTGCCATCGCCGTGCCGTTGCTGCGCATGGCGTGCGTATTGCATCGCGAAATGGCGACATTCGAGCAGGCAGGCGTGTCGGGCGGATGAGCATGGCGATGGTCGAACTTCTGCGCCACGGCGACACCGGCCAGCGAAGTTATCGCGGGCAACTTGATGATGCGCTCAGCGAGCTGGGCTGGTCGCAGTTGCGCGAAGCGGTGAAAGAACGGACGTGGACGCGCATCGTGTCCTCGACCTTGCAGCGCTGCGCGCGCTTCGCGCATGAGCTTGCGCTCGAACGTGGCGTGCCGTTGGATCTCGATGCGCGCCTGGCCGAATACCACTTCGGCCAATGGCAAGGCGTGCCAATCGAAGCGCTGGCGCAGGAGCAGGGCGACGCGTTGGGACGGTTCTGGGCCGATCCGGTGGCGCATCCGCCGCCGGGGGGCGAGACGTTCGCGCAGTTCCGCGCGCGTCTTTCCTCGGCGATGGACGATGTCGCGAAGATGGCGTCGCGGGAACGTGTCCTGGTCGTCACGCATGGCGGCGCGATTCGGCTGCTGCGCTGCGTTGCGGAGCGGCGTGGGTTCGGCGACATGGCAGGGATCGACGTGCCACACGCGTCGTTGCATCCCGTCGAGTGGCCGGTCGCGTGATGCGTGGGCTGCTGTTCGCCGTCGCTTTCCTGACCCGCATTCCGGTGCCTCGGCGCGTGTTCGACGATGCGACGGCGCGCGCGCATTCGCTGGCGTGGTATCCGCTGGTGGGCGCGTTGATTGGCGCGGTGCTGTGCGGCTTGGCGTGGCTCCTGCCGGGCGGGAAACCGCTCCTGGTCTCGGCCGTTGTGCTCATCGCATGGGTGTTGATCACGGGTGCACTGCACCTGGACGGACTCGCCGACAGCGCCGATGCGTGGATCGGCGGCATGGGCGGCACATGGGACGAACGCCGCGCGCGCACGCTGGAGATCATGAAGGACCCGCGATGCGGGCCGGCCGGCGTGACCGCGCTCGTGCTTGTGCTGCTCGTGAAGTTCGCCGCCCTGGCGAGCGTCGCGGTCGAGGCGTGGGCGTGGCTCTGGCTCGCGCCATTGCTGGCGAGGATGGCCGCGACGGCTGCGTTCCTCGGTACGCCCTATGTGCGAGACGGTGGGCTAGGTAGCGGGCTCGCAAAAGCGCCGCGCATCGGGAGCGCGTTCGCGCTGTCGCTTGGCGCGGCCGCATGCGTGAGTGCGGGCATGCGGGGCGCGCTTGCACTGACGATTGCAGTGGTGGCCTTCGTCCTGTGGCGGCGCGCGTGCATGCGCCGCCTTGGAGGCATCACCGGCGATACAACCGGTGCGCTGATCGAACTGGTGGAGGCTGCGGTGCTGGTCGGCGTCGCGTTGTATCCGGAGCCTTAAGTCCCAGCGTCGCGCGTGGATTCGAGCGCGACCAGCCGTGCTTCGAGCTCGGCCATGCGCTGCTCGAGTTCGGCCACGCGCTCCGATAGCGGCGAGGACGACGCACCAGAGCCTGTCGACGGAGCCGATACTGCGCTCGCGTCCGGTTCGCCACACAACAGATGCGCGAAGCGTTCGCCACGCTGGCCGGATTGCCGCGGCAGTGCGACGACGAGCGCGGGAGTGCGTCGCGAGAGTCGTTCCAGGGCATGCTGCACGTCCTCGATGCCCTCGAAGCGCGCGAGGCGATCGCTACGCGCGAGCAGTTCGTGCGCGGTCTGCGGCCCGCGAAGCGCCAGCAACGCCAACAGTGCGGTCTGCGGCTTCGTCAGGCTGAGCACCGCTTCGATGCGATGCGAGTAGCGTTCGGCGCGCGCGGTGTGCTGCGACTTCACCCAGGCGCGCGTCTCCAGCCGTCGTAATGCGTTGGCGACTTCGCCCGGTTCCAGCTCCATCACCGGTTCGCGCGCGGTCTTCTGGTTGCAGGCCAGCACGACTGCGTTGAGCGTCAACGGGTAGGCGTCCGGCGTGGTCGCTTCCTTTTCGAACAGCGACGCGACAATGCGCGCGTCGATCGGCGACAGCAGGGGAGTGTTCTCTTCGCTCATGCGTGGATCCTCATGCCGTCGCCGGCGGCAGGTGTCGTGAACCGCGATACGTCGGCGTGGCCATCACCATCTCGGCCAGGCTGTGCGCGAGCTCGCGTTCGGCCATGACCGCGCCATCGGCGCCGTGTTGCAGCAGGTGTTTCACTTCTGCGTCGCTGTGCGCGCGCGCGACGATGGTGAGCGCCGGATTGATCTCGCGCAGGCGCGCGATGATTTCACCGGCTTCCAGCGCGTTGGGAATCGCGACCATCACCGTATTCGCGCGTTCTGGTGCGGCTTCGCGCAGCACGCGTTCGTTGGCGGCGTTGCCGCGGATTGCCGGGATTCCCGCGGCGCGCGCACGTTCCACAAGATCTTCCTCACCGTCGATGACGACAAGCCCGACGCCGCGGTCGGTCAGCAGACGTCCCAGCTCGCTGCCAACGCGGCCATAGCCGATCTGGATCACGTGGTCGCGAAGGTCGGGCGGAATCGGCGGGTAGACGTGCTCCTCGACCTCGACCGCACGCCTGGCTTCCTCGCGCGCTTCGCGTCGATCGAGCCAGGTGAACAGGATCGGGTTGACGATGATCGACAGCAGCGCGCCGGCGAGGATCAGGTCCTGGCCTTCCTTCGGCAGCACTTCCAGCTGCACGCCGAGGCCGGCGAGGATGAAGGAGAACTCGCCGATCTGCGCCAGGCTGGTCGAGATCAGCAGCGCAGTTCCATTCGGTTTCCCGAACGCCCGGACGATGGCATACGCGGCGATCGACTTGCCGACCACGATGATGAGGAACGTCGCCAGTACCTGCAGCGGGCGTTCGATCAGGATCATCGGATCGAACAGCATGCCGACCGAGACGAAGAACAGCACCGCGAACGCATCGCGCAGCGGCAGCGTTTCGCTCGCGGCCTGGTGGCTGAATTCCGATTCGTTGAGCACCATGCCGGCGAAGAACGCGCCCAGCGCGAACGACACGCCGAACAGCCCGGCCGAACCGAACGCGACGCCCAGCGCGATGGCGAGCACGCATAGCGTGAACAGTTCGCGCGAACCGGTGCCGGCCACGCGTTCGAGCACCCACGGGATCACGCGGCGGCCGACGATGAGCATCACCGCGACGAAGCCGCCGACCTTGAACAGCGTCTTGAACAGCGCTTCCCAGATGTCGGCCGCACTGGTTTCGGTACCGCCCTTGAGCAGCCCCGCCAGCGCGGGCAGCAGCACCAGCGCGAGCACCATCGCCAGGTCCTCGACGATCAGCCAGCCGACCGCGATGCGGCCGCGGCTGGTTTCGACCAGGCGCCGTTCTTCCAGCGCGCGCAGCAGCACCACGGTACTTGCGACCGACAGCGAGAGGCCGAAAACCAGTCCCGCGCCGTGCGACCAGCCCAGCAACAGCGCCATGCCCCAGCCGAGCGCTGTCGCCAGGGCGATCTGCGCGATCGCGCCGGGCAGGGCGATGGCCTTCACGTCGAGCAGGTCGCGCAGCGAGAAATGCAGTCCCACGCCGAACATCAGCAGGATCACGCCGATCTCGGCCAGCTGCGGGGCGAGGGTCTGGTCGCCGACGAAGCCGGGCGTGAACGGGCCGGCGACGACACCGGCGAGCAGGTAGCCGACCAGGGGCGACAGGCGCAGCTTCTGTGCCATTGCGCCGAAGACGAACGCCAGGACGAAGCCGGCCACGAGGATCGCTATGAGGGACGTGTGGTGCAATCGGTTCTCCGATCAAAGATCCTGTTCAGGATGTGGGGGGCGCCCGGTCGATGCAACCCGCGCTACGGCACGTCGTCGACTAGCCAGCAGATTGCGTCAATCCGCGTCAAACGAGGGTCAGGGACGTTACGGCGCCCGGGCAGGGGGCAGAGCCCGTAGACTACGCGGCCCGGATTGCATCCGACCCGCTTCCTGCGCCCCCGCCCGTGATTTCCTTCCGTAACTTCGCCCTTCGTCGTGGCGAGCGCCTGCTGTTGTCCAACGTCGACCTGTCCCTGCACGCCGGCTGGCGCGTGGGCGTGATCGGCCGCAACGGCACCGGCAAGTCGTCGCTGTTCGCCGCGCTGCAGGGCGAAGTCGAAGCCGACAAGGGCGACATCGACATCCCCGCGCGCGTGCGCATCGCCAGCGTCGCGCAGGAAACGCCGGCGCTGGACGATCCGGCGCTGGAGTTCGTGCTTTCCGGCGATGCCGCGGTGCACGCGGCCATCGTGATGGAACGCGAGGCGATGGAGCGCGAGGACTGGGAAGCCGTCGCCGAGGCGCATCACAAGCTGGAAGAGCTGGGCGGCTACGACGCCACCGCGCGCGCCGGCAAGCTGCTGCATGGCCTGGGCTTCACGCCCGACACGCACGAGCGAGCCGTGAAGGAATTCTCCGGCGGCTGGCGCGTGCGCCTGAACCTGGCGCGCGCGCTGATGACGCCGTCGGACCTGCTGCTGCTCGACGAACCGACCAACCACCTCGACCTCGACGC
>Ga0102591_1001392_pt1 | contig 33440 bp, 26 predicted proteins | sample AraplaCol_mCL_r2_2_FD_76860 | JGI IMG/M metagenome (GOLD analysis project Ga0102591, IMG submission 76860) | Arabidopsis root microbial communities from North Carolina, USA - plate scrape MF_Col_mCL_r2 (SPADES assembly) (version 2) | ecosystem: Host-associated > Plants > Roots > Endosphere...
ACGACAAGATGGACCAGATCATCCTCGACAAGAAGGAGTGCACCTACTCCTACTTCGCCGACCCGATGTACGTGTTCATGGACACCGAATACAACCAGTTCGAAGTCGAAGCCGAGAACATGGGCGATGCCATCAACTACCTGCAGGACGGCATGGAAGTGGAAGTGGTGTTCTACGACGGCAAGGCGATCTCGGTGGAGCTGCCGACCAGCGTCGTGCGCGAAGTGACCTGGACCGAACCGGCCGTCAAGGGCGACACCTCGGGCAAGGTCCTGAAGCCCGCCAAGATCGCCACCGGTTTCGAGATCCCCGTGCCCATCTTCGTGGCGCAAGGCGACAACATCGAAATCGACACGCGGACCCACGAATACCGCAAGCGCGTCTGAGCCTCCCGCCCGGCGCCCAACGAAAAAGCAGCCCTCGGGCTGCTTTTTCTTTTGGGGCGCGGACCGGCGAGGCTGTCGCCGGGGCACGAAGGCGATCAGGCGCTGGCGCTGCGCTTGGCCTTCCTGGTCTTGCCAGCGTGAGCGACCTTCTTCGAGCCGGACTTCTCCGACGACGCATGCTGGGCCGGCTTCTTCGCGCCGGACTTCTTGGCCGTGTGCTTCCCGCCCTTCTTCGCCGTCTTGCCAGCGGCCTTGTGCTTGGTGCCGGACTTGGCGGGCTTGGCCGCGGGGGCGGCCATGTCGGCCTGGGCGGCCGGGATCGGCGCCGTCGCGGGCGGCATCGGCTGGCTCTGCGCCTGCGCGAGGGTGGCCAGCAAGGCGGTGCTCAAGGCGGCGATCAACGACTTCATGAGGATTCCTTCTTCAAGACAACGAACGCCGGCCCGTCCCAGAATGGCGGCCGGCGCGACAGGCCGAGTCTAGCGCCCGGCCGATCAAGAGCGCGTCAAACGAACTCGCCCTGACGTAACCATTTCGTGGCGACCCATTTCTCGCCCTCGATCACGGGCGCGCCGCCATGCAGCGTCAGCGTGCTGGGGTCCGGCCGGTCATAGCTGAAGAACACGGCATTGCCCTTCTGCGCCATCACGTCGAGCTTGATGTCCGGGAAGACCGTCGCGCCGCCGCGCTCGGGCGTGTTCAGGTACATCACCAGCGTCGCGACGCGCTGACCGCCCCGCTCCAGGATCGCCTTGCTGCTCGCGTGGCGCGGGTCGAAGTAGTCGTAATGCGGCTGGTATTCGGCGCCGGCGCGATAGCGCAGCACCTGCAGGCCTTCGCCGTTGCGGACCGGCCAGTTCACCAGCGAGGCGATGCGGCGCTCCACGCGCGCGACGACCTCGTTCTCGCCACGCTCGAAGAACATGCCCTCGCTGGTGCGGGCCGAGTTCACCTCGCTGCCCTCGCGCCGCGCCGCGACCGTCTCCGAGCGCGCCAGCCGCGCGCCCGCGGCGGTGACGATGGCGTCGCACTCCTCCTCGGACAGCAGATTGCCGAACACGATCACCCGCGGCCGCTGCAGCGCCATCAGGATCTGGACGCGGTGGCCGTCCGGCAGCAGCACGCTGCGTTGATCGCTGAAATCGGGTTCGGGCAGCGTGCCGGGCTCGATGGCCGGCTCGGGGAGCTCGGGCAACCGCAGCGGCGGCTCGAACGGCCGGTGCTCGGCCAGCGCCTGCTGCGCCATGTCCGGCTGCCAGCCGCTGGTCAGCATCGCCTGGTACAGCGCTTCACGGGTGATGCCGTTGGCCAGCTGCGCGGCCACCCAGTCGCGCAGTTCCGGCGTGAGGTATTGCGTGGTGCTCATGTCCGCAACGGTATCAAAAGGATCCGTTTTCGCTTGTATCGAGGCCCTTCAAGCGCGTCATTCGGCGAGCCTGCGCCGGAAGACCAGCCGGTCGGGTTCGCTCGCCTCGGCGGCGTAGGCGTAGCCGTCGGCCGCGAACGCCAGCAGCCCCGCCGGCGTGCCGATGCGGTGCTGGATCGCGTAGCGCGCCATCAGGCCGCGCGCCCGCTTCGCGAAGAAGCTGATGACCTTGTAGCGGCCACCCTTCCAGTCCTCGAACTGGCATTCGATGACGCGCGGCTTCAAGGCCTTGCGGGCGGCGGCCTTGAAGTACTCCTGCGAGGCCAGGTTGACGATCACCGGCGCGGCGAGCTGCGCGCACTGCGCGTTCAGGTGCTCGGCGATGGAGTCGCCCCAGTAGGCGTAGAGGTTGCCACCCTTGTCGTTCTTCAGTGCCGTGCCCATCTCCAGCCGGTAGGGCTGCAACCGGTCCAGAGGCCGCAGCACGCCGTAGAGGCCGGACAGGATCGCCAGATGGCGCTGCGCCCACTGCAGGTCGTCGACCGACAAGGTGCCGGCCTGCAGGCCGTCATACACGTCGCCGTTGAAGGCCAGCGCGGCGGGCTTGCTGTTCTTGTCGGTGAATCGGGTCGACCACGCGTGATAGCGGGCAACGTTCAGCGTCGACAGCGCGTCGGAGATGTCCATCAGGCCGCCGATGTCGGCCGGCGACTTCGTCTTGAGGATCTCGATCAGCTCGGCCGCCTGGGGCACGAACTGCGGACGGCTCGCCAGCGCGGCCAGTGCGGGCGGCGTGGGAGTGTCGTAGTCCAGGGATTTCGCGGGGGAAATGACGTACAGCATGGGGGCGGATTGTCGCGCGAGATGGCGCAAGACCTGTCACCCGCGGCGCGCGACCGGGCCCGGATGCACGAAGGCCGCCCGCAGGCGGCCTTGGCCGGATCAGGTCCGCGGGCGGCTTACTTCGCCAGCAGCGTATTGATCGCGCTCACGTCCTCGGGACGCAGCTGTCCGGAGGCCTGGCGCAGCTTGAGGCTGTTCACCAGCACGTCGTAGCGCGCCTTGGCCAGGTCGCGCTGCGTCGTGTAGAGCTGAGTCTGCGCGTTCAGCACGTCCAGGTTGACGCGCACGCCGACCTTGTAGCCGAGCTGCGTCGCCTCGAGCGCCAGCTTGGACGAGGCCTCCGCGGCCTCATAGGCCTTGACCTGCGCCTGCAGCGACTGCACGCCGAAGAAAGCGCGCTTGGTGCCCTCCTCCACGCTGCGCCGGGCGAAGTCCAGGTCGTTGCGGGACTTCTCCTCCAGCGCCATCGTCTCCTTGATGCGGTTGGTGATCGCGCCGCCGCTGTAGACCGGCAGGTTGACCGACACGCCCAGCGTGCCGGACTTCGTGGTGCCGGTGTAGCTCAGGCCTTCGCCGGTCTGGCGCTGCACGCCCAGCGTGGCGTTCAGGTCGACGGTCGGATAGCGGGCCCCTTGCGCGCGCTCGATCTCGATCTTGGCGATGTCCAGTCCCAGCTGGGCCTTGCGGATGGACGGGTGAGCGCTTTCGGCCTGGCTCACCCAGGGCTCGACGGTGGACGGCGCCACCGGCGGCAGCGCCACCGGCACGGCCAGCGGCCGCGGCTCGACGCCGACGCGGCCGACCAGTTGATCCAGCGTCACGCGCTTGACGCGCAGGTCGTTGTCGGCGGCCAGCTCCTGCGCCGTCGCCAGGTCGTACCGGGCCTGGGCTTCGCGGGTGTCGGTGATCGTGGCGGTGCCGACCTCGAAGTTGCGCTTGGCGGAGGCGAGTTGCTCCGCGATCGCGGCCTTGTTCGCGCTCGACGTCGCCAGTGTGTCCTTCGCCGCCAGCACGTCGAAGTAGGCCTGGGCCACGCGCACGATCAGGTCCTGCTCGGCGTTCTGCAGGTCGGACTGGGCGACATCGACGCCCAGACGCGCCTGCTCGATGCTGCCGGCGTTCGGGCGATTGAAGATCGCGTACTTCGCGTTCAGGCCGGCGTTGGTGGTCGTGTTGCCCTGCCAGCCCGGGTTGGTGGTGCCACCCAGCGTGGGAATGGCGGGCAGATCGGTCTCGGTGCGCGTCGCCCCGACGCCCAGGCCCACCGACGGCCGCGCCAGCGCCAGCGTCTGGCCATAGCGGTACTGGGCCGAATCCGCCGTCGCCCGGGCCGCCAGATACGTGGCGTCGTAGGCGCGGGCCGCGTCGTACAGCTCTTGCAGGCTCTGCGCCTGGACCGCTCCCGCCATCAGCGCGAGCGCCGCGGCCAGAAGCGAGACCCGCGGCAGACGGGAGGTCGGAGACGTACGGCGTTCAGCGGCCATGAGGCATCCTCGTATCGATGTAATGTTCTTCGGATCGGTCCGACTGCGGACCGGCTGCGACAGCGCCGCGGCCGGGATTCAGTAGCTCGGCGCCGCCGGATCGATCGCCTCCGATCCGCCTGACGGTGCCGCGGGCGAGGTTATAGATCACCTCCCCCGCCTGTCTCGAAAGAAATGCGACGACTTGCAGACTTCGCACCCCCTGGTGGCAATACGGCGCGACGGGCTGCTTGCTGCGCCCCCCGCACCACCCGCGCTCAGAACGTGAAGCGCGAGCCCGTGTCGAAGCCATCCAGGCGCTGGACGACGGTCTCGAACAGGTTTTTCGTGGCGAACTCGCGCTCGCCGGTGCGGGTGATGATGCGGGCGCTCATCGCGGGCTCGTCGCCGACGATCACGCCCATGCGGCCGCCGATCTTGAGTTGCTCCAGCAGCGCCTGCGGCGCCTGCGGCACCGAGCCCGACAGCAGGATCACGTCGAACGGCGCCTCGCCGGCCAGGCCCTTGACGCCGTCGCCCGCCACCACGGTCACGTTCAGCACGCCGTTGCGGCGCAGCGCATCGCGCGCCTGCGCGGCCAGTTGCTCGTCCTTCTCGACGGTGAACACCTGCTGCGCCTTGTGACCGAGCAGCGCGGCCATGTAGCCGCTGCCGGTGCCGATCTCGAGCACCTTCTCGTGGCGCTCGATCTTCAGTTCCTGCATCCAGCGGGCCTCCACGCGCGGGGGCAGCATCTTCTGGCCATTGGCCAGCGGCAGCTCGACGTCGGTGAACGCCATGTTGCGATAGGCGGCCGGCACGAAGTCCTCGCGCTTGACCACGGCCAGCAGGGCCAGCACCGAGGGATCCAGCACATCCCATGGACGGATCTGCTGTTCGATCATGTTGAAGCGGGCTTGTTCGAAGTTCATGTTCAGTCCTCTGGGCGGCCCCATGGCGCGCCGAATGCGGGCGGTATTCTAGGCGGGCGGCCGGCCCGTGGCCGGATCGCGCGGGCGGTTGAGAAGTCCCTCGAACATGAGTTCGAGCTGCAGGCCCAGCACCTGCTCGGGCGTGGGCTTGTGAGCGTGCTCGACGCCGGCCGCGCCGATCGAATGCTGGTGCAGCACCAGGTGCAGCACCGGACCGATCAGCACCATCACGGTCGCGTCGGGATCGACGTCGCGGAATTCCCCCGAGGCGATGCCCCGCTGCACGACCTCGGCCAGCAGCGCGCAGCTGGGCTCGATGACCTCGGTGGTGTAGAACGCGGCCAGCTCGGGGAAGTTGCCGGCCTCGCTCATCATGATCTTGTGGATGCCGCCGGCCGGCGTCAGGCCCAGTCGCTCCCACCAGCTCCACAGCATCCAGGTCAGCAGCTCCGCCATCGACCCCTGATGCTTGCCAAGCTCGGCCACGCCCTCCGCGATCTTCGTGCCCAGCGACTCGCGCACCACCGCCTTGAAGAGCTCCTCCTTGGAGGGGTAGTAGAGATAGAGCGTCCCCTTGGACACCCCCGCGCGGGCGGCGACCTCCTCCGAACGGGTGGCGGCGAAACCCTTCTCGACGAACAGCGACAGCGCCGCTTCGAGCAGCTCCTGCGGCCGCGCCTCCTTGCGCCGTTGACGGGCGGAGGGCGGCGCCGGGGGGGCGGTCTTGGCGGAAGCGCGAGGCATGAGATGGGGCGGGAACTGCTAACTGACTAACCGGTCAGTAATGTAGCCGTCGGCTTTCGAGGTGGTCAAGCCGGTCACGCCCCACGGCTATGATCCGCGCCGACCGCCTCCGGACCCGAGCGAGGCGACCCGAATTGGAGTCGAAGTTTGGACACTGTGCTGCTGATCAAGGCCGCGATCATGGGGATCGTCGAGGGCCTGACCGAATTCCTGCCGATCTCCTCGACCGGCCACCTGATCCTGGCGGGCTCGCTGCTCGGCGGCTTCGAAGACGCCCGGGGCAAGGTCTTCGACATCGCCATCCAGACCGGCGCCATCCTGGCCGTGGTCATCGTCTACTGGCAGCGGCTGCGCGAGACCGCCTCGGGCCTGGGCAGCGACGCCCGCGCCCGCAAGTTCGTGCTGAACGTGGCCATCGGCTTCCTCCCTGCAGTGGTGCTGGGCCTGCTGTTCGGCAAGGTCATCAAGGAGCACCTGTTCACCCCCATCGTGGTGGCCAGCACCTTCATCCTGGGGGGCTTCATCATCCTGTGGGCGGAGCGCCGCCAGCAGACCGCGGTGCGCATCCAGGACGTCGACCAGATGTCGCCGCTGGACGCGCTGAAGGTCGGCTTCGTGCAATGCCTGGCGATGGTGCCGGGCACCAGCCGCTCCGGCGCGACCATCATCGGCGGCATGCTGCTGGGCCTCTCGCGCAAGGCGGCCACCGATTTCAGCTTCTTCCTGGCCATTCCGACGCTGATCGGCGCGGGCCTGTACAGCCTGTACAAGGAGCGCGCCGTGCTGTCGGCGGCGGACATCCCGCTGTTCGCGGTGGGCCTGTTCTTCTCCTTCGTGAGCGCCTGGATCTGCGTGCGCTGGCTGCTGCGCTACATCGCGAGCCACAGCTTCGTGCCCTTCGCCTGGTACCGCATCGCCTTCGGCATCGTGGTGCTGGTGACGGCCTACACCGGCGTGATCGTCTGGGCGGACTGAGCGCTCCGGCCTCTCGGCGCCGAAATGGTGCCGGGAGGGTGCCGGGAGGGCGCCGGGCCATCCCCCGGCAAGGGGATGGCCAAGCGCCTAAAATGCGCGCCCTATGACCATCACGATCAAGACCGGCGCCGACATCGACGCCATGCGCATCGCCGGCCGTCTGGCGTCCGAGGTGCTGGACATGCTGACCCCGCACGTCAAGCCCGGCGTCACGACCGACCAGCTCGACAAGCTGGCCCACGACTACATCGTGAACGTCCAGCAGGGCATCCCCGCCCCGCTGCACTACCAGCCGCCGGGCTACACGCCGTATCCGAAGTCGATCTGCACCTCGATCAACCACCAGGTCTGCCACGGCATCCCCAACGACCGCCCGCTGAAGAACGGAGACATCGTCAACATCGACGTCACCGTGATCAAGGACGGCTGGCACGGTGACACGAGCCGGATGTTCGTCGTCGGCGAGGGGTCGATCGCGGCCAAGCGGCTGTGCTCGTTCACCTACGACGCAATGTGGAAGGGCATCCAGAAAGTCAGGCCGGGGGCCCGGCTGGGCGACATCGGCCACGCGATCCAGACCTTCGCCGAGAGCGCCGGCTTCAGCATCGTGCGCGAGTATTGCGGCCATGGGATCGGCCAGAAGTTCCACGAAGAGCCGCAGGTGCTGCACTACGGCCGTCCGGGCACGCTCGAGGAGCTGGTGCCCGGCATGATCTTCACGATCGAGCCGATGATCAACGCCGGCCGGCGCGACGTCCGCGAGATGGGCGACGGCTGGACCATCGTCACCAAGGACCGCTCGCTGTCGGCGCAGTGGGAGCACACGGTGCTGGTCACCGAGACCGGCTACGAGATCCTGACGCAGTCGGCCGGCACGCCGCCGCCGCCGGAATTCGTGCAGCCGCGGGCCGTCCCGGCCTGACCGCCGCGGAGCGCCCATGAACGCCAGGATGCCCGGCGACGCCGGCGCTTCGCCGGTCGCCGAACTGCGCCAGCGCTTCAAGACGGGCAAGCAGGCGCTGCTCGAGGAGTTCGCCGCCGCCAGGACCAGCGTCTCCGCCGCCACGCGGCTGATGCGCCAGTTGGCCAGGCATGTCGACGCCAGCCTGCAGGCGCTGTGGGCCGAGGCCGGCATCGCCGCCGCGGCGCCGGAGGCGGCGCTGGTCGCCGTCGGCGGCTACGGGCGCGGCGAGCTGTTCCCGCATTCGGACGTCGACGTCCTGGTGCTGCTGCCCGAAGGCCTCGCGCCCGACCAGCCCGGCCCGCTCAAGCAGGCGATCGAGGCCTTCATCACCGCGTGCTGGGACATCGGGCTGGAGATCGGCTCCTCGGTGCGCACGCTGCGGGAGTGCCTGGACGAGGCCGCCGCCGACGTCACGATCCAGACCGCGCTGCTGGAGTCGCGCTGGCTGGCCGGCTCCCGGCCGCTGGTGCGGCGCTTCGACAAGGCCTTCTGCGACGCGCTGGATCCGCGCGCCTTCATGCGCGCCAAGACGCTGGAGATGCGTCAGCGCCACACCAAGTACGAAGAGACGCCCTACGCGCTGGAGCCGAACTGCAAGGAGAGCCCCGGCGGCTTGCGCGACCTGCAGGTGCTGATCTGGATCGCGCGCGGCGCGGGCCTGGGCAAGACCTGGCCGCAACTGGCCGCCAAGGGACTGATCACGCCCTTCGAGGCCCGTCAGCTGCAGCGCAACGAGGGCGTGCTCAAGACCATCCGCTGCCAGTTGCACCTGGTGGCGCGGCGGCGCGAGGACCGGCTGGTCTTCGACCTGCAGACGGCGGTGGCCGAAGGCTTCGGCTACGAGTCCACGCGCTCGCTGCGCGCCTCGGAGAAGCTGATGCGCCGCTATTACTGGGCGGCCAAGGCGGTCACGCAGCTGAACCAGATCACGCTGCTCAACCTCGAGGACCAGATCAACGGCACCCAGGGCAACGAACCGCGTCCGGTCAACGCGCGCTTCCTGGAGCGCAGCGGCATGCTGGAGATCGCCAGCGACGACCTCTACGAGCGCGAGCCGCACGCGATCCTCGAGACCTTCCTGATCTACCAGCAGACGCCCGGCATCAAGGGGCTGTCCGCGAGGACGCTGCGCGCGCTATACAACGCCCGCGGGCTGATGAACAGCGCGTTCCGGCGCGATCCGGCCAACCGCGCGATGTTCCTGCGCATCCTGGAGGAGCCGCAGGGCCAGACGCACGCGTTCAGGCTGATGAACCAGACGTCGGTCCTGGGCCGCTACCTGTGGGTGTTCCGGCGCATCGTCGGGCAGATGCAGCACGACCTGTTCCACGTCTACACGGTGGACCAGCACATCCTGATGGTGCTGCGCAACATCCGGCGCTTCTTCATCCCCGAGCACACGCACGAATACCCGTTCTGCTCGCAGTTGGCGGCGCAGTTCGACCGGCCCTCGCTGCTGTACATCGCGGCGCTGTTCCACGACATCGCCAAGGGACGCGGCGGCGATCACTCGGACCTCGGCGCGGTCGAGGCGCGGCGCTTCTGCCGCGCGCATGGCCTGCCCAAGGCGGATGCGGCGCTGGTGGTGTTCCTGGTCGAGCACCACCTGACGATGTCACGCGTGGCGCAGAAGGAGGACCTGTCCGACCCGGAGGTCATCCAGCAGTTCGCGCGGCTGGTGAAGGACGCGCGCACGCTGACGGCGCTGTACCTGCTCACCGTGGCCGACATCCGCGGCACCGGGCCCAAGGTCTGGAACGCGTGGAAGGGCAAGCTGCTCGAGGACCTCTACCGCCTGACGCTGCGCGCGCTGGGCGGGGCGCGGCTCAACATGGCGGCCGAGACCGAGGCGCGCAAGCAGGAGGCACGGCAGGAACTGGCGCTCAAGGCGCAGTTGCCGGGCACCGAGGACGCGCTGTGGAAGACGCTGGACCTGAGCTACTTCGCGCGGCATGACGCGCCGGACCTGGCCTGGCACGCGCGGGCGCTGTGGCGCCATGTCGAGAGCGCCGAGCCGGTGGTGCGCGCCCGGCCCTCGCCGGTGGGCGAAGGCCTGCAGGTGCTGGTCTACGCGCGCGATCAGCAGGACCTGTTCGCGCGCATCTGCGGCTACTTCGACGGTGCGGGCTTCAACATCCTGGACGCCAAGGTGCACACGACGCGCAGCGGCTATGCGCTGGACACCTTCCAGGTCATTGCCCCCGAGCTGGACCTGCATCATCGCGACCTGACGGCGCTGGTGGAATCCAAGCTCGGCCAGGCGCTGGTGGCGCCGGGGCCGCTGCCGGAGCCGCGCAAGGGGCGGTTGTCGCGGCGCGTCAAGAGCTTCCCGTTCACGCCGCGCATCTCGCTGCGGCCCGACGAGCGCGCGCAGCGCTGGCTGCTGTCGGTCAGCGCGACCGACCGCGCCGGCCTGCTCTACGCGATCGCGCGCGTGCTGGCGCGGCATGGCATCAACCTGCAGCTGGCGAAGGTCTCCACGCTGGGCGAGCGCGTCGAGGACACCTTCCTGCTCGATGGCGCGGCGCTGCAGCAGAGCCGCATGCAACTCCAGATCGAGAGCGAGCTGCTGGACGCGCTGTCCGTGCAATGAGCCAGTACCACGTCATTCCCTCGGCCGAGGCGTTCGCGCGTCTGGGGGACTTCAGCGCCGTCATCGACGTGCGCTCGCCAGGGGAATTCGCCGAGGACCATCTGCCTGGCGCGCTCAACTGGCCGGTGCTCGACAACGACGAGCGGCGCATCGTGGGCACGCTCTACAAGCAGGATCCGCTCGAGGCCCGCAAACTCGGCGCGGCGATGGTGGCGCGCAACATCGCCCGGCATCTCGACGACCACCGGGCGCTGATGCGCAAGCACTGGCGGCCGCTGGTGTACTGCTGGCGCGGGGGGCAGCGCTCGGGGGCGATGAACTGGTTCCTGAATCAGATCGGATTCAAGTCGCTGCAGCTGGTCGGCGGGTACAAGACGTTCCGGGGCGAGGTGCTGAAGACGCTGGACGAGCAGCCGCGGCGCTTCGACTTCGTCGTGCTGTGTGGACGGACGGGGTCAGGGAAGACACGGCTGCTGCAGGCGCTCGCGGCGGCGGGGGCGCAGACGCTCGATCTGGAGGCGCTGGCGCGCCATCGCGGGTCGGTGCTGGGCGCGCTGCCCGATCAGCCCCAGCCCAGCCAGAAGGGCTTCGACACGGCGCTGTGGCAGGCCATGGTCCGGCTGGATCCGGCGCGGCCGGTGTTCGTCGAGAGCGAGAGCCGCAAGATCGGCGGCGTGCAGCTGCCGCCAGCCTTGCACCTGCGGCTGCGGCAGCACGGACGCTGCGTGTGGATCGACATGGCGGAGGCGGGGCGCGTGCAGCTGCTGCTCGAGGACTACGCCCACTTCCAGGCGGATCCCGCGGGATTCAATGCGCTCATCGCGGGACTGGTGACGCTGCGCGGGCGCGAACGCGTCGAGCGCTGGCAGGGGATGGCGCAAGACGGGCAGTGGGCGGAGCTCTTCGGGGAGCTCATGCGGGAGCATTACGACCCGGGGTATGAACGGTCGCTGACCCATCACTTTCCGCAGCTGGCCGCGGCGCCTCGGGTCCGTCTGGAGGACGGCAGTGCCAGCAGCACGGGCAGAGCCGTGGAGACGCTGTTGGCGATCGCGAGGCGTTGATCGCTGGTCACCAGCCGCTCTCCCCTGCCCTCTCCCCCCTCGCGGGGGCGAGGGAGTTCTTGCCCCTGAGGGGGATGCGAAGGCCTGAGCCGTACGCGGGGGCGAGGATGTTCAGGCGAGCAGCGCCTGCAGGCCGGCCTCGTCGAGGATCGTCACGCCGAGCTCGCGTGCCTTCTCCAGCTTGGAGCCCGCCTCCTCGCCCGCGATCACGTAGCTGGTCTTCTTCGACACCGAGCCGCTGACCTTTCCGCCCGCCGCTTCGATCAGCTCCTTGGCCTCGTCGCGCGACAGCGTCGGCAGCGTCCCCGTCAGCACCAGCGTCTTGCCCGCCAGCGGCTGCGGCCCGGCCGGCGCGGCCGCCGCGCCTTCGCTCTGCGGGAAGCTCACCCCCGCCGCGATCAACTGCTCGACCACCTCCCGGTTGTGCGCCTCCGCGAAGAACGCGGCGATGCTCCTGGCCACCACCGGCCCGACGTCCTTGACCTCGAGCAGTTGCTCCTCGCTCGCCCCCATCAGCGCGTTGATGTTGCCGAAGTGCTTCGCCAGGTCCTTGGCCGTGGTCTCGCCCACCTGCCGGATCCCCAGCGCGAAAAGAAAGCGCGCCAGCGTCGTGTGCTTGCTCTTCTCGAGCGCATCGACCAGGTTCAGCGCGCTGCGGTCGCCCATGCGCTCCAGCGCCGTGAGTTTGGCCACGCCGAGCTTGTACAGCCCCGGCAGGCTGGTGACGATGCCGCCATCGACGAGCTGATCGACCAGCTTGTCGCCCAGGCCCTCGATGTCCATCGCGCGGCGGCCCGCGAAGTGCAGCAGCGCCTGCTTGCGCTGCGCCGGGCAGAAGATGCCGCCGCTGCAGCGGTGGTCGATGCCGCCCTTCTCCCGCACCACGTCGCTGCCGCAGACCGGGCAGTGCCGCGGCATGCGGAAGTTGGGCACGTAGCTCGCGCGCTTCGTGTCGACCTTGCCCACCACCTCCGGAATCACGTCGCCGGCGCGCCGGATGATCACCTGATCGCCGGCCCGGATGCCCTTGCGGCGCATCTCGAAGAGGTTGTGCAGCGTCGCATTGCTGACCGTCGTGCCGCCGACGAAGACCGGCTCGAGCTTGGCCACCGGCGTCAGCTTGCCGGTGCGGCCGACCTGGATCTCGATGCGGTCCAGCCGCGTGATCTGTTCCTGCGCCGGGTACTTGTGCGCGACCGCCCAGCGCGGCTCGCGTGACACGAACCCGAGCCGCCGCTGCAGCTCGCGGCTGTTGACCTTGTAGACGACGCCATCGATGTCGAACGGCAGCGCGTCGCGCTTCTCGCCGATCTCGCGATGGAAGGCCACCAGTCCCTCGGCCCCGCGCACGACGGCGCGGTCCGCGTTGACCGGCAGGCCGTAGGCCTTCAACGCATCGAGCATCCCGCTGTGCGTCGCCGGGATGTCCCAGCCGCGCGTCTCGCCGATGCCATAGGCGAAGAAGCTCAGCGGCCGCTGCCGCACCAGCTCCGGATCGAGCTGGCGGATCGCGCCCGCGGCCGTGTTGCGCGGGTTCACGAAGGTCTTCTCGTTGTTGGCGCGCTGACGCTCGTTGAGCTTCTCGAAGTCGTCGCGGCGCATGTAGGCCTCGCCGCGCACCTCCAGCACCTCGGCCTTGGCGCCGTCGCCCTGCAGCCGCAGCGGGATCTGCCGGATGGTGCGCACGTTCTGCGTCACGTCCTCGCCGGTCTCGCCGTTGCCGCGCGTGGCGGCCTGCACCAGCACGCCGCGCTCGTAGCGCAGGCTGATCGCCAGGCCGTCGAACTTGAGTTCGGCCGCGTACTCGATGGGCGCGGCGCCCGGCTCCAGGTCCAGCTCGCGGCGCACGCGGGCATCGAAGTTCTCGGCGCCGCTCGCCTCCGTGTCCGTCTCGGTGCGGATGGACAACATCGGCACCACGTGCCTCACCGGCTCGAAGCCCTCCAGCACCTGCCCGCCCACGCGCTGCGTCGGCGAGTCCGGCGTCAGCAGCCGCGGGTGCGCGGCCTCGATCGCCTGCAGTTCCTGGAACAGCTGGTCATAGGCCGCATCCGGCAATGCCGGCGCGTCCAGCACGTAGTAGAGGTGGGCGTGGTGATGCAGCAGGTCGCGGAGCTCGGCGGCGCGCGCGGCGGCCTGTGGGTCGGAGAGCGAGGTCACGTCGAACGGTTTGGGAGTCATGCGCCCATTGTGGCGCACCCCCACTGAGCGCCCGCTGGTCACGGCCGGCATCCCCGATCCGCGGCGCACCTTGTCACCGGGCGCCCGTTGCCCCCTCGATGTCCTTGCAAGGAGACCCCTTCGATGAAGTCCCGCATTCCCGCCTCCCCCGTCCGCGCCCGGGCGCAACGCGTCGCCGCGCGACGCCAGCGTGGCGTCACGCTGCTGGAACTGCTGATCGGGATGGGCGTGATCATCGTGGTCATGGTCATGGTGCTGGTCGGCATGCGCAGTCTCAATGCGCAGATGGACCGCTCCGCCCTGCTGCGCCAGGTGCCGCAGACCAAGCTGATCATCGCCGGCATGGGCAATGGCGACCGCACCAACCTGGAGACCCTGACCACGGCGGCCGCGATCAAGATGGGCGCCTTCCCGAAGGACATGGTCCGGGGCGACGACAAGGTGTTCCACCAGTTCGACGGCCAGGTCTTCACGACCGGCCTGACCAAGGACATTCCGCCGCTGCAGAAAGGCCGCGCCTTCGCGATCTCCTACGCCACCATTCCGAAGGCGGAATGCGCCAGCCTCGTGCGAGGCCTGGCCATGCTGGCCGAAGGCGTCTGGGTCGACACCAAGGCCGAGGCGCCCTCGAGCGAGATGACGACCCCGGACAAGATGCTCAAGGCGCCGGGCAGTTCCGCGCCGATCGACGTCGCCAGCCTGGTCACGCAATGCAATCCGTCCAGTGGCGACACCGTCACGATCCACGCGCTGATCGGCCCATGAGCCGCGGATCCATGACGCCTCGTCTCTCCTTCGCGGCAGCCGCGCGCCGCCTGGCCCTCCTGTCCGCGGCCCTGCTGGCCGGCGCCGCGCGCGCCGAGCCGGCGGTCATGCCGCCGTCCTCCACGCCCGGGCGCTCCGAATGGACCTTCACGCATGCCGACGGCACCGTGCATCACGCGATCTCGCGCTGGGCGCGCGAGGCGGGCTGGCAACTCGTGTGGGAGGCCGAGCGCGACTTTCCCATCGACGCCGAAGTCACGCTGCGCGGCGATTTCGCCGAGGCGCTGCGCCAGGCGATGCGCGCGCTGCTCGACACCGACTTCCCGCTGCAGGCGCGGCTTCAGCCGGCGTCGCGCGTCGTGCGCATCGGGCGCTTCCTGCCGGAGGGGACGCGGCAATGAGCGACGTCGTTCCCTGCCCTGCGTCCGCGGGCCCAGCCGCCCGGCTCACCGCGGCGGCCCTCGCGGCGTTGCTGGGCGCCTGCGCGCTCCCGGCGGCGCGCGAGACCGCGCAGGCGCACGAGCGCCTGTCCGGGCGATCCCAGGATCTCCAGGCCCGTCTGCGGGAACCGCCCGCGCCCGCGCGGCTGCTGGTCGTCGATCCCGTGCCGCGATTCACGCGCCACTCGATCCCGCTGCGCCGCGAGGAGAGCCTCCCGGCCCATCTGGGCGAGGTCCGGCTGCATGTGCCCGGCCGCCTGCCGCTGGCCGCCGCCGCGGAGCTGCTGTCGCGCACCATCGACCTGCCGGTCGTCATGACGCCCGATGCGCTGCACGATGCCGCCGATTACGCGCCCGGCGCGGCCCCGCGGCCCCCGTTCGATGCGCGCGCGGTGCTGGCGGGCGAGGCCGAAGCCCACCGCCTGGCCGCGCAGGCCGGCGCGCGCCAACTGGACGTGCCGGCCGCCGCGCATCACAACACCGTCGAGATCGACCACGCCGGCCCCTTGCGCGTGCTGCTCGACCGCATCGCCGCGCAGGCCGGCCTGCAGTGGGTCCATGCCGGCGGGCGCATCGTGTTCTCGCGCGTCGTCACGCGCGCGCTACCGGTCAAGGCGCTGCCCGGCGGACTCGACACCAGCGCCGCCTTCGACGTGCTGGGCGGCCCGGACGGCGGCGCCGGCACGGCCAAGGTCGACTTCAGCGCGCAGAGCGACTACTGGCACGGCCTGGCCGAGGTGCTGCGGCCCATGCTCTCGCCGTCCGCTTCGCTGCAAGTGGACCCGCGCGCCGGCCTGGTCACCGTCACCGACGCGCTGGTCAACGTCGAGCGCGTGCAGGCCCATCTGGAAACGCTCAACGCCAACCTGCTGCGCCAGGTCGTGCTCGAGGTCGAGGTGCTGCAGGTCAGCTTCTCCGACGAATACAACCATGGCATCGACTGGTACGCCATGATCGGCCGCCTCGACCAGGGCAACCGGTTGCAGCTCACCGCGCCGGCCGCGCTCGGGCCGATGGGTGGCGGCACGGCGGCCACGCTGGGTTTCGTGCTCGGACCGTCGGCATCGCGCGGCTCGGCGAGCGAATGGATCGCCAAGGCGCTGCAGGAATACGGCCGCGTGTCCACCGCCTACTCCAGCGTCGTGACCACGACCAACCGGATGCCGGTGCCGCTGGGCGCGTTGCAGACGCGCTCCTACGTGCAGCGTTCCAGCGCCGCGATGCACAACCCCGTCACCGGCATCACGACGCCCGGCGCGCTCGAGTCCGGCAAGCTCTCCACCGGCCTGGGCCTGACGGTGCTGCCGGTGATCCTGGACTCCAACCTGGTGCTGCTGCAGACGGCGCTGCAGGTCAGCGAACTGCGCCAGCTGCGCGCCTTCACCAGCGGCACCGGCGGATCGGCCCAATCGGTGCAGTTGCCCGAAACCATGAGCTTCAGCGCGATGCAGCGCATCAGCGTGCCCGCCGGACGGACGCTCGTGCTGGCCGGCTTCGAGCGCGAGCAGGCCCAGCTGGACGATGCCGACGTCGTGCGCGGCCTGCTGCCGCTGGCGCGCCGCGGCAGCCGGACCAAGCAGGGCACGGTGGTGCTGATCACGCCGCGGCTGGTGGAACCGTGAGCAGCCCTCGCACGGCGTCCCCTTCGGAATGCGGCGTCGCGGCCGTCGTCGACATCGCCGGCCTGCCGCTGGCCTTCGGGCTGGAATGGCAGCCGCTGTCCAGCCCCGCGGGCCTCGCGGCCGAATGGCGCCAGGCCCGCGCCGCCGGCTTCCACTTCGCCGCCGCCCTGCCGGAGGCCGGCCTCGCGGGCTTGGCCCGGCGCATCGACGGCGCGCGGCGCGCCCACTCGGCGGCCGCGCTGCTGGTCACGCGCTTCTCCGATCACGGCGCCGAGGCCTGCCTGATCGGCGCGGGACGGCAGGTCGGCTTCGTCGGCCTGATGGATCGGCGGCCGGTGCCCGGCTTCGATCGGCTGCTGCCGGATCTCGACGCGGCGCAGGCGTTGCTGCAGGAGTTCCGCGACCTGCATCCGGGCCAGAACGTGCGCGTGGCCAGCCATCTGCCGGGCCTCGGGCGCGTGGGCGAAGCGCTGTCCGTGGACCTGCTGTTCGAGCGCCCCGACCCGGAGACCCGTCTTCGCCCCTTGCCTGGCCGGCAGCGCCGCACGGCGGGCATCGCGGCGCTTGCCGCCGGCGCGCTGCTCGCGGCGGGCCTGGGCGCGGCCTGGCTGAAGCGCGAGCACGACCAGGAGCGCCTGGCGGCCGAGCAGGCCCGCGACGCCGCGGCGTCGGCGGCGAACCGGGCGGCGCAGGCGGCCAGCCGGCGCGCCAGCGAGGCCGTCCGGCTTCTGGCGGCCGCGGGCCGGCCGGGCGCCGGGGCCCTCGATCGCTGGCGCGCCGCCATCGCCCGCATGCCCCTGAGCCGGGCCGGATGGCTGCTGCGCCAGGTCACTTGCAGCCGCGCCGACGGCTGCATCGCCACCTGGACGCGGCATCACGGCACGCTGCTCCAACTCGACGCCACCTGGCGGGCCTCGGCAGCCGAACCGCGGCCGGAGACCTTCGCGGCGCCCGTCCTCGCCATCGACCGCCAGTCGGTGCCGGACTGGCTCGCGGCCCCGATGCCGGCGCCGCTGCCGGGCACCGCCGAATCGCCCGCCGACGCCGAACCGCTCACGCCCGGCGCGCTGCCGCCATTGCGCGACGCGGTCAATGGCTGGGGCAGCCGCCTGCAGGAAATGATGCTGGTGGGCGGCGGCGCGGCCCTGCTCGATGCCGGCGCGCCGCTGGTGGCCGATGCCTCCGCCGCCACGCCCCGCGCGGTGCGTCTCCCCTGGCGCCTGAAGGACGGCCTCTGGTCGCTGCCGCTGCTGCAGATCCCGCCCTACGTCGTCGTCGACTCCCTGACCCTGAACCTCGGCGTCTCGCCCCTGTCCTATGAGCTCTCCGGATCCTTGTTCGCCATCGGCGACCGCTACTGACCTTCCACCGCCGGCCCGCCCGGCGCTTTCCGCCCGCGTCGCCGCCAGCCGATGGCGCGCAGCCGCGTGTCTCGGCGGCTTGTCCTTCATGGCGGCCGCGGCGGCCTGGTCGGCCCCGGACCCTCCCCCTGCGGTGACGATGCGCGAGTTGGTCGACATCGCCCAGCGCCACAAGGCGGACGAATGGGCCGCGGCGGCCGCCAGGCTCGCCGGGCGCGCGCCCGCGGAGAACGGCCGCCCCCGGCCATGGCCGGCGTCCGCTCGCGAGGACGCCGAGGCGCCGCGCCTGTGGACGCTCCAGGCGATCGGTCCGCGCTGGCGCGCCGAGGTGCTCCATCAAGGCCGCGTGCATCGCCTCGACGCGCCCGTGCCTGCATCGGTTCGCATCGGTGGCTGGCGGGTCGTCGACCTCGCGCCCGAGGGCCTGGTCCTCGAGCGCGCGTCCGTGACACCGCGAGGGCCGCGGCGGCTCGTGCTGGCGCCGCCGTGCCGGGGCGCGCTGGCGCAGGGCTACGGCTTCGAGGCATCGCCGGCGCGGGAGGGCGAGCCGCTGGCCCAGGCCCTGCCGCTGGCGGGCGGTGAGCATCCGCAGCAGGACGCGGTGCGGCGGGCGGCCGGGCTCCCGCCCGCCGCGCAGACGGCGCCTGAACCCGGACTGCCGCCATGAGCCGGCATCTCGACGATCCCGCCGGTCTTCCGCCGTTCGAGCGCCTGCTGTCCGCCGCCGCCAGCGAAGCGCCGGAGCCGGACCGCGACGGCCTGCTGCCCGTGCCGGCGCGCAAGCAGGACCGGCTGGCCGCACTGGCGTTGCCGGGCGGCCGGTTCCTCGTGGTGTCCGCGCCGGACGAGGTGCACCAGCCGGATTGGTACCGCCTGGTGCAGGCGGGCAAGGCGCGGGGACTGAGCTTCGCCGGCCATCTCACCGCCGAGGCCCCGGTCTTCGCCGCGCTCAGCGCCGGCGCCGCCTTCGCGGCCGCGGAGGCCGCCGCCAGCTCGCCCGGCGCCGAGCCGACCCTCGACGAGCGCCGGGCCGCCGAGAGCGCCCGCGACATCGACGCGCTGGTGGCCGGCTCCTCGCCGATCGAGTGGTTCCGCGGGATCGTGCGGCGCACCCTCGACGCCGGCGCCAGCGACCTGCATCTGGAGCTGCGCGGCCCCATCGCGCTGGCGCGCGTGCGGCTGGACGGCCAGATGCGCGTGCTGGGCCGCCATCCGGCGCGCGCCGCCATTGACGGCGTCTCCGCCGCCTACACGATGCTGGCCGAGGAGCGCTCCCGCACCGAGGTCGCTTTCAACGGCGCCGTGCCGCAGGCCGCGATGATTCCACTGGACCTGGCCGGGCAGCGCCTCACGCTGCGCTATCAGAGCCATCCGGCGGTGGGCGGCATGGACGTCGTGATCCGGCTCCTGCGCGCGTCCGGCAGCGGCGGCGCGTCCGGCCCCGGTGATCCGGAACCCGCCAACCGGCCACCTGCGCGCTCGCTGGCGACGCTGGGTTTCACGCCCTGGCAGGCCGGCCAGCTGGACCAGGCGCTCGGCTCGGCCTGGGGCGGCGTGTTCGTCGCGGGCGTCACCGGCTCGGGCAAGACGACCACGCTCAACACCATGATGGCGATGCTGGCCCGCGAGGGCTCGCGCAAGCTGTTCACCATCGAGGACCCGGTCGAGTACGAAACCCCCGGCGTCAGCCACCTCTCGATCCAGCGCGGCGCGGCCGGCGGCGCCGATCCCTTCCATGCGGCGATGCTGGCCTTCCTGCGCATGGACCCCGACGTGGGCCTGTTCGGCGAGATCCGCGACGGCCTGTCAGCCTCGATGGCCCAGGGCGCGATCCAGAGCGGCCACAAGATCCTGTCGACGGTGCACGCCACGTCGGCGCTGGGGATCGTCGGCCGGCTCTCGTCGCGGCTGCTCGGCCTGGCGCGCGAGGACCTGTGCGACCCGGAATTCATCTCCGCCCTCGTCTACCAGGTGCTGATGCCGGTCAACTGCGAGCACTGCAAGCGCCCGGCCGCGCAGGTCATGAGCGCCGACGCGTTGCACGTCTTCGAGGCGGGGTTCGGCCTCGATCCTTTGACCATTCACTGTGCCAGCGCGCGCGGCTGTCCGCACTGCCGGCGCTCCGGCATCGACTATGGCGACGGCGCGCCGGACCTGGAAGACGGCGGCGCCGCCCCAGGCGCCCCCGGTGGCGCGGCGGCCGGCGAGGCCCGCAACGGCACCGCCGGCGTCAAGGTCGGCGCGGAGGTGATCGTCCCGGACCTGCGCCTGCTGGACCTGCTGCGACAGGGCCGCGACGCTCAGGCGCGGCGCCATTGGCGGCGCCGCCGCAAGGCGCCGTTCACCGACGCCGACATGGACGGCAAGGACGCCTGGGGGCATGTGCTGTACGACGTCGCCTGCGGGCGCGTCGATCCCTTCCATTTCGAGCGGACTTTCGGCAGCGCGCTGATGCTGGCCAGGACGCTCGCGGACGACGACGAGGAATGAACGATGAGGCCGCTGGACTGGCTGCTGCTGCGCCTGGCCGCCCGACGCCTGCGGCGCCGGCGCGGCGATTTCTACTACGACCTGGCATCGGCGCTGGAAGACCGCGTGCCGCTCTTCACGCTGCTGCGCAAGCTCGAAACCCGCGCCCGCCGGCGCTCGCGCGGCGACATGCTGCTGTACCGGCGCATGCTGCGCGCGGCGATGGGCGGCTCGCTGGCCCGCGCGCTGCACGGCGTGGTCCCGCCGACGGAGGTGCTCATGATCGACGCGCTGCAGGGCGGCGGCGACGAGCGCCTGGCCCAGGGCCTGCACTTCCTGTCGGCCACGGCCGAGAAGGTCGACGGCATGTTCCGCGCGGTGCGCAAGGCCGTGGCCTATCCGCTGCTGCTGCTGGCCGCGATGGCCGCCATCCTGGTGGCCTTCTCGCTGCAGGCGGTGCCGGTGCTGGCGGACCTGCTGGATCCGCAGCGCTGGCCTCCGCTCGGACGCGCGCTGCACGCCGTCGCCTGGACGGTGCGTCACCACGGGCTGGCGCTGGGCGGGGGCGCGCTCGCCGCCGCGGCGCTCTTCCTGTGGAGCCTGCCGCGCTGGCAGGGCCGCGCGCGCCGCTGGCTCGACCGCCATCCCCCGTTCAGCCTCTACCGCGACTTCTCCGGCGCGATGCTGGTGATCTCGCTGTCCTCGCTGATGCGGGCCGGCGTGTCGCTGCGCGCCTCGCTGGAGCGCGCCGGCCGGTTCAGCGCGCCCTGGATGCGCTGGCATCTGCGCCAGATCCTGGCGCGCCTGACCGGCCCCGAGGCCGCGCAGTTCGGCCGCGCCTTCGCCACCGGCGTGCTGCCGCCGGCCATGGAGGAACGCGTGCAGGACGCCGCCGAGCGCCGTGATCCGGTCGCTGCCTTCGTGCGCATCGGCATCGGCTCCATCGACCGGCTGCAACTGGGCATCGCCGACTCCGCCGCGCGGCTCAACGCGCTGCTGATGATCGCGGCGGCGGCGCTGCTGCTGTTCCTGCTGGGCGGCTTCCTGTCGACCGTCATGGAAGCGCAGCAGAGCCTGCAGGCCGACATGGGGGGCCTGTGAGACGCGCGCTGGCGATCCTGGTGGCGGCGCTGGCGGCCCAACTGGCCGCCGTGCCGCTGGCGCGAGCGCAGGCCCGGCCGCAGGCCAGCGACCCGTCCCGTTTCGACCACTGCTTTCTCGCCGCCGGGCATCGCTATGGCGTGCCGCCCTTGCTGCTGAAGGCGATCGCACGGCAGGAGTCGGGATTGAATCCGGCGGCGCTGAACCGCAATGCGAATGGCTCGACCGACATCGGCCTGATGCAGATCAATTCGTCCTGGCTGCCGGCACTGGCCCGCCACGGCGTGCGCGAAGCCGACCTGCGCGTGCCCTGCGCCAACATCCTGGTCGGCGCCTGGATCCTGGGCAGCAACTTCCGGTCCATGGGCCGCAATGCCCAGGCGCTCGGCGCCTACAACGCGCGCGATCCGGCCAAGCGGCTGGTCTACGCGCGGCAGGTGCTGCGGCATTACGCCGCGCTGCGCGAAGAGCTCAGTCCGCCGCGTCCCGGGCCGCAGCCGGCGCCGGCCCGCCCACGCGCGCGATCATGACCTGGTCGACGCGGTGGCTGTCGACGTCGACGACCTCGAAGCGCCACCCGTGCCACTCGACGACATCGGTGCGCTTGGGAATGCGCCGCAGCATCACCATCAGGAAGCCGGCCAGCGTGTCGTACTGGCCTGGATGCGGGAAGTCGTCCACGCCCAGCGCCCGCTGCACGTCGGGGATGGGCGTGATGCCATCGGCCAGGAAGCTGCCGTCGTCGCGCCGGATGATCTGCTGCTCCTCCTCGTCGGTGGAGACCATCGAGCCCATCACCGTGCTCATCACGTCGTTCAGCGTGATCACGCCCACCACCAGCGAGTACTCGTTCACGATGACCGCGAAGTCCTCATGCGCCTGGCGGAACTGCGTCAGCACCTCGGCCAGCGTCAGCCGGTCGGGCACGATCAGCACCTTCTTGATCAGCGCCGGCTCGGCGCGCAGCGAGATCACCTCGCCGCGCAGCACACGCTGGAACAGGTCGGTCGCGTCGACGTAGCCGACCACCCGGTCGATCTCGCCGTCGCAGACCAGGTAGGTCGAGTGCGGGGAGTCGGCGATGCGCGTGCGCACCAGCGCCTCGTCGTCGTCAAGCGAGAAATACACGATGCGCTCGCGCGAGGTCATCGAGGACTCGACGGTGCGGGTCTCCAGCTCGAAGACGTTCTCGATCACCTGCTGCTCCGCGGCCGCCAGGACGCCGGCCTGCTGGCCCGCGGCGGCGAGGGCGAGGATGTCGTCATGGGTGATCGTGTTGTCCGGCGTCACCGGCCGGCCCAGCAGGCGCAGCAGGCCATCGGAGACCAGGTTCAGCGCCCAGGCCACCGGCCGCAGCACCAGCGTCAGGAACAGCATCGGCCGGATCAGCGCCATCGCCACGCGCTCGGGCTCGTTCATCGAGAGCCGCTTGGGCAGCAGGTCCGCCAGCACGACGAAGAGCGTGGTGACGCAGGTGAAGGACAGCGCGAAGGCCGCGCGCTGCGCGGTGTCGACGTCGATCAGCGGGCGCAGCAGCATCTCGAAGTGGGGGGTCAGCGCGCCCTCCCCGACCACGCCGGCCAGGATCGCCAGCGTGTTGACGCCGATCTGCACGACGGTGAAGTAGTAGCCGGGTTGTTCCTGGACCTTGAGCACCTGCGCGGCCCGCGGGTCGCCCTCGTCCGCCAGCTGGCGCAGCTTCAGACGCCGCGAGGCGGCCAGCGACAGCTCCGCCATCGAAAAGAACGCGCTGGCGGAAATCAGCAGGAAGATGAGGAACAGGCTGGAACTCAAGGCGGCTTTCGGCGTGAGGAAGCCGCCAGTGTAGCGGGCGGCCCCTGGGCGACGCCGTCCCCCATCGGGGCCAGTCCGGCGGCCGCGAACCGCCCATCGGAGGGAGGCTCATGGCAGATCGGGGGAGCGCACTGTCAGCACGACGACGCCCGGGCGGTCCTTGGGATCGCGCTCGCAGCGCAACCACCAGAAGCCGCCCTTGCGCAGGCGCCACGGGGTCTTCTGCGTCAATTGATCCAGCGGCACGCCACCGACCAGATGCGCCAGCGCCAGCCCCAGCGTGGGCTGATGACCGACGACCATCATCGGCGCGGCCGCTTCCGCCCAGTTCACCGCGCCCAGCAGCGCCGCGACGCTGCGTTTGGGCGCGAGGGCGTCGCTCAGTTCCACCTTGCGCCTCAGGTCCTGCACCGTCTGGCGGGTGCGGACCGCCGGGCTGACCAGCACGCGGGTGTCCTTGGGCAGATGCTTGTCAAGCCAGTGCGCCATGTCGCGGGCCTGGCGCTCGCCCCGGCCGGTCAGCACGCGCGACAGGTCGTCCATGCCGGGCGCGGCGTCGGCGGCCTCCGCGTGACGCCACAGAATCAGGTCCATCGATGCCGGCATGGCGTGCGTGCTCCTTCGAGGGGTCGGCGGATTGAAACGCTCTTGCGGCAACTCGCGCTCCCGCGCTTGGGGGACGGCACCCCGCCCGCACGGCGGCGCGGGCGCGCCGCTTGCTGGGGGCTGCAAACCACGCTCCCGGCCTCTAGAAGGGATTTCCCGCCGATGCAACGACAGCCCGCTGGCCCCGCCGGCCTGCCGCTCGCGCCCACCGACGAGATGGCGGCGCCCGGCCCGTCCTCCGGAACGCCGCGCCGCCACCACTTCCTGGACGGAGGCGGCGAAATGGGCAGACGCATGCGCGCACTGGACTGGAGCGCCACGCCCATGGGGCCGCCGGACGGCTGGCCGCAATCGCTCAAGACGGCGATCCGGATGATGCTGGACTCCCGCTACGCGATGTGGATGGCGTGGGGGCCGGAGATGACCTTCTTCTGCAACGACGCCTACCTGCCGACGCTGGGCGTGAAGCGCGACTGGGCGCTGGGCGCGCGCTCCGAGCGCGTCTGGGCGGAAGTCTGGGACGCCGCCTACAGCCGCATCCGGCACGTCCAGACCACCGGCAAGGCGACCTGGGACGAGGGCCTGATGCTGGTCCTGGAGCGCAGCGGCTTTCCGGAGGAGACGTATCACACCTTCTCCTACAGCCCCGTGTATGACGACGCGCTGCAGGTGGGCGGCATGCTGTGCGTCGTCACCGAGGTCACGGACCGCGTGATCGGCGAGCGCCGGCTGCACCTGCTGCGCGAACTGGCCGCGCGCAGCGTGGGCGCCGAGCATCCGCAGGACTGCGCGCGGCGAGCCTGCGAGGTGCTGGCCGCCTTTCCGCTCGAGATCCCGCTCGCGGCGCTGTATCTGGTCGAGCCCGGTGGCCAGGCGGCCCGGCGCGCCGGCTGCACGCAGGATCTCGGCGATGCCGGCCGTCTGCAGGCGCCGCCCGAGGACCACCTGCCCGAGCGCCTGTCCCTGTGCGAGCCGCCCGCCGGGTGGCCGCTGGCGGCGCTCGCCGACGAGGGGCGCGCGCAAGGCCTGTCCCTCGCGGCGCTCGGCGGGCCGCGCGCGCTGCCGCCCTGGCCGGAACCGGTGGATCAGGCGCTGGTGCTGCCGCTCAGGGGTCCCGGCAAGGAGCTCGCCGGTTTCCTCGTCGCCGGTCTCAGCCCGCGGCGCCCGCTGGACGAGGCAGCGCGCCACTTCCTCGACCTGGTGGCCGGCCAGGTGGCCGCGGCGCTCGCCGACGCTTCCGCCTACGAGGCCGAGCGCCGCCGCGCCGAGGGCCTGGCGGCGCTGGACCAGGCCAAGACGCTGTTCTTCTCCAACATCAGCCACGAATTCCGCACGCCCTTGACCCTGATGCTCGGGCCGATGGAGGAGCTCGTGACCTCGCCCGGCCTGGACGGCGCGCAGCGCGACCGGCTCGCGCTGGCGCTGCGCAACGCCCGGCGGCTGCAGCGGCTGGTGAACTCGCTGCTGGACTTCTCCCGGATCGAGGCCGGCCGCGCCCAGGCCCGCTACGTGGCCACCGACCTGGCCGCCTTCACGCGCGACCTGGCGAGCACCTTCCGCTCCGCGATGGAGCGCGCCGGCCTGGCCTTCGAGGTCGACTGCGCGGCGCTGGACGAGGCGGCCTGGGTCGACCGCGAGATGTGGGAGAAGGTCGTCCTGAACCTGCTGTCCAACGCCTTCAAGTTCACGATGCGCGGCCAGGTGACGGTGCGGCTGCGGCAGGAAGGCGCCGAGCCGCGTCTGGCGGTGCTGGAGGTGGCCGACACCGGCAGCGGCATCCCCGCCAGCGAACTGCCGCGCGTCTTCGAGCGCTTCCATCGGGTCGCGGGCGCCGAGGGACGCACGCACGAGGGCTCGGGCATCGGCCTGGCCCTGGTGCAGGAGCTCGTGAAGCTGCATGGCGGACGCCTGGAGGCGTCCAGCGTCCATGGCCAGGGGTCGATCTTCCGCGTGCTGCTGCCGCTGGGACAGGCGCACCTGCCGCGCGAGCGGATCGACACCGCCTCGGCGGCGCCCGGTTCTTCGCCGGCGGTGGCCGACACCACCGGCGCTCGCGCCTTCGTCGAGGAAGCGCTGCGCTGGCTGCCCGCGCCGGAGACCGAGCCGGCCCCCTCCGCCGCTGGCGAGCTCGCGCGCGGCATCGCGACCATGGCGGGCGAGGCGGGCGAGGCGGCGAACGCGCGCCGGCCATTCGCGTCGACCTTCGGCTCACGCGTGCTGGTCGCCGACGACAACGCCGACATGCGCGCCTATCTGCGCGACCTGCTCTCGCCGTGGTACGCGGTGGAGCTTGCCGCCGATGGCCTGCAGGCGCTCGAGGCCGCGCGGCGCACGCCGCCGGACCTGGTGCTGAGCGACGTGATGATGCCCCGGCTCGACGGCCTGGCCTTGCTGACCGCGCTGCGCAACGATCCGCGGCTCAGCGGTGTGCCGGTGCTGCTGCTGTCCGCGCGCGCCGGCGAGGAGGCCCGCATCGAAGGCCTGGACACCGGCGCGGACGACTACATGATCAAGCCCTTCTCCGCGCGCGAGCTGCTGGCGCGGCTGGGCGCGCTGCTGGAGCTGCGCCGCCTGCGCCAGGCCACCGAGGCCGCGTTCCGGCTGAGGACCGAGCAGTTCGAGACCCTGCTCAACGAGGCGCCGATGGGCGTGTTCCTGGTCGCGCACGACGGCCAGGCGCTGCGCATGCGCGAAGCGAATCCGACCGCGCGGGCCACTTTCGGTCATCCGCCGGGGCTGATCGGCGAACGCTTCGACGCGCTGGTGGAACGGCTCTGGGGCCGGCCGCTGTCGGACCAGATCGTGGCGCTGTTCCAGCGCACGCTCGCCACCGGCGATCCCTACCAGACGCCCGAGTTCGTCCAGGAACGCCGTGACCTGGGCGTCACCGAGGCCTATGAATGGCAGATCAACCGCATTCCGCTGGCGGACGGAGCGCCGGGCGTGGTCTGTTACTACCGGGAGATCTCGGCGCGCCTGAACGCCCGGCGGCGGCTGGAAGCGGCCGACCGGCAGAAGGACCAGTTCCTGGCGATGCTGGCCCACGAGCTGCGCAACCCGATCGCGCCGATCCGCAGCGCCGGCGACGTGCTCTCGCGGTTGGGCCTTGCGGACGAGCGCGCGCGCAAGATGGTCGAGATCATCCGCCGGCAGGTCGAGACGCTGACGCGCCTGGTCGACGACCTGCTGGACGTGTCGCGGATCACGCAGGGCCGCATCGAGCTGCAGTGGGGCACGGTGGCGCTGTCGGAGGTCGTCGCGCAGGCGGTGGAGACCGTCCAGCCGCTGATGGACGAGCGCCGCCATGACTTCTCGGTGAGCACGCCGGGGCGCAGTCCGCGGGTGCGGGGCGACCAGGCGCGGCTGGTGCAATGCGTGGCCAACCTGCTGACCAACGCCGCGAAGTACACCGATCCGCAAGGCCGCATCGCCTTGACGCTGAGCGTGGAGGCGCCAGTGGCCGGCGACGCGGGCACGGCGCTGATCGCGGTCAGCGACAACGGCGTCGGCATCCCCCCGGCGCTGCAGGCCACGATGTTCGACCTGTTCGTGCAAGGCGACCGGACGCTGGATCGCTCGCAGGGCGGGCTGGGCATCGGCCTCTCGCTGGTCAAGCAGTTGATCGGGATGCATGGCGGCGACGTCACCGTGCACAGCGAGGGGCCCGCGCGCGGCGCCCGCTTCGAACTGCGCCTGCCGGTGATGGCCGTCGATCAGGCGGTCACTTCAGACCCAGCCGCTTGAGCCCGGCCGTCAGCGTCTGGCGGCAGGCCGCGTAGTCCTTCCAGGGATCCTCCTTCTGGAAGCTGAGACGGTCGCGGGCATTGGCGATGGTCCACTGGTCGCCGCGCTTGATTTCGGCGAGCTCGTCCCAGTCGACCGGCATCGACACGCCCATCCCCGGCCGCGCGCGGGCCGAGAACGCGGCGGCAGTGGTCTGCCCTTCCCCGTTGCGCAGGTAGTCCGGAAAGATCTTGCCGACGCGATTCCTCGGGCCGCTCTTGGCGGAGAACTGCTTCGGGAAGGTCGCGGCCAGGTGCTGCACCACCGCCTGACTGAAGGCCTTCGCGGTCGCGTGGTCGTGACGCCGCTCGAGCGGCACCACCACGTGCAGCCCTTTGCCGCCACTGGTCTTGACCCAGCTGCGCAGGCCCAGTTCCTTCAGCAGCGCGCGGGTGATCAGCGCCGCCTCGATGACGGCCTTGAACGCGACGCCCTCGCCCGGATCGAGGTCGATGATGAAGCGGTCCGCCCGATCCAGGCGGTCCGCCTGCGCATTCCAGGTGTGGAACTCGATCGCGTTCATCTGCGTGAGCTGCATCAGGGCCGCCGCATCGGGAATCACGATCAGCTCGTCGCCCTCGACATGCTTCTGGAAGAACAACTGCCCCTCGATGCCATCAGGCGCGCGCACGATGGCCACCGGGCGCTGGCCCAGGTGAGGCAGCAGCCATTCGATGACGCTCTCGTAGTAGCGCACCAGTTCGATCTTGGTGTGGCCGGTGGAGGGATCGATGACGCGGTCGGGATGGGTGATGCGGAGCTCGCCGGCCGCCTTGATCGGCGGTTTCGGCTTTGCCGCGACAGCCTTCGCGCCCTTGGATTCCGATGGCGACTCCGTCGTCTTCGTGGCCTTCGCAGCCTTCGTGACCTTCGAGCGGTTCGAGGCCTTCGGCGCTTTGGTTGCCTTTGCCGCCGGCGCCGGCTTGACCTCTTGCGCCGGTTTCGCCGACTCGCGTCCGACCTCCTTGGGTGCCTTGTCCTCGCGCTCGCCCTGGAAGGAGGCGTGCCGGATGTGGCCGTCCGGCGTCCACTCGGCGAAGGCCACCTCGACCACCCGCGCCGGTTTCACCCAGCGCGCCGCGCCGCCGGACCGGCCGGTCATCTTGGCCCAGTGGCTGCGCGCGATCGTGGCCTCGTCGAAATGCGGCTTGCGGATCTCGATCGCGCTCAGGCGCTGGTGCAGCTCGGCGGCCTGCGCGTGCGACCAGCCGGTGCCCACACGGCCGGCGTAGCGCAGTTCGCCGTCCTCGTAGTAGCCCAGCAGCAGGCTGCCGAGCGCCTGCGCGCCATCGGACCGATCGGTGAAGCCGACGATCACGAACTCCTGCCTCAGCTGGCACTTGAGCTTGACCCAGGCATCGCTGCGCGAGGAGACATAGGCGCTGTCCGGACGCTTCAGGATCAGGCCCTCCAGGCGCATCTGACAGGCCGCGGCGAGCATGTCCTGCGGCGGCACGGCGAAGTCCTCGCTGAAGCGCAGGCGCTCGCCCTCGTGGCCGGCCATCAGCGCGCGCAGCACCGCGCGCCGGTCGACCAGCGGCACCTCGCGCAGGTCGTGGCCGTTGAGGAACGGCACGTCGAAGAGGAAGTAGACGATGTCCTCGTGGCGCGTGCGTTTCGGATGGCCGATGGCGTTCTGGAGCAGGTTGAAGTCGGGCGCGCCGTCGTCGCGCAGCACGACGATCTCGCCGTCGAGCCAGGCGTTGTCCAGGCCCAGCGCCTGGATTGCCGCGGTCAGCGACGGCAGCCGCTCGGTCCAGTCGTTGCCGCCTCGGGTGATCAGCCGCGTCATGCCCTTGTCGACGCGTGCCATCAGCCGGTAGCCGTCGAACTTGGCCTCAGCGATCCAGTCGCCGGGCGGCGTCGCGCTGACCAGCGTCGCGAGTTGCGGGCTCAGCTCGGCGGGGAGCCTGGCCTTCTTCGCGCGGCTCAGGTCCGGCGTCCGCGCGCCGGCCGTGGCGGCCTCGGCCTCTGCGGGCCCGGCCTTGCCATGGCCATTGCCCTGGGCCGCGCGCTCCTCAGCGAGTCCGAGCGGATGCTGGATCACGCTGTCGGGCAGCGCGACGGTGACGTCGTAATCGGCATGCGGGCGCTCGAGCCCGTCATGCTTCTTGATGAGCAGCCACTGCTCGCGCCTGGACGCATCACGCGAGGTCCGGACCAATTGCCACAGCCCGGCCAGCTTCTGCCCATGCAGCCGGAACACCAGCTTGCCATCGCGCAGCCCCTGTTCGGCGTCGCCTTCGGGCTCCCAGGTGCCGTTGTCCCAGACGATCACCTCGCCCGCGCCGTACTGTTTCGGCGGGATCGTGCCTTCGAAGCCGCCGTAGGCCAGGGGATGGTCCTCGACATGGATCGCCATGCGGCGTTCCTTCGGGTCGTACGAGGGCCCCTTGGGCACCGCCCAGCTGAGCAGCACGCCGCCGAGCTCCAGCCGGAAGTCGTAATGCAGATGGCTGGCCCAGTGCTTCTGGATCACGAAGGACAGCGCCGCGGACTTGGCGGCGCGCCGCGGCGCCTTCGATGTCCCCGACGTCCCGGACGTCTTCCGGACGGGGCGCGGCCGCCGCCCGGTGTCATCGGGTTCAGGCGTGATGCGGAAGTCCCGCTTCTGGCGATAGCGGGACAGCGGGTCCTGGCGCGGCGAGGTCGGCATGGCGGCGGGTCCTGGTGGCTGAAGTCCGGTGCGCTCAGGCGGACTTCTTCTTGGACTTGCCGCCCAGGCTGCGGCGCAGCAGCTCGGTGAGGTCGACGACATTGCCGCCCTCGCCCGCCGACTCGGGCACGGCCTCGAGCGGCGTGACGGTCTCGGTCTCGCCTTCCTCGACCTTGCGCGCGATCAGGTCGCGGATCGCGGCGGTGAATTCGTCGTGGTAATCCTCGGGATGCCAGTCGCTGCTCATCTCGTCGATCAACTGACGGGCCATCTGCAGCTCGCTGGGCTTGAATCCGTGCGCCGACTTGCCTTCGGCGGGCAGGTTGAGGTCGTCGCAGGGGCGGATCTCGTTGGCCCAGCGCAGCATGCCGATCATCAGCGCCGGACCGGCGGGCAGCAGCGCCGCCAGGTGCTCCTTGCTGTGGATGACCAATCGCGCGACGGCGATCAGGCCGGCGTCGGACATCGCCTCGCGCAGCAGCGCGTAGACCTTGCCCGATTTGCCGATCGGCTCGAGGTAGTACGGTTTCTCGAGGTAGACGAAGGAGACCTGCGTCGCGGGGACGAAGGTCTCGATCTCGATGGTCTGGGTGGTGGTGGGATAGGCCTTGCGGATCTCGTCGTCGGAGACCAGCACGTAATCGCCGTTGTCCTGCTTCACGCCCTTGACGATCTGGGTCTTGTCGATGTCCTTGCCGGTGCGTTTGTTGATGCGCTTGTAGCCCACCGGGTCCATCGTGCGCTTGTCCAGCCAGTCGAAATCGACGCGCTGGTCGCGCGAGGCGGGATACAGCGCGACGGGCACGTGCAGCAGGCCGAAGCTGATCGCGCCCTTCCAGATCGCCCGCCGCGCGGCTGGGGCGTCGTCACTGTCGCCGCGGGCGGAGCCGGCTTCGCCACGCGCCTTGCCGCGCGAGCCGTGGTCGGCGTTGGAGGCGCGCTTGCGCGCGGCGCCTTGCGCGCCGCGGTGGCTGGCGGACGAGCCGTGCGCCGGGCGGGACGAACGGGTCGCGCGGGAGGACGTGGATGCGGAGCGGCTGGGCATGCGGACCTCGGCATGGAAGGGGTCTGACGAGCCCGGTGCGCGGCAAATGGCGCGCCCGCGAGGGCGGTCCCGGCGGGCATCCGGCTTGCTCCGGCCTGGGGATGGAAACGACGTCGTTGCGAGCCCATCATGACCTCCGAGATGCCTGTCACCCACGCGATGCTGCCCGTGCTCACCTCCCTCGACAGGGCGGATGCCGCATCGCGGCCGCAGCCGTTGGGGGCGCAGGGCCGCAGCTTCGTCGACCGGCACGATGCCGGGCGGCAACTGGCGGGACGGTTGGCGGCCTATGCCCATCGTGACGACGTGATCGTGCTGGCGCTGCCGCGCGGCGGCGTGCCGGTGGCGGCGGAGGTCGCGCGGGCGCTGGACGCGCCGCTGGACATCCTGGTGGTGCGCAAGCTCGGTCTGCCTGGCCAGCCCGAGTACGCGATGGGCGCGATCGCGTCCGGCGACGTGCGGGTGCTCAACACGCAGGTGATCCAGCAGTTGGCGATCAGCTATTCGGCGATCGACATCGTCACCCGCGCCGAACTGCGAGAGCTGCACCGGCGCGAGAAGCTCTATCGGGGCGATCGGCCAATGCCGGCGGTGGCGGGACGGCAGGTGGTGCTGGTGGATGACGGGATGGCGACGGGCGCGTCGATGCGCGCGGCGGTGCACGCGCTGAGGGAGCTGGCGCCGGCGAGGATCGTCGTGGCGGTGCCGGTCTCCGCGGTGGAGACCTGCCGCCTGCTGGCGCAGGACGCGGATGAGGTCATCTGCGGCCAGACACCGGAGCGCTTCCGCTCGGTCGGGCAGTGGTACGAGACCTTCGAGCAGACCACGGATGACGAGGTGCGGCGCTTGCTGGCGGCCTTGGCGGAGACCGCGATCCCGGCGAAGTCCTGAACCGCTCAGCGCGCTTCGACTGGCACCCTCAACAGCTCAGCGGGGCCGAATGTCGCCCTCCTCCTGTGGGCGCTTGGTGGAACACCCTCGCTCGCGTTCACGATCTCAGCTGAACAAGCGCCGCGCCACCGCGCTGCCCGCCGCGAGATCCCGCGCCGCCAGCGACTTGTAGAGCTCCGCCAGCTCCTGCCCGATCGCCTGGAACGCGTGCAGGTGCAGCACCTGGCCGCGGTCGTCGCAGACATCGGCCTCGAAGTCGCGCGCCAGCGCGCGCGCCGCCTCCTGCCAGTTCGCGAAGGGCTCCAGCGCCTCCGGCGTCTGCAGCACGTCCAGCGCCAGCGTCAGCTCGCGCAGCGACGAGGCTTGCGGATCCTCCGCCAGCGCCGCCTGCGCATCGAAGTTCAGCGTCAGCAGCGGCGGCGCGCCCTCCTCCGCCGCCGGCAGCACCAGCCGGCCCGGCATCGAGCCCGGCACGAAGCCGTGCCGCAGCGCCCCCTGCTGCACGAAGCCCAGCGTCCACGCCGCGCCACGCGCCCGCAGCACGATCGCCAGCTGCGCATCGTGGCTGGCCGCGAACTGGTCCAGCTCCCGCGCCCGCGCCACCACGTCCAGCATGTCCGGGAACTCCGGCATCGCGCCGATGCCGTCCGCGAAGCCCTGAATCTTCTGCACGAACTCCGAGTACTCGATCTCGTTGAGCGCCCCGCTGCGGTTGGCCATCTGCAGCCCCGCCTGGAATTCGCTGTAGCGCTGGCCCGGATGCGGCAGCTCCCATTCGCCGCTGTCAGCGTTCAGGCCTTCGACCTGGAAGGGCTTGGTCCCCGCCCGCCGGCTGCCCGGCAGGTGCGACAGCGCCATCTCGCCGCTCACCGGCGACTCCGGCGTCAGCGTCGCGATCGCGTCGATCAGCGCGTCGATGCGCGTCGAGGCCTTGCGCGTGCGCGCCACCGCCGGCACCGTCTCGTCCAGCGTGCGCAGGTCCGGCAGCGCGGCGCCATCGGCCGCGCCATCCAGCGTGATCACCGGCTCGCCGTTGGCGCCCTTGCCACCGGCGCCGCCCAGGTTGGGCTCCTGACGGTCCCCCACGGGAGCGAGCGGCTCGGCGCGCCGCGGGCCCGCCTTGCGCGCGCTCCACCAGCCCTGCGCCAGCAGCCCCACCAGCACCACACCGCCCAGCGCGGCCAACAGCGTCGTCAGGTTCCAGTCCGTCGTCATCGCTCGTTTGCTCCTGCGGCCCCGCGCGCCCCGTGCACCACGTGCGCCGCGCTGACCGTCGTCATCCTCATTGCTCGGCCATCGCCAGCGCGGATTCCATGTCCACCGCCACGATGCGCGACACGCCCTGCTCCTGCATCGTCACGCCGATCAGCTGCTTGGCCATCTCCATCGCGATCTT
>Ga0102591_1001396_pt1 | contig 33386 bp, 34 predicted proteins | sample AraplaCol_mCL_r2_2_FD_76860 | JGI IMG/M metagenome (GOLD analysis project Ga0102591, IMG submission 76860) | Arabidopsis root microbial communities from North Carolina, USA - plate scrape MF_Col_mCL_r2 (SPADES assembly) (version 2) | ecosystem: Host-associated > Plants > Roots > Endosphere...
CGAGCGACAGCGTCTCCATCTCGTAGCCACCGACGAAGCCGCGCTTCGGGTTGTGGGCGGCCTCGTCGCGGATGATGCCGGCCATGGTGGTGCCGCGATACATGTGCACCGATTTCTCGAACACGGCGTAGACGCTGCCGGTCATGTGTCGCATGTAGTTGCGGCCGACCTGGCCCGATGAGTTGCCGAGGCCATCGGGGAACATGCTCGAGGCGCTGTTGAGCAGCAGCCGCGGGCTTTCGATCGAGTTGCCGGCCACCGCGACGATACGCGCCTTCTGGCGTTGCATTGCGCCGGCCTCGTCGGCGTAGACCACGCCGGTGACCTTGCCGCTGGCGTCGTGCTCGATCTTGACCGCCATGCTGCCCGGCCGCACCTCGAGATTGCCGGTCGCCTCGCCCTTGGGGATCTCGGTGTAGAGCGTCGACCATTTCGCGCCGGATTTGCAGCCCTGGAAGCAGAAGCCGATCTGCTGGCAGGAGCCGCGCCCGTCGCGCGGCTGGCTGTTGATCGCCATGTTGCCGGTGTGCACGGTCTTGTAGCCGAGCTTCTTCGCGCCGGCCTCCAGCACCTTGAAATTGTTGTTGCCTGGAAGTCCGGGAATGCCGTTGGTGCGGGTCACGCCCATCTTGTTCTCGGCCTTGGCGTACCACGGCTCCATCTCGGCGAGCGTGACCGGCCAATCCAGGAGGTTGGCGCCGGGAAGGTTGCCGTAGGTCGACTTCACCCTGAACTCGTGCTCGTCGAAACGCAGCGAGGCGCCGGCCCAATGGGTCGTGGAGCCGCCGACCGCCTTGACGATCCAGGCGGGAAGGCCGGAAAAATCCTTGGCGACGCGCCACGTGCCTGAGGTGGTGCGCGCATCGGTCCAGGCGAGCTGGGAAAAGCTCTCCCACTCGTCGTTGACGAAGTCGTGGTTCTCGATGCGCGGACCTGCCTCGAGGATGACCACCTTGACGCCCTTCTGCGCGAGCTCGTTGCCCAGCGTGCCGCCGCCGGCACCGGAGCCGACGATCACCACAACGCTGGAATCGTTCAGATCGAATTTTGCCATATGCGTTCTCCTGAACCGTCGGGTGATTTATGCCTTCGGCAGCCAGTCAATGTCGGCGAAGCCGCGGTTGATGTAGCCGCCGTGTTCGGCGGAGGAGCCCTCGTAGCCGAACCGCGGCCAGACCTCTTTCTGGTTGTAGAGCGAGACGATGAGATCTCCGCGCACCTTCTGGAAGAAGTCGCTTTGCTCGATCTCCTTCAGCAGCACCACGCGGTCGGCTTCCCAAGGCACCTCGGCGTAGGCGACCTTGTGGCGGTCCCGCGCGTTTTGATCGAGCCGCGTGATGCCGTCGCTGATCAGCGACTTGACCGCGGGATCCTTGGCCGCCTTGCCGTCCCACGGCTTGATCGCGGTGATGTAGTAGCTGTCGCCGAGCACGTCGTGCGGATAGATGTCGCGCGCGACCTTCAGCAACGTCTTCATCGTTGCGGGCGAGAGCGCGGTGGCGTCATCGGCCCAGGCATCTTCGATGCTCACAGTGACGCTGGCCGCGACAGCCACGACCGGCACGGCCGTGGCCGCGCCCTTGAGAAAGACGCGGCGGCTGTGCTTGCTTCGACGATCGACTTCTCTCATGGCATTCCTCCGTATATTTTTTGCGATTTTGACGTCTTGATGTGGTTAGCCGAAACGTCCGCCGCGCTGGATCACCTCGATCTTGTAGCCATCGGGATCACTGACGAAGAAGAAGCGCGCCAGCGTCCTGCCGTCGTGCTTGAAGTCGCGCAACGGTCCTGGTGCGAGCTTCTCGCGCTCGAAGCGGGCATGTTCGGCGTCGAGGTCCTCGACCACCACGGCGAGATGGCCGTAGCCGTCGCCGAGCGCGTAGGCTTCCTTGCGATCGAAATTCACGGTCAACTCGACCTCGAAAGGTGAGGAGGGATGACGCAGATAGATCAGGGCAAAGTCTGCGAATTTCAGATGGTCTGCGACCTCCAGGCCGAAGGCACGCCGGTAGAAATGGAGCGAGCGCGCTTCATCCAGCACACGGATCATGGAATGGACCGGCTTTGCCATTCAGTTCTGCTCCTTCAGGTAGGCAATGATCGCAGCGCGCGTTTCGGGCTTGGCCTGCCGATAGGCCATGACCACGCCGGGAACGACGGCTTGCGGATTGGTCAGCCATGCGTCGAGCCGGGGCTCATCCCAGGCGAAGTTGGCTTTCGATAGCGCGTCCGAGTATTTGAAACCTTCAGCCTTGCCGGCGGGACGTCCGACGACCTTCGTCAGCGGCGGGCCTTGCCGCATCGGCTCGGACAAGTTCAACGTATGGCACACCGCGCATTGCTGCTTGAAGAGCGTCGCGCCGTCCGGCGGCTTTGTGGCGAGCAGAGGCATTTGCGCGCCGGCAGTCCCAACCACCAGCACCATCGCGGTGCACAATCCCAGCACGATCGCGCGCATCGTCGAGAGCCGCCCATTCACATCAACCTGCGCAAACTCTAGGCGGCGTCAGATCGGCGGTGGTAGTAGCGGGCTGTTTCGCCGCGCGCGGAGATGCCCGCGGTGTGTGGTGTTCCGCGTCGCCTTATATGCGGAGCACAATTCCGCGAAACCGCCGTCAAATCCCTAAACGATCACCACACCGTGCGCATTGCATGACGATTGCGCCGCTTGATGTCTTTACGCGATGCAATGGGTCGGCGCAGCAAGCGGCGCCGGGAACGGCCGAGCCATTCATCGCGGAAAAATCCAGGAGAAATGGATGAAGTTGGTGAAGACCTCGATGATCGCATGCGCTCTATCGGCACTCATTGCGACGCCCGTTCTCGCGCAGAGCGCGCCCCCCACCGCGAAGTCGGGCGGCACGGTGCAGAGCAAGCCCATGCAAGGTGGCGCGATGGGCAGCGGCGATGAGGAGATGAACGCTCAGCCGGGCGCGGCGGGCGAGAAGACCGGCATGAAGCCAACCAAGAGCACCAAAGGTACGGTCGGCACCACGGGCAGCGCTGCGCACAAGGGGGCGGCCGACGATGCTGCGACAGGCGGCGCGGCTCCATCCAAGCGCTACTAATCCCGCCGGTGAAGCGGCAAAACTCCGGTCGCCTGGCGGCCGGAGTTTTTCGGCTGCGTTTGCTAATCGTCGAAGCGCCCGCCGCGACCGGCCTTGACGTCGCTGCGGCGCTTCTTTCCTTCGAGCCGGCGTTGCTTGGAGCCGAAAGTCGGCTTGGTCGCGCGCCGCGGCTTTGGCCGGATCATGGCTTCGGTCAGAATCTCGACGAGCCGGTCGATGGCGTCCTGCCGGTTACGTTCCTGGGTGCGGAAGCGCTGGGCGTGGATCACGATCACGCCGTCCTTGGTCATGCGCTGGCCTGCGATGCGGGTGAGCCGGATCGCTGCATCTTCCGGCAAGGTCAGCTTGCCGGTGTCGAAGCGCAGTTGGGCCGCGGTCGACAATTTGTTGACGTTCTGCCCGCCCGGGCCTGAGGCACGGACAAAGCCGATCTCGATGTCGTCCTCGTCGATGACGAGATCGCGGGATATCCGCAGCATGATGGCACCAATCGTGATGTCCGGACATATCGCGGACGTCTGCATTCGGCAATGGTGCTTGGTGGAAACGCAAATGGCCGGGCGAGCCCGGCCATTGCAGTCGACGTTTCAGGCGTCAGTTCGACTTCGTTGCCGGCGCCGTGGAGGGCTGCGCCGCGGCCTGCGGGGCGCGGCCGACGACGACGGTCAGCAGGCCCTGGCCCCAAAGCCGCTTGGCGGCGGCTTTGGCGTCGTCCAGCGTCACGGCATCGACGATGGCGTTGCGCTTCTCGATATAGTCGATCGGAAGCTTGTCCTGCTGGTACTGCAGCAGCGCCTGCGCCAGCTTGGAGGAGGTGTCGAGCGCCAGCATCTGCGAGCCCTTGAGGTAGGACTTGGCCTCGTCGAGCTCCTTCTGCGTCGGACCTTCCTCGGCGATCCGGCGTACCTCCTTGTCGATGGCATCGAGAGTGTCGCCGGCGCGGTCGGCACGGGTGCCGGTGTTGCCGATGAAGATCGCCGAATGCTCCATCCAGAGCAGCGATTCGAACACCGAATAGGCGAGGCCGCGCTTCTCGCGCACCTCGCGATAGAGCCGAGAGGACAATCCACCGCCGCCGAGGATATGGTTGACGACATAGGCCGCCATGAAGTTCGGATCGCTGCGCTTCACGCCGGGGCCGCCGAAGGTGATGACGGTCTGCGGCACGTCGAGCGTCACGAAGGCGCGCTGCGGCGGCTTTGCGGCCTCGACATCGGGGACCGGCGTCAGATTGGCCTTGGCGGGCAGGCTGCCGAAGGTGTGGTCGAGCAGCTTGCCGAGGGTTGCAGGATCGACGTCGCCGACGACCGCGATCTTGAGCCCATCCTTGGCAAGCACGCGGCCGACATAGTCCTTCATGTCGGCGACCGTGATGGTCGGCACGCTGTCGAGGTTGCCGTTGCTCTGCCGGCTGTAGGGATGGTCGCCGAAGGCGACTTCGAGGAACTTGCGGCTCGCGAGCGAGGTCGGGTTGGTGGTCTCGCGGCGCAGGCCCGAGAGGACCTGCGAGCGGATGCGCTCGACATCGGCGGTGTTGAAATGCGGCGAGGTCAGCGCGCTCCGAAGCAGGTCGAAGGCCTCGTCCTTGTTGTCGCGCAGCATGCGCAGGCTGCCGCGGAAGGTGTCGCGGGTGGCGCTGAAGGACAGCTCGATGGCGCGGCGGTCGAGCCGCTCGTGGAAGGTCTTGGAGTCGAGATCGCCCGAGCCTTCGTCGAGGAGGTCGCCGACGAGATTAGCGACGCCCGGCTTGTCCTTTGGATCCTGGGCCGAGCCGCCGGCAAAGGAATATTCCATCGCGATCAGTGGCACGGTTGCGTCCTGCACGAACCAGGCCTCGATGCCGCCCGGCGAGACCAGGTGCTGGATCTTTGCGGCGGCCTGCGACGGCGAGATCGCGGCGAGCGCGAGCGCGGCGCCGGTAGCGAGGGACAGTGCAAAGTGTCTTGCGCGAAAGAAAGGATAGGTCACGAACGCTTCTCCTCGCGCTTGGCGGCACTGGTGTCCTTGATCAGATAGCCCGTCACCGAGCGCTTCTTCTCGAGCCATTTTTGAGCCGCGGCGCGAACCTGCTCGGCGGTGACTGCGCGGATACGGTCGGGCCAGCTCCTGATGTCCTCGATCGACAGGCCCGTGGTCAGCGCGCCGCCATACCAGCGTGCCAGCACAGCCTGGTTGTCCTGGGCGTAGATCGCTTCCGCGATCAGCTGGGTCTTCACGCGCTCCAGGTCCTCGGCGCGGATCGGGTTCTGCGCGACGCTGGCGATGACGCCGTCGACCGCCTGCTCGACCTCGGCGAAGCTGACGCCGGGCTTCGGCGCCGCCGAGATCGCGAACTGGGTCGGGTCGAGCGAGATGCTGGAATAGCTGGCATTGGCGGAGACCGCGAGCGGCTTGTCGACGACGAGCGCGCGGTAGAGATAGGAATTGCTGCCGCTGCCCATCAGCTGCGCCAGCACGTCGAGCGCGGCGCTCTCACCGGCCGCGGCCGTGGTCGCCGAGGGCACCAGATAATAGCGCCGCATGCTCGGCTGCTCGACGCGCGGGTCGGCCAGCGTCACGGTGCGTGGCGCCGCGGGCTCCGGCTCCTGCGGACGGACACGCCGCGCCGGGATCGCGGGTTGCGCGGGAATCGAGCCGAAATTGCGCTCGACCAGCGGGCGGATGTCGGCAGCCTCGACATCGCCGGCGATCACCAGGATCGCGTTGTTCGGCGCATAGAAGCGGCGGTAGAAAGCAAGCGCGTCCTCGCGATCGAGCTTCTCGATCTCCTGGTGCCAGCCGATCACCGGACGGCCGTAGGGATGATTGAGATAGAGCGCGGCCATGATCTGCTCGTTCAGCCGCGCGTCCGGATTGTTGGCGACGCGCATGTTGTATTCCTCGAGCACGACGTCGCGCTCGGGCAGCACGTTCTCGTCCTTGAGGATCAGGCCGGTCATGCGGTCGGCCTCGAACTCCATCATGGTCGCCAGCTGCTCTTTCGGCACGCGCTGGTAATAGTTGGTGTAGTCGACAGAGGTCGAGGCATTCTCATTGCCGCCGACGCGAAGCACGGTCTGGGAGAATTCGCCGACCGGATGCTTCGAGGTGCCCTTGAACATCAGGTGTTCGAGGAAGTGCGCGAGCCCCGACTTGCCCGGCGTCTCGTCGGCCGAGCCGACCTTGTACCAGATCATCTCGGTGACGACGGGGGTGCGGTGATCGGGGATCACCACGACCTGCATACCATTGCTGAGCGTGAAGCTGGCGGGCGGGGCCGATGTGACCGTGGTCTGGGCAAGGGCCGCGCCCGCTGTCAGGACGGTGGTCGAAAGCAGCGCGGCAAGGAGGCAGGCAGCCGATCGTTTTGCGGACATCATGATCCCTAGTGAAAGGCCGAGTCCGGATGTCCGGCTCGAAAGGCACGGCATGGTACACCGTGCGGCTGAGGCTTCGCGTCACGAAGCAGAGAACTCAACGCGGTGGCAAGTTACTGATAGGCAATTATCGACGGCGGCCGGCGTACATGAGCGCCGGCGCCGGGTTCGCGGCTGTGGGACGGGAACGCTATTGTTCCTTGTCCTTGCCCGACATGATGTCGAAATAGGTCCGCCGCGTTTTGTCCTCGCCGGCCCCATAAGCATAGCTCGGAGACGGGGTCTGGTAGCCTGGCGGCGGCTCGACCAGCGACTGGCGCGGCGGCTCGCTGGTGAATTGCTTCGTCTCACCTTTGCCGCCGCCGCCCTTCATCATATTCCACAGACCGCCGGAGAAGCCGAGCTCGGCGGGGCTGAGCGACGGGTTGCCGTTGGTGCCCGGCTGGATCGGGTCATTGCTGGTCCGGGGCGCTGCGGCGACCTGGCCGGCCTTCATTTCGGCGGGCGTCAGAGGCCGGGCGGCCTGCCAGTTCTCGGTTTCCTTGGTCGCCTTCTTGCGCGCGGCGATGGCTTCCTTGCGGCGCTTTTCCTCGGGGTCCTTGGGCCAGTTCGGCACGTTCTTGGCCTGGGTCGCCGGGGGTGGCAGGTCCAGCTTGGGCGGAACGACCAGCGGCGAGCGCTCGCGGTATTCGATGCCGGGCTTTTCCATGCTCTTGGCGCCGATGCCGGACATCAGATTGTCGATGATCTTCTCTTCGAAGGTCATCCCGTCATCTTCGTCGTCGTCGTCACCGGCGCGGGCGGCGCCAGCCGACATGACGAGACCGATGCCGAGCGCGACAGCGGACAATTTCAACGCCTGCCAGAACCCCGATTGGGGGTCTCGAACCATCGAAATGCTGGTCTTCGAGCTGCGCATACTTGTACCTGTTCCATATTGTGTCAGATCGCCGCGCGCACGCAGCAAACCCACGCAAAGGCCGGGTTCCACCTGCCGGTCCGTATCGGCCGGGATCAGGGCGCTTTTGCGGCGGGTACCCCCAGGAAGGAATCATACAATAGCCCCGCCACCCCAGCAACGATGGCCACGTCGGCGAGGTTAAACACATACCAATTGTAGGTATTTCCGCCGATCTCGATATGGAACAGGGCGAAATCGACCACCGCGCCATAGGCTAGGCGGTCAATGCCGTTGCCGATGGCGCCGCCGATGATGAGGCCCAGCGCGACCGTGGCGAGGTGGGTGTGCGAGCGGGCCATCCAGATCGCCAGCGCGACCACGGCAATGGCCTTGACCGCCATCAACGCGAGCTGCGCTGCCTGGCTGTCGTTCTGCAGCCAGCCGAAGCTGATGCCGATATTCCAGGCCAGCACCAGGTCGAAGAACGGCGTCACCTTGACGACGCCGCGGCGGGCGAGGTCGAACCCGTTCAGCAGCCACAACTTCGAGGCCTGGTCGGCCACCAAGGTGACGATGGCCGCGAAGATGCCGGCGCCAAGCGGGGTCATGCCGGGGATCAGACCGCCACTCCCAACGCCTTCCATTCGCGCAGCGCCTTGGCATCGCGCGGGGTGACGTCGGGGTATTCAGCGTCTTCGCCGACCATCGGGGAGATCTTCCAGGAGCGGGCGCATTTGGTGCCGACCGCCTTCTCCACCACGACCGCGACACCGGGCACGGCATCGAGACGGAACGCGGCTGCCGGCGCTTCGCCCTCACGCACCTCGTAGTTCGAGGTGATGCAGATCTCGGCGAGATCGATGTCGAACAGCGTCGCCAGCATGTCGCGGTCGGCGACATAGATCACCGGCGAGGCCTCCAGCGACGAGCCGATGTTCTTGGCTGCGCGTTCGAGCTCGAGTGCGCCGGTGACGACGCGGCGGACGTTGCGGATGGTCTCCCACTTCGCCGCGAGCTTGTCGTCGCGCAAGGCTTCGAGATCGGCCGGGAATAGCGTCAGATGCACCGACGGCTCGGCATCTGGCCGGTACATGCGCCAGCCTTCCTCCGCGGTGAAGCTGAGGATCGGCGCCAGCCATTTCAGGATCGAGGCGCACAACAGGTCGATCGTGGTCAGCGCCGCCTTGCGCGTCAGCGATGACGGCGGATCGCAATACAGCGTGTCCTTGCGGATGTCGAAATAGAACGCCGAGAGCTCGCTGTTGAGGAAGGCGGACAGGATCGCGACCACCGTCTTGAAGTCGAATTCGCGGTAGGCCTTATCCACCGCGGCGGCGCGACCTGCGAGCTCGTGCAGCATCAACCGCTCGAGCTCAGGCATCTCGGCCGGCGCGACGGCGTCGGTCGGCTTGTAATGATGCAGCGTGCCGAGCATCCAGCGCACCGTGTTGCGCAGCTTGCGGTAAGTCTCGACGGTGTTCTTCAGGATCTCGGGACCGATGCGCTGATCGTCGGTGTAGTCGCAGGAGGCGACCCAGAGCCGGAGAATGTCGGCGCCGGATTCCTTGATGACGGCCTGCGGCTCGATGGTGTTGCCGAGCGACTTCGACATCTTGCGGCCGTCTTCGGCCTGCGTGAAGCCGTGGGTCAGCACGATGTCGTAGGGCGCGCGGCCGCGGGTGCCGCAGCTTTCCAGCAGCGAAGAGTGGAACCAGCCGCGATGCTGGTCGGAGCCCTCGAGGTACATTACCGTGTCAGCGCCGCCGTCGACCTTGCGCTTGATGCCGGCAAGTCCTGGGAAATGCACGGGATCCTCGAGCACGAAAGCGTGCGTCGAGCCGGAATCGAACCAGACGTCGAGAATGTCGTCGACCTTCTGCCAATCCTCGCTCGCGCGGGACCCGAGGAAGCGCTCGCGCGCGCCCGTCGCGTACCAGGCATCGGCGCCTTCCTTTTCGAAGGCTTCGCCAATGCGCGCGTTGACCGCCTCATCCTGCAGGATCTCGGCGGAGCCGTCGCCCTTCTCGCGCACGAACACGGCGATCGGCACGCCCCAGGCGCGCTGGCGCGAGATCACCCAGTCGGGCCGGGCCTCGATCATGCCGTTGATGCGGTTCTCACCCGACGGCGGCACCCATTGCGTCACCGAGATCGCGTGCAGCGCGCGGGCGCGCAATGTGTCGCCGCTCTTCGCCTTGCCGCCCTGCGCAACATCCTTATCCATGGCGATGAACCATTGCGGCGTGTTGCGGAAGATCACCGGCTTCTTGGAGCGCCAGGAGTGCGGATATTGATGCTTGAGCCGGCCGCGCGCGAGCAGCATGCCGCGTTCGACGAGTGCCTTGATCACGGCCTCGTTGGCATCGCCCTTCTCGCCCTTGTCGTTGATGACGCGCTTGCCGGCAAAGCCCGGCGCATGATCGGTATAGGCGCCGTTCTCATCGACAGTGTAGGGGATCGCCGTCGAGATGCCGCGCGCGTCGAGATCGCGCGATTGCGCCATCCAGACATCGAAGTCCTCGCGGCCATGACCGGGCGCGGTGTGCACGAAGCCGGTGCCGGTGTCGTCGGTGACATGATCACCAGACAGCAGCGGCACGATGAAGTCGTAGCCGCCGGCAAGACCCTTGAGCGGATGGGCACATTCAATCGCGTCCATGGTGTCGCCGGGGACGTCGCGGATTTTCTCATAGGCGGTCACGCGCGCCTGCTTGAACACCTCTTCGGCCAGTGCGTCCGCGAGGATCAGGAGGTCGCCGGTCTTGGTCCAATTGTCGGCGGGCGCGTCCGTCACCTTGTAGAGGCCGTAGGCGATCTTCGGCGAGAACGAGATGGCGCGGTTGCCGGGCAGCGTCCAGGGCGTGGTGGTCCAGATCACGACGCTTGCGGAGGCGAGCGCACCGTGCGCGGGCGAGGTGACCGGGAATTTCACCCACACCGTATCGGAGGTGTGGTCCTCGTACTCCACCTCGGCTTCGGCCAGCGCGGTCTTCTCGACCACGCTCCACATCACAGGCTTGGAGCCGCGATAGAGGGTGCCGTTGGCGGCGAACTTCATCAGCTCGCGCGCGATCTGGGCTTCGGCGGGGAAGCTCATGGTGGCATAGGGATGATCCCAGTCGCCGATGACGCCGAGGCGCTTGAATTCCTCGCGTTGCACGCCGAGCCAATGCGTGGCGTAGGCGCGGCACTCCCGGCGGAAATCGATCATTGCCGTCGAGTCGCGGAAGTCGGGCTTCTGCTTGCCCTTCTTGCGGTAGTGCTCTTCCTCGACCTTCCATTCGATCGGCAGGCCGTGGCAGTCCCAGCCCGGCACGTAGTTGGAATCGAAGCCGAGCATCTGCTGGCTCTTGGTGACGAGATCCTTGAGGATCTTGTTCAGCGCCGTGCCGATATGGATGTTGCCGTTGGCGTAGGGCGGGCCGTCATGCAGCACGAACTTGGCGCGGCCCTTCGCGGTTTCGCGCAGCTTCTCGTAGAGGCCGATCTCGTACCAGCGCTTGAGGATCTCCGGCTCGCGCTGCGGCAGGCCGGCGCGCATCGGGAATTCGGTCTGCGGCAGGAACAGGGTCTTGGAATAGTCTTTGGCGTCAGACTTTTGGGACTTTTGCGGCTTTTCGGACATGAGATTGACTGGCTCGGCAGGGCGCGGGAACGAATGGCGATGCGGAATCGCGGGTGAAACGACAAAATCCCGGTCTTGCGCCGAGCCTTTAGCTCAGGCGGAAGCCGGGCCGCTAATCCCTATGATGCGCCGCGCAAACATGGCCCCTCCATAGCAGGGGGACGGTGGAAGCGCAAAGGTTCGGGGAGGCCGGCGGTCGAGGTCAATCGATGGCGCCCAGCCGCGGAAACGCGTCCGGAGCGGCGGCCAGGATGGCGCGGGCGCGGGCGGAATCGTCGTCCATCTGGCGGATCAGGGCCTCCAGGCTGTCGAATTTCAACTCCTCGCGGATGAAGCCGACGAAGGCGCAGTCCAGCGCCTGCCCGTAGAGATCGCCCTTGAAGTCGAACAGGAAGATTTCGAGCAGGGGAGCGCCATTATCAAAGGTCGGGCGGCGGCCGAAGCTGGCCACCCCGTCCAGCCGCTCGGTGCCGCGGCCGACCCGCACCGCATAGATGCCGTGCTTCAGGCCGCAATTGGCGTCCAGGCGGATGTTGGCGGTGGGATAGCCGAGATCGCGGCCGCGCTTCTCGCCGTGGATCACCTCGCCGGTGACGAACCAGGGCGCGCTCAGCATGGTGGTGGCTTCGTCCAGCTGGCCCTCGGCGAGGGCGATCCGGATGGCGCTGGAGGATACCGGCCGCTCGTCGATATCGACATGCGGCTGCACGTCGACCTCGATGCCGAGCCGAGGGGCCTCGTTGACCAGAAGGCTGGGCGAGCCGACCCGCCCCTTGCCGAAATGGAAGTCGTAGCCGACAGCGATTCCGCTGACGCCAAGCCGCCCGATCAGGTCATGGTGAATGAAGTCTTGCGCGCTGGTTCCGGCACGGGCCTTGTCGAAGGTCATGACCACGGCGCCGGCAAGCCCGGTGCCGGCCAGAAGCCGCAGCTTGGCCCGCTCGTCCGTCAGGCGGAATTGCGGGGTATTGGGGCTGAAAAACCGCCGCGGATGGGGCTCGAAGGTCAATGCCAGGGCCGGGCGGCCCTGCACCCGGCCCATTTCCAGGGCTGCGGCGATCACGGCGCGGTGGCCGAGATGAACCCCGTCGAAATTGCCCATGGCGACCACGGCACCCCTTGGAATGGCGGAGTCCGGCGTGGTGTCGCGGATAACGGTAAAATGCGGAGCCATCAGGGGAATTCTCGAACCGGCGGGACCGGCCGGGACCGTGGCGCGACCGGCCGGACGAAGTCAAGCGGGAGCGGGCGGCCGCATCGAACGCGATTTCAGTCCTTGGGGGGCGTCCCCAATTAACGCGCTGTTTAACGCCTTGATGGTAGTCCTTGAGCGTGGAACTGCCGGGGCTCCGGGCTTGGGCAGGTCCGATCGTAATATTCCTGGGTATGCGTTGGGGGAGTCGAGATGGCGGTTGATTTGTCGATGCCGGTTCTGGTGGTGGATGACTACAGCACCATGATCCGTATCATCCGGAATCTGCTGAAGCAGCTTGGCTTCGAGAATATCGATGATGCAAGCGACGGTTCGGCAGCGCTGAACAAGATGCGCGGCAAGAAGTACGGGCTCGTGATTTCCGACTGGAACATGGAGCCGATGACGGGTTACGACCTCCTGCGCGAAGTGCGGGCGGATCCGAACCTCGCCACCACGCCCTTCATCATGATCACGGCGGAATCCAAGACCGAGAACGTGATCGCGGCCAAGAAGGCCGGCGTGAACAACTACATCGTCAAGCCGTTCAACGCGGCGACGCTGAAGACCAAGATCGAGGCGGTCTTCCCGGACATGGCGAGCGCGTAAGCGCACGCCTCTCCGGATCAACAATTCTCCATCGAGGTCGTCATGCCCGGGCTTGTCCCGGGCATCCACGTTCTTGATGCTAGAAGTAAGACGTGGATGGCCGGGACAAGCCCGGCCATGACGACGTCTGGGCTGACGCGCCCGCGCGGTCAACCGCAGCCATCACCACTTCAATTCGCGCATCAACGCCTTCGGCGGGTGGCCGAATAATTCCAGCACCGAAGCCGGGTCGAGCTGGTCGAGGCCCTCGAACTCCTCGGCATGGATGCCGCGGGTCACGAACAGGCAGTCGATGCCGAATTCGCGCGCGCCGGTCAGGTCGGTGCGGACGGAATCGCCGATCGCCAGCACTTTTTTGCGGTCGATCGGGTGGCCCTGGCGCTCACCGGCGAGCGCCATTGCGCGCTCGTAGATCGGCCGGTGCGGCTTGCCGTAGAAGATCACCTCCCCGCCGAGCTCGCGATAGAGCTCCGCGATGGCGCCGGCGCAATAGATCAGCCGGTCGCCGCGTTCCACCACGATGTCGGGGTTGGCGCAGACCAGCGTCAGCTTGCGCTCGCGCGCCTTCAGCATCATGCCGCGATAATCTTCCGCCGTCTCGGTCTCGTCGTCGTACAGGCCGGTGCAGACGATGTAGTCGGCTTCTTCCAGCGGCGCGGTTGTCGCATCAAGGCCGCGATAGATCGAATTGTCGCGCTCGGGGCCGAGCCAGAACATCTTGCGGCCAGGATGCTCGGCGACGTAGAGCCGGGTCAGGTCGCCGGACGACACGATGGCGTCATAGGTCTCGTCGGCGACGCCGAGCTTGCGCAATTGCCGCTGCACCGAGTCGGCCGGGCGCGGTGCGTTGGTGATCAGGATCACCGTACCGCCGTGGCTGCGATAGGTGTGCAGCGCCTCGCAGGCTTCGGGGAAGGATTCGAGGCCATTGTGGACGACGCCCCAGATGTCGCTGAGCACGACGTCGACGCCGCCCACGAGCTCGCGCAGGCTTTCGGCGAAATGCAGCGTGGTCATGATGCGCAGCGCCGATCAGATCCGGCGCGCGAGCGCGGCGTTGCCGGTGATGCGTTGTGCCGGAGGAGCGGCTGACGTCGCGCCAGAAATCGTGCCAGATGTTGTGCCTTGGCTGGGGGAAGCGGAGCCATTGGATCCCTGAATGTCCTGCGCCTGGTTCGGCGCGGCCCCGCCGGTAGCAGATGCCCCCTCCGGCCGCAATGGCCGGGGCGGCGCGAACAGGAACCCCTGGCCGAACCGCACGTCATAGTCGAGCAGGTCGATTACGGCGCGCTCGCCTTCGATCCGCTCGGCGATCAAGTCGATGCCGAAGCGGCCGAGCAGGTCGGAGAGGTCGGAGGGGTGGATGTCCGAGGCCGAGGCCTGCTTCGGGTCGAGCAGCAGCGCGGCCGGCACCTTGATGAAGCGCACGCCGCGGTCGGCCAGCTCGCGCGGCTCGATCCTGAGATCCGTGACATGGTCGATCGAGAAGCGGAAGCCGCGCTGGGCCAGTGCGGCGAGATTCTCGGTCTCGGCCGGGCCGAGATTGCGGAACGTCGATTGCTTGAACTCCAGCACCAGCGAAGGCGCCAGTGCCCGGTTGGCTTCGAGGAAGTCAAGGCATTGCGCGAAGGTGGTGGAATTGCCGAGCGTGGAGGCCGCGACGTTGCAGAACACGCCGACATCCTTGTTGCGCACCATCAGGCGCCGCAGCACCTGCACGCAGCGCAGCATCACCATGTTGTCGATGCGCCCGATCAGCCCCGAAGCTTCCGCGATGCTGATGAACTCCTCGGCGGCGATCAGCTGGTCGCGCTCGTCGCGCATGCGCGTCACGGCCTCGTAGAACCGCACCTTGCGTTGCGGCAGCGTCACCATCGGCTGCAGGAAGATGTCGATGCGGTTTTCGTCGATGGCGTTGCGCAGCGTTGCCAGCAATTGGGTTTGGTTGCGCCCGGTGGCCGTCTGAACCGGGTTGGCGGTCTGGGTCTGGACCGCCGGCGCCAACGCCGGCCGCGGCTGCGCCTGCGGAGCGGGAGGTGCCGCGGGAAGCGGGGGAGGGGCCGCCGGCCGCTCTTCGAACGGCGCAACCAGATCGATCGGCGCCTCCGGTTCGGACCGGACCGCCGGGGCCGAAGCCGGCGTCGGCGCGCCGCCGGCCAGCAGGTCCTCATGGGCCGACACGGTGGTCGCGAGCTGCCTGACCAGCCCGCCGAGCTCGTTGATCTCGCCGACCACCGACTGAATACGGTCGGAGTTGGTCGAATTGGACGAGGCGATGCGTCCCTCGATTGCAGCCAGCCGGCGGCCGAACTCGGCCACCTGGCGGGCGAGATCGGCGGTGCCGCGCGACAGATCGGCGATCTGGCCGCCGACGTCGCTGCGATCGCGCAGCCGCATCGACACCGCGTTGTAGAGGATCAGGAAGGTCAGCGCGGTCAGTGCCACGATCGCGGATTCGGTTCCGCTGATGCCGGCGACGGCGTACAGGACGAGCCCGAGCGAGGCCGCGACCAGAACCATGCAGAAGGCGATGAAGATCGTCGAAATGCGAATCATGCCGCGCGTTACGCCTTTAAGAGCTGACTGCCTCGCCCGGGAAAATACGGGTCACGTTGCGATCCAATCACGCCTCGTGCTCCCCCAAGCCGCATGACCCTAGCATCATTGTTGATTCGAGGGGATAGCGCCGCGCGCCTCGCGCGTTCAGGCCGGCGCGGAGTCAGGACGGCGCGGCGGCACCGACGGTGTCGGCGGAGACGGCCTCGCGGGTGCCGAGCGGCTTCGGCCGTCCGGTGGTCGTGTCCTTCAGCGTCTGCCGCTCGATCTCCGAATTCAACTCGGCGCCGAACATGATGACAATCGCCGACATCCACATCCAGGTCATCAGGCCGATCGCTGCGCCGAGCGAGCCGTAGGTCGCGTTGTAATTGGCGAATTTCGAGAGATAGAAGGACAGCAGCGCCGAGCCGGCGATCCAGAGGATGGCGGCGGCCAACGCGCCGAGGCTCAGCCATTGCCAGCGCGGCGCGTCGCGGCTGGGCGCCAAGCGGTAGAGCACGGCGAGCGCCGCCAGCAGAATGAGGAACATCAGCGGCCATCGTGCCAGGGCCACGATCAGCTTGCTTTCGGGCGCCATGCCGAGATGATCGAGCGCCAGCGGGAAGGCAACGACAACCCCCACCATCAGCAAGAGCGCTGCGATGCCGCCGATCGTGAAGGCCAGCGACACCAGATTGAGCTTGATGAAGCCGCGCTTCTCGCGCTCCTCATAGGCGACATTGAGGGCATCGAAGATCGATTTGACCCCGGCATTGGCGCTCCAGATCGCAAGGATGAGGCCGAACAGGAAGGTGGCACCGAGGGTGGTGTTGCCGTTTGAGACCACGCGCGCGACCTGATCCTCGACGATCTGGAACGAGCCCTGCGGCAGCAGGGTCGCCAGCGTCTGCAGATTGGCGCTGATCGTCGCGGGATCGGCGAACAGGCCATAGGAGGAGACCAGTGCCGTGACCGCCGGAAAGATCGCGAGCAGCCCGAAGAACACGACGCCGCCCGCCGTCGCGAGCAGGCGATCGTCGTCGATGCGCTGATAGGTGCGCCAGAAGATATCCTTCCAGCCCGCCCAGGGAATCTCGAACGGGCTCTTGGCGCGGCGGCCATGGCCGGGCTGCACGGCGGCGTGCGCGGGATGGGTTTCCGGCGAATTCGCCTCGCCGTTACGGTGGTCCTGCGGCGGCCCCGAACCGATCAAGCCGGTGTCCTGAAAGTAGCGCTCCGCCGTCAGCACGAAGACGGCGGTCGCCGCTACCAGTAGCCAGGAGTCGATCTGATCGGAGCGCCGGACCAGCATCAGGCATCCAATCGATGGCTCTGACGCCTGCGACGCGCCGCCGTGAACCCCGCCAGTCCAATGGCCGCGAGCATCAGGCCAAGCTGCACGGGACGGTTGGTGCGCGCTGGCGAGACTCTGGCGCCATGACGGCGGTCGCCCGGTGCGAGCGGCGCCAGGGGAATCGCGGTCGCAACCTCCTTCACCGCCTCCTTGACCGTTCCGCGCGGAATTCGCGGGGTCGCGATGGCAACGCGCAAACGGCTGGTGAGTGGCACGATCGGCCTGGCTTTGCGCTTCATCTGGGCTGATGCCACGCCGGCACAGATCGCGGCCAGCACCAGCAGCACCGCGCCGACGGCACCAAAGCCCCAGAACTGCCCGTAAGTGATGGCGACCCAGCGGTACAGCGCGATCAGCCCGACGAAGCAGGCCGCGACCGCGAACAGGCCCGCGGCCGCAAACAGCCCGCCCGCCACGGCATAGGACGTTACCTTGCCCGTGGCATGGCTGGTCTGGTCGCGCAGATAGGATTGCGCGGCACGTTTGACGTGATTGAGCTTCAGCGCCATGCCGGCGCGCAGCAATTCGCCCGATGGCGCGAGCATACGGACATCCTCCGAGAGCGAGACAAGTCGTTCGCGGGGATGAACGTGGCGGAAATTGACTTGTTCCGCCGGAGCGGCTGGCCGTGATGGATCAGGCGAGGTCGGCAGCCGAGATCCAGAACACCTCGCCCTCGGAATCCTCGGTGTCGAGCCAGAGCAGCGGCAGTTCCGGAAAGGCCTCGTCGACCAAGTCCCGGCCGCGGCCGATCTCGCAGATCAGCCCGCCATCCGGCGTGAGGTGATCGGGCGCCTCGGCCAGGATGCGGCGGACCAGGTCGAGGCCGTCGGCGCCGCCATCGAAGGCGAGCTTCGGCTCGGCCCGGCATTCCGGCGGCAGCGCCGCCATGCCTTCGGCATCGACGTAAGGCGGGTTGGTGATGATCAGATCGTATCTGTTGTCGCCGAGTGGGGCGAACAGGTCGCCGCGATACAGGCTGATCCGGTCCTCGAGGCCGTATCCCCCTACATTGCGCGTGGCAACCTCGATCGCGCCCTTGGAGATGTCGACGGCATCGACAGCGGCGTTCGGGAAATGATGCGCGGCGAGGATGGCGAGGCATCCGGATCCCGTGCAGAGATCGAGCACACGCTCGACCGCCATGGGGTCGTCGATCAGCGATCCGGCCTCGCCGTCGCCGCCGAAATGCGACTCCAGCAGCTCGCCGATGAAGGAGCGCGGAACGATGACGCGCTCGTCGACATAGAACGGCAGGCCGCGCATATAGATCTTGTTGACGAGATAGGCGGCCGGTTTGCGCGTGGTGACGCGCTGATGGATGAGGTCGAGGATGGTCTTTCCCTCGGCGACCGTGACGCGCGCGTTGGCAAAGATCTCGAATTGTTCGGGATTGAGATGCAGCGCCTCGCTCACCAGGAAGGCCGCTTCGGCAACCGGATCGGTCGTGCCATGGGCAAAAGCGAGCTCGGCTTCGACAAAGCGGCTCACCGCATAGCGGACGAAATCCATCAGCGTGAGAAGCTCGCCGGGACCGACCTTGGCAGGTTTTGGCGCGGGACGGCCGCGCACGGTCTTTTTGGATGCTTTTGCCATCAGGATCGGGTCCAGCGCGCAGCGGCTTCGTCGTCGCGGGCCTGGGCCTCGACCCAGCCGGTGCCGGCTTCGCTTTCTTCCTTCTTCCAGAACGGCGCGTTGGTCTTGAGGTAATCCATCAGGAACTCGGCCGCCTGGAACGCGGCCTGGCGATGCTGCGAGGCGGTCAGCACCAGCACGATGTTCTGGCCCGGCATGAAGCGGCCGACGCGGTGGATCACCGTGACGCCGTTGAGCGGCCAGCGCGAGACCGCCTCGTCGACATGACGCCCGATCTCTTCCTCGGCCATGCCAGGGTAATGTTCGAGCGTGAGAGCTGCGACCTTCGCGCTGTCGTCGTCCGCGCGGCAGATGCCGGAAAAGCTCACGACCGCGCCGATGTCGGTGCGGCTCTTGGTCAGGACCGCGATCTCGCGGGCGATATCGAAATCGTCTTCCTGAATGCGGATGGTGACGGGGCAGGTGGCGACAGGGGACGTCATGGCTAGCCGCCGGTCATCGGCGGGAAGAATGCGATTTCGCGAGCGCCGGCGATCGCAGCGTCCGATTTGACATGGGCGTGGTCGATCGCAGTGCGGATCACCTTCGGTTTCTCGAAGGCGTAGGCATAGGACTCGCTTTGGCCCGACAGCCAGGCAATCAGCTCCTCGACAGTGCGCACCGTCGCCGGCGGCTCGATGGTCTCCTCGGCCTTGCCGACGCGTTCGCGCACCCAGGCGAAATATTTCACCTTCATCCCTCGTCCTCCTTGATGAGGTGATGGATGCCGGCGCGGAAATAGTCGTAGCCGGTATAAATGGTCACGATCGCCGAGGCCCACAGCAGCACGAGGCCAATCATCGAGACGACGGGCACCACCTCGTCGCCGGCGGGGCCCGCGAGCAGAAAGCCGATCGCAACGAGCTGGACCGTGGTCTTCCACTTGGCAAGCTTGGTCACGGGCACGCTGACGCGGAGCGCGGCAAGATATTCGCGCAGGCCCGAGACCAGGATCTCGCGGCACAGGATCACGATGGCGGCCCACAGCGACCAGCCATGGATGATGCCGTCCGCGGCCAGCATCAGCAGGCATGAGGCGACCAGCAGCTTGTCGGCGATCGGATCGAGCATCCGGCCGAATGCCGATTGCTGATTCCAGATCCGCGCATAATAGCCGTCGAGGTAGTCGGTCACCGCGGCGCCGATGAAGATGGCCACCGCCACCCAGCGCAGCCAAAGCGGCTGATCCAGAATCGATTGCGCGTAGATGCACCCGACCACGACCGGAATCGCGGCGATCCGGCCATAGGTCAGGATGTTCGGGAGGGACATCGCGCGGCTGGTCGTCCCTCGTGTCGTGGCGATGTTCATCCGTCCTACCAATACCGCTCAAGGCTGAAGGTCAACCGTCCCGCTCACAAATGGGATGCGGGATGCGACGCCCTTATGACCGCGGTCCCCCTTTAGTTCACCCCGGCTGGGGATGGAAATACTCGAAAATCCTGCGGGCGCTTTCGGCGCTCACCCCCGGAACCTTGCCGAGATCGGCGATCGAGGCCCGTTCGATCTCCTTCAGGGTTCCGAAATGGTGCAGCAAGGCACGTTTGCGTGACGGGCCGATGCCCGGAATCTCCTGCAAACCGGCCTCGCGGATGTCCTTCTTGCGCAGCTTGCGGTGCGAACCGATGACGAAGCGGTGGGCCTCGTCGCGCAGGCGCTGGATGAAATAGAGCACGGGATCGCGCGGCTCCAGCTTGATCGCCTCGCGCTCCGGCATGAACAGGGTCTCGCGGCCGGCATCCCGGTCCGGCCCCTTGGCGACCGACATCAGCGACACCTGGGTCAGGCCGAGATTCGCAAAGATCTCGCGGACGGCATTGAGCTGGCCGCGGCCGCCGTCGATGATCACGAGGTCGGGCCATTGCGGAAAATCGTCGTCCTTGACCTTGGCGCCCTCCTCGGGCGGGTTGATGAGACGCTTGAAGCGGCGCTCCAGCACCTCGCGCATCATGCCGTAGTCGTCGCCGGGCGTGAGCCCTTCCGACTTGATGTTGAACTTGCGGTACTGATTCTTCACGAAGCCGTCCGGGCCGGCGACGATCATGGCGCCGACCGCATTGGTGCCCTGGATGTGGCTGTTGTCATAGACCTCGATGCGCTTGGGGGCATGCGGCAGGCTCAGCGTCGTCGCCATGGCGTCGAGCAGGCGGCCCTGCGTCGCGGTGTCCGCGAGCTTCCGGCCCAGCGCCTCGCGCGCATTGGTCAGCGCGTGTGCGACGAGTTCCTTCTTCTCGCCGCGCTTCGGCGCGGCGACCTCGATCTTGTGCCCAGCCTTGATCGAGAGGGCGTTGGCAAGCAGCTCGCTCTCCTCGATCTCATGCGAAAGCAGGATGTTCTTCGGCGGCGGCTTGTCGTCGTAGAACTGGGCGAGGAAGGAGCCGAGCACTTCTTCGGGCGTAAAGGTCTTCTCCGCCCGCGGGAAATAGGCGCGGTTGCCCCAGTTCTGGCCGGTGCGGAAGAAGAACACCTCGACGCAGGAGAAGCCGCCCTCCTGGTGGATGGCGAACACGTCGGCTTCCTCGACCGTGCGCGGGTTGATGCCCTGCTGCGACTGGATCGCCGACAGCGCGGCAAGGCGATCGCGGTAAAGCGCGGCGCGCTCGAACTCGAGCTCTCCCGCCGCCTTTTCCATCTCGCCGGCGAGTTCCTGCTTCACCGCATGGCTCTTGCCGGACAGGAAGTCGCTGGCCTCGCGCACCAGCGTCGTATAGCCGCCGAAGTCGATCTCGCGGGTGCAGGGGCCGGCGCAGCGGCGGATCTGGTAGAGCAGGCAGGGCCGGGTGCGGCTCTCGAAGAAGGAATCGGTGCAGGAGCGGATCAAGAACGCACGCTGCAAGGCCGTGATGGTGCGGTTGACCGCGCCGGCGGAGGCGAACGGGCCGAAATAGCGTCCGGGCCGGCTCTGCGCGCCGCGATGTTTCAGGATCTGCGGCGCCCAATGGTCGCCGGTGATCAGGATATAGGGAAACGATTTGTCGTCGCGCAGCTGCACGTTGAAGCGCGGCCGCAGCTGCTTGATCAGGTTGGCTTCCAGCAGCAGCGCCTCGGTCTCGGTGTTGGTCGAGACGATTTCCACGGTCACCGTGGCGGCGATCATGCGCAGGATGCGTGCCGGCTGCGGCGCATTCTGGCGGGCATAGTTGGAGAGGCGCTTTTTGACGTTCTTGGCCTTGCCGACATAGAGCACGTCGGCATTCGCACTGAGCATGCGGTAGACGCCGGGCGAGGTGGGCGCGAGCCGGACGGCGCGTTCGATCGCCTCGTGACCGCTGGCCAGCGGCCCTTCGCCGACCGCGCCGCTCTCTTCGAGGATATCCGGCAGCCGCGCATCGTCCTCGTCGTCGCCGCCCGTGGTGGCGGGATCGAGGTCCGGCGGCACGTCGCCCGCGGCGGGCGGCGGCGATTTACGCGCTCGGTCGTCCGGATTGTCGTTGGAATCGTGAACCATGGAGCGAATTTAAGGGCTGGGGGCGCCGATTTGAAGTTCCGGCCAGGCGGCGCGCACGGGAGACGGCGACGCAGTTCCCGGTAACATTTGCTTAAGCCTGTTAACAGCGCGGTAACCCGGCTTAACAGCCCTTTAACTTAAAACTCTCGATAAATCTTACGCGAAAAGGTGGTGGTTCCGTAACCATGCGGTCTGGCCTCGCGCGGCGGCGCAGGCATTCGCGCCGGTGACGGCAGTTGCGTTGGAGTTGAGTGATGAAGGGGCTCATTGTGGGCGCAGCAGCGTTGGTTGCAGCCGGCTGGACAGCTTCGGCAGAGGCCGCCGACATGAACTATGGCGGGCGTGCGCCTTACACCGTCAATCAGCCTCTCAACGCCTATAGCTGGGCCGGTCCGTATCTCGGCGGCAACATCGGCTATGAATGGGGCTCGGTCGACAACAATCCCGCAAAGCCGTCCGGCTTCGTCGGCGGCGTGCAGGCCGGCTACAATTTCCAGAATGGCCCGTTCGTGTTCGGCGTCGAAGGCGACATCCAGGCCGCCGGTGCCGACGACACCTTCGCGCCGTGGAAGTTCTCCAATCCGTGGTTCGGCACGCTGCGCGGCCGCGCCGGCTACGCCTTCAACAACGTGCTGTTCTACGGCACCGCCGGCCTCGCCTTCGGCGAGTTGCGCGCGCAGACCTTCGGCTGGTCGGAATCGCACACGACCGCCGGCTGGACCATCGGTGCCGGCGCGGAAGTCGGTCTGACGCCGAACTGGAGCGCCAAGCTCGAATATCTCTACATCGACCTGTCGACGAGTCAGTTCGCAATTACGGGCGTGTCAAACGGCTATAGCGCCAGCGTTGTTCGCGCAGGCGTGAACTATCGCTTCTGATAGCTGAAGAAGAAAATACCGGACAACAACTCCCGGCCGCTCGCGGCCGGGATTTTTTTTCGCCAAGTATCTTTTGCACCAAGTATTGCGCGAAGTATTTTGCGTCTGGCCCGCTAGGAGAGGATGACCAGATTGACCGCCTTAGGTCCCTTCCCCTTCTTGTCCGGTTCGACTTCGAAAGTAATACGCTGTCCTTCCGCAAGGTCCTTCAGTCCGGCCCGCTCCACAGCAGTAATATGCACGAACACGTCGCGGCCGCCGTCGTCAGGCTTGATGAAACCGTAGCCGCGTTCGCCGTTGAAAAACTTAACCGTTCCCGTCATGGCCATCGGGAAACTCCCCCTCATTGCTCCTCCGCCGCGACGCAGACTCACGTCGCGACATGACCGGGCGTTACGGAGCCCGGGAGAGCTGGCCATCCTTGGGCGGACCGTAAGCGGTCCGGCCGGATCTTTCTTAGGCCTTCACTCCGCCGCAACCATTCGCGGAAGCGGAACGTAAAGCCAGTCACGGAAACAGCATAATACGGTTCTCTGCAGATTGACTACCGCTCCTGCATATTTTTCCCAAGAATGCCGGAGTGTTACGGCCTCTCTTCAGGGCTTGGGGATCTCTAATCGGAATCTGGCAGCGCCGCCCTGGCCGAGCGGCATTTCCAGCTCGGGCAGGATCGTTTTGAGCTCGCCCTGCAGCGTGTAGGGCGGATTGACGATCAGGAGCCCGGTCGAGGCGAGAGCCCCGCCATCGAGCTGGGGCGCGACGCTGAATTCCAGCCTCAGACATTTTCCCGGTGGTTTTGCTGCAGCTGCGAGCCGCGCCACGGTTTGGGCCAGCATGTCGGTGGCACGGCGGTTCTTGGCCGGATACCAAATCAGGTAGATGCCGGTCGGCCATTTCGCGAAGGCCGTCGAGAAGGCTTCGCCCAGTCGCTCGAACTCGTCCTTGGCCTCGAAGGGCGGATCGATCAGCACGAGGCCGCGCCGCTCTTTTGGCGGCACGAAGGCCGGCAGCGCCACCCAACCGTCGAGGTCGACCACGCGGGCCTGTTCGTCGCGGCGCAGCACGCCGATCAGCGCCTTTCGCGCCTTCGGCTCGAGTTCGCAGGCGACGAGCCGGTCCTGCGGCCTGAGCAGGCCGCGCGCGATCAACGGCGAGCCCGGATAGGCCTTGAGCTCACCCTTCGGATTGAAGGCGCGGACGATGTCGAGATAGGGCTTGGCCAGCGCCGCGCTCTCGTTCGACAGGCGAGCCTGCATCAGTCGCGCGATGCCGGTCAGCCATTCGCCGCTCCGGCGCGCCTCGTCGCTGTCGAGGTCGTAGAGGCCGGCCCCGGCATGGGTGTCGATGACGCGGAACGCCCCCGGCTTGTCCTGCAGGTAGGTGATGATGCGCGCCAGCACGATGTGCTTGATGACATCGGAGAAGCTGCCGGCGTGGAAGGCGTGGCGGTAATTCATGGCGAAGAGTTACGACATCGCGCTCCGAAAGTAACGGCCGTCATTCCGGGGCGGTGCGCCAGCACCGAACCCGGAATCCATTTCGCCACCGACAATGCGGATAGATGGATTCCGGGTTCGCGCTACGCGCGCCCCGGAATGACGAACTGAGAACTCGCTCTACCCGCCCCTGATCGGCGGCATCGTCACCTGGTCGCGGCGGCAGGCGCGGCGGTCGGTTTCCTCGCAGGCGCGGAATTGCAGGTCCTTGCTGAGGCAGATGCGGACCTCGGAGAGCCGGGTGCGGTTGCAAGTGACCGAGATGGCGGTGCTGCTCAGACCCGGATTGGCCTTGATGAAGGCCTCCTCGACCTCCGCCGGCGCCACGGTCTTGGCCTGCGACAGATCGAGATATTCGGCTGGAATCTTGATCGCGGCGCGCGCCTTGCGGATCGTCTCGAAATAGCTGCGGCCTTCGAGGCCGGAGCAGGTGCCGTGCTTGTCCCATTCGTTGAAGATCAGGCCCGGCGCCGGCATCAGATCGAGCATCGAGGAGACGATGCTGCGGTTCAGCCGCGGCGCGGGACGCTGGCAATATTCCGGAAAGCCGTTCTCATATTGCGGCCACAGTCCGTGCACCACGAAGGCGTAGGGCCGTCCGCCGCACTGGATCTGCGAGCGGCCGCCGCGCTCGGCCGCCTCCTCGCAGAACGAGGGCGACCACGACAGCGACATCACATAGAAGTCGAATTCGCCCGGCGCGTTCTGCCGCTTGTCCTGGGCCTTTGCGTCACCGGCGAACGAGGCCAGGCCGGCGGCAAGGATCAAGGAAAGGGCCAGCGAGATCACCAGGCGGGAGAACGAATGCAATCTGGAATGAAACATGGCAACGCCCCTCAACTAGACTGTGCACGGAAGCCTAGCAGTCGACAAGAACATTTCAAGAACAAAATTCAGGGGGTGGTCATTCGGCGCCCCGAGCGATCCGAATCAGGGCTTCCCTGATCAGGGCTTGGCGGCGCGGCAGGCCGGATTATAGGCCCAGTTGCGGTCAACGCCGACCACGCACCATTCGACGCCGTTGCCGTAGCCGGCGAAGCCGCCATCCTCGATCAGCGAGTAATGCACCTTGCGGACCTTGCCGTCCGTGAGCATGGCGTCAGCGCTGCAATAGCGGCGCGGAATGTTGTCGGACTGCCAGGGCCGGAACGCGGTCTCGCGAACGGCGGCGAAGCCGGTGATCTTCAAAGAAGAATTCCAGAACGTGCTTTCCTTTTCCCAGAACTGCGTGGCGATCGTCGGCAGCGCTCGTTCGCAATCGGCGACGGTGCCGTCATAGCGCGGTCCGCTCAGCCAGAAGTTCAGCTCCAGTGGATTGGCGGCCCTGGCCTCGCCGAGCGACAGCGCCCCGAACATGAGGCCGAGCAAAGCGGCAAAGCGGAGCGATTTCTGGGAGGGGGCGCGCATGGTCAATCCGGACTGCTGAAGTCTTTGCGAAGGCTGGACGGTGCCGCGAAGGCCGGGGGAGGTCAAGTGCAGCGCGGCAACACTTCGCCAGGAGTTGACCACAACGTCGCACTCAGAAGGGCTTCGGTTCTTTTCACTTCCGTCCCGGCACCGTAGACTGGCGGCCAGCCAATTGGAGTGACGGGAATGCGAATCATTGCGGCCGCGGGCCTTCTTGCCTGCCTGGTTGTCTCGGGCATGACGGCGAGCCAGCCGGCGCGCGCCGACTATGTGCCGCCGTTCAAGGGCAACGACACCGGCGGCATTATCGCCTATTCGATGGCGACCCAGGCCGATGCCCGGCAGGTCGCGGTCGATCACTGCGCGCGCTATGGCAAGGTGGTGAAATTCCTGGCGGTGCAGGGCTATGAGGGCGGTTACATCTCGTTCTCCTGCCGCTGGGTGCCTTATGGCGCCGCCGCCCAGCCGATCCGCACGCTCTACTGAGGCGTTCTCGTAACGCTTCGATCTCTCAGCCGGGAGCTTCTCGCATGACGCGCAAACTCGCTTTGCTCGGCTCGATGCTTTGCCTTGTGGCGGCGGGCGGCGCCAGCGCCGACGATCTGCCTGTGCGCAAGGCCGGCCTTTGGGAAATGAAGCTGGTCACATCAGGCTCGCCGGTGCCCGAGATGACCATGCAGCATTGCACGGACGAGACCGTCGACAAGCAGATGAACGACAACGTCTCCCCGATGGCCAAGCAGATCTGCTCCAAGCAGGAGATCAAGAAGACCGCAACCGGCTATGTCAGCGATTCCGAGTGCAGCGTCGCCGGCGTCAGCACGACGTCGCATGCCGAGATATCAGGCGATTTCAATTCGGCCTATACGGTGAAGACCTTCTCGCACGCGCAAGGCGGTGCCGCGGGCGCTGCGGGGCGCGATACCACCATGACGCTGCAAGCCAAATGGCTGGGGGCCTGCAAGCCGGAACAGAAGCCCGGCGACATCGTGATGCCGGGCGGCTTCAAGATGAACGTGCGCGACATGGACAAGCTGAAAGCGCTGCTGCCGAAGTAGAACTTCGCGCGTTCGTAGCCCGGATGGAGCGCAGCGTAATCCGGGCCTTGTATCGGTTGCGAAGAAAGAATCCCGGATTGCGCTGCGCTCCATCCGGGCTACGGCCAGCTCGGCTACACCGGAATCCGCACGCTCGCCCTCAATCCCCCCATCGGACTGTCACCCAGCGTGATGTCGCCGCCGTGGGAGCGGGCGATGTCGCGGGCGATGGCGAGGCCAAGGCCCGTGCCGCCCTCGTCCTGGTTGCGGGCGTTGTCCAGCCGCAGGAACGGCTTGAACACTTCTTCGCGCAGATGCGTGGGAATGCCCGGCCCGTCGTCGTCGATCGTCACGGTCAAATAACGGTGATCGCGCTGGCCGGTGATGGCGATGCTCTTGCCGTAGCGCGCCGCGTTGGTGACGAGGTTGGCGAGGCAGCGCTTGAACGAGGCCGGTTTCACCGTCACCACGGGCAGGCCGTGGAAGGCAACGGTCGCGGTATGGCCATGGCGTTCGGCGTCGCCGCGCAGCTCCTCGAGCGCCTGCGCCATGTCGGTCGGCTGCGACTGCTCGCCGGAATCGCCGCGCGCAAAGGCGAGGTAATCTTCCAGCATCATCGACATCTCGTCGACGTCCTTGCGCATGCCCTCGAGCTCGGGGCTGTCGCCGATCAGCGCCAGCTCGAGCTTGAAGCGGGTCAGGATGGTGCGCAGATCGTGGCTGACGCCGGCGAGCATCGCGGTGCGCTGCTCCATGGTGCGCTCGATGCGCGACTTCATCTCGAGGAAGGCGACGGAGGCGCGCCGTACCTCGCGCGCACCGCGCGGCCTGAAGTTCGGTGCTTCGCGGCCCTTGCCAAAACTTTCAGCGGCATCCGCAAGGCGCAGGATCGGCTTGATCTGGTTGCGCAGGAACAGCACCGCGACGATCAGCAGGATCGACGACGTGCCGACCATCCAGAACAGAAAGATCTCCGAGTTCGAGGCATAGGCGGCGCTGCGCTGCGCGAACACCCGCATCACGGCATCGTCGAGCTGGATGCGGATCTCGACCAGATTGGAGCGGCCGACCGTGTCGATCCAGAACGAGCGTCCGATCTGGCGGCCGAGCTGCACCGACAGCGTCTGGTCGAGCAGCGAGAAGAACGGCTTTGGTCCCGGCGGCGGCATGTCGCCGGCGGGCAGGAAGTCGACCACGAGGCCGAGCCGCTGCTGCGCGATGCGGCGGATCTCGGTGCGATCCTTGTCCTGCGGATAGCCCTTGTAGACGTCGATCAGCGCGGCGATGTCCTGCACCACCGCGGCCGACAGGCGGCGCGTCACCGTATTCCAGTGCCGCTCCATGAACACGAAGGCGACGACCGATTGCAGGATCACCATCGGCACGATCATGATGAGCAGCGCGCGGGCATAGAGGCCGGTCGGCATCCAGCCCTTGAACGCGTTGCCCATCCAGCCATTGGCGGCGGAGACGCGGCCGGCGGCGCTCTTCAGCAGCGTCAGGCCGGTATCGATCGTGCTCATCGGTCGCGCTTCACTGCTTTATGGCGATGCCACCAGCCGGTAGCCGATGCCGCGCACCGCCTGGAGGAACAGCGGATTGGCGGGATCGGTCTCGATCTTGCGCCTGAGGCGGTTGATCTGCACGTCAACGGCGCGCTCGTTGACGCTGCCATTGCCGGTCAGTGCGCTGCGCGGCACGGTCTCGCCCGGGGTCTCCGAGAGAATGCGAAGCATCTCGCGCTCGCGGTCGGTGAGGTGAATGACCTCCTCGCCCTGCCGCAACTCGCCGCGATCGAGATGGTAGACGTAGGGACCGAACGCGATCTTCTCCACCACCGCGGCCTGCGGCGGCGGGGCGGCGCGCTTGAGGATGTTGTTGATGCGCAGCGCGAGCTCGCGCGGCTCGAACGGCTTTGCGACGTAGTCGTCGGCGCCGATCTGCAGGCCTTCGATGCGTGCTTCGGCCTCGTGCCGCGCCGTCAGCATCACGATCGGCACCGAGGAGGAGGTGCGGATGAAGCGGGCGAGGTCGAAGCCGGTCTCGCCGGGCATCATCACGTCGAGGATCAACAGGTCGAAATGCAGGCCCATCAGCTTCGAGCGCGCATCGCCGGCGCTCGCGGCGGTGGTGACGCGATAGCCTTCGGCGGCGAGGAAGCGCGAGAGCAGGTCGCGGATGCGGCGGTCGTCGTCGACCAGCAGCAGATGCGGGGCGTCGTCGGCCGGTTCAACCGGCGGACGGGCGAGCGTGGCTGCGAGCGGCACGGTCACTCCTTGCTGTCTTGATTGACGGAGGCGAAGATCGTCTCAAGCACCTTGTCCGGATCGTCGCGGTCGATCATCGCGCGCAGGAAGCGCTTCACCGTCTCCGAATCCTGCGGGTTCATCTCGGCGAGCGCCTTGGTGATCCGCGTGGTCTGGAGACCGGCGAGCTTCTGCACCAGCGCCTCGCCCTTGGGCGTTGCGTAGAGCAGTCGCTGGCGGCGGTCATTGTCGCCGGTCTTCTGCACGATGTAGCCCTCGTCCAGCAGCTGCTTGAGCACGCGGCCGAGCGACTGTTTTGTGATGCGCAGGACGTCGAGCAGGTCGGCAACCTTCAGGCCGGGATAGCGATAGACGAAGTGCATGACCCGGTGATGGGCCCGGCCGAAGCCGAACGCCTCCAGCTCCTGGTCGGGATCGCCGACGAAGTCGCGGTAGGCGAAGAACAGTAGCTCGATGATATCCCAGCGCAAATTGCCTCCATCGCCTGCGGCCGGCCGAGGCTCGGCAGCGTCTTGAGAGGGAGTCGCGAAATTTATGTCAGGCATATTGACGTATCTTGGGTTCAATGTTACAAAACGATCAGCCCGAACGAAATTTTAGATCGTATCGCGACGGGTGGCATCGAAGCAGGGTCGGCCGGAGTGAGTCGGACAGGCGGCGACGGCCGAAGCAGATCTACCGTGCGATTGTCGAGCGGCATTTCGGCAAAACATACTGGACTTCCGCCTTCCGCAAAAGCATGTCCTCGGCGGACATGCTGGCCACGGAAACCGGCCGTAACATGGCTGGCGGCGGTCCGGCCAGAAACCCAATCAAGCCAGCCGGGCCCGGAAGCGGGCAGGCGGGCGCCAGAAAAGCGCCGCACCGGTAGCGGGAGGCAAGGACATGACTATGAAATTCGATATCCAGCCCGCAACAAATCCGACGCCCGAGAAGGACCGCGTCGCCAAGCTGGTGGACCCCGGCTTCGGGCGGGTCTTCACCGACCACATGGCGATCGTCCGCTACAACCAGGCCAAGGGTGGCTGGTACGAGGCGAAGATCGAGGCACGCGCCAACTTCCAGATGGATCCGGCCGGCGCCGTCCTGCACTACGCCCAGGAAATCTTCGAAGGCCTCAAGGCCTACAAGCGTGACGACGGCGGCGTGAACCTGTTTCGCCCCGACGCCAATGCGCGGCGCTTCAAGGACTCCGCTGACCGCATGGCGATGGCGCAGATCCCCGAGGACGTCTTCATCGAGGCGGTCGAGCAGGTCGTGCGCATCGACCGCGCCTGGATGCCGGGCGGCGAGGGCAGCCTCTATTTGCGGCCCTTCATGATCGCGAGCGAGACCTTCCTCGGCGTCAAGCCGTCATCCGAATACATCTTCTCGGTGATCGCTTCGCCTGTCGGATCCTACTTCAAGGGCGGCCCTGCGCCGGTTTCGATCTGGGTGTCCGAGAACTACACGCGCGCCGCGATCGGCGGCACCGGCGCCGTCAAGTGCGGCGGCAATTATGCCGCGAGCCTGCGCGCACAGGCCGAAGCGATCCAGCACGGCTGCGACCAGGTGGTCTTCCTCGACGCGGTCGAACGCAAGTACATCGAGGAGCTCGGCGGCATGAACGTGTTCTTCGTGTTCGACGACGGCTCGCTCTCGACGCCGCCGCTCGGCACCATCCTGCCCGGCATCACCCGCGATTCCATCATCGCGCTTGCCCGCGATGCCGGCAAGACCGTGCGCGAGGAGCCGTACTCGCTCGACCAGTGGCGCAAGGATGCGGCCTCGGGCAGGCTGAAGGAAGCCTTCGCCTGCGGCACCGCCGCCGTCATCTCGCCGATCGGCAAGGTGCGCTCGGTCAGCGGCGATTTCGAGATCTCCGGCGGCGCCGCCGGCCCCGTCGCCATGGGCCTGCGCAAGCAGCTCGTCGACATCCAGTACGGCCGCACCAACGATCCGCACAACTGGATCCGCAAGGTGTTTTGAGGGCTCGTGTCCCGGAGTGCCGGGATCAAGATCGCAACAGGGATCGGCAGCGCATCGTCTTGCGAAGGCGGTGCGCACCGCTCTTGTCGGGGCAAATAACCTTTAGTTGTTGAAAGCGTCGATACAACTGTGTGACAATGGCTGGGATATCAAGGTCCCGGAAGTTGCGCTCCATGTCCACGCCTCTCCCCCAGCAGATCAAATGGGCCGTATCCGCTGTCGTCACGGCAGTCCTTCTCTACGGTATTCTGACATTGCGTACGGGCCCCACGGTCGGAGTGGCGGACCAGGTCATCAGCGTCGCCGACACGGACGCCGAGATGAATGCCGCGATCGCACGCGCACGCGCTACGCTGCCTGTCTTCTGGGCTTCCTATGAGTCGCCAAAACGGATGGAGACAGAGCACGCCCTCAAGGTGCGATTTCGGGCCGTCGGCAATGACGAGCACATCTGGATGAGCGACGTGAAGAAGCTTCCGAGTGGTGAATTTGCCGCCCGTTTCGCGGACACGCCTCGGAATCTGCCAGGCAAGCGGTACGGAGACCTCACCGAGTTTAGGGATGCCGACATCTCGGACTGGATGTTTATGCGGAACGGCAAGATTGTCGGCGGCGAAACCATCAAGCCGCTGCTCAAATCCATGCCGAAATCCGACGCCGACGCGCTCCGGGCGCGGATGGAGCAGCCGTAGATCCTCTTCTTCCTTCTTTCACAAGAGGAGAGGGTAGAAGCGCAGCGTTTGTGGTCTATCGCGCACTGAACGTGCTGCTGCCGACAAGCGACAAAGCCAGGACACAATGAGCATCCTGGAATCGCGATCATGGCATCCAAACTCTCCCAGCCCATGAAATGGGTCGTTCTCGCCGCCATCACCGGCATCTCCGTTTTCGGCATCCTCACCATCGGACCGACGCACGAGGTCGCAGCGCAAGACCGTTCGCCGATCGTCGACGTCCGCACCACCGATCCCGAGATGAACGCCGCGATCGCGCGCGCCCGCGGCACGCTGCCGACCTTCTGGGCCTCCTATGAATCGCCAAAACCGTCCGAGACCGGCCATTCGCTGAAGGTGCGCTTTACGACCCGCAAGGGCGGCGAGCACATCTGGATCGGTGAGGTGAAAAAGCAGCCCGGCGGGACCTATTCGGGCCTGTTCGCCAACGAGCCGCGCGATCTGCCGGGCAAGCATGCCGGCGACCAGGTCAAATTCACCGAGGCCGACATCTCCGACTGGATGTTCATGCGCAACGGCAAGATCGTCGGCGGCGAAACCATCAAGCCGACGCTGAAATCGCTGCCGAAGGCGGATGCGGACGCCCTGAGGGCAAGGATGGAGCAGCCGTAATGGTTGGCCGTCATTCCGGGATGGTCCGAAGGACCAGACCCGGAATCTCGAGATTCCGGGTTCGATGCTTGCGCATCGCCCCGGAATGACGGTGTCTCCTAAGCACCGGTTGCCGCCACCGGCCCCGGCTGGTAAACGCCCGCATGGCCGAAAAATCCAAAAAACCCCAGAAACTGAAGGCGCGCCTGCCGCGCGGGCTCGAGGATCGCGATCCCGCCGCGATCCGGGCGACGCGCGAGATGGTCGAGAAGATCCGCGCCGTCTACGAGCTCTACGGGTTCGAGCCCGTCGAGACGCCGGCGATGGAATACACCGACGCGCTCGGCAAGTTCCTGCCCGACCAGGACCGTCCGAACGAGGGCGTGTTCTCGTTCCAGGACGACGACGAGCAGTGGATCAGCCTGCGCTACGATCTGACCGCGCCGCTGGCGCGCTATGTCGGCGAGCGCTACGGCACCGACGGCCTGGTCCTGCCCTATCGCAGTTACCGCGTCGGCTACGTCTTCCGCAACGAGAAGCCCGGCCCCGGCCGCTTCCGCCAGTTCATGCAGTTCGACGCCGACACGGTCGGCTCGGCGACGCCGGCTGCGGATGCCGAGATCTGCATGATGGCGGCGGACACGATGGAAGCGCTGGGCGTGCAGCGCGGCTCGTATGTCGTGAAGGTGAATAATCGCAAAGTGCTGGATGGCGTTCTGGAAGCCATCGGGCTCGCCGGTGAGGAAAACGCGGGCCGCAGGCTGACGGTGCTGCGCGCAATCGACAAGCTCGACAAATTTCCCGCCGACGAAGTCCGCAAGCTGCTTGGTCCCGGACGGTGGGATGGGGGCGAAGAAGGCAAGGGCGACTTCACGAAGGGCGCCAATCTGAGCGCGGCGGAGGCCGACGTCGTTCTCGCCATCACCAAGCCGCGCAACGACTGGAAAGAGGCCATTGCCGCGGCAGAAACCTATCTCGTCAAGAGCGAAGTCGGTCAGGCCGGCGTGAGCGAGCTGGAAGAGATTGCCAAGCTGGTCGCGGCGTCGGGTTACGGTGCGGATCGCATCAAGATCGATCCCTCCGTCGTGCGCGGCCTCGAATATTACACCGGCCCCGTCTACGAGGTCGAACTGTTGCTCGAGACCAAGGACGAGAAGGGGCGCCCGGTGCGCTTCGGCTCTGTCGGCGGCGGCGGTCGTTACGACGGCCTCGTCTCGCGCTTCCGCGGCGAGCCGGTGCCGGCGACCGGCTTCTCCATCGGCGTGTCGCGGCTCCAGGCGGC
>Ga0102591_1001398_pt1 | contig 33334 bp, 14 predicted proteins | sample AraplaCol_mCL_r2_2_FD_76860 | JGI IMG/M metagenome (GOLD analysis project Ga0102591, IMG submission 76860) | Arabidopsis root microbial communities from North Carolina, USA - plate scrape MF_Col_mCL_r2 (SPADES assembly) (version 2) | ecosystem: Host-associated > Plants > Roots > Endosphere...
GAAGGCCTGGGGACGCATCAGCTCGGCGGCGGCGTCGATGAGCTGGTCGAGGTGAAAGTCGCGCGTCTCCAGCGTCTCGCTGCTCGCCTCCAGGCGCGCATATTCCAGGATCGCATCGACCAGAGCGATCAGCGTTTCGCTTGACGCCGCGGCGGTCGCGAGGTGGCGCCGCTGCGCTTCGCCGAGGCCGCCGTCGTCGAGCAATTGCAGCACGCCCATGACGCCGTTCAGCGGCGTGCGCAGCTCGTGGCTGACGACGGCAAGGAAGCGCGACTTGGTCTCGTTGGCCTGCACCGCGAGGCTGCGCGCGCGCTCGGCGGCATCGTGCTCGGCAAGGGCGTGATCGCGGGCTTTCTCGAGCTCGGAGGTGCGCTCGATCACCTTGCGCTCGAGCGTGGCGTAGGAATAGCGCAGCTGCGCGGCCATGCGGTTGAACTGGTCGCCGAGTGCTTCCAGCTCGTCGCCGGACTTGATCGCGAGCCGCAGGCCGAGATCGCCGCTCCCGATCCGCCGCGCGCCCTGCGTCAGGAGCTGGATCGGCTCCGTCATGCGCCGGCTGAGAAAGAAGGACACCAGCACCGCACCGGCCAGCAGGACGACGAGGAGAAAGGTCGAACGGCCGATCGATGCGTAGATCGGCGCATAGGCTTCGGCGAGCGGCAGCTCGACGAACACCACCCAGCCGAGCGAGGGGACCGTCGCATAGGTCGAGAGTACGCGTTGACCGGTCAGATCCTCCTTGATCAATCCGCCTGAAGCCGGCCCCACGCCGTCGAGCGCGGCGCGGACGTCCGCGTGGCCGGAGAGGTCGCTGCGCTGCAGGGCCCGCCACAAATCGGGATGCGCGATCAGGACACCCATGCGATCGACCACGTAGGCCTTGCCGGTGTTGCCGACCCTGATCCCGGTGACGAGGTCCCAGATGAAGCGCAGGTTGACTTCGGCGACGATCACATTCGGACTGCGGCCGGTGCCGCGCGTGGCGAGCGTCATGTACGGCTCGGTGTCGCCGAAGAAGTAGACCGGCCCGTAATAGGCCCGGCTTTCGTTCGCGCCGCGGAAGGCGGGGGAGGCGGAGAGGTCGGCCTTGCTGCCGACCCGGTCGGCGACACGGCGGGACACGCGCACCTGCTCGAGCCCTCGCGAGTCCAGCTCGGCGATTTCCGCGATAGCCGGCGAGAGGCGCAGCAGACGAATCGCGTTCAGGCGCTCGTCTTCGTTGGTCGACAGCTCCGGCGGCAGCCGCGAGAGCCACCGGATCTGGTTTTCGATCTGGTTGATGAACTGGCCGATCTGAATCGCCGCGGATGCCGCCTGCTCGCGCTGGGTTGCCGCCAGAAGCTGCTTCTGCTCGCGATAGGAGAACCAGACGTCGAAGCCGGTGTTGATGGCGAGCGCGGCAAAGGCGAGGGCGACGATCGAGTAGAGATATTTGCGGAACAGCCGGCCGGGAGGCGTCCGCAAATGTCCCTGGTCGGCCGTCTCGTTCACTCGCGGATCTCGTCGGCGCGCGCGAGCAGGGTGAAAGGCAGCGTCAATCCCAGCGTGCGGGCCACAGTGCGGTTGATCAGCAGCTCGTATTTCCGCGGCGATTGCACCGGAAGATCGCCGGCCTTGGTGCCGCGCAGGATGAGATCGACGTAATCGGCCGAACGCACCTCCAGCGTCGGCCCGTAGCTCATCAGCCCGCCCGCATCCATGAAGTAATGGAACGGGTAGATCGTGGGCACGCGATATTTGTCGGCGGCCGCGACCACCGCCTTGCGGTTGATCACGAGGAAGCTGTCGACCAGTGCGACCATCGCCGCCTTGGGCGGCTCGGAAAAGCGCCTGACGACCTCGTCGATCCCCGCAGGCGCGTCGACCGGGGCGGGGATCACGGATACGCCGCATGAAGCGGCCTCCTGCTCGATCGATTCAAGGAAGAAACGCCCGCCGCGCGGCGTGGTCGCGGGGTTGAACAGGATGCCGACACGCGCGACGTCGGGCACGGCCTCGCGGATCAGCTGCAGCCATTTGCCGCCCATCTCGGCGGTGCTGTTGGTGAAGCCGGTGACGTTGCCGCCGGGATGCGCAAGGCTTTCGACGAAGCCGTTGCCGACCGGATCGTTGGCGGTCGCGAACACGATCGGGACGGTCTTGGTGGCTGCGAGGACAGCCGCGGTTTCGACCGTCGAGCCGGTCAGGATCACGTCCGGTTTGAGGTCGAGCAGTTCCTGAATCGCCGCCTTCAGCCGGTCCGGTGCGCCGAAGGTCGAACGGAGCTCGAGGCGGAAGTTGACGCCTTCGACCCAGCCGCGCTGTCTCAAGCCGACGACGAGACCGCCAAGGCGGGAAGTCGCGCTGTCGATCATGCTCCGCCTGGTCAGTTCGTCGTCGAGCGGCAATGCAGTCAAGGATGCGACGATGCGCATGCGATCGGACGTTGCGCCGAGCGCGATCCAGCCCGCAGCGGTAGCTCCCGCAAGACCAATGAAGCCGCGGCGATCGACCGCGAAAGCGGAACGCCGTTCGGTCATGGAATTCTTTGCATGATGGCCTGCCCCGGTTCGATGCTTAGCGCGAACGGCCGGTGACCACAATTGATCAAAAAAAGCGCTTGTGAATGTTCATTCGCAGCGTTTGGCAGCCTGATCCCGTATTCCTACGCTGCCAAAGAGTCGCTGTTTCGAACCTTGTCTCCTCGGTGGCATCTTGTAACGCCTTGTCGCGTTGCAACATTTTCCGTCTCGGTTGCGACGACGGTCCGGGGAGCCTGATTTCGCAGCTGCCGATTTTTGAAGCGTTCTTTCAAGTTTGTTTCGAAGGTTTCGATGCGCAAAATCTATCTCATTCCGGCCGTCGTCGGCCTGCTCACCTCCGTTGCCGCCGGGCCGCTCGCGGCCCAGGGCGCCGTGCCGAAGCAGAAGGCTGCGCCGGCACCCAGAGCCGCCGCGGCCGGTGCTCCCGCTGCAGCCGGCACGCCCGTCGCCGCCGGCGCGCCGTCGGCCGAGACGCCTGGAGCGGAGGACAAGAGCAAAGCGATCGACGGCTTCCGCTCCGCCAAGTTCGGCATGAACGAGGCCGACGTGCGCGCGGCGATGACGAAGGATTTCAACGCCAAGCCCGATGCCATCAGGGCGCAGGACAACGCCGCCGAGCTGACGCACAGCATCCTGCTCTCCGTTCCGGAGTTGTTGCCGAACGGCGGCACCGCCGAGCTCTCCTACGTGTTCGGCTACAAGTCCAAATCGCTGATCCAGGTCGGCGCGGTCTGGTCGAAGGGAACAGACGCGGCGATGACGCCGGAGAAGCTGTTCTCCAACGCCAACATCCTGCGCGCCCACTTCATGGGCGAAGGCTTCAAGCCCGAGTCCATCGCGGTCAACATGCCCGTCGCCGGCGGCATCGTGATGTTCCGCGGCAGCGACGCCAAGGATCGCTCGGTGATCCTGCTGCTGCAGGGCACGTTCGAGAACAAGGAGAACAACCAGCGTCTGCTGACGCCGACCAGCCTGCTGCTGTTCTACGTGGCCGACGCCAAGAGCCCCGACATCTTCAAGCTGCCGCCCGGCCAGTTCTGATGCCGGACGGCGGCACGACATTCTCCCACCCGGTTGTGGATCGGCGCCAATGCCGATGAAGAGGATCTGACATGCGCGGACCATCTGCGGCGCAAGACAATGACGAGCTGACGACGTTGCGCAAGCTTTCGCGCTTCCGCTCGATGTCGCTTCTTTGCGCGATGCAGATGGTCTTTCTGCCGGTGTACAGCGTCCGCGTTCAGGCGCAGACGGCGAACGTCATTCTGCCGGACGGGCGCACCGGGACGAGCTTGCAGACCTCCGGCAACGTCACCAACGTCACGACGTCGACGGTGTCGGGCGCCAACGCCTTCAACTCGTTCTCGCAGTTCAGCGTCGGGCAGGGCAACACGGTCAACCTGCAGCTGCCGACCGGCACGCAAAATCTCGTCAACATCGTTCGCGACGCGCCGGTCTACGTCAACGGCACGCTGAACTCCTACATGAACGGCGCGATCGGCGGTAACGTCTACTTCGCCGATCCCAAGGGCTTCGTGATCGGCCGCAGCGGCGTGGTCAATGTCGGCAGCCTTAACGTCTCGACGCCGACGCGCGAATTCACCGACAGCCTGATCGGTCCGGGCGGGGCGATCAATGGCACGGCGGTCGGCAACCTCATGGCGGGCTCGTTCCCGGTCTCGCCGGACGGCAACATCCGCATCTATGGCCGCATCAACGCCCAGGACGGCGTGCGGCTGACCGGGCAAAACGTCTTCGTCGGCGGCGCCAGCCAGCGCGACATCGCCAATCTCGATCATGCGGCCAAGTTCGCGGCCTCCGTCAACTCCAAGGGCCTGCGCAGCGCCAGCTCGATCACCGTCAGCAACGGTTCGATCCATATCGGCGCCGTCAACAACGCGCGTGTCAACGGCCGCCTGACCGCGCGCAGCAAGACCTCGACGCCCAGCAACATCACGGTTCAGGCCGGCAACAACATCGAAATCGGCAAGAGAGCCAATCTCAACATCGCAAGCGCAAACGGCAATGCCGGCGAGATCCGCCTGAAGGCGGCCCAGAACCTGACTGTCGCGGGCGGAGCCAAGTTCAACGCCAGCGCGAAGACCGGCAATGCCGGTCTGGTCGACTTCAGCGCGAACGGGATCATCGACATCGGCCAGGGTATCAAGGTCAACCTCAGCACGGACAACGGCAAGGCCGGCACGCTGCTGATCGACCCGACCGACCTTGTCGTCGGTGATGCCGCCCAAGGCGACACAGGCGTGACGCTGTCGAACAGCTCGGTCGCGGCTGCGATCAACGGGCTCAGCGCCGGTGCCACCTACCTCATCCAGGCAGACAACTCGGTCACGCTGGCGGCCCACGCGGTGGTCGATACCCGTCGTCTCGATGCCAATGGTTATTCGACGGGCAATGCCAACGACATCCGGATAGAGGCGCGGATAATCGATATCCAGAACGGCGCGCAAATTCTCGCGCAGGCTGTCAACTCCGCCGGTACGCATTACACCAGCGGCAATGTGACGCTCGCGGCGACGGCGAGCGACAGCAAGCTGTCGGGCCAAGCCACTGCGACGTCGGGAATTACGGTCGACGGCCGGATTACCGGCGGTGACATCACGATCGCATCGGTCTCGACGGCGTCGTCCAGCTTTACGAGCTCGGTCCCTGGCCTCTTTACGCTGGTGGGCACCACGCTCGCGGCCTCGATGCTCGGCATCAACGGCGGCTACGTGGCCGCGAGCGCCACCGCGACGGTCAATATCAACGGCAACGCCAACATCAACGGCACCGGCAACGTCTCCATCGCCTCGCATGGTTCGGAGACGGCGCAGGATCCGGCGATTGCGAGCACCTTGATCGGCGGCTCGCCGATCGGCGCCGCCGCTGTCGTCGGCAAGATCGACGGCAATGTCAGCACCAATGTTGCCTCCGGCGCCACGATCAGCGCAGGCGGCAACCTCGGCATCCACGCCATCAACGATGCAACGTTGGCCGTTACCGCGGTCGCAGCGACCTCCAGCGCGCAATTCGTCGAGACGGTGGCCTATTCCACCGGCTCGGTCTCGACCACAGCCAATGTCGGGACCGGCGCGAACCTTTCGGTCGGCACCGTGAATGCATCCGGCAACTCGCTGACAGTGCGAGCGATCAATAACAACTCGTTCTCGACCGGCGCCACGTCGGTTGCGCTGAGCACGCCGACCGCCAGCGGTGGTGTTGGCGGGGCGCTCGCGATCAGCGACGTCACCACATCCGCAACCGCGAAGCTCGGCTCGTCGCTGGGCACCAGCGCGTCGTCGCGGATGAACGGCTCCGTTCTGGTCGAGGCGACCTCGAACACGACGAGCAACTCGACCATGGCGTCGACCATTGTCGGTACGCCGGCGCTGGTCGGCGCGATCCAGGGGTTCCTGGTCTCCAGCCCCAGCCTGTCGGGGATGATGGCTCAGCAGATGGTCTCGCTGATGCCGGTGAACTTCAATTTCAAGGCCGCCGGTGCGCTGTCGCTGGCCAACAGCACTGAAAACGCGACGGCATCGATCGGCCAGAATCCGAGCGGCGGCGCGCCGAGCCTTTATGTCAGCGGCAACGTCGCGGTCGTCAGCACTCTCATCGATCGGGGCGTGCGCAGCAATGCGACGGCTTCCGCGATCACCAAGGACGTTACCAGCGGCGAGGGCGTCGCGATCAGCGCGGCGGTCGCCTGGGGCAATTTCAACCACAATTCCAACGCCTATATCGGCAGCGGCACCACCGTCAACGCGGCCAATATCGCCGTTGACGCCACCACCTCGATGCCGATCACCAATACCTGGCTGAAGTGGGACGGACTGACCGAGGTCCTCGGCCATCTCAACGGTAATCTCGGCGTTGGCGGCAATATCCTGACGAGCTATGCCAACGCTACGGCCGACGCTGGCGACGTGATCGGCGTTGCCGGCTCGATGAACCATTTCGTCGTCAACAACAACACGACGGCCTGGGTGGCCGGCAGCGCCAGTCTGACCGCGACTTGCACCACCGCGGCCTGCGGCAGCAGCTGGTCCGCGACGGTCAACAACGGTGACGTCCACACCTACGACACCAGCGTCCAGATCGCGGCGACCACGACCATGGCGTCGATCGACGCGGCCGGCAATGTCGGCACGCTCGGCTTCCTGTTCGGCAACACCTCGGGCGGATCGTCCGTGGGCGGTGCGCTCAATCTCGTCCAGTTCAACACCAACACCATCGCCGGCGTTTCGGACCGCGCAACGCTGCGCGCGGCGGACGACATCGCCGTCAACGCGATCACCTCGGACCAGTTCGTCGCCGTCGCGCCGTCGTCCGGCAAGGCCGCCGGCGCGCTGGCGTTGAACGGCATCACCTCGCTCGGTTTCCTGAACAACACGACCCATGCGTCGATCTCGAGCCAGGCCACCGTCTATGCCCCGACCGTCGGCATCCTGGCGCAGCAGGACCTGTCGGTCGTGACCCTGTCCGGCGCGATGAGCTACAATGGCAGCGGCGGTTCGGCGGTCGGCCTGTCGGTCGCCTATCTCGGCGCAAATACCGACACGTCCGCCTATATCGGCGACAACCATTCCGATATCCGGCCCGGCGTGTTCAGCGCCAACGATCCGTTCGCCGGCACCAGCGGCGGAAGCGGGGCGGTGAACGTCGACAATCTCACGCTGAGCGCGACCACGTCGGGGCGCATCACCGCGGCTGCGGTCGCTGCAGCCGTCTCCGATCCGGCGTCGTCGAGCTTCTCCGACAAGGCCGACGCTGCCGGCGCCGCTGCGACGGGAGGCACCGCCGGCGTGACGACGGCCGCAAGCAAGATCGGCTCGACCTCGGGATCGAGCACCAGCGGCTTCAGCCTCGATCTCGCCGGCAGCTCGTCGGTGAGCGACGTCTCGCTCGGCACCAGCGCCTATATCAAGAACACGACGGTCAACAAATACACCACGGCCAGCGCTGTCTCGACCAATACGATCGTTCAGGCGCTCAACGACACCATGCTCAACAACGGGTCCGGCTCCGCGGCGCTCAATCTGGCCGGAGCGTCCGCCACCGGGGCTGCGATCGGCGGTGCGATTGCGTCGGCGATGTCGAACAACGCGACGCTCGCCTATATCTACGGCACCACCATGAACGACCAGAGTTCGGTGACGGTGCAAGCGCTTAATGGCGGCTCGGAAACCGTCGTCGCTCTCGGCGTGGCGGGATCGAGATCCAATTCGGCGTCGCTCTCGGCCTCGGTCGGCATCATCACCGACAGCGCCAACGCCTATATCGAGAGCTCGACGATCGCGGGCCAGGCGACCGGCGTCAATCGCGCGCTCGAGGTCGACGCCTACCAGACCACGAACATCGCGATCGGCGGCGGCTCGCTCTATCTATCGGGTGGCCAGGTCGGCGTCGGCATCGGGCTGACCTATGCGTCGATCGCCGATCCCTCGGGCGGCAACGCCACCGACGCGCATATCCGTAGCACCGGAATCTCGAACTACGACACCCTGCTGGTGATGGCCGACAGCGCCAGCGTGATTGCGGCTGGTGCGGCCTCGGGCGGGGGAGGGGCCAGCGCCAACAGCCTCGCCGGCGCGATCGTCGTCAGCGAGGTCGCGCCCACCACGACGGCCTATATCAGCAGCGGCTCGACCGTGAACATCAATGTCGGCAGCGTGACGGTGCTGGCGGACAGCGGCGCCGTATCGGCGCTGGATACGGCGCTCGGCAACCTCGTCAAGAAGTCGAACAACAATCATCTCGCCTCGGACACCTGCACGGTCGCAGGCGGCACGGGCGGACAGAATTGCATCGACTTCAGCGCGGCCGCGCTCAACGACGGCACGGGCAACGGTCCGGGCGCTAGCATCGTCTCGGTTGCGGGCCTGATCCAGGCCGGCAAGAACAATGTCGGCGCCTCGATCGTCTACAATACCATTGCCACCACGCATTCAGCCTACATCGCCAATGTGTTGATGTCGGCCCCGGGCAATGTCCGCGTCAGCGCGGTCGATTCCTCCAAGATCCAGGCGGTCACGATCGGCTTTGGGCTTGCGACCGGGCAGTTTGCGGGCGTCGGCGGCACGACGATCAGCTCGATCGCCAACACGGTTTCGGCCGCCATCGGCAACAACCTGTCGAGCGCCTCGCAATCCTCCGTGACGGGCCGCAACATCTCCGTCAACGCGACCGACAATTCCAGCATCACCGGGACCGCCGCGATCGCGGGCGCATCGACGCAAGGCAGCGCCGCGGGCCTCGCGCTCGTCTACAGCAGCATCGCCAACAATGTCAGCGCCGGCGTCACCGGCTCCAAGCTGATCGCCTCGGGCAATGTCGGGGTCAACGCGAACTCGAACGCCAACATCTCGACGGTCGCGGTCGGCATTGCGATGTCCTCGCAGGTTGGCCTCGCAGGTTCGGTCGCCACCAATCTGATGGGAACCAACGTCACCGCCGGCATCACCGCCGCGGGCACCAACGGCATCAACGGCGCCGATGTCACCGCGACCAACAATGTCGGCGTGATCGCGGGCAACAACGACAAGGCGGCCGTATTCGCCGGCGCCCTCTCGATCAGCAAGGGCGCGGCCGGCGGCGCGGGCTCGCTGGTGACCAACCAGATCACCGGCACCACCGCAGCCTATATCAGCGGGGCCAACACCAAGGTCGACGCGCTCGGGACCAGCTCCACCGATACGCTGTCAGTCAACAACGGCACGCTCGTCCACGCCTTCGACCTCGGCACCGCCCATGCGCCGACCGACACCACGCCCGATCTCTCCGAGAACCAGGACAGCGTGCGCGGCCTTGCCGTGGTGGCGAGCTCGCATCAGGCGGTCGTGACCAACGTCGCTTCTGTCGCCGCGAGCGGCGGCATCTCGATCATGATCAATCCGATCACCAACGTGATGAGCGGGGCGACGCGGGCCTATATCGACAGCGCGGCCATCGACACGCGCCTGACCTCCTCGACGCTCAAGCCGCAGATCGAAGTGGCGGCGTCGAGCTTCTCCTATTCCGGCGCGTTCGGCGCCGGCATCGCCTACGGCAGCAGCGGGGGCGGTGGCGCGACGATTGTCTCGACGACGATGTCGCGCGAGACCTTCGCTTATATCACCAATGCCACGGTCGGCGGCATCCAGTCGTCGAACGAGACGGTCGGCGCCGTCACCGTGAAGGCCAATGCCGAGCAGGATGCGTCCTCGATCGCGATCGGCTTCAACACCGGCTCGGTCGGGCTCAACGTGTTCCAGGCGACGACGGAAGCCTATGTCGACGGCGGCGCGCTGACGGCCTCGTCACTGACCGTCAACGCCAACAACAACACCGGCATCTTCTCCGCAAACGGCTCCGGCGCCTATGGCAGCCAGGCCGCGATCGGCGCGGCATTCCTGGTCCAGGTCTCCTCGAACCGGACCCTGGCCTATGTCGGCGACGAGTTCCACTATCAGGGCAACAGCGCCGCGCACACCACCGCGCTCAATTTGAGCGGCGCGCTCGACGTCGAGGCCACCACCAAGAACCGCTTCGAAGCCTATGCGATCGGCGGCGCGCTCTCGACCGGCACGGCGGCGATCGCCGGCATGGCCAATATCGAGGTCGCCAACAACACCACCATTGCCGGTGTCTACGACACCACGCTGCAGGGGGTGACGGGCGGTACAGCCGGCGCGGTGACGATCAACGCGACCGAGGACGTCGCGATCAAGGAGATCGCCGGCGCGCTTGCTGTGGGCGCCAGCGGGGCAGGGGTCGGCGTCGGTGCTGCGGCCAACGTCATCGTGTTCAAGAGCCGGACCGTTGCGGAGAGCTGGAACAGCAATCTGAACTCGGTGGGCGCCATCAACGTCAATGCGCTCAGCACCAAGGAGGTGCTGTCCTACGCGGTGACGGCCGGCATCGGCGGCAGCGTCGGCATCGGCGCGACCGTCGGCGTCATCATCATCGGCACCAACACGGCCGATGCCGATACCCAGGGCCAGCAGACCGGCCAGCTCAATCAGGGCGGCAACGGCACCATCGCATCGGTCAACAGCGGCACCAGCAGCACGCACGGCAGTGACGCCGTCGCGAGCAGCACGGCCGGCAATCCGAACAGCGCCAATGTCAGCTCAACGTATGATGTCAGTGGTGTGCTGAGCGGCGGCAGCGACGTCGTGGTCGCGCAGATCGCGGGCGGCAACGTCAGGGGCTCGCAGGTCAATGTCGGAGCGACCAGCGCCAACGCGGCCAAGATGTATCTGCTTGGTGCGGGCTTTGCCAAGAATGTCGGCATCGGTGCCGGCATCGGCTACACCAGCGTCAACAGCACGGTGGTCGCCAATCTCAGTGACTATGGACGCAATGGCTCCGGCGTGCTGGTGGCCGCGGATACGCCTTTGGCCGTCGTGGCGCCGTCCGTCAGCGTTGCGGCGGTCGTCAAGGACGCCAACACCGGCCCTTATGGCGGCAAGACCATCGACACGGAGGCGATCGCCGGCGGTGCGGCGCTCTACTTCGGCGCCCAGGCCGCCGTGGCGGTCGGCAATGTCACCAACACCGTGACGGCGCTGCTCGGCGGCAATATTAGCGGCACGGGCGGGACCGGCGCTGCCGTCATGGCGCAGGATACCACGACCCAGGTGGTCTTCACGGGCGGTGTCTCCGCCGGTGCCGTGGCCGTCGGCGCTTCGGTCGCGACAGCAAGCCGGCACAGCTCGGTCGCAGCGCGGGTCTTGAACGGTGCCACCATCAGCACCTCGCAATTGTTGATCGGCGCAGGCGGGGCAGGCACCCTGAGCACCACGGCAACCGCACTCGGCGGCGGCATCGTCGCCGGCTCGGGTGCGGACGCAGAGGCCACCGAGAACTCGGGCGTGCTGGCGGAGATCGGCGCCGGCGCCTCGATCACGACGTCCGCGAGCGGGATCGGTACGCTGGTGTCGGCGGCGATCGCGCCCAATTTGTCGAGCGAAGCGATCGGCGTTTCGGTCGGCGGCGGAGCCGTCGGCGTCGCCATCGCGAAGTCCACGGTCGGCGCCACGGTGACGGCCGATGTCGGCGACGCCGTCAGCTTCTCGGGCGGTGCGCTCGACGTGAGCGCCAAGGCGCTGGTTCCGACCAGCGGCACGACGACCTGGGCGAAGGCGCTTGCTGGCGGCGGCGGTTCGCTGATCGGCGCGCAGGGCAGCTACGCCCAGGCGTCACAGAACGCGACCGTGAGTGCCTATGGCGGGGTGGGGATCAGGCTGCCCAACGCCAACGTGACCATCGAGGCAGAAAACGACAGCGCCCAATACGCCGAGGCGACCGGCCTTTCGAGCGGGTTCCTGGCGCTCGGCGCCACCGTCGCGCAGACGTCATCCAGCGCGCACACCTATGCCTATCTGGGCGCGCCCGCCGACATGGATGCCGCGAACCACGGCAATTACACCGGCGTCCTCTGGATCAAGGCCACCGGCACCGACACCAACGTCTCCAATGCGACGGTCGGCGCGGGCGGCACCTATGCCGGCGCGGCGGCGGTCGCCACCACCAGCTCGACCGCGGTGACCAACGCACGGTTCGACGGCGGTTCGACGGACGATACGCTCTATTTGGGCGGCTTCCGCATCGACGCCAAGCACACCACGAACTACATGGCGAGCGGCGACGCCTATCAGGCGTCCACGGCTGGCGTGTCGGCCGGCAAGGCGCGGAACGACGTCGACTCCACCACCACGGCCGAGATCGGCACGCATCTGATCATCAATTCGGCGGCCGGCGACATGGTCGTCATCGCCAACGACATCGTCAACCAGGGCGGCGGCGGTGCGCGTTCGGGTTCCGGCGGCTCGTTCTCGGGAGCGGCCGCGCTCAGCGAATCCTTCGTGACGCAGAACGTCACCACCAATATCGGCGCCGGCACGGTGCTGAGCCTCAACGACGATCCCAGGACCTCGACCGCGGCAATCAACATCGAGGCCTACAACACGCTGAACACCAACGACACCGCGAGCCTCGCCACCGCCAGCTTCTTCGCCGGCGGCGGGGCCGAATCCAACATGACGGCGAATGCCACGCTCGCGGTGAACATCAACGCCCGGCAGCTGTTCAGCGCCGGCAAGATCTATGTCGGCACGGCGGCCAAGATGGCGGCGGCCAACAACGCCAATGCCAGCCTCTATGGCGCGATCGCGGGCGTCGGCGCCAGCACCAACAGCTGGGTGCATGCCACCCAGTCCGTGAATGTCGGCGACAACACGAAGATCGTGGCCTGGCGCGATATCACCATGTATGCCGGCCTCGCCGGCGACGGCTCGGTCTTCAGCAGCGTGCAGGCGACTGCGACGACGGTCGTCTACAACAACACGGCCATTCCGATCTCGACGCTGTACCGCGGCACGGCCAATGCGGACGACACCACCAGCCTGACCCTCGCTCCGACCTCGAGCGTGCTCGGCGCCCGAAATATCTATCTGGGCGCCACGCAGGGGCAGGTCACGGCCGCCGGCAATGGCAGCAATTACAATCCGTATCTCGACATCTTCAGCGCCAAGAACAGCGACAACCACAGCCACACCAGCGGCACCGGCGACGTCGCGCTCAACGGCCTCGTGGTCGCGGGCATCAACAACGATTTGAGCATCACGATCAACCTCGGTGCGAGCACGCCGACCCTGAGCACGACGAGCCCGTACTCCGCGCTGACGCTCGAATCCGTTGCCGACGTCAATCACTTCAACCCGGTGATGAGCTGGAACCACCAGACGGTCCAGTACACCACCATCGGCAACTTCAATCCCTATCAGCTGGTGGTCAACCAGCTGGCGACGCTGACCGGCCTGACCGAGACTCAAGTTCGCTCCCAGCTCGCGGCGGCGACGGCGACGAATCCCGCCACCATGTCGCCGTCCGGCACCGATCCGACCGGCGACATCCAGCGCCAGATCGACACGCTGATCAAGCAGGCGCCGTTCACCTCCGACGCGCCCGGCAACGCCTTCGCTTTCGGCGACATCCTGGTCTCCGCCGGCAACGTCTCCGTCCTGGCGCAGAAGCTGACCGGCAACAGCGGCACGAACCCGGCCGCGCCCGCAGTCATCGCGCGCAGCTCGCCCTTGATCAAGATCGAGAACAAGGGCCTCGACTTCATGAGCCTCGGCAACCTCACGGTCACCGACGTGAGCGGAGGCAACATCACCTACCGCCAGATCGACCATGTCGACCCGGATTCACACTCCAACGTGACCTTCACCGCGATGCCGAGCGCCTCGCCGGTGATCGACGTCTCCGCCACCTACAACCGCCTCGATCCCGACAGCGGCCAGGGCATCGACCAGAACGGCAACGTGCTGACCCGCACGCCCGACATCTATTTCAACGGTGCCGTCAACAATCCGAACGGCCTGCTTAAGGTCGTCAACAATCTCGGCAGTGTCGTCGCCTCTCAGTCGCTCAGCGCCGCGACCGTGCAGATCGTGGTGCCCAAGGGCACGTTCACCTTCCTCGGCGGCATCGGCAGCTTCTACGACAGCAGCAGTGCGGTCACCTCGCAATGGGCCAGCACCGAAAACAGGCCGGAAGACGCGCTGACGGCGGTGATGACGGCGGCGACCTATCTCGGTGCCTACGGCGACTACTATACCGCTCCGCATATCGGCTCGGGAGGCGATCACCCATATTTCTATTACTGCTGCGCCAGCGGCAGTAGCGGCATCTATGCACCGGTCGGCAACGCCGACGCCAGCACGATCTTCACCGCGCGCATGCTGATGACGTTCTACGACGGCACTTCGCTCTACTCGTCGATCTTCCTGCCGATGGGCCAGGGCGCGCCCGGCAACGGCAATCCCAACGCCGGCAGCGTGCCGAGCGTCAGCACGCTGCAGCAGATCGAGGGGCCGACCAGTCAGGTCATCTCGACTGCGCCGTGGGAGAAGACGACCTATGATGGGCGGAACGTCTACGCGGATAGCGGTCCGTACAAGACGCCGTTCAACTGTGCGGGCTGCTCGGCGTTCTTCCAGGTCATCAACATCCAACCGGATGCGATCACGCCGAAGACCGCCGAGACACCGACCACCGTGACGGATACCCGGACCATCAGCGCCCAGGCGGTCATCATTTCGGCCTCGGTGATCAACATCAACGGCACCATCCAGGCCGGCTCGAGCAGCAATTACTCGGTCAACATCGGCGCCGACGCCGCGCAGCAGGTCACGAATCTCAAGAACAACAGCGCCGCCTTCGCCCAGGCCCAGGCCAACGCGCGGAACGGCAGCTATGTCGACATCTCAGGCGCCAACCTGACGACCTCAGGCACCGGCGACGTCAAGATCGGCGTCAGGTACAACGCTCTCACCGACCAATTTATGCTGAACGGCGTGGTGCAGGGCGCCGGCGGCTACGTCTATCTGAACGGCAAGATCATCTCGACCTCGACCGACAATACCCAGACCCAGGGCAATATCGAGATCAAGGGCGGCGCCGGCACGATCACGGTCAACAACACGAGCGGGCTGGCGCTCGTCACCAACACCATCAATACCGGCGCCACCGCCCAAAGCGTGGTCGAGATCGTCGACCAGCTCCAGGGGAAGACGACGTGGTATGTCTACGATCCCAAGGCCGCGAGCAACCAGCAGGTAACGAAATACGAGACCAACAGCGTCACTGCGGCCGCGGTCGACCCGTCGATGATTACATCCAGGACTGGTACTGCTGGCATCCAGTACGCGACGCAGGCGAACATGCTCTATCAATGGGTCGACACCGCAACGCTGGATCGCCCGACCAACAGCACGCAGTTCGACTACGGCTGGCACTTCACGCCCAATCAGGCCACCGGGGCGAACTGGACCACCACGACCAGCCTGGTTTCGGGCACGCAGAGCACCAATTACCAGAAGGTCACCACCGCCACCGGCAGCTATCACTGGGCGGACGGCGTGGACGCGCAAGGCAACATCAATCCACTCAACACCCATCCCGACAAGTGCTGCGGTGCGGACGCCCAGTTCAATTGGTACCAGGCGATCTACGATCATCTGACGCTCACGCTGACCAACACGGTCAAGGCGTCGAACCCGATCAACATCAAGTTCACCGGCGGCGGCAATAGCGACGTCCTGGTCAATTCGACCTCCGGCATCGTCATCAACGGGTCGATCAACAACCTTCAGGGCACGACGACGCTCAACGCCACCGGCACGAACTCGTCCATCACGGTCGGCGCCAATGCCAACAACCCGGTGATCTCAGGCACGAGCGTGACGCTTCGGGGTGACGGCGGCATCGGCACGCTCGGGGCCACCAAGGCTCCCGTCCAGGTGCAGCTCTATGGCGGCAGCCTGACTGCGAGCTCGATCGACCGCGACATCGCGATCGCGGCCGTGGGGTCGCTGTCGATCAACCAGGTCAAGGTGAATTCGGCGGGAGCCACCCCGCAGGGCAACGTCTTCCTCTCGGCGGTCGGCGACATCAACTCGGCGTCCGCCTACAACCCCGCCAACCCGGTCGTGATCGGCAAGAACATCGAGATCAACTCCACGTCCGGTGCGATCGGCGCGACGAGCGCCGTCGTCAACGGCGCGAGCACGCTGACCAACATCAATCCCCTGGTGATCCAGGCGACGGGGACGGTCCAGGCGGGCGGCAGCGTCGACGGCGGCGTGCTCGACAGCACTTCTGCCACCGGCACCTACATCATCCAGTCCAAGGGCGACCTCCGCCTCGGCACGATCCAGTCGACCGGCGGCCCGGTCTTCCTCGAAGCCGCCGGCTCCGACGGCAACCAGGCCAGCATCCTCAATGGCCGGGCGGCGGTCGGCCTCACCCAGGCGCAGAGCCAGCATCTGCAGGACGTCTGGGCCAGCCTCGATCTGCTCAGCGGCAACGCCGCGACCAACGCCGTCAACAGCTACCAGTCGATGGTGACGTCGGCCTACAACGACTATTTCCAGCTCAAGAACATCGCTTTCCCCAACGGCAGCACCTACAACCCCACCTCGGTGGGGCAAACGGTGCTGCGGGCGCAAGTGGCTGCCAAGCTCGGCATCGATCCCGCCGACGTCACGACGACGCAGATGAAGACCGAGGCGACGACGCGGTTCCTGCGGGACCAGTTCCTGCTCGGCAAGATCAGCACCGACGAGCTCAAGACCTCGCTGACGAGTTTGCTCGGCACCGCGCCTGCGGATCCGCTGGGGACGGTGTTCGGCAGTTCACTGTCCACAACGCTGTTCACCAAGCTGTTCGACGGCGTCTCGACGGCCAATCAGCGCCTGCCCACCAACACGGCGCTGCAAACGGCGCTGAACACTTATAACGCGAACTACAGCTATACGCTGGCGTCGACCGAGCGGGTCTACGGCATCATCACAGCGGGCGCGCAGTGGACGCAGAGCCAGCTCGCCTACACCGTGTCGTCGTCGTCGATCGGCGCGGCGCCGCCGCCGATCGACGAGAACGTCATCGCCAATGTCAGCGCCAACCAGATCATGCTGTATGCGCCGCGCGGCTCGGTCGGCAATTCGGCCGCGCCCCAGACCTTCACCTTCACCAGCGTCGATGCATCGTCGCTGACGACGGAGCAGCGCGCATTGCTGTCCTCGGCCGGCCCCGGTCAGCTCACCGTCGGCGCGGTGACCGACCCGACGAGCCACGTCACAACCTATACGGTCAGCCTGTCGCAGCAGAATCTCGTCGTCGTCGACAACCCGATCGCGATCTCGGCCAAGGCGCTGACCAATATCTATCTCGGCAGCAAGAACGGCCTCGCGCTCGGCGGCGTCACCGCGAATTACGGCCCGATCACGGCCGCGCAGGCCAACGGCATCGAGGTGACCGGCCGCGGCGACGTCAAGCTCGACGCCGTCACCAGCATTTCCGCCAATGTGGGCGGGGCGGTGATCTCCGGCGACATCGCCAACCTGACGCTGATCGCCGAGCGCGGCAATGTCGGTGCTCCCGGCGCCGCCGGCGGCAATCCCGCCAACAATTCCAACGCGCTTCAGATCGCCTTTTCAGACCCGGGCCACGACCAGCTCGACCAGGTCTCGTCGGCGCAGGGCATCTACGTGAAGCAGACCACCGGCGATCTCATCCTCGGCAACATCTCCGCCGGCAACGCGATCCAGCTCGCCGCAGCCGGCAGCATCTACGCCGAGGCCGATTTCACCGACCGCAGCGCGATCCACATCCTTGGCACCGACCTCGACCTGCGCGCCGGCGGCAATATCGGCTTCAACGGCTCGTCCTTCCAGCCGTTGCAGGTGAACATCTCCGGCGCGGTGACCGGCACGGCGGTCGGCGATCTCAGCATCCTCGCCGTCACCGGCGATCTCGCGGTCGGCCGGAGTGGCGCCTATGGGTCGCTGACGGCCGGCGGCGCCCTGACGTTGAACGTGGCGCGCGGCGCGCTCGCCATCAACACCAGCATCGGCAGCGATGGCCTGATGCAGCTGCTCGCCAATCGCGGCATGACCTTCGCGGCCGGCAGCAGCACGGCGCCGGTGGTCGCGACCAGCAGCTCGGACGGCGTGACGCTGGTGGCCGCGACGCTGTCGATGGGTGCCTATTCGGCCATCAACGCGGCCGGATTGATCTCAGTGACCACCACGGGCGATGCGACGATCGGCCAGCTGAATTCGTCGCAGTCCTATGCCGCCGCATTGAACAGCCCGTCGATCATCGTCACCGCCGGCGGCGTCGCCTCGCTCGGCGCGATCGTCGACAATGGCGACGGCCAGACCAAGTTCCTCGTGTCCGGCGCCGGCGCCGACGTGTCGCTGAGCGCATCGAACGGCATCGGCGGCGCGACGAGCCGGTTCACCACCAACGCCACGCGGCTGTCGGCCAGCGCGAGCGCCGGCAGCATCTACCTGAAGGCGCTGACCGACACCGAGGTGAGCCTGCTGTCCGCGGCGAAGGGCAGCGTGGACATCATCGGCACGGGCGGGCTGACGCTCGACCAGGTGGTGGCGGGCACCGCGACCGGCGCGAGCGGCAGCTTCAGCGCCGTCGCGAACAACGGCAGCATCGTGATCGGCACCGCCGACAGCAGCGGCTCGCAGACGATCCACGCGACGGAGAATGTGACGTTCAAGTCGCTGGCGACCACCGGCAACGGCGGCGATCCCGGCAGCATCAACGTCACCGCGGACACCGGCTTCATCCTGGCCCAGACGGTGATGTCGGGCGGCGTCGCCACGCTCGGCTCAGTCGCGGCCCATGGCTCGGCGAGCCTGCTGGCCGCCACGACCATCACCGGCAATACGCTCGCGGCGACGACAGGCTCCGGGCTGCTGACGGCCAACGGCGGCCCGATCAACTGGAACGCTCTCAATGTCGGCACCACGCTGGGCGTGACCGCGGGGCAGGGCAGCGTCAACCTGCAAACCGCGCAGAGCGGCGGCACGCAGACCCTCCACGCCCGCGACAATTTCACCTTCAATGCGCTGACCACGACGGGCGTCAACGGCGATGCCGGCAGCATCAACGTCACCGCGGACAACGGTTTCATCCTGGCGCAGACGGTGATGTCGGGCGGCGTCCCGACACTCGGCTCGGTCTCCGCCCATGGCTCGGCGAACCTGATCGCCGCGGGCACCAACACCGGTCACAACCTCACGGCCGCGACCGGCAACGCAGTTCTGAGCGGCACGGTCGTTCGTTGGGATAATCTCAACGTTGGCGGCACGCTCGACGTCACTGCGACGACGGGAGGGATCACTCTCGGCACCGCTATCAGCGGCGGCACGCAGACCCTGCATGCCGTGAACGACATCGTCTTCAGCCAGCTCACCACGACCGGTATCCCGGGCGATGCCGGCGACCTCATCGTCAGATCCGACACCGGTTCGCTCCGCGGCGGATCGATCTCCGCCAACGGCGATACGCGTTTCGAGGTGGCCGGATCGGTCTCGTTCGACCGGATCAGCGGCAACATCGTCAAGATGACGTCGTCCGGGGATCTGACGATCAACTGGGTCAGTGTCGTGAGCGAGCTCGATCTCGCGGCCGATACGATCAACGTCAGGGGCGAGCAAGTCCGGTCCAACCCGGCAATCCCGCTGATCCTGAACATCACCGGCTATAACGGCGGCGTCGCCAAATATGCCAACGTCTGGATCGATCCCGACAGCATCATCGTCAACCAGTTCAGGGTGGTGGATGCGAACTTCTGGACCGACGCGCACGCCGTCTCGATCCTGAACGGCTATGTTCCGGGTCAATTGTTGCTCACCACGGCAACCCAGCAGATTCTGCTCAACAATCGTTCGCTGGCGCCGGCCAACGGGCCGAGCCTCCAGCTCTACCAGCCCGGCGGCCTGTTCACGATGAGCCAGGTCGGCAACGCCAATGTCAGCAACGCCTATGTGGTGTACTACACCGGCGATATCTCCGCGACCGTCACCAATTACGGGCCGAGCCACACCTGCTGCAACGCCTTCACCGGCGCCAGCATGATGCGCAACATCGCGGTCGACGGCGAGGGCAAGGAGAGTATCGAGTCCTGGCTCGCAAAGAAGGATGGCGGAACGTTCTACCTGCTCGGCCTCTCCGGCCAGGCGCGTCTCGACGCGCTGCTGACGCCGCGGCCGGTCGAGGCCGTCGGCTCCGGTCCCGCCGTCAACATCGAGGGCCTCAGCGACATGCGCAAGCTGCGCCAGAAGGGGCAGCGTGCGGGCCGCGCCGGGTGGAAGGACGCAAGCGTGCAGACGGCGAAGCCGGCCGTGAGCCGTCTCGCGGAGGCGTGGTAGAGAATGCGGGTTCTGAGGGCAGCTCTGGTGATCGGGCTTGCAGGGTCCTGCATTGCATCCGCGCGCGCCCAGTCGATCAATCCCGGCGTGATCCAGAACGACGTTGACCGCCAGCGCCGCCAGCTCGAACAGCAGAGCGCGCCGCCGAAGCTCACGGGGCCGGCTGTGATCGGCGGCGAGCGCGAGAAGCCACAGCTCCTGAAGCCGGGCGGGCCGAAATTCCGCCTGCGCAAGGTCACGTTCGACGTATCCAGGTTCATCACGCCGGCGGAGCTGGACGAGATCGCCAGGAAATATGTCGGCAAGGACGTCGATATCGCCGCGCTGTTGCAGCTCGTCGCCGACATCAACGCCGTCTATGCCGCGCGCGGCATCGTCACGGGTATCGCGACGTTGCCCGAGCAGGACGCCAAGGGCGGAATCGTCCGCGTCAAGCTGACCGAAGGCCGGCTGCAAAAGACGACCGTCGAGGGCAACAAGCAGACCCGGACCGACTACATCCTTCAGCGTGTGAAGGAGCCGGAAGGCGAGGTCCTCGACGTTCCCAAGCTCAACCGCGACGTGATCTGGTTCAACCGGACCAACGACGTGCAGATCAAGGCGCTGTTGCAGCCAGGCACGAGCTTCGGCCTCACCGACCTCCAATTCGCGGTGATCGAGCCGCCGGTCGACACCCTGCAGCTCTTCACCGACAACCAGGGCGCCGAGAACACCGGGCGCTGGGAGGGCGGGGCCTTCTACAAGCGCCACGGCCTGTTCGGGGTCGATGACCGCCTGACCTTCTATGGCGTCCGATCCGACGGAAATCTCAACGGCAACGCCGCCTACAGCATCCCGGTCAATCCCTGGGGTGGCCGCGCCGGCCTCAGCTATACCGAAGGCAAGATCAAGATCGTCCAGGGACCGTTCGTCGCGCTCGACGTCACCGGTCGGTCGAGCCAGGCGGCGGTCAATTTCAGCCAGCCGGTCTGGGTGACACAGGACTGGCTGGTGCTGCTCAACGCAGCCCTGACCGAGGGCAAGACGGTCAGCCGCTTCGCCACGGTCGCCGTGACCGACGACCACTACGACAAATCCACGGCGGGCCTCTCGGTGACAAAGTCGGGCAACACCTATTCGATCACGGTGTCGCCGGCGGTGAACTACGTGGCGTGGCACGACTACGTGCTCGGCAACAACCGCGCGTTCAGCACCTATACCGGCTCGCTGATCGCGACCAGCGCCGCGGGACCGGCGAACTTCAGCGCCAACGTGCTGGCGAGCTGGCAGTACACGCAGGAGAAGCTGCTGCCGGGCGACCAGATCTTCTCAATCGGCGGCCCCACCACCGTGCGCGGCTATCCCTCCAACGCGGCCTCCGGTGACAGCGGCTATTATTTCAACGCCGAGCTGCACTACAACTGGTCGCAATGGTTGAGGGGCTTCGACACCTATATCTTCACCGATTACGGTGCGGTGTATTCGACCTTCCCCGGCGTCACCGAAATGGCCTCGGTCGGCGTCGGCTTCTCCTGGACTTATGCGCAGTTCATGACCTTCGAGGCGAACTACGCGACGCCTCTCAAGATGGCGGTCTCGACTCAGAACCATTACGAGGCCTATGGCCGCGTGATCTTCCGGCCGCTGCTGATGTTCCAGAAGCAGGAAAGTGCTGCGCCGGCGGTTGCGGCACGTAAGTCGTAACCGGCGCTTCCCGTGTCCCGGACGCGGTGCGGCACGCAGTGACGCGCCGCACAGCCGGGACCCAGAAGGCCATAGCGCCGGCTGTCGCGTGGGCCCCGGCTCTGCAGCGCACCGCCAAAGAGGCGCTGCGCTGCGTCCGGGGCACGAGACCGGAAGCCTTGAACAGTTTGCGTCCGGCGAACGAGCTTGTGCGCCGCTCGATCAACGCCGCAGCGTAAACTCCTCCGCCCCGCGCCGATGCTCCCATCTCGCCTGCTCCAGCTCCGGCTGGTCGCATTCGACTTCGGGATAGCCGATGCAGAGATAGGCAATGAACTTCCAGCTATTGGGTACGTCGAGAACGGCGTGGATGCGATCCGGATTGAGGATCGACACCCAGCCGAGACCGATGCCCTCGGCGCGCGCGGCGAGCCACATCGCGGTGATGGCGGCGACCACGGAATATTCCGTGGTCTCCGGCATGGTGGCGCGGCCGAGGCCGTGACCGATGTCGCTGGCCTTGTCGGCGAACACGGCGAGATGGCCGGGCGCCTGTTCGAGGCCGGACAGTTTCAGCGTGGCATAGCGCGCGGCGCGCTCGCCGGAATAGCAGCCCAGCGCGTCGGCATTGCACGCCCTGAAATCGTCGATCACGGCACGGCGCCGCGCGGGGTCGTCGACGACGACGAAGCGCCAGGGCTGGCTGAGGCCGACCGATGGCGACAGACATGCGGTCTCGATCAGGCGATCGATCGCGCCATCCGGAAGCGGGTCGCTGCGAAACCGGCGTACGTCGCGACGCCACACGAACAGCTCGCGCAAATGCCGGCGGAAGGTGTCGTCGAACTCGACCATGAACTAGCCTCCCACCTGGAAGGCGGCCGCAACCAGCAGGATCAGGATCTCGCCAAATTGCTCGAACGCACCGAGGATATCGCCGGTCTGCCCGCCGATCTGCCGGATGGCGAGCCGCGCCAGTATCAGGCCCGCGAGCGACAGCAGAAGCAGGCCGACCAGCGCCTTGCCGGGCCCTAGCGCGAGGGCAAGGGCGAGGGCCCCAAGTGCGAACGCAATGGCAACGCTGCGGCCGGGCGGCGCTCCCGCACTCGCCGAAAGGCCGTCTGGCCGCGCCGGGGGTACCAGCGACATGAAGGCGGGCACACCCGCGCGGGCCGCAATGTGCGCGGCGCACAGCGCCAGCGTGACGGCCCATGGATTGGCGATCGCGGCGATCGCGCTCCAGCGCAGGCCAAACGACAGGATCAGCGCGCAGACGCCATAGGTCCCGATGCGGCTGTCGCGCATGATATCGAGCTTGCGCTCGAGCGTTCGCCCGCCGCCGAGCCCATCGGCAGTGTCGGCAAGGCCGTCTTCATGCAGTGCGCCGGTGATGAGAGCGGTCGCCGTCAAGGCGAGCAGGGCGGCAAGGTTCGGTGTCAGTCCGAACCGGCTGGCGATCTTGTAGACCATCGCGCCGACAAGGCCGACCAGCAATCCCGCAACGGGAAGCGCCCAGGTCGCGCGCGCCACGGCACCGTCGCCTGCGGGCTTCGACGATGCGACGGGAAGAATCGTCACGAACGACGCCGCCATCCGGAGATCGGCAACGATGTCTTTGAGAAGCTCGGCGCGCGGCATCATTTCAATTTCATGGGAAGGCCGGCGACGATGAATTCGACCTCGTCGGCAACGGCCGCGATGTTCTGGTTCATGATACCCGCGGCGTCGCGAAAGCTGCGGGCCAGCGCGTTGTCGGGGACGATGCCAAGGCCGACCTCGTTGGTGACGAGGACAACGGGGCTGTTCAGACGGGGCAGGGCGGCGGCGAGCTCGGTCACCTCTCGTTCCCAATTGCGCTCGGCGTGCATCAAATTGGAGAGCCACAGCGTCAGGCAATCCACCAGCCGTGCGCCGCCGCCATCGCTCGCGACCAGCGCGGGCACGAGATCAAGGGGCACCTCGCGTTCGATCCAATCGGTTCCGCGCCGCGCGCGATGGCTGGCGATACGTGCTTCCATCTCGGTGTCGAGCGCTTCGGCCGTCGCGACGTAGACGGGCCGCCCAGGAAAGGCGCGCGTGCGCATTTCCGCACGCTTGCTCTTGCCCGATCGGGCTCCGCCCGTGATCAAGATGACGGCCATGAAACTCTCCTCGAGGGCCTGACTAATCACCAAACGCGGCCAAAGACAAAGCCGAAATCAAGCCGCGAGGGGCTTGCGCTCGCGCCTGGCTTTGCGCAACAGGGGCGTGACAGGAGGCAGGATTGGGCTTTGCGGGCGCGATGGTGGTGGCGATGGCGGTGGATGCCCTCTTGGGCTGGCCGTCGTGGCTGTTCGCGCGCATCGGCCATCCCGTGACCTGGCTGGGGCGGCTGATCGGTGTCATTGATGCCGGTTGGAATCGCGATTCCGATCCACCGGCACTCCGCCGTGCCGCGGGCGTTGCTGGAGCGTCCGTAGTGATCGCGATCTCGGTTGCGGTCGGCTGGATGCTCCAGGTTTTGCTTCCCACGGCCTGGCTCCAGATCGTGCTGGTTGGTGTCCTCTCCTGGCCGTTGGTCGCATTGCGCTCGCTGCATGATCATGTCGCGGCGGTGGCGGCGCCGTTGCTGGCCGGTGATATCGCCGGCGCCCGCGAGGCGGTCTCGCGCATCGTCGGCCGCGATCCCACAGCACTGGATGAGGCCGGCATCGCGCGTGCTGCGATCGAGAGTCTTGCCGAGAACGCCTCGGACGGCATCGTCGCGCCGGTGTTCTGGGGCGCGGTGTTCGGGCTGCCCGGAATCTTGGGCTACAAGGCGATCAACACGCTGGATTCCATGATCGGCCATCGCAGCGAGCGCCACGAAGCGTTCGGCTGGGCGGCCGCGCGCATCGATGATGTCGCCAATTTCATTCCGGCACGCCTGACCGGATTCCTGTTCGTGGTGCTGGCACCCAGACGATCCAAGGCGCTGTCGTGCATGACGCGCGATGCGCGCCGTCACCGCTCGCCCAATGCCGGCTGGCCGGAAGCAGCCATGGCCGGCGCGCTCGGCGTGCGGCTCAGCGGCCCCCGGATCTATCACGGCAGCACGACCGACGAGCCCTGGCTGAACGAGGGCGCGCGCGATCCGCTCGCCCGCGACATCGCCGAGGCACTGACGGTCTATCGCCGCGCCATGCTGCTGCTCGCCGGTATGCTTGCGATCCTGGCCTTCGCGTGAAAGAAGGAGGCATGCGCGAGCACGGTGGAAATCTCGATCTGGCCCAGCAGCGGTTTGGCGGCCGCACTGATGACTGGATCGATCTGTCGACCGGAATCAACCGGGTGCCTTACCCCGTGGGCGAGGTGAGCACGCACGCGTGGACCGCGTTGCCGTCGCATGCCGAGATCGAGGCGCTGCATCGGGCGGCGCAGCACGCCTATCGCACGCGCGCGCCGATCGTGGCGACGGGCGGTGCGCAGGCCGCGATCCAATTGCTGCCGCAACTCGGGTCGCCCGGCCGCGCGCGCATCCTAGCTCCGACCTATAATGAGTATGCCGGTGTGCTGTCGGCCGCGGGCTGGGATGTGCAGGAGGTCAGCGAGCTCGGCGCGCTGGCAAGCGCAGACCTCGCCATCGTCGTCAATCCCAACAATCCCGACGGCCGGAATCATGCGCCAAAGGATTTGCTGGCGCTGCTGCCGCGCGTCGGCCGTCTCGTCATTGACGAAAGCTTTGCCGACTCCGTCCCCCAGACATCGCTCGCGCCCGAAGCGGATCGGCCTGGACTGTTGGTCCTGCGCTCCTTCGGAAAATTTTACGGCCTTGCGGGACTGCGGCTGGGATTTGCAATCGGTCATGCCGCCGATATCGACAAGCTTGCCGCGATGTCGGGTCCATGGCCCGTCTCAGGTGCGGCGATCGCGATCGGCTGCCGCGCCTTGCGCGATGGTGCCTGGTCGGAAGCCACGTCCGAGCGGCTCGCGAGGGACTGTGCTCGCCTCGACGAAATGGCGCGAGGGCAGGGCTGGCGGCTTGTCGGCGGCGCTTCGCTGTTTCGACTTTACGGGACGCCGGACGCTCTTGCTGCGCAGGAGAAGCTCGCACGCAGCCAGATCTGGTCGCGCGTGTTCGCGCACAATCCGGCGTGGCTGCGCCTCGGGCTGCCCGGCAGCGAAAGCGAATGGACGCGGCTTGCCGAAGCGCTAGCGCGCTAGCGCGAGCAGGCCGTCGACGTCGAGATGTTTTTCGATGTGTTCGGCCAACGCATCGAGCGCGCTCTCGACCCGGGCGTGATAGGGCTCGCTGCCTGCGGGAATGTCGAGCTTGGCGAGATAGGCCTTGCGAAAATCATCCGAGGTGAAGAGGCCATGCAGATAGCTGCCCTGCACCCGGCCGTCGCGCGAGACCGCGCCTTCCGGCTCGCCGTTCAGCTTCGCGAATGGGCGAGCGCGATCGGGCCCGTCGGTGCGGCCGATGTGAATTTCGTAGGCCTCGATCGGCTGATCCGTCGCCGCATGCACAGCCGCGACGCGTGTCAACGTCTTGTGCGGGCTCATCACCGTCTCGACATCCAGCAGCCCCAGCCCTGCTGTGTCTCCCGCAGGGCCTTCGATGCCTTCGGGATCAGCGACGCTGCGTCCGAGCATCTGATAGCCGCCGCAAAGGCCGAGCACATGGCCGCCCCTACGGTGATGAGCAAGCAGATCGATGTCCCAGCCCTGCGCGCGTAAAAAGGCGAGATCGCCGCGGGTGGACTTTGAGCCGGGGATGATGACGAGCCTGACGTCGCCGGGGATTGCCTCGCCCGGGCGCACCATCACGAGGTCGACGCCGGGCTCGAGCTTGAGCGGATCGAGATCGTCGAAATTAGCGATCCGCGACAGCGCGAGGCAAGCGATCTTGCATTGGCCGGGCTTGCGCGCATCGCTCAGGCCCAGCGCATCCTCGGCCGGCAACTCGCCGGCGCGGACAAACCAGGGCAGCACGCCGAAGCCACGCCAGGCCGTCTTCTCCGCGATCAATCTGTAGCCGTCGTCGAACAGCGTGGGATCGCCGCGGAACTTGTTGATGACAAAACCTTGGATCATCGCGGCATCGTCAGGATCGATCACCGTCTTGATGCCGACGAGCTGCGCGATGACGCCGCCGCGATCGATGTCGCCGATCAGCACGACGGGCACGTCGGCCTTGCGCGCAAAGCCCATATTGGCGATGTCGGCCTTGCGCAGATTCACTTCGGCCGGACTGCCGGCGCCTTCGACCAGCACCAGATCAGATCGTGCCTTGAGGCGCTCGAAACTCTCCAGCACCGCGCCCATCAGTGACGGCTTCATCGCCGCGTAGTCGCGCGCACGCGCGGTCGCGATGCGCTTTCCATGCACGATGACCTGCGCGCCGACGTCGGTCTCGGGCTTGAGCAGCACCGGATTCATGTCGGTGTGCGGCTCGACGCCGGCGGCCAGCGCCTGCAGGGCCTGGGCGCGGCCGATCTCGCCGCCGTCGACGGTGACGGCCGCGTTGTTCGACATGTTCTGCGGCTTGAACGGCAGCACACGCAATCCCCGCCGCGTGGAGGCGCGCGCAAGGCCGGCGACGATGAGCGACTTGCCCACATCCGAGCCGGCCCCCTGGATCATCAACGCGCGTGCCATCGTCGTTCAGAACTCGACGCCGGCCTGCGCCTTGATGCCGGAGCGGAAGGGGTGCTTGACCAGCGTCATCTCGGTGACGAGGTCGGCGATCTCGATCAGCTCGTCCTTGGCGTTGCGCCCGGTGAGCACGACGTGAGTCATCGGCGGCTTCGAGGTCGTCAGGAACTCCACCACCTCGGCGATGTCGAGATAGTCGTAGCGCAGCGCGATGTTGATCTCGTCGAGCACGACCATGCGCAGGCTCTCGTCAAGGATCAGCTCCTTGGCCTTCTCCCAGCCGGCGCGCGCGGCGGCGATGTCGCGGGCGCGGTCCTGTGTCTCCCAGGTGAAGCCTTCGCCCATCGCGTGGAACTGACAGAGCTCGCCGAAATGGCCGGTGAGCAGGCGCCGCTCGCCGGTGTCCCAGGCACCCTTGATGAACTGCACGACGGCGCAGGGCAAGCCGTGAGCGACGCAGCGCACGATCATGCCGAAGGCCGAGGAGGACTTGCCCTTGCCGGCGCCGGTGTGGACGATGATCAGGCCCTTTTCGCCGCTCTTGGTCGCCATGATCTTGTCGCGAGCGGCCTTCTTCTTCGCCATTTTCGCGGCGTGCCTGCTGTCGGTATCCTCAGTGGTTTGGGTATCCGGTTCAGGCGTCATGGGTCCCGGTCCTTCGGCTTGACAAGAGGCGGCCACCGGCAAATGGTGACCCTGCGTTGGTTCCTGTCCTATGACAGGCGAAGAGGGAATGCGATAGGGTCCGAATCGGCAAGATTTGGGTCCAAAATGCAGCCGCCCCCGCGACCGTGACCGGAGAGATGCCCAAAGCCACTGATTCCCTGGGGGATCGGGAAGGCGGGGATCGAAGGGCAAAACCCTGCTCCGCAAGCCGGGAGACCTGCCAGCGCGACGAGTTTTGGACCGGCGGACGGGGTGTTCCGCGACGGGGAAACGGGCCTTCTGAAGAATGGTCCGTGTGCCTCATCGCCTCCCGCTGATATCTGGAAGAGGCGATGACCGTCACACTTCACGTCTGCATCACCTGCCGTGCCGGCGAGACGCTCGGCGAGGGCGAGACGACGCCTGGCAAGCGCCTGCATGGAGCGATCCTCGCGGCCGGCGTGCCCGAAGGCGTCAATGTGGTTCCCGTGGAATGCCTGTCGGCCTGCAGCCAGGGCTGCTCGGTGGCGCTCAGCGCGCCCGGCCGGTGGTCCTATGTCTATGGCCGCCTCTCCGAGACGAACGCGCAGGACGTGGTCGCGGGCGCTGCGGCTTACGCAGCCGCGCCCGACGGGCTCGTGCCCTGGCGCAGCCGGCCGGAAATATTCCGCAAGCAGTCGCTTGCCCGCATTCCCCCTGTTGCCGCGTTGCCGGAGGCCGCCGAATGAACTCGCTCGCAAAAGTCCCCGTTACGGTGGTCACCGGCTTCCTCGGTTCCGGCAAGACCACGCTGATCCAGCATCTGCTCGCAAACCCCAATGGCAAGAAGCTCGCGGTGCTCGTCAACGAGTTCGGCAGCGAGGGCGTCGATGGCGAGATCCTGAAATCCTGCGCCGATGAAAACTGCCCCGAGGAGAACATCGTCGAGCTCGCCAATGGCTGCATCTGCTGCACCGTCGCCGACGATTTCATTCCGACCATGGAGAAGCTCTTGGCGCGCCCGGTGCGGCCCGATCACATCCTGATCGAGACCTCGGGCCTGGCGCTGCCAAAGCCGCTGCTCAAGGCATTCGACTGGCCCGAGATCCGCTCGCGCATCACGGTCGATGGCGTGATCGCGCTGGCCGATGCCGAGGCTGTCGCGGCCGGCCGCTTCGCGCCGGACCCGGCTGCGGTGGAAGCGCAGCGCGCGGCGGACGAGAATCTGGATCACGAGACGCCGCTGTCGGAAGTGTTCGAGGACCAGATCGCCTGCGCCGACATCGTGCTGCTGACCAAGGCCGACCTTGCGGGCGCCGCAGGGATCGAAGCCGCCAAGGCGGTGATCACCGCCGAGATGCCACGCCGCGTGCCGATGCTGCCCGTCACCGACGGTGCGATCGATGCGCGCCTCATCCTCGGCCTCGGCGCTGCCGCGGAGAACGATCTCGCCGCGCGCCCCTCGCATCATGACGGCGAAGAGGAGCACGAGCATGATGATTTCAACTCTGTAGTGATCGATCTTCCCGAGGTGACCGACGTCGATGCGCTGGTCGCATCGGTTCAGCGTCTGGCGCGCGAGCAGAACGTGCTGCGCGCCAAGGGCTACATCGCGGTCGCGGGCAAGCCGATGCGCCTGTTGTTGCAGGCGGTGGGTGAGCGCGTGCGCCACCAGTTCGACAAGCCGTGGGGCGCGGGTCTCCGGCAGTCCAAGCTCGTCGTGATCGGCGAGCATGGCGATATCGACGAGGCCGCCATCAAGGCAGGACTTGGGCTTTCAGGATCTGGCATCTGATGCACGTCGTCTTCCGCGAGAGCCGCGGTCTGGAGGAGACCGCGACGCCAAGGGACATCGGCCAGGACCCGGCCGATCTCGTGGCGCTCTCCTATTCGGATTCCGATCTCGCCGCGTTTGCCGCCGGCTGGCGGCGCGGCCAGAGCAGCCTGCCGTCGCTGCGCCTCGCCAATCTCGCGGAGCTGCGCCATCCGCTCTCGATCGACACCTATATCGAGAAGACGCTGTCGCAGGCGCGCGGCATTCTGGTGCGGCTGATCGGCGGCGAGTCCTATTGGGCGTATGGCCTCGCGGCTCTTCAGCAGCTCGCAAAGGATCGGGGCATCGTCCTTGCGGTGCTGCCGGCGGACGGCCGCGATGACGTCAGGCTCGATGCGTATTCGACACTGCCGGTTTCGACGCTGCGCCGGCTCAAGGTGCTCTGCGACACCGGCGGACCTGTCGCGGCGCAAGCGGCGATCGCGCAGCTGGCATTGGCCTCGGGTCTTTATGCCGGTCCCGTCATCGGCGAGATGAGCGTGCCCGAGATGGGATTTTACGATCCCGCGCGCGGTGTCATTGCAGCGCCGGCGGGCGGCGCGCAGCCGCTCGCGCTCGTCACGTTCTATCGCTCTTATCTCACCGCCGCGGATACCGGCCCGGTCGATGCGCTGATCGCCGCGCTGCGCGAGAAGGGATTCGACGCCTACGGCGCGTTCGTGACCTCGCTGAAGGCCCCGGGCGTTGCCGACTGGCTGCGCGCGTATCTTGCGAAGAATCCTCCGGCGGCGATCGTCAACGCGACGGCGTTCTCGGCCATCGGCGACGACGGCACGACGCCGTTCGATGCTGCATCGTGCCCGGTGTTCCAGGTTGCGCTCTCGACGGCACGGCGTGAGGATTGGGCGACCTCGCTGCGCGGCCTCTCGCCCGGCGATCTCGCGATGCATGTGGTGCTGCCCGAGGTCGATGGCCGGCTGTTCGCGGGCGTCGTGAGCTTCAAATCGGCGGGGCAGCGTGATCCCGAACTCCAGTTCTCGCACCTTGCGCATCGGCCGGATGACGAACGCGTCAAGGCTGTCGCCGCGCGTGTCGCCGCCTGGCGGCGCCTTGCGGAGACGCCGGCCGGCGAGAAGCAGCTGGCATTCGTGCTCTCGAATTATCCGGGACGCCCGCATCAGATCGCGCACGCCGTCGGCCTCGATGCGCTGGCCTCGGTCGAAACGTTGCTGTCTGACCTTGCGGAGGCCGGCTTCGATGTTGCGCCGGTCCGTGCGCTCGGTGAGACGCTGCTCAAGCAGAAACTCTCCTGGAGCGTCGCCGACTACCGCGCGGCGCTCTCGCGCCTGCCGCAAGCCTTGCGGGACGATCTCGCGCAAGCCTGGGGCGCGCCGGAGGCTGATCCGAGCTGCCGCGACGGCGCGTTCGATTTTGCTGCGATCCCATGCGGTCGTTCCATCATCGCGGTCCAGCCGGAGCGTGGCGATGCCGCCGCGCGCGATGGCGACTATCACGATCTCGCCCGTACGCCGCGCCACGCTTACGTCGCGTTCTATCTCTGGCTCCGCGAGCAGGGGATCGACGCCGTCGTGCACATGGGCGCGCATGGCACGCTGGAATGGCTGCCCGGGAAATCCGTCGCGCTGTCATCCGCGTGTTGGCCGGAAACCTTGATCGGCGATCTCCCCGTCATCTATCCCTTCATCGTCAACGATCCCGGCGAGGCCGCGCAGGCCAAGCGGCGCATCGGCGCCGTCACCATCGGTCATCTGCCGCCGCCGCTGGAAGCCTCCGCGGTGCCGGAAGGCCTGCGCCGGCTCGAACGTCTGCTCGACGAATATTCCACCGCCGACGGTCTCGATCCCGCGCGCCGCCAGCGGCTGATCGCGGCGATCCGCGACGAGGCGCGTGCAGCGGGCCTCGAAGACGATCTCGGTCTCGACGCCTCGGCCGCGCCCGCCGAAGCGATCCCGCGGATCGATCGCTTCGTCTGCGATCTCAAGGAAAGCCAGTTCGGCGACGGCCTGCACGTGTTCGGCCGCGGCGTCTGCGGTGAGGCCGAGCGCGATGCGCTGCGCGCCGCACTTGCCGGCCAGCGCGTCGCGCCAGGGCCATCGGGCTCGCCCTATCGCGGCCGTCGCGACGTGATGCCGACCGGGCGCAATCTCTTCGCCGTCGATCCGCGCGCCGTGCCGACGCCGTCGGCGCATGCGCAGGGAATAAAACTCGCTGAGGAGCTGCTGCGCCGTCATTTGCAGGACCACGGCGACTGGCCGAAAGGGCTCGTGGTCGATCTCTGGGGCTCGGCGACGATGCGCACCGCCGGCGAGGAGTTTGCCATGGCGCTGCATCTGGCCGGCCTCGCGCCGCGCTGGGATCATGCCTCCGGCCGCGTCACCGGTTACGACATCATCGCGCCGGCCGAGCTCGGCCGCCCGCGCATCGATGTCACGTTGCGGGTGTCCGGTCTGTTCCGCGACGTCTTCTCCGGCCTTGCGCAAATGTTCGAGGCCGCTGCCGAAGCGCTCGCAGGCCGGGACGACGAGGGCGAGGAGAATCCATACCGCCACCGCGCCTCGCGCGTGTTCGCGCCGCGGCCCGGACAATATGGCGTCGGCCTCTCGGCGATCCCCGATGCCTTCACGCCCGAGACGCGCGACGCCGCGGGTGAAGCCTGGCTGTCGGCCTCGTCCTGGGCGTTCGCGGCGGACGGCGAGATGCAGCAGGATCGCGCCGGCATCGAAGCGCGGCTCGCCTCGGCCGATGCCTTTGTCCATGTCCAGGATTTGCCGGAGACCGATCTGCTGCTCGCCGCCGATTACGCCGCGCATGAAGCCGGCGTCGCAGCGGCTGCGGCGCATCTCGGCGCGGCAGGACCATCGCTTTATCACCTCGACACGACGCGCCCTGAGCAGCCGCATGCGCGCACGCTGACGGAAGAGATTTCCCGCGTGGTCCGCGCGCGCGCCGCCAATCCGGCCTGGATCGCGGGCATGATGCGTCACGGTTTTCGCGGGGCTGCCGAGATCACCGCGACGCTAGAGCACATGGCCGCTTTCGCGCATCTTGCCGGCGCCGTGCCGCCGCATCTGTTCGATCTCTACTACGATGCGACCCTCGGCAATGATAACGTCCGCGCCTTCATGACGCGCGAGAATCCGGCGGCCCTTGCCGCGATGGAAACCTGTTTTGCGCGCCTGCACGATGCGGCGCTGTGGCAGACGCGCCGCAACTCGATCGCCGCGGCGCTGCGGGAGGCCTCATGAGTACGGCCGCGGTCAAAGGCTGGTGTCCCGGCGCGCTGCGTCCGATGTTGTCGGGCGATGGGCTCGTGGTGCGCGTGCGGCCGTTCGGGGGGCGGCTTGAAGCGCCACAGATCACAGGACTCGCCGAACTCGCCGGGCAACACGGCA
>Ga0102591_1001401_pt1 | contig 33321 bp, 31 predicted proteins | sample AraplaCol_mCL_r2_2_FD_76860 | JGI IMG/M metagenome (GOLD analysis project Ga0102591, IMG submission 76860) | Arabidopsis root microbial communities from North Carolina, USA - plate scrape MF_Col_mCL_r2 (SPADES assembly) (version 2) | ecosystem: Host-associated > Plants > Roots > Endosphere...
CGCTGGTGCAGTACGGCGACTGGCAGCACGTCGCCGGCGTGCTGGCGGTGTTCGGCATCGGACAGGTGATCGAGAGCTACGTGCTGACGCCGAAACTCGTCGGCGATCGCATCGGCCTGCATCCGGTGGCGGTGATCTTCGCCGTGCTCGCGGGCGGGCAGCTGTTCGGCTTCCTCGGCATGCTGCTGGCGCTGCCGGTGGCCGCGGTGGTGAACGTGCTGCTGCGCTATGCGCGGGAGCGTTATCGCCACAGCAGCCTGTACGTGGGCACGCACGTGGTGCCGGAGGAGGGCGGGCCCGATCCGCTCGCCGACCCGCACCTGCAGCCGCCTGCGCAAAGCAAGCCCGAGTGAACCTGAGCGAGTAATCCCGCAGTGAGCGTTCCGCAGTTGCCGCTGGCCTTGCGCTATCCGCCCGACCAGCGACTGGACACCTTCGTGCACGCGCCTGACGGCGCGATCGAGCAGCTGCGCGCGCTGGCCGAAGGCCGCGCCGACGCACGACGCGACAGCACCTACATCGCCGGCCCGAACGGCGTCGGCAAGACGCACCTGCTGCTGGCGACGTGCGCGGCCACCGAAGCTGCCGGTCGTCGCGCTGCCTACCTGCCGCTGGTGGCGGCGGCAGGACGATTGCGCGATGCGCTGGAATCGCTGGAAGGCAACGATGTGATCGCGCTCGATGGGCTCGAAGCCATTGCGGGGAATCGCGAAGACGAAATCGCGCTGTTCGACGCACACAACCGCGCGCGTGCCGCCGGCGTCGCGCTGATGTACGCCGCGCGCGACATTCCCGACGCGATCGGCCTGGGCCTGCCCGACCTTCGTTCGCGCCTGGGCCAGTGCACGCGCCTCACGCTCTCGCCGCTGGATGAGGAAGGCCGCCGCGAGGTGCTGCGCCAACGCGCGCAGCGACGCGGGCTGGTGCTGGAAGATGCCGCGCTGGATTGGCTGCTCCGGCGTGTCGACCGCGATCTCGGTGGCCTGACTGCGCTGCTGGATCGACTGGATCGCGCTTCGCTTGCGGCACAGCGGAGGATCACGGTGCCGTTTCTTCGGCAGACGCTGGGAAGCGGCGAGTCGGCTTCCCTCTAGCCCGCCATCTCGTTCTTTCAGCCCGTCATCCCGGCGAAGGCCGGGATCCAGGCCCGTACGCAAGCCCCTTGTCACCGTCATTCCAGCGAAAGCTGGGACCCATCTTGATCTTCAGGGCCGTGCCCTGATGGCGGGAAGCACAGCGCAGCCTTGCGCGGCTACGACGACTCAAGGCTTTCCCTTCGTTGCCCCTCACCCCAACCCTTCTCAGCCCTGCACTCCCTTCGGTCGCCGGTGGGAGAGGGGCTAACGCGGCGACTGCGCAGCGAGCTCCCGCTCCAGCCCCGCCAACCGCTCCGGCGTGCCGACATCCGTCCACCGGCCGCGATGGTGTTCGCCCGTGATGCGTCCGTTCGCCATGTGCGCGCGCAGGATCGGCGCGAGGCGGAACCGCGCCGGCGTCTCGTCGGCACCCGCGTCGGCCGAATGCGAACGCCAGTCGTCCAGCAACTGCGGTCGATACACGCCGATGCCCGCATACGTCAGGCGATCCTCGCCGTCGGCGCGCACAAGGCCGTCGGCGTCCAGCGCGAAATCACCCTGCGTCGCCTGTGCAGGGCGGTCGACCATCACCAGATGCGCGAGCCCCGCCGGTTCGCGCGGCAGTCGTGCGAAGTCGTAATCGGTCCACACGTCGCCGTTGACCAGCACGAATGGATCCCCGCCCAGCAGCGGCAGCGCATGCAGCATGCCGCCGCCGGTTTCCAGCGGACGCGTGCCTTCGTACGAGTAGCGGATCGACACGCCCCAGCGTTCGCCATCGCCCAGTTGCTCGGGAAACTGCGGCGCAAGCCAGCTGGTGTTGATCACGATGTCGCGGATGTCGAGCGCGGCAAGCTTTTCCAGATGCCATTCGATCAACCGCTTTCCGCCTGCGCGCAGCAGCGGCTTGGGCGTGTGGTCGGTCAGCGGTCGCATGCGCTCGCCCAGGCCGGCGGCGAAGATCAGGGCTTTCAATCGAAGCTCCGTTGAAGGTTACGGCGAAGGCAGCGCGACGCGTTCCATCGCCGGACGAATGCGCACATCCAGCACTTCACGCAGCGGCGTCAGTTCGCGATAGCGCGGCAGCACTTCGTCAAGATAGCGGATGAAGCGCGGCGCATCGGGCAGGTATTTGCTCTTGCCGTCGCGGTAATGCAACCGCGAGAAAATACCCAGGATCTTCAGGTGCCGCTGCACGCCGAGCCAGTCGGCATCGCGCTGGAATTCCATCAGCGATGGCACCGGAATGCGCGCGCGCACCGCACGTTCGTGATAGCGCGCGAGCCATTCGTCCACGCGTTCGAGCGGCCAGCTCAGGAAGGCATCCTTGAACAGGCTCACCGGATCGTAGGCTACCGGGCCCCACACGCAGTCCTGGAAATCCAGCACCGCCGGACCACCTTCGACCGGCATCAGGTTGCGCGGCATGAAGTCGCGGTGCGTGAACACGCGCACCTGCTGCAGCGCGTTGTCCATCAGGCGACGCTGCACGAGTTCGAGGCGATCCGTATCGTCGCAGGTCAGTTCGAGCCCGAGGTGCTGGCGCAGGAACCAGTCCTCGAACAGTCCCGCGTCGCGCTGCAGCAGCGCTTCGCCGAATTCGCCCGTGCCCAGCGGCGGCTGGATGGCCTGCAGGCGCAGCAGTTGTTCGATGGCGGCATCGAAGTGCGCGTCGGCCGTGTCGTCGTCAATGATCTGCGCGAGCGTCGGGCCGCCGAGGTCTTCCAGCAGCAGGAAACCGTTGCCGACGTCCTCCACCAGCACCTGCGGCACGCGCACGCCGCCGCTTTCCAGCAGGGCGCGCATGCGCAGCCACGGACGCACGTCTTCCAGTTGGGGCGGCGAATCCATCACGATGCGGCTGCCGCCCGAAGTCTGGGCGCGCCAGTAACTGCGATGACCGGCGTCGACGGACGCACGCACCAGTTCCAGCGCGGGCACGTCCGTGGCGGCGCGCGCCCATGCCAGGCGCGCGGCTTCGCGCTCGGTCGTGTCGGGAACGGGAAGCGGATTCGAACCGGGTACGACGGTCATGCAGGCTCCGTGCGGCGAAGGGTCGCCGCACACAGGTTAGCCCGCCGAACGCGCACCTTGGAATGCACGGCCGTCACGGCGCGACGTCGTCACGCGCGTCGCGCCGGCAATTCGCCTGCGTGGATGCCTATGCGGCGACGGCGTCGCGCTCCAGCGACTCCAGCCATTCGTCGTCCGAGCCTTCCGCCACGCCTTCGAAGAGGAACGTGGACAGGTAGCGTTCGCCGGTGTCCGGAAGCACGGCGAGCAGCACCGAGCCTTCCGGCGCGGTTTCGGCGACCTTCAGCGCGGCCGCGACCGTCGCACCCGCCGAAATGCCCACGAAAACGCCTTCCTCGGAGGCGAGGCGGCGGGCGGTGTCGCGCGCGAGCAATTCGTCCACCGGCAGGATTTGGTCGGCAATGGTGCGGCTGAGCACGGCAGGCAGGAAGTCCGGCGTCCAGCCCTGGATCTTGTGCGGCGCCCACTCCTTGCCCGACAGCAGCGCGGCGCCGGCCGGTTCGCTGGCAATCACCTTCAGGTCCGGGCGCGCGAGCTTGAGCACTTCGCCCGCGCCGGTGATCGTGCCGCCGGTGCCCCAGCCGCTGACGAAATAGTCGAGCCGCTTGCCGGCGAAATCGCGCAGGATTTCCGGGCCGGTCGTGCTGCGGTGATAGGCCGGGTTGGCTTCGTTCTCGAACTGCTGCGCAAGGAACCAGCCGTGCTTGTCTGCCAGTTCCTTCGCGCGACGCACCATGCCGGTGCCGCGTTCGGCGGCGGGCGTCAGGATCACCTTCGCGCCATAGGCACGCATCAGTTTGCGGCGTTCGACGGAGAACGTTTCGGTCATCACCGCGACGAACGGATACCCGCGCGCCGCCGCCACCAGCGCCAGCGCGATGCCGGTGTTGCCGGACGTTGCTTCCACGATCGTCTGGCCCGGTTTGAGCACGCCGCGTCGTTCGGCGTCGAGCACGATCGCCAGCGCCAGGCGGTCCTTCACCGAACCGCCGGGATTGAACGATTCCACCTTCGCGTACAGCGTCACGTGTTTCGGCGCGATGCGATGCAGCTTGACGATGGGCGTGCTGCCGATGGTGTCGAGGATGCTGTCGTAGAGGGCCATGGCGTTCTCTCGTTGTGCGATGTGTTTGGGGATGTTCCGAAGCTATCGGGCGGCGCGCGACTCAGGCGGCCGCGGCGATGGCCGGCGTGTCGCGCAGCGGCGCGTCGCCGAACCAGTGCAGTGTGTCGGCGAGCGACGCCACCTCGCCGACGATCAGCAGCGCCGGCGATTGCACGTCGTGTTCGCGCGCACGCTGCGCCAGTTCCGACAACGCGCCGACGATCACGCGCTGGTTCGGGCGCGAGCCGTTTTCGACGATGGCGAATGGCGTCGATGCCGCGCGGCCGTGTTCGATCAGGCGCGCGCTGAAGCGATCGAGCCCGGCCACGCCCATGTAGACGGCGAGCGTCTGCCGCTCCTGCGCGAGCGCCTGCCAGTCGAGCGTGTCGCTGGACTCCTTGCAATGCGCGGTGACCAGGCGCACCGACTGCGCATGGTCGCGATGCGTCAACGGCACGCCGGCATACGCCGCGCAGGCGAGCGCGGCAGTGATGCCGGGGACGACTTCGTAATCGATGCCGGCCTCGCGCAACACTTCGAGTTCTTCGCCGCCGCGTCCGAACACGAACGGATCGCCGCCCTTCAGGCGCACGACGCGCTTGCCGGCGCGGGCGTGTTCGAGCATCAGCGCATGGATCTGTTCCTGCGTGGCGTGGTGGTTCCCCGCCTGCTTGCCGACTTCGATGCGCTGCGCGTCGCGGCGCACGACCTGCAGGATTTCATCGCTGACGAGGCGGTCGTGCAGGATGATGTCCGCTTCGTTGAGCACGCGCAGCGCACGCAGCGTGAGCAGGCCCGGATCGCCCGGGCCCGCGCCGACGAGCGCGACCGATCCGCGCGGCGCCGAGACTTCGGCATGCAGTTGCGCGATGAACTCGCGTTCGGCCGCCAGGTGTTGCCGCTTGCGAAGCAGCGCCGGCACCGCGCCGCGCAGCAGGCGATCGAAGAAGCGCCGACGCGATCCCAGCTGCGGGAAACGCGCGCGGATGCGCCCGCGCTCGCGACCGAGCAGTTGGGCGAGTTCGCCCAGCGATGCATCGAGCTGGGTTTCCAGCGTTTCGCGCAGATGGCGCGCGAGCATCGGCGCGGCGCCGCCGCTGGAGATCGCCACCTGCAACGGACCGCGGTCGACGCGCGCGGGAATCTGCACGGTAGACGCCCGCGCGTCGTCGACCACGTTCACCCAGAGTCGGCGCGCTTCGCCCGCCTGCGCGACGGCGCGATTCACGCCGTCGTCGTCGGTGGCGGCGATCGCGAGCCATGCGTCGTCCAGCCATTCCGGCGTGAAGAGGCCGGGGAGGTGTTCGATCTCGCCGCGAGCTGCCATCGCCGCGAGCTCCGCATTCAGCGCTGGCGCGCCCACGCGCACGACGGCGCCGGCCTCGCGCAATGCGGTCGCCTTGCGCAGCGCCACCGTCCCGCCGCCGACCACCAGCACGGCGCGGCCGTGCAGGTCGGCGAACACGGGGAAGAGGGGGTGCTGCGAGACCAGCGGACTGCTCATGGCGCAAAGCCGGACGGAGGGAGATTCCGTGACGCTACGCATGCACCCGGGCGTGCGGAAATGACGGCGCCGCCTGCGGTCATGCCGTTTCGGAATGACCGGCGCCGGTCCGGGATTGGCCGGCCGGGCGGCAAGGCCCGGCGCTGGACACGGCCCGCCGCGCAGGGTAATTTTCGTCCATCCCTTTATTCGTATCGAGCGATATATGAACGCGGCCGCCGTTCGGACCACGTGTTGTCGGTGCACGTCGAAACCGACCGCCGCCCGCACGCCCGTGCCTGACCTGCCGCTTTCCCGAACCGCTCCGACATGACCCTCACCCAGCTCCGCTACCTCGTCGCCATCGCCGATTCCGGCCTCAACATCACGCTGGCCGCCGACCGCGTGCACGCGACCCAGCCCGGCCTGTCCAAGCAGCTCAAGCAGCTGGAGGACGAGCTGGGCTTCCAGCTGTTCACGCGCAAGGGCCGCAGTCTGGAAGCGGTGGCTCCGGCCGGCGAACGCGTGCTGATGCACGCGCGCCGCATCCTCGAGGAAGCCGGCAACATCCGCGCCTATGCCGCCAACGAACGCGGCCAGCACAGCGGCCAGCTGGTGCTGGCGACGACGCACACGCAGGCGCGTTTCGTCCTGCCCGAAGCCATCGCCGCGGTGAAGCGCGAGTTCCCGCAGGTGAGCATGCACCTGCAGGCGGTCGCGGGCGACGAGGTGCTCGAACAGCTCGCGCGCGGCGAAGCGGACCTCGCCGTGATCAGCACCGCGGGTACGGAACCCGAGGGCGGCGTCGCCGTGCCGTTGTACCGCTGGCGCCGACTGGTGCTGATTCCGCGCACGCATCCGCTCGCCAAGCTGAAGCGTGCGCCGACGCTGGCCGAACTCGCCGCGCATCCTCTGGTGAGCTACGAGTCGTCCACGCGTGCGGAATCCTCATTGCGCCGCACTTTCGTCGAAGCGGGACTCGAACCGCAGCTCGCGATGACCGCGCGCGACGCCGACCTGATCAAGACCTATGTGCGCGCCGGCCTCGGCGTGGGCATCCTGGCGGAGATGGCGGTAGGCACGCGCGACGAAGACCTCGTCGCGTTGCCCGCGCCGGACGCGCTGCCCGAATGCATCACCTGGGCCGTGATCCCGCGCGCCCGCGTGCTGCGCGAATATGCGCTCGCATTGCTGCACGGCATCGCCCCGCAACTGGATCGTCGCGACCTGCGCCGCGTGCTCGAAGGCAACCTCGCGCCGCAATGGCCGCAGGCACCGTCGTGGCGCGAACTGAGCCAGCCGATCACGACCTGACGGCTGGCGTCGTCGACACCTGCATCGAAGAGGACCACCGTCATGCCGCTCGTCACGCTCACCGTGCGCAAGCCCAAGACCGCGACGTTCAAGTCGTCAGTGCTGGATGCCGTGCACGCCAGCCTGGTGTCCAGCGGCGTGCCGCAGGCGGACCTGTTCCAGCGCGTGTTCGAACTGGACGCCGATGATTTCCGCTTCGATCCGGCGTATCCGGATCTCGCATCCTCGCGCACGGACGACTTCGTGCTGATCGAGATCCTGTGGTCAGTCGGCCGCAGCGTGAAGGTGAAGAAGAAACTGCTGGCCGAACTGATGGATCGCCTGGCCCAGGCGGGGCTCGATCCCGAACACGTGATGGTCGCCTTCAAGGAAACCACGTGGGAGAACTGGTCGTTCGGCGGCGGGCGCTTGATCCACACCTGAGCGCTACAGAAGCGCCAGCCACACCACCATTCCGCCCAGCGTTCCCGCGACCGTAGATGCCACGCCACGCCGGAACCATAAAGATTGCGCGGTGGCGGCCGATGTCAGCACCGAATCATCCGGCGCCAGACCAATCATCGAGATCAGGAACAGCAGCGCCACGACGATCGGGCAGCTGACCGGATTGTGCAGCGCGACGTTCACCGCCCACTGCGCGCTGGAAAGGACGCCGGCCAGCATGACCCACGACCAGCCGTGTCCGCGCGCGATCAGCGGCCGCTGCCAGCGCATGACGGCGAAGACCGACCAGGCCAGCAGCACGGTCGTGATCGCGGATTTGAGGAAGTCGAACGCGTCGTATCGCATCCCCGCGATACTGCGCACGCAGGCGTCGGAAACCGGTCGGAAACCGCCTCCGAGCCGCTAATGATGCCGGCTGCCGTTCATGCGCCGTACGATGTCCTCAAGCAGCGTTCGGCTCGTCGAAGTGCAGCCCGCATTCGCGCTTGAGCCCGAAGAAGCGCGTGTCTTCCTCGTTCATCCCGGCCTGCAGCGGGCGCGTGGTGTGCACGTCGCCGATCGACACGTAGCCCTGGTGCCACAGCGGGTGGTACGGCAGGTCGTGCTGCTGCAGGTATTGCCAGACATCGCGATCGCTCCAGTCGGCGATCGGATGCAGTTTCCAGCGGCCATCGCGCAGTTGCAGGAAATCGATCGCCGCGCGGCTGCGCGACTGGCTGCGGCGAAGGCCGGCGATCCACGTGCGCACGCCCAGGTCATCGAGCGCGCGCTGCATCGGCTCGACCTTGCGCATGCGGTTGTAGCGTTCGATGCCGGCCAGTCCGTCTTCCCACAACTTGCCAAGGCGCGCTTCCATCCACGCGATGCCGATCTGCGGGCGATACACCTTGAGGTTCAGGTCGAGGCGATCGGTGAGTTCGTCGATGAAGCGATACGTTTCCGGGAACAGGTAGCCGGTGTCGATCAGGATCACCGGAAGATCCGCGCGCTGCTGCGTCGCCAGGTGCAGCGACACGGCGGCCTGCGCGCCGAAACTCGACGACAGCGCGTGTTCGCCCGCGGTGTTTTCCAGCGCCCATGCGATGCGTTCGGACGCGTTCAATCCGCCCAGCCACGCATTGAGCTCTGCCAGTGCGCGTGGCGATTCGGCGGCGGTGATGGGGTCGGGCGGGCTCATGCGGCGTTCTCGTTGACAACGTGCTGTGTGACGGTGTGTTCGTTCGCAGCGGCGTGCTGCAGGTGCAGTTCGATCGTGGAACGGGGAGGGACGACGACGCCGGTGCGCACCAGGAAATCGCCGAAGCCTTCGTCGTCGTGTCGTTCGCCGGCATAGCGTGCGAACAGCGGATCGAGCGCTTCGAGGATCTGCGCTTCGGCCACGTTCTCGCGATACAGCGTGTTGAGGCGTTGGCCGCGATGGTCGGCGCCGAGCATCAGGTTGTAGCGGCCGGGCGCCTTGCCGACGAGCGCGATCTCACCCAGGTACGGTCGCGAGCAACCGTTCGGGCAGCCGCTGAGGCGAAGGTGGATCTGCGCGTCGCGCAGGCCGTGCGCGTCGAGCAGCACCTGCACCTTGTCGGTGAATTCGGGCAGGTAGCGCTCGGCTTCAGCCATCGCAAGGCCGCACGTTGGCAGCGCGACGCAGGCCAGCGCGTTCTTCGCAAGCGGCGTGGCCGACACGTGCGTGTCCAATCCGAACTGTGCGACGAGCGCATCGACGCGGTCGCGCAACGCGGCGGGAATGCCGGCGATCACCAGGTTCTGGTTCGGCGTGAGGCGAAACTGCGCATCGACGTCGGCGTCGTCCAGCACGCGCGCGATCTCGCGCAGGCCGCTCAGATGCGTCAGCCCGTCGCGATCCCAGATGCGGCCCGCGACGATGCGCAGCGTCAGGTGCGTGCGTCCATCGGTTCCTTCGACCCATCCGAACCGGTCGCCGTTGTGGACGAAGTCGAACGATCGCGCCTGGGAGAGCGCGAAGCCCGCGCGCCGCTCGACTTCGCCCTTGAACCAGTCCAGTCCGTGATCGTCGATGGTGTACTTCAGTCGCGCGCGCTTGCGCAGCACACGGTTGCCGAAATCGCGCTGCGCCGTGATCACGGCGACGGCCACCTGCGTGAGCTGGCCGGGCTCGACGAATCCGATCACGTCGCCCAGGCGCGGGTAAGTTTCGGGATCGCCATGTGTCGCGCCCATGCCGCCGCCGACGCTGACGTTGTAGCCCAGCAGCTGGCCGTCGGCATCGGCGATCGCGATGAAGCCCAGGTCCTGCGCGAAGACGTCCACGTCGTTGTACGGCGGGACCGCGAAGCCGATCTTGAACTTGCGCGGGAGATACGTCGGGCCGTACACCGGCTCGTCCTCGCTGCCGCTGCCGTCGACGCGTTCTTCGTCGAGCCAGATCTCGTAGTAAGCGCGCGTGTTCGGGAGCAGGTGTTCCGAAAGCGTCGCTGCGTGCGCATGCACGTCGGCGTGCAGACGGGATTGCAGCGGGTTGGCCGCCACCGCGACGTTGCGGTTCACGTCGCCGCAGGCCGCAAGCGTGTCGATCAACGCGGCGTTGATCGCCTGCATCGTCGACTTCAGCTCGGTCTTGATCACGCCATGGAACTGGAACGCCTGCCGAGTGGTGATGCGCAGCCCGCGCTCGGCGTAGGTCGTGGCGACGGCATCGAGCTTGAGCCACTGCGCCGGCGTCACCACGCCGCCCGGCGTGCGCGTGCGGATCATGAACGCGTGCGCCGGTTCGAGCTTCGCCAGGCGGCGCTCTTCGCGGATGTCGCGATCGTCCTGCTGGTAGCTGCCGTGGTACTTGATCAGCGCCTGGTCGTCGTCGTTCAGTGCGCCGGTGACCGGGTTGGCGAGCGATTCGAGCAGCGTGCCGCGAAGGCGGGCGCTTTGTTGCTTGATGTCCTCGACGGAATGGGAGCCATGCGACATCAGTAGACATCCCTTGCGTAGCGACCTTGCTGCTGCAAGTCGTTGAGGTATTCCGCGGCGTCTTCGGCCGACTTGCCGCCGTGTTCGGCGATCACGGCCTGCAGCGCGGCATGCACGTCCTTCGCCATGCGCGTGGCGTCGCCGCACACGTAGAGGTGCGCGCCGCCTTCGATCCAGTCGAACAGTTCGCGGCCGCGTTCGCGCAGCCGGTCCTGCACGTAGATCTTTTGCGCTTGATCGCGCGAGAAGGCGAGGTCGAAGCGATGCAGCGTGCCGTCCTTCAACGCCTGCTGCCATTCGACCTGGTAGAGGAAGTCGCTGCGGAAATTCGGGTTGCCGAAGAACAGCCAGTTGCGGCCGGTTGCACCAAGTGCCGCACGCTCCTGCACGAACGCACGGAACGGTGCGACGCCGGTACCGGGGCCGATCATGATCACGTCGCGCGACGTGTCGGCCGGCAGCCGGAAGCGGTCGTTGTGTTCGATGAACACCGGCAGCCGGGCGCCGTCCTCGCTGCGCGCGAAATGGTTCGAGGCCGCGCCCCAGCGCAGGCCGTCGCCATCGTCGTATTCGACATGCGCGACGGTGAGATGCACTTCGTCACCGACGTGCTTCTGGCTGGACGCGATCGAGTACAGGCGCGGCGTGAGCGGGCGCAGCGCCGCCACCAATTCTTCCGGACTCCAGTTCGCGGGATAGCGGCGCAGCAGGTCCAGCACCTGCGAGTCGTTCAGCAGCTTCGTCAGCGCGGTCTGCTGGTCGGGCGCGAGCAGGCGGTTGAGCTCCTCGCTGCGCGACTGCGCCGCGTGGCTCGCGACGAAGGGACGCGCGAGCTTCGTCAGTTCGCGCTTCTCGCCCAGCCACTGGCGAAGCGGCAGGCGATGACCACCGTGTTCGACGACCGCGTCGCCGTCGAGTTCGCCGGTGCGCAGGATCGCTTCGACCAGCGCCGGCGGATTCACTGGCCACAGGCCGAGCGCATCGCCGGGTTCGTAATGCAGGCCGGAGCCTTCCAGCGACAGCTCGACGTGGCGCACATCCTTCACGCTGCCGCGTGCGGTGATGCGCTGGTTCGCGAGCAGTTCGGCTGCGAAGGGGGCATCGCGTCCGAACGCCGGCGCGGCCTGCAACGGCCGCAGCGGCGTGACCTTCGCGAGCGGGGCGGACGGCTTCAGCGCGTCTTTCGCCTTCGCAAGCGCCTGCGTGAGCCAGGGCTCGGCAATGGTTTCCAGGTCCAGGTCCGCATCCGCGCGCGGCAGCAGGCGCGTGGCGCCGAGTTCGGCGAGCCGCGCGTCGAGTCGCTGGCCGATCGCGCAGAACTGCGGGTAACTCGAATCGCCCAGGCCGAGCACGGCGTACCGCAGGTGCTTGAGTTCTGGCGCGCGCTTGCCGGCGATGAAATCAACGAGTGCGCGCGCATCGTCCGGCGGATCGCCGTCGCCCTGCGTGCTGATGACCACATACAGCGTGCGTTCGTCCTTGAGCTCGCGCGTGGGATACGCATCGGCGCGCAGCAGGCGCACGGACAGGCCGGCGGCCTCGCTCTGGCGGGCGAGTTGTTCGGCCAGTCGCTTCGCATTGCCGGTCTGGCTGCCGTAGACGATGGTCAGCCGGTCTGCGGGCGCGACGTCGGCGACGGCGGCTGTAACCGTTTGCACGCCGACGGTGCCGCGCGAGGCGAGTCCGGCTGCGTAGCCCGAAAGCCACCACAGGCCGTTCGAATCCAGCCCGTCGGTCACACGCGCCAGCGCGGCCAGCCGGTCCTCGGTGAGGGGAGCGGCGAGCGCGGCGGAGACGTTGGGCAGGGTGGCCGACATGGGCAACGGGACGATGGGGACCGTTGCAGGCTAGGCCCGCGCGAACGCCACCAGAAAGGATGAGGGGTTATGCGCTCATGCCTCCGGCTTATTTCCGCCGGAAAGCGCCGTCGTTCCTAAATATGGTCAACTAGCCCCGGGCCACGGCGTCCCGCCGCAGCCGATCTCAAGACGCCTGTCGTAAGCCCCATTGAGCAAGATCAAGATCCGATGACGTTGCCCCTGGACCTGAGCCATCTCGACCGCCTCGAAGCGGAAAGCATCCATATCCTGCGCGAGGTCGCAGCCGAGTTCCGCCATCCGGTGATGCTGTATTCCATCGGCAAGGACAGCTCGGTACTGCTGCATCTGCTGCTGAAGGCGTTCGCGCCGGCGCGTCCGCCCATCCCGTTGCTGCACGTGGACACCGGCTGGAAGTTTCGCGAGATGATCGCCTTCCGCGATCGCCGCGCCAGCGAAACCGGCGTGCAGCTGCACGTGCACACCAATCCCGAAGGCCTCGCGCAGGGCATCGGTCCGATCACGCACGGCGCCACCGTGCACACCGACGTGATGAAGACGCAGGCGCTGAAGCAGGCGCTGGACCTGCACGGTTTCGATGCGGCCATCGGCGGCGCGCGTCGCGACGAAGAGAAGTCGCGCGCGAAGGAACGCATCTTTTCATTCCGCAACGCGCAGCATCGCTGGGACCCGAAGAGCCAGCGTCCCGAACTGTGGAGCCTGTACAACACCCGCATCCACAAGGGCGAATCGGTGCGCGTGTTCCCGCTGTCGAACTGGACCGAACTCGACGTGTGGCTGTACATCTATCGCGAGAAGATTCCCGTGCCTTCGCTGTATTTCGCCGCGGAGCGCCCGGTCGTCGAACGCGATGGCGCATTGATCATGGCCGACGACGAACGCCTGCCGCTGCGCGAGGGCGAATCGCCGCAGTTGAAGCAGGTGCGCTTCCGCACGTTGGGCTGCTACCCGCTAACGGGTGCGATCGAATCCGATGCCGACACGCTGGAGAAGATCATCGCCGAGATGCTGGTGGCCACCACCTCCGAGCGCCAGGGACGCGTGATCGACCACGACCCGTCGGCGTCGATGGAGAAGAAGAAGCAGGAGGGGTATTTCTGATGACGCGCGCACAGGACGCGGGCGCGACGATCGCCGCCTACCTCTCCCAGCACGAAACCAAGGGCCTGCTTCGCTTCATCACCTGCGGCAGCGTCGATGACGGCAAGAGCACGCTGATCGGCCGCCTGCTGTACGAAAGCCGCGCGCTGTTCGACGACCAGCTCGCCGCGCTGGCGTCCGACAGCCGACGCCACGGCACGCAGGGCGAGGCGATCGACTACGCATTGCTGCTCGACGGCCTGTCGGCCGAGCGCGAGCAGGGCATCACCATCGACGTCGCGTATCGCTTCTTCAGCACCGACAAACGCAAGTTCATCGTCGCCGACTGCCCCGGCCACGAGCAGTACACGCGCAACATGGCGACCGGCGCATCCACCGCGGACGTCGCCGTGGTGCTGGTCGATGCGCGCAAGGGCCTGCTGCCGCAGACGCGGCGGCACAGCTACATCGCCTCGCTGCTCGGCATCCGCCACGTGCTGCTTGCAGTGAACAAGATGGACCTGGTCGATTTCGACCGCGGCGTGTTCGACGGGATCGAAGCCGGCTATCGCGAACTCGCCGCCACGCTCGGCATCGAACACGTGCAGGCCATTCCGCTGTCGGCGCTCCAGGGCGACAACCTGCTGGCGCGCTCGGAGCGCACGCCGTGGTACGGCGGTCCGGCCGTGCTCGAATACCTGGAAACGGTGGACGTTTCGCGCCCGTCGAACGACGTCGGCTTCCGCCTTCCCGTGCAATGGGTCAACCGGCCGAACCAGGATTTCCGCGGCTTCGCCGGTACGGTCGCAGCCGGCGAAATCCGTCCGGGCGATGAAATCGTCGCGCTGCCGTCGGGCCGTCGTTCGCATGTGTCGCGCATCGTCACCGCAGATGGCGACCTGGCTGTCGCGCGCGAAGGCCAGGCGATCACGCTAACGCTGCGCGACGAACTCGACGTGAGCCGTGGCGACGTGATCGCCGACGCGCATCGTCCGGCGCAGATCGCCGACCAGTTCGCCGCGCACGTGCTGTGGATGGGCGAGCAGCCGCTGCTGCCGGGGCGTCCCTACTGGCTGAAGATCGGGACGCGCACTGTCAGCGCGAGCGTCACCGAGATCAAGCACAAGACCGACGTGAACACGCAGGAGCCGCTCGCCGCGAAGCACCTGGAGCTCAACGAGGTCGGCTTCTGCAATCTTTACCTCGACCAGCCGGTTCCGTTCGAAGCGTATGCGGACAACCGCACGCTCGGCGGTTTCATCCTGATCGACCGGCAGACCAACGCGACGGTCGCTGCGGGCACGCTGCAGTTCGCGCTGCGTCGCGCCGGCAACATCCATTGGCAGCATCTGGATGTCGACAAGCTCGCGCGTGCGCGCATCAAGGGCCAGCAGCCGCGCGTGCTGTGGTTCACCGGCCTGTCGGGTTCGGGCAAGTCGACGATCGCGAACCTCGTCGATAAGCGCCTGCACGCGCTGGGCTATCACACCTTTATCCTCGACGGCGACAACGTGCGCCACGGCCTCAACAAGGACCTGGGTTTCACCGACGAGGACCGCGTGGAGAACATCCGTCGCGTCGCCGAAGTGGCGAAGCTGATGAGCGATGCGGGACTGATCGTGCTGGTGAGTTTCATCTCGCCCTTCCGCGCCGAACGCCGCATGGCGCGCGAGCTGTTCGCGCCGGGCGAGTTCGTCGAGGTCTACATCGACACGCCGCTGGCGGTGGCCGAGAAGCGCGACGTGAAGGGCCTGTACGCCAAGGCGCGCGCCGGGCAGCTGCGCAACTTCACCGGCATCGACTCGCCGTATGAAGTGCCGGAAGCGGCGGAACTCACGCTGGACACGGTGTCCGATACAGCCGAGCAACTGGCGCAGCAGGTGATCGACCACCTGCTTGGGTGATCCGCTTCGTCGTTCGGCCCTGATGCGAAAAACCCCGGCGCGAGGCCGGGGTTTTTCGTTCCAAGCGCGCCGTGGAATCAGGCGCGTGCCGTCTTCTTGCGCACAAGTTCGTACAGGAACAGCAGCACGACGGCGCAGATGATCGAGATCACGAAGCCGATCGGGCCACCGCCGGCGTAGAGCAAGCTGCCGATGTACGCGCCGACGATGCCGAGCAGGATGGTCAGGATCCAGCCCATCGGATCCGCTCCCGGCTTGAAGAAACGGGCCAGCACACCAATGACCGCACCGATGATGATCGTGTAGAGCAGACTGCCCATGGCGTCCTCCTGTGGTGGGTGATGCCGAGGCATCGTAGCGCTTCGGCACCCATCCGCCGGAATGCCCGACGAACGGCGGGGATGCTAAGGCAGGAAACGAAAAACCCCCGCCGAAGCGAGGGTTTTTCTAGGTTCACCGGCAGGCCGGTGGATCAGCAGCAGCCGTGCCCGCCGTGGCGGTCGCCGCTGTCCGCCGCGACCGTCGAACCACTGGTCTCGCCGCGCTGGCTCGCATGGTGATGTTCGGCGATCACGCGCGACACGCACGCCGTGACGCGCTTGCCCATCGGGATGTGCAGGAACTCGTTCGGGCCGTGCGCGTTGCTGTGCGGGCCGAGCACGCCGGTGATCATGAACTGCGCGCCGGGGAACTTCTCGCCGAGCATGCCCATGAACGGAATCGAGCCGCCTTCGCCCATGTACATCGCCGGCTTGCCGAAGAACTCGCGGCTGGCCGAATCGATGGCCTTGGTCAGCCAGGGCGACTGCGCGGGCGCATTCCAGCCGGACGAGGACTTCTCCAGGTCCAGCGTGACCTTCGCGCCGTTCGGCGGATCCTTCGTGAGCACTTCGCGCAGCGTTTCGCCGGCCTTCTTGCCGTCCAGCGTCGGCGGCAGGCGAAGCGACAGCTTTACCGACGTGTACGGACGCAGCACGTTGCCGGCCGAGGCCAGCGCCGGCATGCCGTCCACGCCCGTCACCGACAGCGCGGGACGCCAGGTGCGGTTGAGCACGAGTTCGGCCAGATCCGAGGCCATCGGCGTCATGCCGGGCAGGAACGGGAACTTGTCGAAGACCGCCGTATCGAGCACCTTCGCCGCTTCGTGCGCCTGCGCGAGGCGTTCTGCCGGAATCTCGGAGAACAGGCCGTCGACGCGGATCTTGCCGGTGTTCTCGTCCTCCAGTCGCGACAGCAACTGGCGCAGCAGGCGGAAGCTCGACGGCACGATGCCGGACGCGTCGCCCGAGTGAACGCCTTCCTCCAGCACCTTCACCGTGAAGTTGCCGCCGGCCAGGCCGCGCAGCGACGTCGTGCACCACAGTTGCTCGTAGTTGCCGCAACCCGAATCCAGGCACACCACCAGCGACGGCTTGCCGATGCGGTCGGCGAGGTGGTCGACGTACGCCGGCAGGTCGTAGCTGCCCGATTCCTCGCAGGCTTCGATCAGGATCACGCAGCGCGAATGCGGCAGCTGCTGTTCCTGCAGCGCGAGCACCGCGGTGAGCGAGCCGAAGATCGCGTAACCGTCGTCGGCGCCGCCGCGGCCGTAGAGGCGGTCGCCCTTGATGACCGGGTTCCACGGGCCGAATTCCGGATCCCAGCCGGTCATCTCCGGCTGCTTGTCGAGGTGGCCGTACAGCAGCACGCAGTCGTCATTGCTGCCGCCGTTGGCCGCCGGGATGTCGATGAAGATCAGCGGCGTGCGGCCTTCCAGGCGCACCACCTCGACCTTCATGCCGGGAATCGGCTGCGCCTTCGCCCAGGTTTCCATCAGCTTGACCGCGTCGTCCATGTAGCCGTGCTTGACCCAGTCGGCGTCGAACATCGGGGACTTGTTGGGAATGCGGATGTACTCGACGAGTTGGGGAACGATCTCGTCGTCCCATTTGTCGCCGACGTAGCGGTCGACCTTGCTGATATCCATGGCGGGTTCGGCCTCGTAGCGGGGGACGACAAGTTTACGCCTCCGCGACACCCGCCCGGACGGGTCGCCGTGCCGACGGAACGTTCCGACGAACCCTGGGGCCAGTTCCGACGCCGATTGGGAGCGCACCTACCCGCAGTTGCGGCGCTTTCTTTGCCTTCGTTGGTGGATCGCCCGATGGGGCCGCTTGGCCGACGTCTGGAGACTGTTCGGGTCGCCAACGCATAGCGCCGGCAGACATCCGAGCACCACCCACCCACGTCGCGGGTCCGCTGGACCCAAGGAGTCGCCCAATGAAATCCACACCGTCCATGCGCCTGGCCATCCGATCCTTCGCGATGCTGGCCCGGACCCTGCTGCTGTCGCTGGTCCTGACGGGAACGGCCATGGCCGCCGAAACCGTCAACATCAACACCGCCGACGCCGCCACGCTCGACCGCGTGCTGGTCAACATCGGCCCGAGCAAGGCCGAGGCGATCGTCGCCTACCGCAAGACAAACGGCCCGTTCCGAAGTGCGGACCAGCTCGCCCAGGTGCCGGGTATCGGACTGAAAACGGTGGAAAAGAACAAGGACCGCATCGCGATTGGCGGTGGAACGGCCGCGGCACCCGCTACGGCCTCAGCCAGGCCTGCGCCCGCCGCCGCTGCGGCGAACGCGCCGAAACCGGCAGCAACCAGGCACTAGGGTAGGGGGCGCATGCCGTCCCGGCGCGACCGGCGCGCCGGGACGGCACTGCACTGCGACCCACGCCGGGTATGCATCGGCAGTCGCCCGCTAGACTGTGCGGAACCACTACCGGACGTGATGGATGGCTCCCGAGCAACGCAGTCGTTCGCGGGTGATGCCCGCCAACGAATACCGGCGCGAGCGCTGGCGCAATCAGATGGGCTGGACGCGCGAGATCCACGCCGGCCACCTCGACGATGCCGCGCCCGATGCGCCGTGGGACTGGCGGCTTTCGATCGCGGAAATCGAGCGCGATTCGGAGTTTTCCGCCTTCCCCGGCATCGATCGCGAACTGGTCCTGTTGAGCGGAAACGGCGTGCGCCTGCGCTTCGACGACGGCGAATCGCACGAGCTTCTCCCGCCACACGATCGCCTGCGTTTTGCTGGCGAGCGCAAGGTGACCGGCGAACTCCTCGATGGACCGACCCACGATTTCAACCTGATGTGGCGTCGCGACCGCGTACGCGCGACGCTCTGGCATCGGCCGCTGGTAGGTCCGATGGTTCTGTTCGCCGATCCGGGCACGACCTGGGTCGCGCATCTGATCGCAGGGCAGGCGCAGTTCGCGGACGAATCAGGATTGCCGCCGATGGCCGCGGCCGACACGGCGTTCTTCGAAGCGAGGGGCGACCGGCTGCGACACGTGATCGACGGCGGCGGCGAACTGCTGCTGATTCGCATCGAGCCGGTGGAAGTCGAGCGCTGACGGCCGTCGAGTCAGTACACGTCTCGGCAGTAGCGGCCGTCGGCGGCCATCGATTCCAGCGCGTCGAGGCCAACAGTGTCGCGCAGTACGGAATCCACTGCCGGCGCCATGCCTTCCAGGCTGCCGCAGACGTACACGGCGGCCCCGTCGGCGATCCATTCGCGCAGACGAGCCATGTTTTCGCGCAACACGTCCTGTACGTAGATACGTCGCGCGCCGTCGCGGGAGAAGGCGAGGTCGAGGTGTTGCAGGTGGCCGTCGCGCAACCATCCTTCGATCTCGTCGCGATGATGGAAGTCGTGCTCGCGTTGGCGTTCGCCGAACAACAGCCAGTTGCGGTGATGCCCTTGGATGGCGCGCGCCTTCAGATGCGCGCGAAGGCCAGCGAGGCCCGTACCGTTGCCGATGAGGATCATCGGCCGGTGGTCCTGCGGCGGATGGAACGCGGGATTGCGCCGGATGCGCAGGTCGATCGCGGCGCCGACATCTGAATGCGCCGTCAGCCAGCCGCTGCCGCTGCCCAGTTGGCCATCGGCACGTCGCATCTGGCGAACCAGCAGTTGCAGCGAGCCGTCCTGCGGCAGGGACGCGATGGAGTATTCGCGATGCGGCAGCGGTTCCAGCGCATCCGCAACGGATTGCGCCGGGTGACCGCGAACGCTGTCGGGTTCCGGCAGACGGGAGCGCTGGAGCAGTGTGGCCAGTTCGACGTTTGCCCCGTTGTGTTCGATATCCGCAGTGCCATCCAGGCCCGTGGCCAGCAGCCAGGCCATCACGTCTGCATGCGAATGGCGGGGGCCGATCTCGGCGATGTCGCCCGCCTGCCAGTGCAGGTCCGCCGCATTCACTGGCGTCAGTGCGACGTGGTACGCGGGACCGCCGACGGTGCCGGGATTGAGCCATCGCCTTTCGACCAGACTCCATGGGCGATATTCGGGCGCGCTCCAATCGGCCAGCGCGGTATGGCCCGCCAACTGGCCGAGGCGATGCTGCCAGTGGCGCAGCGCGCCCGCGTCGCCGGCGTCGACGTCGATGCGGTCGAACAGCGGCTGCGCGCCGTTGTGATGCAGCCACTGGTCGAGGCGTCGGCCGAAACCGCAGAAGCGGTCGTAAGCACGATCTCCAAGCGCAAGCACCGCGTATTCCAGCCCGGCCAGCGACATGGACTGGCCGAGCACGTGCCGTGTGAAGCCGAGCGCGTGGTCCGGCGGATCGCCCTCGCCGGTAGTGCTGGCGATGAACAACGCGCGCCGGTGCGTACGCAGCACGTCCGCATCGACGCGATGCAGCGGCAGCACGCGCACGGCCTTCCCGGCATCGCGCAGCGCCTGCGCGGTGTGATCGGCAAGTTGCTGGGCAAAGCCGGTCTGGCTTGCCCACGCGAGCAGCAACGCGTCGTCGCCTGCGGCATCAGTGGCGTTCGCACCGATGCGCTCGTCGCGGGCCTCCAGCCACGTCGACACGCAAAGTCCGACGAACGCCAGCGCGACCACTACCGCAAGCACCCAGCTTCCCGCACGCGGGGACGCAATCCACCACGGCCCGGCCTGCCAGGCGGCGAACGCGACCATCGCCGCCAGCAATGCCGCCAGCGCGAAGGCATTGCCCAGCCAGGCGCGAATGGAACTGGCTGCGTTCAAGACTGCTCCGCGGCCTGCAGCAGCGCTTCGAACGCCGGCGTCATGCGCTCTTCGACAGCAGCCCCGCCCTCATCGACTGCGCGCACCGCCACGAAGCGAGCGGCCAATCCGTGCGCCCGAGCGACGTCCAAGCCCTCATGTGTCCCCAGAACGGTGAGCGCGGTCGCCCACGCATCAGCGCGCATCGCGTCGGCTGCGGCGACCGTGACCGCGACGGGTGCGTTCGTCACCGGATGCCCGCTGCGCGGATCCAGCGTATGGCTGACGCTGCGGCCAAGGTGCTCGCGTCGATGCCAGCGATCGCCGGACGTCGCCACCGCCATTCCGTCCAGCGCCAGCACGCGCGGCTCGCGCGCGTCGTCCTCATCGCCCTGCCAGCCTTCGACGATCACCCGCCACGGCGCGCCATCCGGTTTGCGGCCGAAGCCGAACAGTTCGCCGCCTACTTCCACCAGCGCGGCGTCGATGCCCTGCGAGCGCAGATACGCAGCGACGGCGTCCACGCCGAACCCCTTGGCGATCGCGCACAGGTCAAGCCGCGCTCCACCCGGCTGCAGCACGCGGCGTTCTACTCGATCGAGCACCACGCGCCGCCATTGCACCTGCGCGCGTGCGGCTTCCGGCGAAAAGCGCTCCGTCGTCGCGCCCGACGGGCCGAAGCCCCAGCCGTCCACCAGCGGACCGACGGTCGGATCGAACGCGCCGCCGCTGGCGTGGGCGATGTCCAGGGCGCACGACAGCACGGTGTAAAAGTCCTCGCGCAGCACATGCCACGAACCCGCGGCCGCTGCGTTGTAACGGCTCAGGTCCGAGGTCGCTTCCCAGTTGCTCATCTGGGCGACGACTTCGTCCAGCCGCGCCTGGACACCCGCATGCAGCGCATGCAGATCGCGCTGGCGCGGGACGACGAGCTTCACCGACCAGGTCGTGCCCATCGTCGCGCCGCCGATGACATCGACGGCGCGCGCGGACTGCGTTGCGAGTGCGTGCATGCTCACTTCGAGTGCGATTACTGCGGCAGCACTTCCAGCGTGGCGACGTAGCCCAGGCGACGCTGCTTGGCCTGCTTCACCGTGGTCTTCTTGTCCTCGGAGTTCGCTTCGAGCCAGTACATGCCGGCTTCTGGCCACGTCACGGCGAACTCGCCCTGCGCGTTGGTCTTCACCTTCAGCTCGTCCTGCGCGTTGCGATAACGCGTGCCGCCGCGTGTGATCTCGACTTCAAGATCCGCCGCCGGCTTGCCGTCGATCTCGAAGCGGAACTTCGCTTCCTCGCCCGCGAACAGGTCGTTGGGGTGCGTCACCGGCACCAGTTCCAGGCCGACGCCGCTGGGCTTGAGCGCGGTCTCGTTCGGCGTGCCGTTGGTGACGAAGGTTTCCACTCGGCTCACCGACTGGCCGACCTGCAGCTTCTTCGCGTCCTTCGGTACTTCGGTGGCGAAGGTCGCTTCGGTGCCGCGCCAGCGCTTGGGCTTGCCGTCCTCTTCCCAGCTGCCGGTGACGTAGTTGTTGACCACGCCGATGCGATAGGTGCCGGTCTGCTTGAGCTCGACGTCGAACACCGTGCGGTACTTGCCCGTCGCGGCGTTCTGCGCGGCGACATTGCTGCCATCCGGCGCGGTGATGCTGAGATTGTCGGTCTTCAGCGGCACGTGGTTGAAGTAGAACAGGTCGTTGGACACCGCCGCGTCCACCGTCACCCACGGATTGTTGCCGGCCAGCACGGTCTGCGACGGCTGCAGCCAGGCCTTGTGCGCCGATGCGGCGAACGGAAGGGTAAGGGCCAGCGCGAGTGTGGCGAGCTTCAGGGTCTTCTTCACGGCATGCTCCTGCGAGTGTTGATGTTTGCTTCTTGGATCAGGGCTTGGTGGCGACGGTCACAAGCCCGAGTTCGCTCGAGCCCTGCGCCTTGCCGCTTCCAGCGCCGCCCCACTTGAACGGCACCTTCAGCAGTTCGCGACCGCCGACTTCGCGCGCGGCTTCCACCACCAGCGTGTAATCGCCGGGCGGCAGCTTGCCGAGTTCCGGATGCTGCGCGTCGAACTTCAGCGCATGCGTACCGACCGGACGCGTCGGACCGGTCACGCCATCCACGGGCACCTTCAGCGTGCGGCCGCTACGGCGCCACCATTGGCGAAGGTCGGGCAGCCATTTCGTGCCATGGCCTTCGGACGTCGACTTCTGCGCGTACCAGACCGCCAGGTTCGCCAGCGCCTTCTGGTCCGCGCCTTCCACCCAGATCGCCACGTAGGGGCGGTGGTATTCGGCGACGTTGAGCTGCGGGATCTGCACGTTGACGTTGATTTCCGCCGAGTGCGCCGGCAGCGCGAGCAGTCCGCTCAGCGCGATGGTCAGTTTGACGCGCATGGAAACTCCCTTCTTTTGACAGGTTCGTTGAGCAGGAATCAGTGGATGAAGAGCAGGGCCAGCAGCACCGGAAGCGCGAGCCCCAGCGCGACGTACGGCCAGGTCGAACGCCGCTGGCGCGCATGCATCTGCAGGAGGAACAGGCCGGTGATGCAGAACAGCAGGCACGCCAGCGCGAACACGTCGATGAACCAGCGCCACGCCGTGCCCGCATTGCGACCCTTGTGCAGGTCGTTGAGGTACGCGACGACGCCTCGCGTGGTGCGTTCGTATTCGACTGCGCCGCTTGCGCGGTCGATGCTCAGCCACGCATCGCCACCGGGACGCGGCAACGACAGGTACACCTCGTCCGTCGACCACTCCGCAGGTTGTGCACCGATCGACACCGGCAGCACGTCGTTGAGCCAGTCGCTCACCGTACCGGGCAGCGGCGCCGTGCCTTCCGTTCGCGTGCCGAGCGCGCGCTGCACCGAAGCAGGCATTTCGATCTTGCGCGTCAGCGTCTCGGGTTTGGCTTCGATCGCCGCCGAATGATTCAGCGTGATGCCGGTGATCGCGAACAACAGCATAGCGACCAGACAGATCGCCGAACTTATCCAGTGCCAAGAGTGCAGAGTGCGCAGCCAGAAACCGCGTCGCTGCTGCTGCGCGGCGATGTCCGGCGTCCCCGCGGCGTGCTTCATGGTTTGCGGCTCACGGCTCGGCCCAGCGGCGCAGCAGGTTGTGATAGATGCCGGTCAGCTGCACCAGCGCCGGATGTTCGGGCACGTCCTGCGTCAGATGCCGGATCGAAACATCCAGCTCGAACATCAGCCGGCGTTGCGCGTCCTCGCGCAGCAGGCTCTGGATCCAGAAGAACGACGCCACGCGTTCGCCGCGCGTCACCGGCGTGACCTTGTGCAGGCTCGTGCCGGGATACAGCACCATGTCGCCCGCTTGCAGCTTCACGCGCTGCACGCCGTAGGTGTCCTCGATGATCAGCTCGCCGCCTTCGTATTCCTCCGGCGCGCTGAGGAACAGCGTCGCAGAGAGATCGGTACGCACCGGATCCACGCCGCCGCGACTGCGGTCGTAGCGGATCGCGTTGTCGACGTGGAAGCCGAACGACTGCCCGCCGCCGTAGCGATTGAACAGCGGCGGGTAGATGCGCTGCGGCAGCGCGGCCGAGAAGAACGTGGTATTGCGCGCCAGTGCGTCGAGGATCAGCCCGCCGAGTTCGCGCGCCACCGGGTCGGTTTCCGGCAGCTGCGCGTTGTCCTTCGCCATCGCGGACTGGTGGCCGGCGGTAATCCGGCCGTCCGCCCAGCCGGCCTGCTGCAACCGGTCGCGACAGTGGGCGACCTGTTCGGCACTGAGGACTTGCGGAACCTGGAGCAGCATCTGGAATCCTTCGCTTCGGTAAGCCCGGCGAACCGGGCGTCGCGTGGCTGGGTGAATGCAGCGGTGTTGCGGATCAGAACCGGTAGATCGCCTGCAGCACCACCTGGCGTGCATCGCCCGGCGTCGCCCAGCCATTGTTGCGGACGCGCGTGTAGTACGTCTTGTCGAACAGGTTGTTGGCGTTGAGCTGGAAGGCGAGGCGCTCGTTCACGTCGAAGGCGACCATCGCGCGGTGCGCGGTGTACCCCTTCGCTTCGGCGATGTTCGCGCCGTTGCCGGTGTAGACATCGTAATTGCCCACGTACGTCAGGCCATAGCCGAACGTCCACTGTTCCAGATCGTACGTCGTCCAGATGCTGCCCGAGCGCTCCGGCGTGCCGCTGATTGGCAGACCGGCGAGCGGGTCGGGATTGGCCGGCGTGTTGCCGCACGCGGTGCTCGGATTGGCCTTGCAGAAATCGGACACGCCCTGGATGACTTCGCTGTCCAGCCACGTCACGTTGGCGAAGATCGACCACGCATCGGTGATGTGCCCGGCCGCGCCGAGCGTGACGCCATCGACGCGTGCGGTGCCGTCCAGCTGCTGCTCGCCGCTCGGATTGTCAGGGTTGCCCGGATCGGCGACCTTGTATTCCTCGCGTTCGTTGCGGAACACCGCTGCCGTCAGCGCCAGGTTGCTGTTGATGTCCCACTTCGCGCCGGCTTCGATGTTGACCGCCGTTTCCGGATCGACATTGCAGTTCGCCGTGCCGGTGGTGCTGGTCGGCGTGCACGAACCGTTGACCGACGCCTTCGACGGCGTCTTGCTGTTGGAGTACGCCACGTAGAGGCTCGCATTCTCCGCCGGCTTGAAGATCAGGCCTGCACGGTACGAGAACAGGTCGTCGGAGTTGCTGCCCACCACGACCGTCGTCGGCTGGCCGAGTTGCGGGCTGCCGGCTGTCGTGTTGAACGTGGTGGTGACGGTGTCGCCTTCGTTGTGTTCGTAACGCGCGCCGAGGTTCAACATCCAGCGATCATTGAATTCCAGCGTATCGAAGGCGTAGATGGCCTGGTTGTCGAGCGAGCCTTCCGCAATGCTGCTGCGGGTGTAGTTCTGCGGACCGGTGTAGACCGAGTACGGATCGGTCACAGACATCGGCGGCAGCGGCACCGTCGCGCCGGTGGCCGTGCGGAACAGGTTGCCGGTGTCCAGGTCGAACTCCTCGCGCGAGAACGACACGCCGGCGACCAGCGAGTGGCTGACCGAGCCGGTGTCGAAGCGCGAAACCACGTCGGTCTGGCTGACGGCGAGGGTGTTCTTCGTGTCGCGGCTGTTGCCGCGCGGACCGCTGGGGAGATACGTGTCCGGTGTCGCGCAAGGCGCGCCCGTCGCGGGGTTGAAGCCGGCCGGCAGGCACCACGTGCCCTGCGGCGGATCGACGACGCTCAGCTGCTGCACCTGCTGGAAGCGCGCGAGGCTGCGCAGCGTCGTGTTCGGGCTGAAGTCGTGCTCGAACACGCCGGTGATCATGTCGACATCGATCTCCTGGCGATCGATGTTGTGGTAGCCGTAGTAGTTCTCCGGGTCGACGCCCGGCAGGCCGCCGCCGAACGCGGTGAAGTACGGCACGCCGTACTGCGGGATGTTGTCGTCGGTCTGGTGGAAATAGCTCGCGGTGAAGCGCGTATCGCTGTCCAGGCCGAAGGCGACCGACGGCGCGATGCCCCACCGCTCCAAGCTCTCGTAGTCACGACCCGGGGCGTCGTTCTGATGGACCATCGCGTTGATGCGGAACGCCGCGCCGTTGTCCAGGTCGGTATTGCTGTCGACCGTGATGCGGCCGAAGCTGTCGGTACCGGCGCCGGCCTGCACCACGGTGGAGTCGCCGCTGCGCGCGACCTTGCTCACCAGGTTGATGTTGCCGCCGACCGAACCCGCGCCGGAGTAGACCGAGTTGGCGCCGTTCACCAGCTCGACCGAGTCCAAGTTGAAGTTGTCCGAGCGCGTGTACTGCGCGCTGTCGCGCACGCCGTCGGTGGTGATGTCGCTGCTCGCGTTGAAGCCGCGCAGCGTGATGCTGTCGCCGTAACCGCCGCCGCCTTCGCCCGCGCCGAACGTGATGCCCGGAAGCGTGCTCAGCACGTCGCGCAGGCCGATCAGGTTCTGCTGGTCCATCACGTCCTTGGTGACGACGGTGATCGTCTGCGGCGTGTCCAGCAGCGGCTGCGTGTACTTGATGGAAGAGGGCTTCTCGACGTATTCGCCGTGCACCTCGATCTTGTCCAGATCGCGCGCATTGGCGGGCTCGCCGGCCGGCTCCGCGAAGGCGGGCGCTGCGACGGCAAGAGCCAGGGCGCCGGCTAGCGGCGAAACGACGAACTTCCTGTTGGACATGGGATCCCTCGGGGGAATAGCAGGGCGGCACCGGCCGCGGTCAGGAGAGAATGGTAATGAGAGGGATTCTCATTTGCAACGAAAAGTGAACGCGGGCGGATGAGCGGTAGTCGCAGTTCGTCAGGGTCGCGAGGGTGCGAATGGGGTACGGGGCGAGTGGGCGCCATGAGGGGTCGTTCGCGCAGTAGCAGCGCCATCCCGGCGAAGGCCGGGGCCCAGGCTGATCACGAATCAGGAAAGAAGAGGTGCCGCGTTGCCATGCCTTGATGGCACGCCTGGTCGAATTCACAGGACTTGATGGCTTGGATGCCGGAACTCGCCGGGATGACGGCAACTGGATCGGCGGTGCGAGGCGGAGCCCTCAGCCGCGGTCGTCGCGCGTCCAGATGCCCGTGTCGTCGACCTTCACCGGGAACTTGGGCACCGGCTCGTAGGCGGGCGCGCAGAGCGGGCGCCCATCGCGGACGTCGAACTTGGCGCCGTGGAGCACGCATTCGATCGTCGCTTCCTCGCCGTCATAGTTGCCGGCGGACAGCTCGAAGTCCTCATGCGAACACTTGTCTTCAAGCGCGTAGTAATCGCCGTCGTAGTTGACGACGAGGATGGCCGTGTCGCCATCCCACGCGACGGTGCGCTCACCCGGCAACAGTTGCGAGGTCGCGCACACGAAGACCCACTGCTCGCCAGCGCTCACAGCGCCTTCTCCAGCACCTCGAAGCGCAGATCGTCGCGCTTGGGGAGGCCGAAGCGTTCGTCGCCGTAGGGAAACGGCTTCTTGATTCCGGTGCGGCGATAGCCGCGGCGCTCGTAGAAGGCGATGAGCTCGTCGCGGACGTCGATGACCGACATGCGCATCGCCGGCAGCGACCATTCTTCGCGCGCGATGCGCTCGGCTTCGGCGATGACCAGCTTGCCGATGCCGCCGCCCTGCAGGCCGGGATTCACGGAAAACATGCCGAAGTAACCGGCGCCGTCTTCTTCGGCGACGTGCGCGCAGGCGAGCATTTCACCGTCTTCGCGCTCGGCGATGAGGATCGCGCTGCGCGGGCGGTCGATGCAGGCCTGCACGTCGTCCGGGCCGGTGCGGCGTCCGCCGAGCATGTCCGCTTCGGTGGTCCAGCCTTGCTTGCTCACGTCGCCGCGGTAGGCGGACTCGATCAGCGCCACCAGCTCGTCGATATCGGCGTGCGTGGCGTGACGGAACTGCAGGGCATGTACGGTCATGGCGTGGTTCGAGGGAGTGCGGGGGATAGGGCCCCATTCTCCAGCGTCACGGCGACGGTGTCATCCGCCAAGCCGGGCTGAAACTTTCAACCCAGCAGGCGGCGGACCTTCTGCAGCGCGGCCACGAAGGCCTCGACTTCCTCGTGCGTGTTGTAGAACGCGAGCGAGGCGCGGCACGTGGCCGGGACGCCGAAGTGCGCCATCAGCGGGTGCGCGCAGTGATGGCCGGAGCGGATCGCCACGCCTTCCAGGTCCAGCAGCGTGGCCAGGTCGTGCGCGTGCGCGCCTTCGACCAGGAAACTCACGACCGCCGCCTTCTCGCGCGCGTGGCCGAAGATGCGCAGGCCTTCGACCTTGGACAACGCTTCGTTGAAGTGCGCCAGCAGTTTCTGCTCGCGCGCTCCGATGTTGTGCATTCCCAGCGCGGAGAGGTAATCGACCGCGGCGCCGAGGCCGACGAATCCGGCGATATTCGGTGTGCCCGCTTCGAACTTGTGCGGTGCATCGTTGAACACCGTGCCTTCGAAACGTACTTCCTTGATCATCTCGCCGCCGCCGATGAAGGGCGGCATCGCGGCAAGGTGTTCGCGACGCGCCCACAGCGCGCCGGTGCCGGTCGGGCCGGACATCTTGTGGCCGGTCAAGGCGTAGAAATCGCAGCCGATGGACGCGATGTCCACCGCGCGATGCGGCACGGCCTGCGAGCCGTCGACGACGGTCACGATGCCGCGCTTGCGCGCTTCCCGGCAGATCTCGCGTACGGGATTCACGGTGCCGAGTACGTTGGATACATGCGTGAGCGACAGCAGTTTCACTTCCGGCGTCAGCAGCGAGTACAGCTGCGCGAGGTCGAGTTCGCCGCGCTCGTCGATCTCGGCGACCTTGATCGTCGCGCCCGTACGCTGCGCGACGAGTTGCCACGGCACGATGTTGGCGTGGTGTTCCATGCGCGTGAGCACGATCGCATCGCCGGCCTTGAGCTGCGGCAATGCCCACGAGTACGCGACCAGATTCAGCGCGAAGGTCGTGCCGCTGCACAACACCAGTTCGTCGCCGCGCACGTTGAGGAACTTCGCCAGCTTCGAGCGCGCGCCTTCATAAGCTTCCGTCGCTTCGGTGCCGAGCGCGTGCACGGCGCGGCTGACGTTCGCGTTGTGGCGACGATAGAAATCGTCGACCGCATCGATCACGACCTCCGGCTTCTGCCCGGTATTGGCCGAATCGAAGTACACCAGCGGCTTGCCATGGACTTCGCGCGTGAGGAGCGGAAAGTCGGCGCGGACGCGGGTCCAGTCGATGGCGTTCGTCGAATCTGTGGCGGGAAGGTTCATGCGTGCTCCTGTCGAACGTGCCTCATTCAAGCAGCGCCCAGGCGGTCGAGAGCGGCGTCGAGGCGGGCTTCCAGTGCAGTGCGCAGCGCATCGCCCGGCTCGAACACCGAGAGCGTTTCGCGGCAGAACGCAGCGGTGAGCAGGGAGCGTGCCTGCTCGGACGAAAGGCCGCGGCTGCGCAGATAGAACAACGCCGTGGTGTCGAGCTGGCCGACGGTCGCGCCGTGCGCGGCCTGTACTTCGTCGGCGTGGATCTCGAGCACCGGCTGCGTGTCGATCTCGGCGCCTTCGCTCAGCAGCAGGTTCTTGTTCGACAGTTGCGCGTTGGTGCCGTCGGCGCCTTCCCGGATGAGGATGCCGCCGTGGAACGCGGCCTTCGAACGACCGCCGGCCATGCCACGCCACGTGAGTTCGCAGGCGGTGTCGCGGCCGACGTGATCGATGCCGAGACGCGTGTCGATATGGCGTTTTCCCGATGCGAGCAGCACGCCGTTTGCGCGCAGGCTCGCATTGCTTCCATGCAATGCGGCATTGAGTTCGTGGCGCGAAAGCCCGGCGCCGAGCTCGAGGTCGAGGCGTCGGTAATCGGAGTCCTTTGCGAGCACCGAATCGGTGCGGGCCATCAACGTCGCGCCGGGCGCCTCGTCCTGCACGCGCGCGTGGCGCAGCGTGGCATTCGGGCCGAGGTGCACGTGCATCAGCTGGTTCGCCAGATGGCTGTGCGCGCCGTGGGCAAGATGGTGTTCGACCACGACGAGCGACGCGCCATCGCGCAGTTCGATCAAGTGGCGCAGGTGCCACGCCTGGTCGGACTCGGCCGGGGCACCCACGAACACGAGGTGGATCGGCTGCACGGACTGCGCGTTCGCTTCGGCGCGGAGCACGATGCCGTCGTCGGCGAGCGCGGCGTTGAGTCGCGCGAAGATCTCGTCGGCGCGATCGAAACGGCGCGCGAGGAAGTTTGCATCGCGCGCTTCGCCTTCGGTGAGTACCTGCGACAGCGGCTGCAAGGTCACGCCGGCAGGAAGGTTCGACAGATCGCTGTGCGACGCGTCGAAACGACCGTTGACGAACACGATGCGCGGCGAGGGCAGGTTCGCAAGCAGCGCGTCATCGAACGCGGCCAAAGCAACCGGAGGCGCGGCGAACGCGCGGCGTTCCAGTGCACGCAGCGGCGTGTACTTCCACGCTTCCACGCGCGCATGCGGGATGCCATCGCGCAGGACGTCGTCGAGCGCGGCGCGGCGGCTGTCGCCCAGGCCAGCGGCGTCGCGAGTCGCGAGCGATTCGAAGGCGTTCGCGAATGAATCGAGCAGGGCGCTCATGTCACGCGCTCGCCGTCGGGGTGATACGGTCCTTCACCCACGCGTAGCCGTGCTGTTCCAGCTCCAGCGCGAGTTCCGGCCCGCCGGTCTCGACGATGCGGCCATCGGCCAGCACGTGCACGACGTCGGGCTTGATGTAGTCGAGCAGGCGCTGGTAATGCGTGATGACGAGGAACGCGCGCTCGGACGAGCGCAGCGCGTTGACGCCATCGGCGACGGCCTTGAGCGCGTCGATGTCCAGGCCCGAATCGGTTTCGTCCAGGATCGCCAGCTTTGGTTCGAGCAGTGCGAGCTGGAAGATCTCGTTGCGCTTCTTCTCGCCGCCGGAGAACCCTTCGTTGACGCCGCGATGCAGAAGCTCGTCCTTCAGGTGCAGCACGGCGAGCTTCTCGCGCACGAGCTTGAGGAACTGCATCGAATCCAGTTCGCTCTCGCCGCGCGCCTTGCGCTGCGCGTTGAGCGCGGTGCGAAGGAAGTAGGTGTTGTTCACGCCCGGAATCTCGACCGGATACTGGAACGCGAGGAACACGCCGGTTGCGGCGCGTTCTTCCGGCTCTAGCGCGAGCAGGTCGCGGCCTTCGAACGTCACGGTGCCGGCGGTGACCTCATAGCCTTCGCGGCCGGCGATCACGTTGCCGAGCGTGGACTTGCCCGCACCGTTGGGACCCATCACCGCGTGCACCTGGCCGGGCGTGAGTTCCAGCGTGAGGCCCTTGAGAATTTCCTTGCCGGCGACGGAGACGTGGAGGTTTTCGATCTTGAGCATGGGGGCGTGATTCGCGATTCGTGATTTGTGATTCGGCGGGTGCGTCAACCGACGGACCCTTCCAGCGACACTTCCAGCAGCTTCTTCGCTTCCACTGCGAACTCCATCGGCAGTTCGCGGAAGACGCTCTTGCAGAAGCCGTCGACGATCATCGACACGGCGTCTTCCTCGCCGATACCGCGCGAGCGGCAATAGAACAGCTGGTCTTCGCTGATCTTCGAGGTGGTCGCTTCGTGTTCGACGGTGGCGGTGGGGTGCTTCACTTCGATGTACGGGAAGGTATGCGCGCCGCACTTCTTGCCGATCAGCAGGCTGTCGCACTGCGTGTGGTTGCGCGCGCCTTCGGCGCCGCCCATGACCTTCACCAGGCCGCGGTACGTGTTCTGTCCGCGACCGGCGCTGATGCCCTTGCTGATGATCTTGCTCTTGGTGCGCTTGCCCAGGTGGATCATCTTGGTGCCGGTATCGGCCTGCTGGCGGTGGTGCGTCAGCGCGACCGAATAGAACTCGCCGACCGAGTCGTCGCCGAGCAGCACGCAGGACGGATACTTCCACGTGATGGCCGAACCGGTTTCCACCTGCGTCCAGCTGATCTTGCTCCGCGCGCCGCGGCATTCGCCGCGCTTGGTGACGAAGTTGTAGATGCCGCCGACGCCGTTCTCGTCGCCGGGGTACCAGTTCTGCACGGTCGAATACTTGATCTCCGCATCGTCCAGCGCGACCAGTTCGACGACGGCCGCATGCAGCTGGTTCTCGTCGCGCATCGGCGCGGTGCAGCCTTCCAGGTAGGAAACGTAGCTGCCTTCCTCGGCGATGATCAGCGTGCGCTCGAACTGGCCGGTGCCCATCGCGTTGATGCGGAAGTACGTGCTCAGTTCCATCGGGCAACGCACGCCCTTCGGGATGAACACGAAGCTGCCATCGGAAAACACGGCCGAATTGAGCGCGGCGAAGTAGTTGTCGCCGGTCGGCACGACGGTGCCGAGGTACTTCTTCACCAGCTCCGGATGATCGTGGATCGCCTCCGACAGCGAGCAGAAGATCACGCCCTTTTCAGCGAGTTCCTTGCGGAAAGTCGTGCCGACGGAGACCGAGTCGAACACGGCGTCGACCGCGACGCCGGCAAGCTTGGCGCGCTCGTGCAATGGCACGCCGAGCTTCTCATAGGTGTCGAGCAGTTCCTGCGGGACGTCGTCGAGCGAGGCGTACTTGGCCTTCGGGGCGGAGTAATAGCTCACCGCCTGCAGGTCGATCGGCGCGATGTTGAGCTTCGCCCAGTGCGGCATCGGCATCGTCAGGAAGTGCCGGTAGGCGGCCAGGCGCCAGTCGGTCATCCACTGCGGCTCGTTCTTCTTGGCCGAGAGCGCGCGGATGACGTCCTCGTCGAGGCCGGGCGGCAGGCTTTCGGATTCGATGTCCGTGACGAAGCCGGCCTCGTACTTGCGGCCGAGCTGCTCATGGATCTCGCGGTTTTCTAGGATTTCGGTGGCCATTGGGCTGCCTACTCGTCAAGCCAGGTGCAGGTCGATGGACCTGCCGGGTGGTTCGTTGGGGGGCGGGGAGAGCATCTGCGCCAGCGTCACGGCGCGCAGCGCCTCCACCACCACGTCGTTGATCCGGCGCCAGTTGGCGCGCACGCCGCAGGACTGTTCCAGGCCGCAGTTGCCGGTGTGGACGCTGCATTCGGTCATGCCCAGCGGTCCTTCCATGGCGGTCACTATTTCGAGCAGGCCGATGTCGTCGGCCGGGCGCGCCAGGCGATAGCCGCCGTTCGCACCGCGGAAGCCTTCCACCAGCCCGGCCTGCGCCAGCGGCTTGAGCACCTTGGCCACGGTGGTGGCTTCCAGGCCCGCGCGTTCAGCCAGTTCGGAGGCGCTGAGCACGGCGTCGGCGCCATGGGCGAGGACGGTCATGACGACCGTGGCGTAGTCAGTGAGCTTGGTGACGCGGAGCATGGGGGCAGGCAGTGTCAATCCGTACCGGAATTGTACGGTTTCCGGGCGCCGGGGCCAAGGGCATGGGTTCGTTACGGGATTCAGCTTCATCCGGCCCGCAGGATTGGACGGCTTGCGGACGTGAAATGACGCGAACCCGGAGGCAACGGGCCGCTTCTTCGGCGTCGTGATGTTCGTGCGATGGCGATGTCCCGCCGATCCGTACAGAATGCCCGCTTTCACCCAACCGGACCTCCGCATGCCGCGCAAGATCGTCGCCCGTCGTTCCGCCATCCATGGCAACGGTGTTTTCGCCGTCGCCCCGATCGCCAAGGGCGAACGCGTCGTGGAGTACAAGGG
>Ga0102591_1001404_pt1 | contig 33252 bp, 32 predicted proteins | sample AraplaCol_mCL_r2_2_FD_76860 | JGI IMG/M metagenome (GOLD analysis project Ga0102591, IMG submission 76860) | Arabidopsis root microbial communities from North Carolina, USA - plate scrape MF_Col_mCL_r2 (SPADES assembly) (version 2) | ecosystem: Host-associated > Plants > Roots > Endosphere...
CGTCTTGTTCGGCGCCAGGATGACGGCCGGGCGCTGCGTCGCCTCGATCACCTTGGCCATGGTGAAGGTCTTGCCGGAGCCGGTGACACCGAGCAGCACCTGGCTGCGGTCGCCATTCTCCAGCCCCTCGACGAGGTCGCGGATGGCGGTCGGCTGGTCGCCGGCCGGCTCATAATCCGACTGCATGCGGATGGCGATGCCGCCTTCGGATTTGTCGGGCCGGGCAGGGCGATGCGGGGTCCAGATCTTGCCGTTCTTGTGCAGCGGATTGCCACTCTCGATCAGCGCCGACAGCGCCTCGACCGTGGCGGTGACGGCGGTGCCGGCCTGCAGCGACGAGGCCTCCTCCAGCGTCGTATCCATGCCGGAGACGGGATTGAGGCCGGCGGCCGCGCGCGTCTTCGGATCGGTCGAGCCGCCCATGGAGGTGCCGCGCGCCGATTTCGACGCGCTGACGCCGCCGTCGCTGGTTTTCGTCCTGGCGGCGATTTCCACCTTCTTGCGATGTTTGCCGGCCTTGGAGGCAATCTGGCGCTGGGTCTCGACGCCCGAGGTTTCGGCATCGGCCTCCAGCTGCTTCACCCAATCGGCAACCGAGCCTGAGAGGGGGGCTCCCTCAAAAGACGATTGAGGGGCTTCCTCGAAGCCATTCGGGGCGGGGGATTTCTTCGGAGATCTGGCCATGGCGGGAATATGGAGAGAGTCACCGCGAAAGGGAAGAGGGAAAGAGTACAAAAGGGAAACGAACTGTGTGTTCGGAAGTTGGAATAGTGAGGGGGCAATTCTTGCTCCCTCTTCTCCCCAGCGGGGAGAAGGTGCCCGTAGGGCGGATGAGGGGGCCACACGGCACGCCATTCATTGCGCTTCGCTTGCGCTCAGCGTATTCGCGGCTTTGCCGCTCACCCCCTCATCGCCTCGCTATCGCTCCGGCACTTCTCCCCGCTGGGGAGAAGAGAGTCGTGGCAGCGCCTTGGTCCCCGCCTGACGGCATCGCGGGTGCGCCAATAGCGGTCGTGCACACTCAAGGCTTGGTTTCCGTCGAGCAACTCATATTCGCATTGAAGAAATTGAGATGAATGCCGAGTTTTCCGGCAGTACTGCTGAGCTGGACGGTGACGCCTTCCCCCGAGGGTGAAGTGAATCTGGCGTCGATATTCGATATCCATGTCGGCCCAACCGGGAATGTCACAATGGTCGTTGCCGGCTCGCCATATTTTATTCGAAAGTCTTGCACGATCAATGCAAACTCATGAAGTTCGCCGTCGCGGTGCTGTTGGATAGAGGCGATTTTGTCGTCGCATACGAAAAGACCGAGATTCGACCCTTCCACGACCCATTGACCGGGAAGGAAAGAAGAAAGATCGGGATGGAAGGAAGAAAGCTCCTTCAATTTCCAACCTTTTTCGCTCGCATTCCGTTGGGCATCGGCAAACGAGCTACCCAATTTGAAATCGTGCAAGTCGTCCGGCGTTTGCGCGCAAGTTGCGCCGCTTGACAGTGCCGTCAGGGCAAAAGCAAAGCTGCAAATTAAAAGCAGTCCATTGGGCATGAAGGCCGGTCCCTGTCTCGAATGTTCAACGCAGAAATTGTTAAACAGATTGGGAATACCGCCGCAACGCTAACAATTAGGACGATCGCCAAAACGGGAAAAGCCGGAGAAACGCTATCCTATGGGATAACTGAGATCGCGGCTTGCTCCCTCTTCTCCCGTCGTCGATCGAGCGGCCAAGAGTGTGCTTGCGCCATGCCTCTCTGCAACGTATCGGTGCGTAATCGAGGGAGCGAGGAGCGCAATGATCCGCATTTTGCAAGACGACGACCAAGCGCAATGGAGTGCGTTGTGGACGGAATATCTGAACTTCGATGGCAGCACACTTGACGCCGCCGTCCATAATCACACCTGGACTCGTCTTTTGAAAGAAGGGGAACCGATGCACTGTGCGCTGGCCCTGGCTGGTGGCAAAGCGGTGGGCTTCGCGCATTATATCTTCCATCCCTCGACCTGGAGTCTCAGCAATTCCTGCTATCTACAGGATTTATTTGTCGCGCCGACGGTTCGCGGGAAAGGTTATGGCCGAGCGCTGATCGCCCATGTGTGTGAACAAGCGGCTGCGGCTGGATCGTCGCGCGTGTATTGGCAAACGCAGGAGGATAACGCCCCGGCGATCGCGCTTTATGAAAAAGTCGCCGAGCGCTCGGGCTACATCCAGTTTCGCAAGTCGGTTCCGAGCTGAACTCTGGGTGGTGTCTCTTAAGGGCGCTAACCTCGCCTTGGGCAGTGACGGCGACGCCAGCTTCCCCCATTCCTGTGACATCCCTCGGCTTAAACCCGAGGACAGGAATGGGGGTGGAGGGATGTCGCCGCCGCTGCCTCACCACTACGCCGAGTGTTCTTCCGCCGGTCTCCCAACAACCAAGCCGAGCATATCATCAAGCCGAACGCTGGTCTGCCGGCCCCTCCAGCCGCGCGAGGTTCAACGCGCTGTTGATCAACCCGATATGGCTGAAGGCCTGCGGGAAGTTGCCGAGCATGCGACGGGCGGCGGGATCATATTCTTCTGCCAGAAGCCCGACATCGTTGCAGATATCAAGCAGCCGCTCGAACAGGCGCAGCGCATCGTCGCGGCGGCCGATCATGCCGAGGGCGTCGACGAGCCAGAAGCTGCAAGCGAGGAACGCGCCTTCGCCTGGCGGCAGGCCGTCGTCCACCTCCTGCGTCTCGTAGCGCAGCAGCAGGCCATCGCGCAGCAGCTTGCGCTCGATCGCCTCGACTGTCGCGACATAGCGCGGATCATCAGGCGGGATGAAGCCGACCATGCCGAGATGCAGCAGGCTGGCATCAAGCGCCTTGGAGCCGTAGGCCTGCACGAAACAGCCGAGTTCGGGATCGAAAGCCTTCTCGCAAACCTCGGCATGGATGTGATCTGCGAGCGTGCGCCAACGTGCGGCGGCCTCGGGCTCGCCGTCCGCCTCGGCAATCTGGACGGCGCGGTCGAAGGCCACCCAGGCCATGACCTTCGAATAGGTGAAATGCTGGCGCTGGCCGCGCACCTCCCAGATGCCTTCATCGGGCTCCACCCAGATTTTTTCGAGAAAGGGCAGAATGGCCGCCGCCAGTTCGCGTTCGCGGTGATGCGGCGGAAGCCCGCCCTTGCGGGCCTGCAGTATGGCGTCGGCCACCTCGCCATAGACATCGAGCTGCACCTGTTCGGCAGCGGCATTGCCGATGCGTACGGGTGTCGAGCCCTCGTAGCCACTCAGCCAGGGAACCTGCCATTCCAGCAGATTGCGCTCGCCGGCGACGCCATACATGATCTGCATCTGCGCCGGGGCGCCGGCGACCGCGCGCAGCAGCCAGTTGCGCCAGGCACTGGCTTCCTCGTAATAGCCGAGTTTCATCAGGGCGAGCAGGGTCAGCGTCGCGTCGCGCAGCCAGCAATAGCGGTAGTCCCAGTTGCGCGGCCCGCCGATCTTTTCCGGCAGGGAGGTTGTCGCCGCGGCGACGATGCCGCCCGTCGGCATGTAGGTCAGTGCCTTGAGCGTGATGAGCGAGCGTTTGACCTGTTCCGTCCACCGGCCCACTTTCGGGCAGGTCGCGGCAAAGGATTGCCAGAATTCCTCCGTGTCCGGCAGCGCATATTCCACCTGCCGCTGAGCCGGCTGCGGCATATGCGAGGGGGACCAGGTCAGGGTGAAGATCTGGCTCTCGCCAGCGGCAACCTGGAAGGAGCCGACCGTGCTCAGGCCGCGGCCTTCGAGCGGGACGGCGCAATTCAGGGTTAGCCTGTCCGGGCCGGCAATGGCGGTGATGCCTCCATCCTCGCCATGCGTGACCCAGGGAACGGTTCGGCCGTAATCGAAGCGAAGGTTGAGCTCCATATCGAAGGCGACAGTGCCGCTCTTGCCCTCGACGATGCGCATCAGATCGCTCGTGCCATCGCGAAGCGGCATGAAGTCGATGAGAACGGCGGTGCCGGTCTCGGTCTGAAACTCGGTTTCGAGAATGAGCGTGTCGTTGCGGTAGCGGCGCGTGACGCGGACATTTTCACCTGACGGTGACAGCGACCAGAAGCCGTTATCCTCGGCGCCGAGCAGGGCGGCAAAACAGGCGGGGGAATCGAAGCGCGGAAAACAGAGCCAGTCGATCGAGCCGTTCTTCGAGACGAGTGCGGCGGTTTCGCAATCGCCGATGAGCGCGTAGTCCTCAATGGGTACCGACACCGGAGCCTCCTTTGCATAGCAGTCGGGCTTTTAGGTAGAGGCCGTGCGCGGAGGTCAAGCGCGGAAACTACCGGGGCGGTAGGCGTAGCGGCTATCATGGAAACTCCGGATATCAATTGTGGGAAGATCTCCGACCGCAGCTTTGACTGCCGCGCTCTGACGGATGATATCTGCACGGAGAGCGCGTTTCCCTTGTTCGCCATTGCCCAGGTGAATTCCGACGACCGCCGCGCGTCCGGTCGCCGTCGTGGTCAAGAGCGGACCTCCACTAGCGCCACTGCCGGAATCGCAAAGGTGGCGAAGCTCCGGACCACCCGACGGATTGACCTGACACAGGCTGAGGACGAATTGGTTACGGTCGCTTACGAAGCCGGTAAACCGAGCCGGAAAGCGGCGCGCCCTCAAAAGACGATTGAGGGGCTTCCTTCAAACCGTCAGGGGCGGGGGATTTCTTCGGAGATCTGGCCATGGCGGGAATGTGGAGAGCGTCAGCGCGAAGGGGAAGAGGGAAAGAGTACAAAGGGGAAACGAACTGTTTGTTCGAACGCGTGAATAGTTTTCAAACTTATGGCGCTGCGAAGCCGGCGCACCGGCCCCCGTCCTTCGAGGCCCCTGCCACCTCAGGGTGAGGCTCCCTGAGCGTTGGCGCGGCATGCTCCAACGCGCCTTATGCTGAGGTGCGCAGCCCGCAGGGCGAAGCCTCGAAGCACGCGCCGCAGCGTGGCTGCCGGCAACCATTGCTTTAGCCTTGATGGATTACCGGCGCCCGTGATGTCCGACGGCGATCATCCGGCCCCTACTGGAACCGAGATCGGCCTCGCGCAGTTAGTTTCTAGTCACTTCACCTCTAGGTGCTACTGCCATTAGCGATCATTCTGCCTTCTGGGAAACCCCCATATCGATCGACCTTGATACCGGCGAACGGCTGGTTCTGCGCTCACCGCAGGATGCGCTTTATGCACTCGTCTCGGACTGGCCGGTCAATGCCGGCGTCCACCAGCAAAGGGCGATCGATTTCTGCCGCGCCTGGCTCGCCGGGCGGATGCCGGCCGAGACGGTGCGGCAGGCCTTTATCCTGGCGGCGCTGGAAGCCGGGGTGGCGATCAACGATGATGATGGGGCCGGAAGCTCTGTTGGGAACCTTTTAGTGTAGGTGCCGGCACTGATATCCACGTCACGCGGTCGGCATCCTGCAGCCGCGACAATATTCCTATGATGTATTGCAAATATTATTCTCGCTGTGTTTGTAGGAATACGCAGCGTTTATTTGCGCTCCGATTCTTTTAGGGATTCAGCTGAATGAAAATGAAAGTCCTTGTTTGCGCCACGCTGCTGGCTCTCGCCGGCTGCAATGCGCCGGTGTCGCAATCCGTTGCGGATTCCCAGCGTCCTCCCTCAAGTGACGTCCGGCAGAATTTCATTAACATCGTGTTCAAGAGAACCTACAGGCATGAAGCGGGAGAAATCGTATGGGCCCGCATCTCCAGCGTGGTTCTGCTCGATCCTGAAAAAAAGATCTATGCATACTGTGTGCGGGTGGTGCCCAAGCGCAGCTGGGGAGACTGGGCCTATCTCGGCGTCTCCTTCACGGATGGCAAAATATTAGGCGCGACGGCGAATGACGATCGCTGCCGCGACAAGCGGCTGCGCTATTATCCGTTTACCGAGTTGACCGGCATGAAGACCTGACGCAGGGGCGAAGGCTCCGGCCGCGTCGCCGTTCGAGGCTTTGTTGAGCGGGCGCGACATGCTTCCAGCGTCCCGAAGGCGCGGCATCCTCCAACCTTCCTCATGCGGAAGTGAGCAGCCCGCAGGGCGGAGCCTCGAAGCACAGGCTGTGACGCTGCTGCTTGCAGCCATCGCCTTTTGGAAAACTCGATCTATCGACCTTGATACAGGAGGTTCAACTGAATGAAGATTAAGTTCCTTGCTTACGCTGCCCTGCTGGCACTGGCCGGCTGCCAAACTCCGACGCCGCAATCCGTTGCAGATTCCCAGCGCCCGCCCTCCAGCGCAGTTCGACGCGAGTACGTCGATGCTCTGCGGGGGACCATTAAACCGGGGAACTTCGTGAAGGCCGAGATTTCCAGCGTGGTTCTGCTTAATCCGGAAAAGCAGATATATGCTTATTGCACGCGAACGACGGAACGTGGCTCCCCAAACTGGTCCTATATCGGCCTGGGCTTGCAACACGACATGATACTGTATCTGAAAAAGAATGACTATCGCTGCCACGACGAACGGTTGCGTTACTATGATTTTCCGGAACTGCGGAACATGAAGTACTGAGGCAGAGACGGGGTCTTCGCCAGCCTCGCCGGTTCCCTTTCGGACGCGATCAAAACCAGAGATCCCTCACACAGCGGCCATGGGAAGGGATGTCGTCGAATGTGTCGAGGCCATCGAAATGGTCGATCGGCAGTCGGCGACGAGTTCCGGGGGCCGCTGGTTGACGGCCATGTGGCGGCCCTCCTTTTTGCAGGGGCAGGCCGGGCAGAACTGTATTTCGAGCGACGGGTTTCTTTGCCGGAGTGGGTGTAGGAGGCGGTCTCTAAGCGGACTGCGTATCCCCCAGTCCGCGAGGACCATCGTCACACTTTGCTCAAGCAAAGACGGCTTCCCTGGAATCATCCGCTGTCGACGCCCTGCAGTACCATACGAGGACGACAACCGTTCCAATAGGAAATAATAGTCCAAGAAGCTGCCACCATCCGCTTCGGTTGATGTCGTGAAGGCGTCGGGCGGCCATGGCGATCGACGGAAGAAATGTTGCCAGCGACCAGATCCGGCTCAAAGTTTCGCTCCGATCAACGGCGTACAAAGCGATGGAGACGAGAACGACGAAGAGCGTCGAAAACCAGAATTCCGATCGGCTCGCTCTGCCGCTAAAGTTCATATAGTTCTTGAAAAAGCTTCCGATCGCCTCGCCGAAACCCATGGCCGGCGGTAGGCCGCCGAAGCGGTTCGGCCCGGCTAGCGGTTTTCGGAAGACGAAGATCAACGGCACGCCGATCAGGATCAAGACGATCAACCAGTGCCACAAAGAAAAACTGCCCATGAGATACCCCAGCTGTCAAAACAGCTTAGAGATAAGCGAGGTTTGTTTCCGGAGGATTAACTTGCTTGTAATCCGATGTGTTTGACAATCACAGCGTGAGAAATCGCGGCTGCCATGTTGGGGACGGGGCGATGGTCAAGGTTTTGCCAGCACCTGTGCCCGCACCGGCTGCTCGATGCCCTTCAACGTAAGGACGCGTGTCTCTGAGCCGCCTGTGAGATCCGGAGCCTTCGCCGCGGTTTCGGCCGAGATCAGGATCTCGCCGGCCGCGGCCTGGGATTCCAGCCTCGCGGCCTGATTGACGACGCCGCCGATGGCGGTGAAATCGCTACGGAAGCTCGAGAATTCGCCGATCTGGACCTCACCGGAATGGATGCCGACGCCGACGCCGAGGGTGCGGCCGGGTAATGCCTCGAGCGCCAGACCGTTCAGCGCGACGGCGCAGTCTTGCTGGATTTCCTGCGCGGCCAGGATCGCGGCGCCGGCGTGATCCTTTCTGACGATCGGGAAATTGAAGATCGCCATCAGGCCGTCGCCCATCTGCTTGTTGACGATGCCGTCATGTGCCCAGATCGCCTGCGCGCAGCGATCCTGGAACAGGCTGACGATCTCGCTCAGCTGCACCGCCTCGATGCGCTCAGACAGATCCGTGAAGCCCCTGATATCGGCAAACAGGATGGTGGCGTCGACAGTGATCTGGCGCTGCTTCTTGACATATTGGAAGGAGCGCTCGCAAATCGTGCAGATATCGGGGTTCATCTTGCTGCGGGTGATGCCGAAGGCGCGGAAGGGCAAAGCGAGGGGGCCGCCGATCGGAATCGGCATGTGCATCTGGTCCCAGCAGCCTCGGCAGGTCCTTGCGCTGCCATGCCTGGTTGGCTCCGTGGAAGAGGCTGCCGTCATATCTCCAAATCCAGCGCTTGAGAGCCAAAAAAAGAAGCTTCGGATACTCGGTTGCTTTTGGCAACTCATCCCAATGATCGAAGACAACGATGGCTTGAAGTATTTCGTCCGGCGCCATCCTTATCGGACAAATCGCCGCCAAGTTGAATATCGTGCGGCGCGGCGATAGCATCGCGATGGAACCTCCTGTAGGATATTGTTAACAATACATTCGCTCTCCAGGAAAGACCGGGGATGGAGCGCCGTCTTGCAGCAATCCTGATCGCTGATGTCGTCGGTTACAGTCGATTGAGCCAGATCGACGAAGAGGGCACCCGCGTGCGTTTTCAGGCGGACCAGAATGATGTCTTCGAGCCGGCGATCGAGCGTCATCACGGCCGGCTGGTCAAAACCATGGGCGATGGTCTGCTGGTCGAATTCCAGAGTGTCGTCGATGCCTTGCGCTGCGCGGTGGAGGTTCAGCAACTGAAAACCAAGCAGCGTGCCGCGGCGCTGCCTGAGCACAGGCTCGAGTTCCGGATCGGCATCAATCTCGGTGATATCATTGTCGAGGGCGAAGATATCCAGGGTGACGGCGTCAATATCGCCGATCGAATACAGGCGCTGGCGGAACCGGGCGGCATCTCGATATCAGGCACGACATACGACCAGGTGAAATCGAAAATCCCGGTCGGTTTCGCTTCGCTCGGCGAACAGCGGTTAAAGAGCATCACCGAACCGGTCCGGGTCTATCGCGTCCTGCTTGACCCCACTGCTGCCGGCAAAACCCTCACAAACCGGAGGCGCCTGCCGAGACGCCGGCTCTTTGCAGGCATCGCAGCGGCCGTCGTCCTTGCTGTTGCGGGCGCAGCACTCTGGTGGCAGCCATGGATGCCGGCAAAACCGCCGGGGCCCGGTGAACGTTTCGCCTATCCGCTGCCGGACAGGCCCTCGGTCGCGGTTCTGCCTTTCATCAATGTCAGCGGCGATACCGAGCACGACCATCTCGCAGAGGGTCTGACGGACGACCTGATCACCGAATTGTCCAAAGTATCGGGTCTCTTCGTCATCGCTCGCCATTCGGTCTTCGCCATCCAGGACTCCGTCGGCAAGATCCAGGATGTGGCTGCCGAACTCGGCGTTCAGTACGTGCTCGAAGGGACCTTGCAGCGTGCCGGGCCACGACTGCGGATCAATGTCAAACTGATCGACGCGGTCACCGGCCTGTCGCTCTGGGCCGAGCGCTATGATCGCCAATATGCCGACCTCTTCGCCGTTCAGGACGATGTGATCGGCAAGATCATCTCGGCACTGTCGGTCAAGCTCAGCGCCCGCGAGCGCGATCAACTGGCCCGGATCCCGACCGAAAATCTCGAAGCCTATGATTATTACATGCGGGCCGAGCAGGAGGGCTTCATCTTCAGGGATGTCGACACCTATCGCCGGACCCTGTCCTTCTACCAGAAGGCGATCGATCTCGATCCGGGCTTTGCCAATGCCCATGCGGGAATCGCCCGCGTGGCCGTCGATGTCTGGCGCAACGACTATAATTACCTTTGGTCGGCCGCCGTCGCCCGCAAGATTGCCTATGACGCCGCCGGGCAGGCTCTCAAGCTGGATCCCAACAATGCCAGGGCGCACACCGTGCTTGCCCTGCTGCAATGGGTGGACGGGCGCGAGACGGAGGCCAGGAATTCCGCCAGCATGGCGGTTGCGATGGAGCCGAATGATGCGGAGGCCGCCGCCAACCTCGCTCTCATCCTGGTCCATACCGGAAGCAGCGGGCAGGCGGTTGCCGAGATGGAAAAGGCTTTGCGGCTCGACCCTTCGCCGGCGTCGAGCTTTCAACTGCTGGCAGGGATCGTCTTTTATACCGCGGGCGACGATCGGCGGGCAATCTCGCTGATAGAGCCGACGCTCGCCGGCCTGCCGAAGGTCGAGCCGGCACGCGAATATCTGGCGGCGGCCTATGCGGATCAGGGCAATGAAACCAAGGCAGCGGCGGAGACGGCAAAGCTGCTGGAACTCTTCCCGGAAAGCAATCTCACCTATTACGGTTATCTCTATGATTACTGGCGGGACGGCGATCTGCAGCGCCATCTGGCCGCATTGCGCAAGGCCGGCATTCCCGAATGGCCCTTCGGTTTTACAGGCAATCAAGCCGACAGGCTCGGCGAGGCAGAGCTGCGCAATCTCGTCGACGGCAAGAGCTGGACCGGCAAACACAAGAACGGCACGGATTTCATCCAGTATTTCGACAGGGCCGGAAATACCGCCTATCGCAGCGCGAATACCAACATCACCGGCATTGTCGAGGTGCGGGGCGACAGAATCTGCGAAAAATTCGACGGCTATTTCCTCGACCGGATGGTGTGCGGATATGTTTACCGCAACACGTCGGGCGAGCAGGGCGACAGGCAGTACATACATGTGACGCCGCGCGCCCTGACATTCTTTTCACCCGTACCCTGAGGGGCCAGGCATTGCGGCTTCATTTCGTAGCCGGTTGCTGCCAGACGGTATGCATCTTCTCCGAAATCAGTGTCTGCTGAACCTCGGACCAATGTTTCTTCGAGTCGGTCACCTTGGTCGGGTTCTTCTCCATGCCTTCTGCAGCCCCGGGATCATAGCTCAGATACAGTTTGCCATCGATGATCCGCCAGGCCTTGGGATCGATATTGGTGGTCACTGTCCCGAAAGACACGCCGTCGGCGCAATAGCCGCCATATTGCGGCGCATATCTGGACGGATCGCCCTTGAAGACATCGCGATTTCTAGCGCTGGCGAAATACCAGGTCGCGCCAAGCCAGTGGTAGGAATATGTCTCGGATCCTTCGATGGCCTGGTTTTCAGTGAAATAGGCGACCGGGTCATAGCCCTTGATCGCGACATCGCCGAAATAGCCGGTATTGACGAGATCTTCCGCCGCCATAACCTGAGTGAAGGGGGGCTGAAGGAAGGAAAGCAGCATGGCCGCAGCGCCAACAGCCACGCCCATGCGCTTTCCGTATTTTTGCACATGATAAGACATAACAAGCTCCGTTCCCGGACGCGGTCTGTTACCTCAAGCGAAATGCTATTGCCGTTTGGTGCATTCCTTGTAGAGCGGTTCGCCCACAAGCTCGGCTTTCTGGCAAACAGCACCGGCTTCCATGAGTAATTTGGCCGTATCCCAATGCGCCCGCCACCCGGCTTGAGTGAGAGGCGTGTACCCGTTTCTTTCCGTCGCTTCGACATCCGCATTATTGGTCAAGAGAAAAGCCACTATCTCGGTGCGGCCTTCTTCGGCGGCGCCGTGCAGCGGCGACATCTGATAGAAATTCTTCCTGTCGTTGACATCAGCTCCCTCTGCGACAAGCAGCTTCACCACCTCCAGATTTCCTCCATAGGCTGCCGCATGCAGTGCCGTCAGCCCACCCTTGTTGCGAACTTCGATGTCGGCGCCGCGATCCAGCAAAAGAGCGACGACATCGGCACGGCCCGCCAATGACGCGATAATCAGCGCCGGCTCGCCCGCCTCATCGGGCTCCGACAGATCGGAGCTCTGGCTCAGCAACTGTGTGACGCGGGCGATATCGCCGTCCTTGGCCGCGTCGTGCAAAGGACCTGCCCATGAGGGCATAACGCCAATGATAAGCGCAGCAACAGTCGCGATTAAAACATTCACGGGCACGATCTCGGTTTGATCAGGGTTCGTATGCGCCGTGTTGCGTTCTAGCACGCGGCCCATTCGTAAACAAGATTACGCTAATGGACGCGCTCCGGGCCAGCACCACGCACGCGCCACGGCTATGACCGACGGCTCCAGGGAATACGGTCACACTTGTTACTCCCCCTGTTCGATTTCCGATGCGAAACTATCTCAGACCAATGCGTGATGAACCGGCTTCCAAGCCCGGGAAATCGCCCTAATGAGGAGATTGAAAGCCATGACTGTTTCAGCCGAGAATGGAAAAGGCGGACAAGCCATGCATAAACCACCGGTCGTGTCGCCGCAGGCTTGGGAGGCGGCGCGCGAGCAACTGCTCGTGAAGGAAAAGGCTGAGACCCGCGCCCGCGACGCGCTGGCCGCCGAGCGCCGACGCATGCCGTGGATGGCTGTCGAGAAGGGCTATGCGTTTGAGGGACCTCAGGGCAAGGTCAGCCTGCTCGACCTGTTCGACAACAGACACCAGCTCATCCTCTACCGCGCCTTCTACGAGCCCGGCGTGTTCGGCTGGCCAGAACATGCCTGCCGCGGCTGCTCGATGGTAGCCGACCAGGTCGCCCATGTCGCCCATCTCAACGCCCGCGACACGACGCTGGTCTTCGCCTCGCGCGCGCCGCAGGCCGATATTGCACGGCTGAAGGCGCGGATGGGCTGGACGATGCCGTGGGTCACGAACACCGACAGCTTCGACAAGGACTTCGGCGTCGACGAGTGGCACGGCACCAACGTGTTCTACCGCGACGGCGAGCGCATCTTCCGCACCTATTTCATCAACAACCGCGGCGACGAGCAGATGGGTGGCACCTGGAACTACCTCGACATCACGCCGCTCGGACGCCAGGAGGTCTGGGAGGATTCGCCGAAGGGCTATCCCCAGACCCCGACCTACAAGTGGTGGAACTGGCACGACAGCTATATGCCGGACGCCGAGCCCGATAAGAAATGGGTCGAGGTGTCAGATGCAGGAGAGGCGGCGTTTCGGGCCGAGAGCGCAAACGAGAAATCGTGAGCGCGGCGGATTGCGGCCGGGGAGCTCCGATCCGTCGTGCCGCGCCGCCGAATCTTCGCGTCGCCCGCCATAGAGCCGTTGCCTTGCCGCTCACGGCCCATGCATAGTGGCCGGCGACGCGGAGGGGCCGATGAGAAGATTGCATGTGCTTGTTCTGATGATGATTCTGACGCCCGCCGCGGCGCAAGCCGAGCAGCGCTGCGGCTGGCTGGACAATCCCGCCACACGAACCTGGTCGCTGAACGATGCCGATGGCGGCTGGAGCATCATGGACAATACGGGCGGTCCCACGACTGAGGGAATGGACGAGATTCCCGACCTGACGAACGGCGAATATGTCTACACGAATGCCGCTCACGGCTATGCCTGCGCCTGCATGAATGTCGATACGGATGACGAAGGAGCGATCACCCGGATTCATTCCGTGCGGCAATTGCCGCTTTCCCGATGCCGGAGCGACCGCGCTATCGGCTGGTTCCTCCACAAGGACCAATAGCAGAACCGGTAACGCGGCGCTGACCGCCGATCGCCAAATTTTTCTTCTCAAAGTGGAAACATTCCGGGGACGGTTGCGTTGTACCCGCTACCGGTAGTGCGCCTAACAGCCCGTCTATGAGGAGGCTTATTCATGAAAGTCATGATTGTTGAAGACGAGAATTTTATCGCTCTGGAACTCGAACGCATTGCGCAAGAGGCTGGACACCAGACCATCGGCCCGGTTTCGACGGTGGAGCAGGCTCTCGCCCACGCTCAAAGAAGTGACGTCGCGCTCGTCGATCTCAGTCTCTCCGACGGGCTGAGTGGCGCTCAGCTCGCGCGCCGGTTGATCGACCGACATCGGGTTGACGTCATCTTCGTGACCGGTAGTCCCGAGAATGTCGGTCACGGTATCGAAGGCGCGCTTGATGTGATCTCCAAGCCCTTCACCGATGAGAGGATCGCCAGCGCACTCTCGCGGGCGGAGGAGCGACGCAAAAACTTCGACAGTAGCAAGGCTGCTTTGTGAACAGCAGCAAGCTGCGTTGTGATAAGAAGGAGATCGACGTCGTTCAGGCCGCTACTGCCTGCCCGAGGAGATAGTCCGGATGAAATACGCGCTCATTGGCGTTCTTTTCGCCCTCTCGGCCTGCGCCAGCGCAGGGGATCCGCAGCCGCTTCCGGGCAGCCTCACCTATGGCGGAAAGGTCCTCCATTCGCCCTATCGTCCGGGAACGGTGGTCAAGAATACCTTTCTTGGCGATTTCGGTTACCGTGTGTTCGAGACCTATGTCGTTCAGCCGGACGGGACGCTCAAGCTGACGTCGCAGAGCACCGGGCCGGACTTCCTCTGGCAGTGAGGGCTCCACAATCCAGAGAGGCGCAGGCAGCGCGCGCTTCGGGTGTCTGAGGCTGCCCGTCGACTTCTGCGTTTCACATTTCAGCGCAATTGAATGTTGCACTGCGATAAATATCTCGTCTATACAACACGCATTCACCACGGACCCGGTGAGACCCCGGGTGGCTCTTCTGGCCGCCGATCCGCCAGACAACGCAAAACCTGCATGCCATTACGCGACCGCTCGGCAGAGCGGGTCCGGCCGTGCTTTGCGAGAATCCATCCTATGCTGCTTTCCTCCGTCCGTCGTGATTGGTCCGCCAATCCCATGCGCGAAATGCTTGCCGGAGCGGTGGCGACCTTCGCTCTGATCCCCGAGGTGATCGCTTTCTCGTTCGTGGCCGGGGTCGATCCCGAGGTCGGGCTGTTCGCCTCTTTCGTGATCGGCATCGTCATCGCCTTTACCGGCGGACGCCCGGCGATGATTTCGGCCGCCGCCGGATCGGTGGCGCTGGTCGCGGCACCGCTGGTGCATGCCCACGGCTTGCCCTATCTCTTTGCGGCCGGGCTGCTGGCGGGGTTAATCCAGATCGCCTTCGGCCTGCTGCGGCTTGGCGTGTTGATGCGCTTCGTGTCGAAATCCGTCCGCACCGGCTTCGTCAATGCGCTGGCTATTCTGATCTTTGCCGCGCAGATGCCGCATATTGTCGGCGCCGGCTGGATGGAATATGCCGTGCTGATTGCCGGGCTTGTCATCATTTACCTGACGCCGCGGATCACCACCGCGATCCCGTCGCCGCTGATCTGCATCCTGATCCTGACCGTCGCTTCGATGGCGCTCGGACTTCCCGTTCTCACCGTCGCCGACCTCGGCAAGCTGCCGGATTCGCTGCCTGTTTTCGGCTGGCCGGCGGTGCCGCTGACGGTTGAAACGTTTCGGATCATCGCCGGACCTGCATTTGCCATCGCCATGGTCGGGTTGCTGGAATCGATGATGACGGCGAGCGTCGTCGACGATCTCACGGATACGCCAAGCTCGAAGAACCGTGAATGCACTGGTCTCGGCCTCGCCAACGCGGCCGCGAGCCTGTTCGGAGGTATCGCCGGCTGCGGCATGATCGGCCAAACGGTGAGCAACGTGAAATATGGTGGGCGCGGCCGGCTCTCGACGCTGTTTGCCGGCGCGTTCCTGCTGATCCTGATGGTGCTCCTGAAGCCGTGGGTCTCCGAGGTTCCGGTCGCCGCGCTGGTGGCGATCATGGTCATGGTGTCGATCGACACGTTCGACTGGTCGTCGCTTAGATCCGTTGTGGTTCATCCCAGGATGTCGAGCGCCGTCATGGTGGCAACCGTTGTCGTCACCGTCTTCACCGCCAATCTGGCGCTCGGGGTGACGGTCGGCGTGCTGCTCAGCGGCGTGTTCTTCACCTTCAAGGTTGCCGGCCTGCTGCGCGTTGACGTGGCGCCCGACCAAGCTGCCGGGCGGTTGACCTATCGCGTGTCCGGCCAAGTGTTCTTTGCCTCCGCCGACGTCTTCGTCGAAGCCTTCGACGTTCAGGATGCGATCGGCAGGTCTGTGCTGATCGACGTGTCCGAGGCACATTTCTGGGACATCACCGCCGTTGCCGCACTCGACAAGGTCGTCCAACGGTTCGGGGCGCACGGCATTGCAGTGGAGATCATGGGCCTCAACCAGGCGAGCGCGACCTTGATCGGAAGCCTCGACAGCAAGGTGATGCTGAAAGAGGTGTGACGGCGCGAGAGCGGGCGGATTTCCTAGAGCATGATGCCGAAAGGTGTGAGCGGTTTTCGGACGACATCCTGTTCTAGCGCGAGACGATCGCGAAATCATCGCCGCCGCCGATTCCCGTGGCGTTCAGCCGTCTGACGGCCAGTTCGATGAATGCCTTGACCAAAGGCGGCAGGTGTCGGCTGCTGGGATAGACGACATGCAAGCCGCCGGCCGGGGTCGTATAGCCGTCGAGAACGCGGCGCAGCCGCCCGTCCTTGATGCAGGCTTCGGCGAATCGGTGCGGCAATTGGGCGATGCCATGGCCGGCGATCGCGGCGGCCATCACCGCCTGCATCTCGTTGGCGGCGAAGCGGCCCGAAACCGCGACCGTTTCCTGACCGTGCGGCCCTTCCAGCAACCATTGCGCATGTGTGGCCTGGCCGGCGATGACGCAGTCGTGGTGGGCGAGATCTTCAGGCACACCAGGTGGGCCGCAGCGGGCGAGATAGTCCGGGTTTGCGCAGAGAAGGCGGTGCATCGAACCGAGTTTGCGGGCCACCAAGGTAGAATCTTCGAGGACGCCGGTGCGGAAGGCGAGGTCTATACCGCTTTCGACGAGGTTCAGCCTGTCGTCGGTCAGGCGCAGCTCGACGCTCGTCTTCGGGTAGGTCGAAAGAAATTCGAAGATCGCATCCTGGAGGAAGTGGCCACCGAAGCCGACCGGCGCCGATATACGGATCGTGCCGGCAGGCTCGGCCCTCTCTTCGGCAAGCCGCTGGTTGGCGCCCTCGATCGTGCGCAGCGCCTGGCTGCTTTCTTCGTAGTAGAGACGCCCTGAAGCCGTCAGGTTGAGGCTGCGGGTCGTGCGCTGCAGAAGCCGGATGCCGAGTTCGCGCTCGAGTGCGGCGATACGGCGGCTGACCGTCGTCTTCGGCATGCCGAGCAAGCGAGCGGCGGCGGTGAAGCTTCCCGATTCGACGACGCGGGCGAAAATCATGATATCGTTGAGATCGAGCATTGTATCCTGGTATGGTACGATGTTTTCCAATTATACGCCATTATGGTTCAATACGACAGGCCTTACCTCTGCTGCATCAGTCACAACAAGGAGAAGACAGATGAGCAATACACGAAGCGTACTGGTCACAGGCGCCACCGGCCAGCAAGGCGGCGCGGTCGTGCGTGCACTGATCGCGCGAGGCCACCGCGTCAAGGCAATCAGCCGCCGGCCGGAGAGCGATGGCGCAAAGCGGCTGGCTGCGGCAGGGGTCGAGGTCGTCGCCGGCAATCTCGATGACGGGGCATCCGTGGTGAAGGCCGCAGAGGGCGTCGACACCATATTCCTGATGGGCAACAGCTACGAGGCCGGAGCGGACGCGGAAACCCGTCAGGGCATTGCCGCCGCCGATGCGGCAAAGGCCGCCGGCATCGGCCACCTGATCTATTCCTCCGTCGCCGATGCCGACAAGAAGACCGGGATTCCGCATTTCGACAGCAAGTATCTCGTCGAGAAGCACATTGCAGGCCTCGGCATTCCCTACACGATCAGCGCGCCCGTCGCCTTCATGGAGAACACCGTCGCGCCCTGGGCGATCGACGGGCTGCGCCAAGGCGTCTATGCCGCAGCGCTGCCGCCCGCCCGGGTGCTGCAACAGGTCACCATCGATGACATCGGCGCTTTCGTCGCGACCTTGGCCGAGAGGCGCGAGCAGGTGTTCGGCAAGCGTTTCGATATTGCCGGCGACGAATTGTCCGGCGCGCAGCAGGCGAAGATCCTGTCCGAGGTGCTCGACCGCCCAATCACTTACCGGGAATTGCCGATCGCGGCGATACGGCAGCAGAGCGAGGATACGGCGCTGATGTTCGAATGGTTCGACCGTACCGGCTACGACGCCGATATCGCCGCCCTGCGCCGCGACTTCCCCGATGTCGGCTGGCACAGCTACGCCGACTGGGCACGCGGTTTTGACTGGAGTGTGCTCGATAAGGCTGCTGGGTGAGTTCGCTGTGACACCGGTGATCTGACCGGTGTCACCGACAGGTGATGATGGCCTTGGCCACACTCTCCGTCATCCTTGAGCTATACACTTAAGCCGCGGATCAACGCCATGGCCGCTCACGGGTGCCGCGTGGATGCTCGGGTCAAGCCCGGGCATGACGGAGAGCAAAGGGCATGTCCGAACTCTATATCGCAGAATTGAAGCGCGCTGGACTGGCAGATCGACCGTTCCACGCCGCATGGCGATTGTCCTGCTGTTCAAGATCGACGGGAGCCGTCGCTGCCAACGATACCTCACGCCTGAGCGGTCGGCCTAACAACGATGTCGCTGATATCGACATCGGCGGGTTGCTCGATGGCGAAGGCTATGGCGCGGGCGATGGCATCGGGTGAAATTGCCATCTCGTCCATGCGCTTTGCCATCTCGGCCTTGATCTCTGGGCTGGTCATGGAGCCGGTGAAATCGGTTCTTATAAATCCCGGCGAGATGTTGGTGACGCGCAGATGCGGGCCGGCCTCCAGCCGCAGGCCTTCGGCGATGGTGCGCATGGCGTTTTTCGTGCCGGCATAGACGGCCATGGTCGGCTTGATGATGAGGCCGGCGGTCGAGAGCGTGTTGACGAAGTGGCCGGAACCCTGCCGGCGGAACACCGGCAAGGCCGCGGCGATGCCATAGAGCGGGCCCTTGATGTTGACGCCGATCATCTCCTCCCAATCCTCGACCCGCAGTTCATCAAGAAGGGAGATCGGCCCGATGCCGGCATTGTTGATCATCACGTCGATCCTACCATAGCTGTTGCAGGCAAGCGCCACGAGAGCTGTGAGGTCCTCGCGCTTTTTTACGTCCACGGCGAGGCAGACGGCCTCGCCGCCGTTTTCGGTGATACGTCGCGCCAGGGCCTGCAGCCGGTCGGCGCGGCGGGCTCCAAGCACGAGCTTTGCGCCGCGCTCGGCCAGCAGCAGCGCCGTGGCTTCGCCGATGCCGCTGCTGGCACCCGTGATTGCAATAACCTTGTCCTTGATATCAGGCATCTTCGTTCTCCTTTGTGCTTTTGAGGATTGCAGGTGCTGCCTGGAGAATCTATGCTGGTTGCTCCATGATTTCGTCGAGATCGTCCAGAACCCATGATCGATCCCTTGTCCGATGTCTTTTCGCTGCTCGATGTAGAGAGTGCGCGCTGCACACGTTTCGAGGTCGGAGGGCAATGGGCGTTTCGTTTTCCGGCCAAGCCCGCGCTCAAGTTTGTTGCAGTCCTGCGCGGCGCGTGCTCGATCGTTCTGCCGGGTGAGCCGCCATTTTCGCTTGTCGCGGGCGACACCTTCCTGCTTGCCAATGCGCCCGCCTATGTGATCGCCAACGATCTCGATAGGGAGCCGGAGGACGGGATTGCCTTCTTCGACTGGGAGCATTCCAACATCGCCCGGCACGGCGGTGGCGAGACCGCGCTGATCGGCGGCAGCTTCGTCATCGGAGGCGGCAACGCCCGGCTGCTGCTCGACGCGCTGCCGCCGTTCATTCATATCCCGGCCAGCGACCGCGCCGCCGCGCTCCTCAGCACTACGCTCGCAACCCTCGACGACGAACTCGAGGCCGGGCAGATGGGCTCGACGCTGATGACGCGGCGCATGGGCGACATCCTGCTCGTGCAGGCGCTGCGGGCCTATGTCGGCCGGAAGGGCGCTGCCGAAACGGGATGGATCGGCGCGCTGACAGATCCGCAGATCGGCGCGGCGATCAGCCTGATCCACAACAGCCCCGGCCATCGCTGGACGGTCGAGGCGCTGGCGACCCGGATCGGCATGTCGCGCTCCGCCTTTGCGCAACGTTTCAAGGAACTGGTCGGCGTTGCACCCCTCGACTATCTCACGCGCTGGCGCATGCATCGCGCCCGCGAAACCCTGCGCCGGGAGGATGTCTCGGTCGCCGGCCTTGCCTCGGCACTCGGATATTCCTCCGAAAGCGCCTTCGGAAACGCGTTCAAGCGTGTGTTCGGGCGCGCACCGAAGCGCTACTGGTCGGACGCGAAGGTCGGGTGAGAAGGCTGTTCCGCTTGCGAGGGTTGCTGGGGAATCCTATTGTCCGTCGGCAGACCATCGTCCTTGAAGGGGGAGACTTCAATGCCGTCGAGTTTCAATGTCGAAAGTGCCGATGGTTATGAACGGCTGATGGGGCGCTGGAGCAGGAAGCTGGCGCCGATGCTGGTCGATTTCGCCGGTCTCGCGGATGGCGATCGCGTCCTCGATGTCGGCTGCGGCACCGGCAGCCTTGCATTCACGCTGGCGGAAACGCCGGGTCTGCAGGAGATCGTCGCCATCGACTATTCGCCTGTCTTCGTCGAGGCCGCAACGCGACGCAACACCGATCCGCGGATCACGATCCGGCAGACCGATGCCTGTGCACTGCCGTTCGAAGATAATCGCTTCGACAGAGCGATGTCGCTGCTCGTGCTGCATTTCGTGCCAGAGGCGGGAAAGGCGATATCCGAGATGCGCCGTGTGGTGCGCCCGGGCGGCGTGGTCGCCGCCGCCGTCTGGGACCATTATGGTGGCATGTCCGGCATGCGGATGATGTGGGATACGGTGGCGATGCTCGACGAAAACGCTCTGCCCCTGCGCCGCAAATATTGTTTCCAGCCGATGATGCGGCCGGGGGAAATGCAGGAGAGCTTCATCGCGCAGGGCCTGGCTGATGTCGAGGAGACCTCGTTGCTGATCCGTATGGAATATCTTTCCTTCGGGGATTACTGGGATCCGATCGCCGCAGGCGAGGGACCGCTCGGCAAATATGTCGCGGGGCTCGACCCGGCGAAGCGAAAAGCGGTCGATAGCGCCGTCAGGGCCGCTTACGAGGCCGGCGAGCCCGATGGGCCACGGTCGTTCGCATCGGTGGCGTGGGCGTGCCGGGGCAGGGTGCCGGGCGGCGGTTAGGTTGGTTGTGATGACCGGCGTTGCGGCCGCATCCGCCTTCCTGCCGATTGGTCTGAGTGCCCGCTCCACTCTCGCTCATTCCTGTGCTCGTCACAGGAATCCAGTGCGCCCAGGTCCCTGGGCGCAAGAGACTCCTTCGTCGTATGACAGTTAACCACGGCGCAGACGCGCGCCGTGGCTGGATTCCTGTGACGAGCACAGGAATGAGGGAAGAGAGGTTGTGGGTTCCCTCTGGCGTCGATGACAAAGGATAGGTGTCGAGGTTCCCATATCGGGGAATGGGAGCGCCCGATGCTGCCGCGCTTCCGCAAGGCAGCGTCGATCACGTAAAACGTGATGGAACTAGGCCAGTATCGCTGACATTATCCCCGCTGTCTCGACTGCGACCGAGCGCTCCCCGCGCAATAGCAGCCCTTGACAGCCACAACCTGCCCGTTTCGGGCACCCCTTCCGACGGCATCCGGAATTGCCCGCCTCGCCGCCGCTTTCGGACGGAGGAATATCAGATGTCCGCTTTGGAAAGCCTGCGCCGGCTGACGCCGCAGCAGCGCAATACCGTCATCGCCAGCTATCTCGGCTGGACGCTCGACGCTTTCGATTTCTTCATTCTCGTCTTTGTTCTCAAATATATCGCCGAGGAATTCCATACCGACGTTCCCGCCGTCTCGGTGGCGATCTTCCTGACGCTTGCCATGCGGGCGCTCGGCGCATTGATCTTCGGGTTGGCCGCCGACCGCTACGGGCGACGCATCACGCTGATGGCCGACGTGCTGCTCTATTCGCTGTTCGAGTTCCTGACGGGCTTTTCCACGGGGCTCACGATGTTTCTTGTGCTCAGGGCGCTCTATGGCATCGCCATGGGCGGCGAATGGGGCGTCGGCGCGTCGCTTGTTATGGAGACGGTGCCGGAGGAAAGCCGCGGCATCGTTTCCGGCATCCTGCAGGCGGGCTATCCCTCGGGCTATTTGATCGCCTCGATCGTGTTCTTCCTGCTCTTCCCGGCCATCGGCTGGCGCGGCATGTTTTTTGTCGGCGCGGTGCCGGCGCTGCTGGTGCTCTACATCAGGCGCAATGTCGAGGAAAGCCCAGCCTTCCTGAAGCGGCAGGCCAAGGGGCGGCGACCATTCCTGACGGTGCTGCGCGAGAATATTCCGCTGTTCATCTGGGCAGTGCTCCTGATGACGGCGTTCAACTTCTTCAGCCACGGCACGCAGGATATCTACCCGACTTTCCTCGAAACCCAGCGCAACTATTCGAGCTATACGGTCGGCGCCATCGCCATCGTCTACAATATCGGGGCGATCTGCGGCGGGCTGTTCTTCGGCGCACTGTCGCAGCGGATCGGCCGGAAGAAGGCCATCGTCATCGCCGCGCTGATTGCCGTGCCCGTCGCGCCGCTCTGGGCCTATGCGCCCGGGCCGGTGCTGCTCGCCATCGGCGCTTTCCTGATGCAGTTCTTCGTCCAGGGCGCCTGGGGCATCGTGCCGGTGCATCTGAACGAGCTGTCCCCGGACGAGGTGCGCGGCACCTTTCCCGGCTTCGCCTACCAGCTCGGTAACCTGCTCGCCTCGGGCAATGCAACGCTGCAGGCGGGGCTGGCCGCCCGCTGGGACGGCGACTATGCCTATGCGCTCTTGATCGTCGCGGCCGTGGTGGCGCTCATCGTCGCGGCCCTTGCCAGCTTCGGCTACGAGAAGAAGGATGTCCGCTTCGGCACGGAGGAGGCCGAGGAACCGCATGGCGCGATGCGAATCTAGCGCTGCCTGCGGTTACGAAGGCCGGCGGCCCTTGTCGCCGGCCTTTCCTTGCGGGCTGATATCTGATCGCAGCCGCCCGTTAGGCGCTCACCACGTCGCAGGCGCAGACTCGATCATAAAATGCCTGTCCCCGCCAGACGATGAACGGGAAGAGCCACCAGACCATGGCCGCTATTGTCCAGATGACGTACAACCCAGTCGTACCCTTGTCGGAAGGTATGTATCCGTCGTGGAACATGGCAAGCAATGCGTCGAAGTCTTGCGTCGGATAGATCGGAAACAGCGAGCTTGCGAAAATGGTAGCACTGAAAAGCAAATTCGGGCCGAATTTCAGAATTTCGCGTTTAAGGGCGGAGCCGAGGTTGAGATCTTTCCTATCGATCGATTGCACTCTCAGGAAGAAAACCGCCTTTCCGAATGTGCGACGGCCATTTGCAGAAAAGCAGGCGAAAGCCAGCACGATCAGCCCAATGTTGCCTATGCCGGATATCAAACCGGCAAAGGCTGGTAAGGTTTTGGTTACCGGATTGTTGTCTGCGTCTACAGGCATGGTCAGCACTTGAGCTGGCGTCACGTAGTCCCACGGTTCGATCTGAACCGCTACCTGGAGATATCTCTGCTTTCCGAAACCAAGTTGGCGCACTTCGCAGATCTGGTTGGTGCGAAATTCGTTCAGCTTCAACGGCCAACCTGTGTCAACTCTTTTTGCAAGCTGATCGGGCACCTTCTCTGTGCACTCCATGGAGGTCCAACGGGGGAAACGGAAGTCCAGCGAGAACACCGTTGAGATGTAGTGGACTGTTATGAGGATAGCAGCTTGAAAGATGATAACGTCGACGGCAAAGGCCGCGAAGCGCCGCCAGAAGTGGCTCGACGCTAACGTGATGGGTTCCTGCGCCGCAGCTGTATTATCCATGTGCCCCTGTAGATCCGACGCTTTGAATCGTTCCGACGATAAGTACGAATATCCCGGTGTTTAATACAGTGTTTTGCACTCCATCAGGCTCGTATGCTCTGTTCCCACGCGATTTTACGCTCGGCCGCCGTCTGCTTTTCCGACTCGCGCTTTAGCCGGCCAAGCTGGCCGGTCGCAGCACGGTCATGCTGGAAGGCGAGCCGCCGCGATTCTCGGGCCATCCGGGTCGTCTCGGTGGCGTGACGATATGGCAACCGTCCTCGGGCGTTCCGGGACTTGCCGTCGCGCGGCGGCATGCTAGGTAAGGGCTGCCGGCATCTCCCTGCCGGATCGGTTTTTCCTCCACAGCCCCCGAGTTTCTCCATGTCCTTTTCTCCCGCCGCCGTCTGGCCCGTCGTCATGCTGTTTGCCTCCAACATCTTCATGACCTTTGCCTGGTACGGGCATCTGAAGCACAAGAGCAGCGCGATCTTCCTCGCCATCATCGTCAGCTGGGGCATTGCCTTCTTTGAATATTGCCTGGCGGTGCCGGCGAACCGCATCGGATCGGCGGTCTATACGACGGCTCAGTTGAAGACGATGCAGGAGGTGATCACGCTGATCGTCTTTTCCGGCTTCTCGATTTTCTGGCTCGGCGAGAACCTGACCTGGAACCATGCGATCGGCTTTGCCCTGATCGCAATTGGCGCATCCTTCATCTTCCGTGCATAAACTTTAGCCTTTTCAACAGATTACAAATCGTCCATGTCTAGATATCGCCACATTTCCTACAGATTGGCGTCGCAATCGGCTGGCAGCCTGTCACCTCAAGCATTTCCGGGCACGGAAATGCTCTGGCTTTTGTTTGACGCAATTCCGGACACAAAACCGCGACGCACTTTTGTTGGAATTGCTTAAGCGGTGATCATGAGGTGAACGGCCATGAGCCTGTCTTTCCCAACCATGGCGGCGATCCGGTTCGGTTATGGCTTCCGGCCGGGCGAGGCGCCGCCCAGCAGCAAGGACGAGCTCATCGGCCAGCTGCGCAAGGGGGAGGCGGCGATGCCGGACTTTCCCCTCGGCGGCCCAGACATGCGCCACCAGGCGATTCTCAGCCTGCAGCAGCAGCTCAAGCAGATCCGGCAGGACGCCAAGACGGTGACCGACGATACGACGCAGCGCGAGATCCGCAAAGGGGTGCAGCATCAGGCGCAGCAGCAGTTTCAACATGATGCGAACCTGCGGCTGATGCAGGCGGTGTTGTCGCCGTACGGCTTCTACGAGCGGCTGGCGACCTTCTGGACCGATCATTTCTCCACCAGCGCCAACAAGAGCCTGCCGATGCGCCTCATCGTGCCGCTCTACGAGGCCGAGGCGGTCCGGCCGTTCATATCAGGCAAGTTCGGCGATCTGCTGCGCAATGCCACCGCCCATCCGGCCATGCTGATCTATCTCGACCAGGCGGATTCACTCGGGCCGGATTCGGCCGGCGGCATGAAACGCAACAAGGGGCTGAACGAAAATCTCGGCCGCGAACTGCTGGAGCTGCACACGCTCGGCGCCGGCAGCGGCTATAGCCAGGCGGACGTCACGGCGGCTGCCATGGTACTGACGGGGCTCACCATCGACCGCAAGGAGATGGACATTGCCTTCCGGCCAAATATATCAGAACCCGGCTCGCATGAGGTGCTCGGCGTCAGCTATGGCGGGCGCAGGCGCTCGCGCGACGATTATCTCGACATGCTCGACGATCTCGCGCTCCATCCGAAGACGGCGGCGCATATCAGCCGCAAGCTCGCGGTGCATTTCATCTCCGACCAGCCCGACGAGGGGATGGTGTCCGACATGGCCGAAGCCTGGAAGAAAACGGATGGCGACCTCACCGCCGTCTACACTGCGATGCTCGACCATCCCGCCGCCTGGCGCGACGAGGGCGCCAAGGCGCGCCAGCCTTTCGACTACGTCGTCGCCGGCCTGAGGGCTTTGAATGCGGGACCGGTCAACGGCGTCGTCGGCAGTTTCCTGGCCGCCAACCAGCAGGGTACCGACGAGGGCGACATGGCAGCGAACACGCCTGGCATGGCAGGAGCGCCGGTGCCGACGGATCCCGCCGGCGAGGCGAGGGAGAAGCGCCTCAAAGCCTTCCAGACGGCGCGGGCGCTGGGGCAGGGGGCACTCAAGCGCATGGGGCAGCCGACCTGGCTGCCGCCGAGCCCGGCCGGTTTCGAGGAAGGCTTCTCCGCCTGGATCACCGGCAGCCAGCTCGCTGAGCGGCTGGCCTGGGCAAGGCGGGCCGCGGCCCAGTTCGGTCGCGACCAGGATCCGCGTGAATTCCTGAAGTCGACGCTTGCCGATGCCGCCCGCGACGAGACGATCCGCGTGGTATCGCAGGCGCCGAACAAGATCAGCGGGCTGACGCTGGTGCTGGCATCGCCCGAATTCAATCGCCGCTAAGCAGACTTTCGTTGGCAAGCCAACGCTTCGTCTGCTTAGCTTTTTGGTTTTGTCGCAGGTTCTGGCCGGAAAACCGTTGGACACTTTTCCGGAACCTGCTTAGGAGGCCCCGCCCATGACGCTGCCCACGAACCGGATTTCGCTGTCCCGCCGCGGCTTTCTGACCTCTGCCTGCTGTCTTGCCGCCGCCCCCATCTTCACGCCGGTCACTTTCGCGGCGATGCCGGGTGACAACCGTTTCGTCACCATCGTGCTGCGCGGCGCGATGGACGGGCTGGATCTTGTGCAGCCCTATGGCGATGCCGGCTTTGCGGCGCTCAGGCCGACACTGGCGCTGACGCCCGATACCGGGCTTCTCGATCTCGATGGCCATTTTGGCCTCAATCCAGCGGCCGCCGAGCTGATGCCCCTGTGGAAGAGCCGGGAGCTCGCCTTCGTGCATGCGGTGTCGACGCCCTACCGCGACCAGCGCAGCCATTTCGACGGGCAGGACATGCTGGAATCCGGTGGCGAGCATGTCGCCGAGGAAAAGACCGGCTGGCTGAACCGGGCGCTCGCCGTCATTCCGCGCTCGGATGCGCGCAAGGCGATCGACATCAACACTTCGACGGAGCTGATCCTCTCCGGACCCAACAATGTCGATGTCTGGGCGTCGGATTCCAATCTGGCGCCGGCGCGCGACGAGATGCAGTTCCTGGCGCGGCTCTATGCCGGCGATCCGCCGTTCGCCGAAGCGCTTGCCGAGGCGACGCGGGCCGACAGCGCCTCGATGATGGTCGAGCCGGAGGGGCAGCGCGGCGCCAAGATCGCCGATGTGGCGGCGCTCGCCGGCAACATGCTGAAGGGCGATTACCGCATCGCCAGCTTCTCGATCAGCGGCTGGGACACGCATATCGGCCAGGCCGGCCAGTTCAAGCGGCCGGTGCAGGACCTTTCGCAGGCGATCAATACGTTGAAGACCACGCTCGGGCCTGAGATCTGGGCAAAGACGGTGGTGCTTGCCATGACGGAGTTCGGCCGCACCGTGCGCCAGAACGGCTCAGCCGGCACCGACCACGGCACCGGCGGCTGCGCGCTGTTTGCCGGCGGCGCCATCAACGGCGGCCGCATCCTCGGCCGTTGGCCGGGCATCGGCGACGGCCAGTTGCTCGACGACCGCGACCTGATTCCGACCGCCGACGTGCGCGAGCTCGCCGCGGCGATGCTGTACCGGCAGTTCGATGTGTCTGCCGATGATTTGACGGGGAAGATCTTCCCGGGGCTGGGGTTCGACAAGGGGTCGCAGTTTCTGCGGGGGTGAGGCCCGATCTCGCAAAGCGTGAGCGATCGATCCAGTGAATCGATCGCAGGGGCCGAACGCCCTGAGCCCAAGCGAAAGGGCGGGCGGCGTCGGCGACAAGCCTTATCGGCCGGTCATCTTCAGTGCTGCCTCGGGAAGCCGCTCGCCTTGAACCTCGATGCCGGAGAGCGCTGCGTCGATCTCGGCGAGGTCGTCGGCGAGCAGGTCGACGTCTATCGCCCCGAGATTCTCTTCCAGCCGATGCTGCTTCGTTGTTCCCGGGATCGGAACGATCCATGGCTTTTGGGCCAGCAGCCAGGAGAGGGCGATCTGTGCGGGTGTTGCGCCCTTGCGATCGCCGATCCGCCTGATCAGGTCGACGAGCGCAAAATTGGCCTTGCGCGCCTCAGGTGAAAAGCGTGGCACGATGTTGCGGAAATCGCTCGCATCGAACTTGGTGTTCTCGTCGATCTTGCCGGTCAGGAAGCCTGCGCCGAGCGGGCTGAAGGGCACGAAACCGATGCCGAGTTCCTGAAGGACGGGCAGCAGTTCCGCTTCGGGGCCGCGCCAGAAGAGCGAATATTCGCTCTGGACGCCAGTCACTTTCTGAACGGCATGGGCGCGGCGGACTGTCTGAACGCCGGCTTCGGAAAGGCCGAAATGTTTGATCTTGCCGGCCGCGATCAGGTCCTTGACGGCGCCCGCCACGTCTTCGATCGGCACGTCGGGATCGACGCGGTGCTGGTAGAACAGGTCGATGCGATCCGTCTTCAGTCGGCGCAGCGAGGCATCGGCAACCGCCTTGATATGATCGGGGCGGCTGTTCGTGCCGCCGCGGCGTTCACCGGTTTGCTGATCGATATCGAAGCCAAATTTGGTGGCGATGACCACCTGGTCGCGGATCGGTGCGAGCGCCTTGCCGACAAGCTCTTCATTGGCAAAAGGGCCATAGGCTTCGGCCGTGTCGAAGAAGGTCACGCCCTGCTCATGGGCGGTGCGCATCAATCTGATCATGTCGCCTTCGTCGGCGGGCGGGCCGTAGGCGACGCTCATGCTCATGCAGCCGAGACCGAGTGCCGAGACTTGGAGATCGCCGATATTGCGTATTTTCATGGTCGTATCCGCGCTTGTTTTGCGAGGCGAAGGCGAAGAAGCGTCATCGGACGCAGCGGCTGCCCCAGGTCTCGCAGTTGAGTTGACGTGAACTTAGTCCTCGTGTCAGCTTTCGATTAGATGCTGTAATGCGCATGGACCTATAAGGCGGACTAATGAATGCCCCAGGACAACAATTTCAACGAACTCGTCGCCTTTCTCACCGTCGCCAGGGAACGGAGCTTCACCAGGGCCGCCGCCAAGCTCGGCGTGTCGCAATCGGCGTTGAGCCAGACGGTGCGCGGTCTCGAAGAGAAGCTGGGGCTTCGCCTCTTGACCCGCACGACCAGAAGCGTGTCGCCGACACAGGCAGGGGAACGTCTGCTGGAACGGGTTGGACCGAGATTTGAGGAAATCCAGTTCGAGATCGCCGCCTTGAGCGAAATGCGCGAGCGGCCGGCTGGCACTATTCGCATCACGGCAGGCGAGCATCCTGCGATTTCCGTTCTCGCCCCGGCATTGGCGCGATTTCTTCCTGATAATCCCGATATCAATGTCGAGGTGATCGTCGACTACGGCCTGACCGACATCGTCGCGGAGCGTTACGACGCCGGCATCCGGCTCGGCGAGCATTTGGCGAAGGACATGATCGCGGTTCGGATCGGCCCCGAGGTATGCATGGCGGTTGTTGGCGCGCCCTCCTATTTCGACCACCATCCGCGCCCTGATGTCCCGCAAGATCTGACGGCTCACAACTGCATCAATATGCGGCTGCCGACGCACGGGACGATATATCCCTGGGAGTTCGAGAAGGACGGACGTGAACTGCGCGTCCGTGTCGAGGGCCAAACGGTGTTCAATAACATCGCCATGCGGATCGGCGCCGTGCTGGACGGGTTGGGACTGGCCTACATGCCCGAGGACCAGGTTCAGTCCTACATTGAAGACGGGCGGCTGATTCGGGTTCTGGAGGACTGGTGCCAACCCTTCCCTGGATACCATCTCTACTATCCGAACAGGCGGCATGCATCTCCCGCCTTCACCCTGTTCGTCGATGCGCTCCGCTATAGAGGAAAGTAATGCCGATTTTATTCCATCACGGCTTATCAACAGCTCGTGATTAATTAGTCCGCCTAATAGACCCTAGCTGTCCGAGGCGTCTAATCCTTTCGGTCCGTTGCCGTTACCTTCTCGCCATCTGAAACGAAGCGAGAAGCCTACATGCGATATGGATTGTCCAACACCCTGGCCGCATTGCTGCTTGCCTCAGCGCAGCTTGCCGCGCCATTGGCGACAGCTGCCGATGCGGTAAAGCCCGAGCCATTGGTTATCCAGGAGCAGGGCAGCTTTGCCGTCGGAGGAACCAGCACGACGGCGCCCGGAACTTTCGACCCGCTGAAACCTCTCGATCCCTCGGGGCAGACCTATCACGGCGATCATGCCTTTGTCTTCTATCAGGTGCCGGCAAACCCGCGTCAGTATCCGATCGTGATGTGGCACGGTGCCGGACAATTCTCCAAGACCTGGGAGACGACGCCCGACGGCCGCGAAGGCTTCCAGAACATCTTCCTGCGTCGAGGTTTCTCCACCTATCTCGTCGACCAGCCGCGCCGGGGCGGGGCGGGACGGAGCATGGCCCAGACAACAGTGAAGCCGACGCCAGACGAGCAGCTCTGGTTCAACCAGTTCCGTGTCGGCATCTGGCCGAACTATTTCGACGGCGTGCAATTCTCCCGTGATCCGGAAGCGCTGAACCAGTATTTTCGCGCGATGACGCCGAACACCGGGCCGTTCGACATGGACGTCGCGTCGAATGCGGTGGCAAAGCTGTTCGAGAAAATCGGTCCCGGCATTCTTTTCACTCACTCGCAGGGCGGCGGACCGGGCTGGCTAACGGCCATCAAGAACGACAGGGTTAAAGCCATCGTCGCCTTCGAACCCGGCAGCAGCTTCGTGTTTCCGGCAGGCGAGGTCCCAGCCGCTATGCCGAGCGCCTTCGACACCCTGAAGGGCGTGCCGGTGCCGATGGACGACTTTCTCAAACTGACGAAGATCCCGATCGTCATCTACTACGGCGACAACATTCCCGACCAGCCGACAACGATGCCGGCGCAGGACAGCTGGCGGGTGCGCCTGGCAATGGCGCGTCTGTGGCGCGACACGGTGAACAGGCATGGCGGCGATGTCACCGTCGCGCACCTTCCCGAAATTGGCATCCGCGGCAACACCCACTTCGCGTTCTCCGACTTGAACAACGTAGAGATCGCCGATCTGGTCTCGACGTTCCTCCGCGAGAAGAAGCTCGATTGAACGCGCTGCCGCGAAGGTGAAGGATTCGCGAGGCATCTCTTCTGATCCTGGAAACCATGAGGTGAAGACCATGAAACAACTGTTGGGAAACCTGATGCTGTCGGCCAGCATGATGCTGGCCGTTCTGCCGGGCGTCGTCAGTGCTCAGACACCGGCAGAAGGGGACGACAAGTCACGGCGCTCACGCGCCCAGCAGCTGATGGGCGCGACCGCGCCGAAGCTGGCTGAACTGACCGACGACGTCCTCTATGGCGACATATGGGAGCGCCCGCAGCTGTCGAAGCGGGATCGCAGCCTGGTCACTGTTGCCGCGCTGATCGCCATGAACCGGCCCGACCAGCTCAGATCCCATCTTGCCATGGCCCGCCAGAACGGTGTGACCGAGGACGAGCTGATCGAGACGATCACCCACCTTGCCTTCTACGCCGGCTGGCCGAATGCGGTCTCGGCCGTTGCCGTCGCGAAAGACGTGTTCGGACGTGAATGAGACGAGCGGCCTTCCGCTTTTGCCGAAGCCGGTCGCCCGAATCTTCCGCACAAAACCAGGAAAAGACTTCCATGCGTCATCTCATCAAGCGCATTTCCATTCTCTTTGCCATGGCCGGCGCCGTAGTTCTGGTCGGGTGGAAGGTCGACGCCGAGCCGAACCGGACGACGCTGCCCGAATTGGCAGGCCTTGTTCACTACACGACCGTCAGGCGCGGCAACGTGACTGAGCACATCATGACGACGAACGAAGCCATCCAGGCGGTGAAGAACGGGCAGCCTGTTCCAGACGGTACGCACTTCGTGCTGGTCGATTACCGTGATGGGGAAGTCTATCGCACCTTCGTCATGGAAAAGGGTCCCGGCTGGGGCGGCGATTATGACGAAGACCGTCGCACTGGCGACTGGCAGTTCCAATGGTTCAAGCCGGACGGCAGCGTCAACATGGCCGAGAACACGGCGCGGTGTCAGTCCTGTCATTCGTCCAGGGCCGATGAAGACTTCCTCTACACTCTCGACGCTCTCAAGGAATTTGACGGAGCCGTCATTGACTAGGCCGGATCGTATCCCCGGCGGGGGCGTCGCATCGTGAGTCCTTTTTTCGTGATCCGCCTCGTGCTCGACTTCACCGCGGCCGGACTGCTTTTTGTCGCGCTCGCCTATTGGTGGCTCGACAACACCACGCACGAGTTGATCGGTACTGGCATGTTCGTCCTTCTCGTCTCGCACAACGTCTTCAACAGGCGATGGTGGGCGCGGCTTCCAAAGTCGGTGCGCGGCAGGCCGAGTTTTCTGACAATCGCTTCGAATATCTTGACCGCCTTGGCGATATCAGCATTGCTGGTGACCAGCGTGCTGATTTCCCGCACGGTATTTGCTTTCCTTCCCTTGAGCGGTGGGCCGACGGCGCGCGAAATTCACATCCTCGCGGCCTATTGGGCGTTCATCCTCGCAGCCGTCCATCTTGGCCTTCACTGGTCGATGATCATGGTGGTCACTGGGAAGCTCTTACGGGTTGGGCCGCCAAACGCGATCCGGACCGCATGCCTTCGTGCCGTTGCGGGCGCAATTGCGGCATACGGCATTCACAGCCTGTTCGTCATGGGAATCGGAGACCGGCTCATGGCCCGGCCGTCGATCGATTTCTGGGACTTCCAGGAGTCCACGATCGCGTTCTTTTTGCATCACATCGCGATACTGGGGGCGTGTGCATGTGCTGCTTACTATGCGGCTGTCTGGCTTCGATGGGCAGGTGCGATGCGTCGGGTGACGGATGCCGGCCAGTGATGTTTGTGACGGCTGTGGGGATATGGAGTTTGCGGCTGCCCGGCCCTTCGCTTGGGCTCTGGGCGTTCGACCTTGCAATCGATCTGTATCCGCCACAAGCCTAATCGCGATGCGTATAGAATTCACAATCCGACATCAATTTGAAAAGAAACTCGTCAAAGGAATCGGCGAACTTTGTAACTCCAAACGGAAAATAAATGGCATCTTCGCCTTTCTTGAAAACAAGAACAGAACTGTTGTGAAGTTCGAAGCAAGGTATTTCATCATCATCGATAAATTCCCGATAGATTAGCCAATCTACCGTTTCCCGCCTCAAAATTTCAGCAATCTCGGAAGGGGACGGGAAGCAATTGTAGTAAGCTATAGTTGTTTTATGCGTGATATCCTCTGTCAGGCGCCCGGCTCCAATCTCTATGAGGAACCTTTCGTAGACCTCAGGAATCACCGGCCCAAATTCATCCTTAAATCTTGCAATCTCAGCCGGATCGACACGTTTTAAAAAATTTTCTGAGATGCGGTCATACACTGCGGCCGGATCATGCGAGAATTGCTTGTACCAAGCCCAAACCTCGCTCCGTGTCTTAGCTTCCATCTTGGTCTCCGTATTTGGGTATATGCGTAGAATCTAGACGTTAGATATTCACCAGAGACCCGAATTTCTTCCAACAAGGACAGAAATGAGGAAAAGTGGGTGGGTGCCGCTGCCCGGCCCTTCGCATGGCTCCGGGCGTTCGGCCCTGTGATCGATCCACTGGATCGATCACTCCCGCGAGCGGGACCGGGCCTCACCCTAGAACATCATAGAGGCGGAAGATGAAGCTTATCTGGTAGATCAGGTT
>Ga0102591_1001406_pt1 | contig 33212 bp, 30 predicted proteins | sample AraplaCol_mCL_r2_2_FD_76860 | JGI IMG/M metagenome (GOLD analysis project Ga0102591, IMG submission 76860) | Arabidopsis root microbial communities from North Carolina, USA - plate scrape MF_Col_mCL_r2 (SPADES assembly) (version 2) | ecosystem: Host-associated > Plants > Roots > Endosphere...
ACTGCTGCCTCCCGTAGGAGTTTGGGCCGTGTCTCAGTCCCAATGTGGCTGATCATCCTCTCAGACCAGCTATGGATCGTCGCCTTGGTAGGCCTTTACCCCACCAACTAGCTAATCCAACGCGGGCTCATCCTTTCCCGATAAATCTTTCCCCCGAAGGGCGTATACGGTATTAGCACAAGTTTCCCTGCGTTATTCCGTAGAAAAGGGTAGATTCCCACGCGTTACTCACCCGTCTGCCGCTCCCCTTGCGGGGCGCTCGACTTGCATGTGTTAAGCCTGCCGCCAGCGTTCGTTCTGAGCCAGGATCAAACTCTCAAGTTGAGAATTCAATCATTGGCATTACGTCACGTTCTGAATCGACGAGAACTCACACCTTGTCTTCAATCAACAGCAATCCAAAGATCGCCATCGAGAAAACAGGTGTAGTCTCTTGTTAAAACGTGACCGCCAAAGTCTCTTTCCGAAAGAACCCCTAAAGGTTCCTCACGAGCTCCGCCGCCCACGTTTCTCTTTCTCTATATTCAATTGTCAAAAAACCGACGAACGCACCGTCCGTCAAACCGTTCCCACAAAGCCCAGAACTCTCGTCCCGAACCCCTCAATCAGCACCAAGCCAATCAGGAAACTCTAGAGCGAAGGTCGTCGTCGCCAGCAGCGCCGCCGCCCTCGTCAGTGATCGGGCTTATAGACCCCACACATCCGACACGTCAACAGCCACGTTCAAAAAAACTTCAAAAATCGACAACTCACTGAATTTAAACAATAATTCCAGCTGTTGATAAACTAGGTCGATTTAATGCACCGGAAAACAAGCGAATCCGCGGCGCGAATCTTTGACCAGGCGGTCAAAAACCTGATGGCCATTTCACGTGGCCCAAAACGCCCCTCTGAGCGACCTCATCTACATGTAGACAGCATGGGTCTCTCAGCCGTCAGATGTAGATATCTCCAGCACGAAGCGCCATACGAAGCACGCTCACGGACGCGCCACGCTTGCCCTTAGGCGGGCGATTGCCGTACTTGCGAATTGTCCGCCCTGCCCGACATGACGATCCATGCGGTGGCGGACCGACAACATGGTGATGCATGAGCCGACGGATGCACCGACCGCACGCAGCGCCATCATCTCTATAGGGGCGGAGAACCAGACGTGACGACACAGCTTCCTGCGCTTCCGGTTCGCGAGGTGCTGCCCGCACTGGCACAAGCGCTCACCGCAGGCCCCTCCGTGGTGCTTTCGGCCCCACCCGGCGCCGGCAAGACGACGCTCGTTCCACTCTTCCTGCTCGATCAGAACTGGGCAAAAGGCGGAAAGATCATTCTGCTCGAGCCGCGGCGGCTCGCAGCGCGCGCCGCAGCTGGCCGCATGGCCGAGCTCCTGGGAGAAAAGGTCGGCGAAACCGTCGGCTATCGCATGCGTCTCGACAATCGCGTCTCCGGCAAGACACGCATCGAAGTGGTGACCGAGGGTGTGTTTGCCCGCATGATCCTCGACGACCCGGAACTCAAGGGCGTCGCAGCCGTGCTGTTCGACGAATTCCACGAGCGCTCGCTCGACGCGGATTTCGGCCTGGCGCTGGCGCTCGACGTACAGGCGGCGCTGCGTGACGACCTGAAGATCATCGTTATGTCGGCAACGCTCGATGTCGAGCGGGTCTCGGGCCTGCTTGGCGATGCGCCGGTCATCGAGAGCCAGGGGCGCAGCTATCCGATCGACATCCGCTACCAGGATCGCGGCGGCGACAGCGTCGAGGACACGATGCTGCGGGCCATTGCCGAAGCGCATCGTACGGAAGATGGCTCCATCCTCGCCTTTCTGCCCGGCCAGGCCGAAATCACCCGAGTCGCCACGCGGCTCCAGGACCGCTTCGACAACAATACGGCGATCGTACCGCTTTATGGCAACCTGACCCAGAAGGAACAGGATGCAGCGATCCGGCCGGCGCCATCAGGCACCCGCAAGATCGTGCTTGCCACCTCGATCGCCGAAACCTCGATCACCATCGACGGCGTACGCATCGTCATCGACAGCGGCCTGCAGCGCCTTCCGGTGTTCGAGGCAGCGACCGGGATCACGCGGCTGGAGACGGTGCGCGTGTCGCGCGCGTCTGCCGATCAGCGCGCCGGCCGTGCGGGGCGAACCGAACCCGGCATTGCCATCCGTCTCTGGCATAGCGGCCAGACCGCAGCGCTTGCCGCCTTCACGCCGCCGCAGATTCTGGCCAGCGATCTCTCGGGCCTGCTGCTCGACTGCGCCCATTGGGGTGTCAGCGATCCGGCCACCCTTGCCTTCATCGACGCGCCGCCGGAGACGACACTCGCCGAAGCGAGGAAACTGCTGACCAGCCTTGGCGCGCTGGACGAGGCCGGCGCGCTGACCCCGACGGGCCGCAAGGTCCGCGACCTGGCCTTGCCGCCGCGGCTGGCGGCAATGGCGGTTGCCGCGGCCGAAGAGGGACAGGCGGAAACCGCGTGTCTCTTGGCGGTGATGCTGACCGAACAGGGCTTGGGCGGTAACAGCGTCGATCTCGAGGACCGGGTGCGCCGCTTCCGTCAGGAGCGTGGCGACCGCGCCGACGCCTCGCGCAATCTGGCGCGGCGCATGGCGGCCGAGCTGAAGGGCGCGCCGAAATCGAGCGAACCGATCCAGCCGGGTGCCCTGCTGATGCACGCCTTTCCCGACCGCATCGCGCTGCAGCGCGGTGGCCGCGGCCGGTTCGTCATGGCGAACGGACGGGGCGCCGAGATCCCCGAGACGGAGCGGCTGGCGGCGGCTTCCATGCTCGTCATCGCCGACCTGACCGGCCGCGCCGGCGGCCAGCGCGTGCTGGCGGCGGCAGAGCTGACGCGCGCCGAGGTCGAGGCGCATATGCCCGAGGCGATAACCCGCGAGGACCAGAGCTTTTTCGACAAGGCCAGCCGGCAGGTGCGGGCGCGTCGGGTCACGCGGCTCGGCGCCATCATCTTCGAGGAGGCGCCGCTCACACGACCGACCGGTGAATCGGCGGCGCGGGCACTCGCCGACGGCGTACGCCAGCTCGGCCTTGCCATCCTGCCCTTCTCCAAGGAGGCGATGCAGATGCGCGACCGCATCGGCTTCCTCAACCGCTCGATCGGTGAACCCTGGCCGGATGTTTCCGACGAAGCGCTGCTCGACCGTCTCGACGACTGGTTCGTTCCCTTCCAGCACGGCATCACCGCGATTGCCGACATCAAGGCATCCAACCTCTCCGACGGTCTGCTCTCCCTCATTCCACACGAGCGGCAACGGGAACTCGGGCGGCTGGCGCCGACGCATTTCGAGGCGCCGACCGGGCAACGGCACCCGATCCACTACGACGGCGACGAGCCGCTGCTGTCGATCCGGGTACAAGAGCTGTTTGGCCTGAAGACCCATCCGGCGATCGGCGATGGGCGGCTGCCGTTGCTGCTCGAGCTGATCTCGCCCGGACATCGGCCGATCCAGACGACGCGCGACCTGCCCGGTTTCTGGGCGGGTTCCTGGCGCGATGTGCGCGCCGACATGCGCGGGCGCTATCCGAAGCATCCCTGGCCCGAGGATCCGGCCAATGCGGCGCCGACGACACGGGCGAAGCCCCGTGGTACATGAGACGAAAGCATCGATCATTGAAATGCAGGCACGAATGACCACTGTTGCGCTCGAACATAACAACGACCAGACCAGCAACCGCAGCCTGCGCCTGCAGACGCTCGTCCGGCTGCGCTGGCTGGCCGTCGGCGGCCAGTCGATCGCCGTCCTCATCACGGCCTTCTGGCTGCAGTTTCCTCTGCCGCTGATTTCCTGCCTGGTGCTGATCGCGAGCCTCGCGCTGGTCAACGCCTATGTGACGTTGCGCTATCCGCCGACGCACCGGTTGCAGCCGCCGGCGGCCTTCGCGCTTCTCGGCCTCGATCTCGCGCAGATCACCGGATTGCTGTTCATCACAGGCGGGCTCACCAATCCCTTCGCGCCGCTGCTCTGCGTCCCGGTCATCATTTCCTCTGCGTCGCAGCCGAAGTCACACAGCATCATTCTTGCCGGTTTTGCGGTAATCGCCATCACCGCACTCGCCTTTTCACCCTTTCCGCTGCCCTGGTATCCGGGCACGGTCCTGCTGATGCCGCGGGTGCTGACCGCCGGCATCTGGTTTGCGATCGTCTCGATGACCGCCTTTGCCGCCTTCTATACCTACCGCGTGTCGCTGGAAGCGAGTGAGCTGTCGGAAGCGCTGACGGCGACCGAACTGGTGCTTCAGCGGGAAAAGCACCTGTCGCAGCTCGATGGGCTTGCGGCAGCGGCAGCCCATGAACTCGGCACGCCGCTTGCGACCATCAGCGTCGTCGCCAAGGAGATGGAACGCGAACTCGGCGACGATCCGCGCTTCGGGGAGGACGTGCATCTGCTGCGCAGCCAGAGCGAACGCTGCCGCGATATCCTGAAGCGGCTGACGACGCTGTCCTCCGAGAGCGAGGAGCACATGCGGCTTTTGCCGCTGTCGTCGCTGATCGAAGAGGTGATGGCGCCGCATCGCGAGTTCGGCATCCACATCGAGCTCATCGAAAAGGGCGACCGTGCCACGGAGCCGGTCGGCAACCGCAATGCCGGCATTCTCTATGGGCTCGGCAACCTCTTGGAAAACGCCGTCGACTACGCCAAGAAACAGGCGACCGTAACCGTCGAGCACACGGCGGATCGGGTCCGCGTCACGATCGCCGACGATGGTGACGGTTTCGCGCCCGATATCCTGCAGCGGATCGGCGAACCCTATGTGACACGCAGGCAGAAGGATGACAGCGCCGGCGGCCTCGGGCTCGGGCTCTTTATCGCAAAGACGCTGCTCGAACGCTCGGGCGCGCGCCTGCGCTTCGAGAATGGCGGGCCGGAGAGGCCGGGCGCCCGGGTCAGCGTCGAATGGCCGCGCGCCCTGATGGATACGAAACTGGCGAAATGACATTTCGCAGTTTATTGAACGAGGCAGAAACCTATAATCTCGGCGAAAGCGTTCCGTTTTTGCCCAAGGATTGCGAGAATGACCGACAAATCGACAGCTTCGCCCAGCACCACCGCACAGGACGCCGAACTGATCGGACCGGACCGCACCCTGTTGCTCGTCGATGACGACGCACCCTTTCTCAGGCGGTTGGCCCGCGCCATGGAAGCCCGTGGCTTTTCGGTCGACATCGCCGAATCGGTCGCGGAAGGCATCGCCAAGGCCAAGGGCAACCCGCCGAAATATGCGGTCATCGACCTCAGGCTCGGCGACGGCAGCGGCCTCGACGTGATCGAAGCGATCCGCGGACGGCGCGACGACACGCGCATGATCATGCTGACCGGCTACGGCAACATCGCCACCGCCGTGAACGCGGTGAAGCTCGGCGCGGTCGACTATCTTGCCAAGCCTGCCGATGCCGACGACATCTTTGCCGCGCTCGTGCAGCGCCAGGGCGAACGCGTCGAGCCGCCGGAAAACCCGATGTCGGCCGATCGCGTGCGGTGGGAACATATTCAGCGCGTCTATGAAATGTGCGAGCGCAACGTCTCGGAAACGGCGCGCCGGCTCAACATGCATCGCCGCACGCTGCAGCGCATTCTCGCCAAGCGCGCGCCGAAGTAAGCAATCAACTTCCACGACCGGCGCACAACAGCTGCTCCGGTCGCTTTTCCCCGCGGGATCAGTCGCGACCGCCGGAGAGGATGTCGCCGATCGAATCACCGAGTTCGCCGTTGCGCTCGGCCGCCCATTCGGCAAGCATCAGCCGTTGTGCTGCCGTACGGGCAAAGAGTTGCAGCACCGACTTGCGTGTCGCCGGCGGCAGCCTGTGTTCGGGCGCCTCGCGAACGATGTGGCCTTCATAACCGTCAGACAGCAGCAGTCCGCAGTCCTCCGGAAAGATGTCCAGTGGCACGGCGGCATGGGTGGCGAAGAACAGCCGGTCGCAGTGCTGTCGGTAGTCCGGCCATTTGCGGTCGACGCGAAAGTCCTCAATCGAGGTTTTGATCTCGACGATCCAGATCTCGCCCTTCGCCGACAAGGAGATCAGATCGGCACGCCGTCCACTTGCCAAGGTCAATTCCGGCAGGACCGAATGGCGCAGTTCGGCGAACAGCCGCTGCACACCGCGGCGCACCATCATCGCGCGATTCGATTGGCGACCGTCGATCAAGGGGTTGTCGCCATGGATGGAGAGGATCGTCATGCGTCCGGTGTCCCTTTGAGCCGGTCATTTTGTTGCAAAAAAACAAGGGTCATGGAATTTGCACTTTTCAGCCAAATTGTGGCCGCGCAATCTCTTGCATAGCTCAAACTAATCGAAAATAACCGTAGTCACTGTTGGTCGCGGCGACCCAGTTTTTACTTCGCTTCTTTTTAAGAGACTCCCATGCGCTTCCGCAATGCCTTCCTCTTGTGCAGCCTCGCGGCGACACTCGCCGTTGCCGGCTGCTCGACGACCTCGTCCAAGCCCGAAACGGCTGCGAACGAACCCGCGCCCGCAACGGTACAGGTTGCTACGAATCAGATCTTTAACGGCGATTATGGCGCAGTTGAGGATCACGGTTACGCGCTGCCGGCCATTCCGATCAGCAAGGTCGATACCCGTTTCCATCGCCAGATCGTCGATTACGCCACCAGCGAGCGCCCCGGAACGATCGTCGTCAACACGCCGAATCGCTTCCTCTACTACGTGCTGCCGGGCGGCAAGGCCGTTCGTTACGGCATCGGCGTCGGCAAGGCCGGTTTTGCATGGGAAGGCGAAGCCTATATTGCCTGGAAGCAGGAATGGCCGATGTGGCATCCGCCGAAGGAAATGGCGGAACGCAAGCCGGAAGTCGCCAAGTACGTCGAAGATGGCATGGGTCCCGGCCTCAAGAACCCGCTTGGCGCCCGTGCCCTCTACCTCTTCAATGACCAGGGCAAGGATACACTGTTCCGTCTGCACGGCACGCCGGAATGGTCCTCGATCGGTACCGCCGCTTCGTCCGGCTGCATCCGCCTGATCAACCAGGACATCATCGACCTCTATTCGCGCGTTCGCCCCGGCAAGAGCGCCCGCGTCGTCGTCCAGCAGTAATCGAATCAGATCGACACTGACAAAGCCGCCGACTCTGTCGGCGGCTTTTTTCGTTCGCGCTCACGTCACCCAACTTCCGAGCGAAAGCCGCAAGCAGGCACACCATCGACGCAAAGTTGCCGTCCTGATTCGCGCTCAAATCAGGGTCGCGGTATTTGTCCCTGTCCGCTCGGAAAGTTCAATTTCGACTTAAATTCAGTCGCTTATTAAGTAAGCGTTATCTAAATAATAGAAACAGTGTGCCCACGAAATTCCGCTCGGGAGGGACTGGCATGCTGATCAAGACCAAGCTTATCGGCGCAATCGCGCTTCTATCATCCATCGCTATCGGCATCGCTATTCACAGCCAGAGCACGCTGTCGGAAACCAGCGACATGATGGACGCGGTCTACGCCGATCGCATTGTGCCGCTGAAGAACCTGAAGGCGACTTCCGACGCCTTTGCGGTCTCGATCGTCGATGCTGCCCACAAGGTGCGCAATGGCAACGAATCGATGGAGAGCGGGCTTGCCTCGGTCAATGCCGCACGGGAAACGATCAAGTCAAACTGGGATGCCTATGCGGCGACCTCGATGACCGACGAGGAACGGAACCTCGTCGACAATGCACGAAGCCAGATGGTCGTTGCGATGGATTCGATCACGGCACTCACGCAAATCCTCTCGGCCAAGGACCAGAAGGCTCTTGATGCCTTCGTGCGCGACAAGCTCTACGCTACGATCGATCCGCTGACGGCCACGATCTCCGAGATTTCGGACCTGCAGGTCGAACTTTCGGGTACGGCCTTCGAGGCCAAGCATCACGAGTTCGAAACCGTACAGACACTCAACATTGGGATCATCGTTCTCGTCGTGGCGCTTGCTGGCGGCACCCTGCTTGTGGTGCTGCGCGGCGTCGTCGGACCGCTCGCCCGCCAGATCGCCGCCATGCGCCGGCTGATCGACGGCCACGTTGAAGATGCCGACGAGCCGGTGCGCGGCAAGGACGAGATCGCCGAAATGGCCCGCGCCATTCAATCCTTCCGCGAGGCGGCGCGCTCGAATCTTCGGCTGCAGGCGGAGGCCGAGGAGAACCGCCGCAACGGCGAGGCCGAACGTGTCCGCGTCCAGAAGGCGGCGGAGCAGGCGGCGCAGGAAAAGCTGACGCAGGCGACCGCCGGACTTGCCGGCGGCCTGCAGCGGCTGGCCAACGGCGATCTCGCCGTTCAGCTACATGAGCCGTTCGCCGCCGAGTTCGAACAATTGCGGCACGACCTCAACAAGGCGGCCGCGCAGTTGAACGATGCGCTTCTCGCCGTTGCCGACAGCGCCCAAAACATCGGCATGGGCACGCGCGAAATCAGCCAGAGCGCCGACGACCTGTCCAAGCGCACCGAACAGCAGGCCGCGTCTCTCGAGGAAACGGCCGCGGCGCTCGATCAGATCACCGCCAATGTCAGCAATTCCTCAAGACGGACGGAGGAGGCACGCGACATCGCCGGCGAGGCGAAGACCAGCGCGGCCCAATCCGCCGTCGTCGTCGCCAACGCGGTGGAAGCCATGCGTCGGATCGAGGAATCCTCCAGCCAGATTTCCAGCATTATCGGCGTCATCGACGAGATCGCCTTCCAGACAAATCTCTTGGCGCTGAATGCCGGCGTCGAAGCAGCGCGGGCCGGCGAAGCGGGAAAGGGCTTCGCCGTCGTGGCCCAGGAGGTGCGCGAGCTCGCTCAGCGCTCGGCGAAGGCTGCGAAAGAAATCAAGGATCTCATCCGTACATCGAGCCGGGAGGTCGAGAACGGCGTGCACCTGGTGCGCGACACCGGCGAGGCGCTGCAGACGATCGAAGCGCATGTGATCACGATCAACGAACACATGGCGGCGATCGCCACCTCCGCCCGCGAACAGTCGGTGGGATTGAGCGAAGTCAACACCGCCGTCAACCAGATGGACCAGGTAACGCAGCGGAACGCAGCGATGGTCGAGGAAGCCAATGCGGCCTCCGCAACGCTGGCGCAGGAAGGCACAAACCTGCGCAACCTGATCGACCGTTTCACGCTCGCCGGCGAGGCCCCGCCAAAGGGCAGGCCGATGGCGCCTGCCCCGGCAGTCGCCGCAACCACGCGTGACCAGGGACGTCCTCAGCCGGTACGCCGACCAGCCCCCTATGCCACCCACGGCAATGCCGCACTCGCAACGGACGGCTGGGCGGAGTTTTAGAGCGGCACGGGCTGCGATCGTGTCTGGAAGCCCAGACCACCGCTGAAACGAAAGAGCCGTGCGTTCATGTGAACGCACGGCTCTTTTCCAATACCCCGACTTCGGTGGCGAATCAGGCGGCGTTGCGCGCCTTCAGCTCGAGGCGGCGGCGGTGCAGGACCGGCTCGGTGTAGCCGTTCGGCTGCTCGCGGCCCTTGAGGACGAGTTCGACGGCGGCCTGGAAGGCAATCGAACGGTCGAAATTGCCGGCCATCGCGACGTAGAGCGGATCATCGGCGTTCTGACTGTCGACGACGGCCGCCATGCGCTTCATCGTCTCGACGACCTGGGCCTCGGTGACGACGCCATGATGCAGCCAGTTGGCCATGTGCTGGGCGGAGATGCGCAGCGTCGCACGGTCTTCCATCAGGCCGACATTGTTGATGTCGGGAACCTTCGAGCAGCCGACGCCCTGATCGACCCAGCGCACGACGTAGCCGAGGATGCCTTGCGCGTTGTTGTCGAGTTCGCGCTGGATTTCCTCGGACGTCCAGTTCGGACGGACGGCGACCGGCACGGACAGGATATCGGAGAGCTTGGCGCGGGCGCGGCTCTTCAGGCTCGCCTGGACTTCGGCGACATTGACGCGGTGGTAGTGGGTCGCGTGCAGAGTGGCCGCGGTGGGCGACGGCACCCAGGCGGTGTTGGCGCCGGCCTTCGGGTGGGCGATCTTCTGCTCGAGCATCGCCGCCATCAGATCGGGCATCGCCCACATGCCCTTGCCGATCTGGGCGTGACCGGACAGGCCGCATTCAAGCCCGATGTCGACGTTCCAGTTTTCATAGGCGCCGATCCAGGCTGCCTGCTTCATGTCGCCCTTGCGGATCATCGGGCCGGCTTCCATGGAGGTGTGCATTTCGTCGCCAGTGCGATCGAGGAAGCCGGTGTTGATGAAGACGACGCGCTCGCGGGCCGCGCGGATGCATTCCTTGAGATTGACCGTCGTGCGGCGCTCCTCGTCCATGATGCCCATCTTCATGGTGTTGGCGGGCATGCCGAGCGCTTTTTCGACACGGGCGAAAATCTCGCTGGCGAAGGAGACTTCCTCGGGGCCATGCATCTTCGGCTTGACGACATACATGGAACCCTCGCGGGAGTTCATGCGGCGACCGCCGTTGCCGACATCGTGGAGGGCAATCAGCGCCGTCACCATCGCGTCCATGATGCCCTCGGGCACTTCCTTGCCGTCGCGGTCAAGGATAGCCGGATTCGTCATGAGGTGGCCGACGTTGCGGACCAGCATCAGCGAGCGGCCGGGAAGGGAAAGCGTGCCGCCGGCAGTTGCCGTGTAAACGCGGTCGGCATTGAGACGACGGGTAAAGGTCTTGCCGCCCTTGGCAACCTCTTCTTCGAGGTCGCCCTTCATCAGGCCGAGCCAGTTGCGGTAGACGACGACCTTGTCTTCGGCATCGACGGCGGCGACCGAATCTTCGCAGTCCATGATCGTGGTGATCGCCGATTCGAGAATGACGTCGGCGATGCCCGCCGGATCTTCCTTGCCGATCGGCGTGGTGGCGTCGAGGACGACGACCGCATGCAGATTGTTGTGCCGGAGAACGATCTCGAAGCGCGCAGCTTCAGCCCCAGAATAGCCGGCGAATTGAGCGGCGTTGCGCAGTGCAGTGCTCGAACCATCCTTGAGACCAATCGCCAGCGCACTGCCAGCAACCTTCAGGGACGTAACGTCGGCCCAGCTTCCATTCGCCAGCGGCGCACTGGCGTCGAGGAAGTTTCGCGCCCAGGCGATGACCTTGGCGCCGCGCTTCGGATTGTAGCCGCGGCCCTTCTCGGCGCCATCAGCGTCCGAAATCGCGTCCGTGCCGTACAGCGCATCGTAGAGCGAGCCCCAGCGTGCATTTGCGGCGTTCAGCGCATAGCGCGCATTCATGACGGGAACGACGAGCTGGGGGCCGGCGATCGTCGCGATCTCCGGATCGACATTGGCGGTCGAAACGCTGAACTCGCCACCCTCGGGCAGCAGGTAGCCGATATCGCGCAGGAAGGCCTGATAGGTCTCCATATCGCTGGGGGCGCCGTTCTGCTTGTACCAGGCGTCGAGCTTGGCCTGCAGGTCGTCGCGCTTGGCGAGCAGCGCCCGGTTCTTCGGCGCCAGATCGTGCACGAGGGCGGAAAGCTCAGCAAAGAAGTGCTCTGCATCGACGCCGGTGCCCGGCATCGCCTCTTCCACCAGGAAGCGATGGAGGTCCGCATCAATCTTCAATCCATACGTCTCAATGCGGTCCATCTGCCAACTCCTTGAAATAGACGTAAGGAGCGCCACCGATCCGAACGGATGCGATGAAAACGCCCCAACATGTTGATCTTGCGCCTGAAGCGGGTCTCGGACCAGCCCATGCGCAATACGCGCGTGAAACGGCCGCAGTTTCTCACCAATTCATTCCGTGTCAATTCTGCAAGGATGCGAAGAATTGTTTCCGAAATGGAAAAGATCAGCCGTGCGCGATGCGCGGCCGGCCGCTGGCGGACGCAACGAACCGGGCCTCGATCAGCTTGGGGCTGCCCTCGACCTCCGGCGCATCGATTTCCTCGCGCAGCAACGACGCGGGATCATCGGCACCGTTGGTACGCGCCGCCTCCAGAGCTGCGGTCTCGGCCCGTCGGCGCGCGGCACCAAAAGCCTTTTCCTGATCGAGAAAGCGTTCGCTGGCCCCGGCCCCGTTGACGACAAAAATGCCCTCCTCCGGCATCGTCACGAAAACGGTGACGGTGGCGCTTACCTGGCCGACCACGGCGCCGACGGCATTGGCGACGCCGGCCTCCTCGGGAATGGCGGCTTCGGTTCCGAGCATCTCGGCAATAGCCGGGTAATAAACCGGCGCCGAAGCGCCAAGACCGACGAGCGGACGATCGAGACCAAGCGAAAACCGGACGATGCCGGGCGTCCGGGTCAGCGCACGATCGACGGCCTGCGACACCGCGGGATCGATCGCGCCGGCGCCGTCCTCGCCGAGGCAGGCCTGCAGGATGACCTCGGAGGATTGCCGCGTCAGCCGATCGACGATCATCTGCGCCAGCGCCTGTGGAGAAGAAGCAATCGGCTGGCCGGAGCCGTCGCGGGTCCGGGCCGCGAGCTGAATGCCAAGCTCGGCCGCTTCGAGGTTCCATTGCGACTGCCGGCCGAGCACATGCATGGCGTCGGACGGCGTCAGACCGCAGATATGGACGAGCCCCCGGGCCACCAAACGATCGAGCGTCGCCTTCTGTGGCGTCGAGACGAGCAGCGTTTCAAGCGAGACGGGGACGCTATCGATGCGCTCGTAGAGCGCCTGCTCCTGTGGCTGCAGGCCGCTTGCCAGATGATCCGGCAGGCCGGTACGCACAGCAAAGCGCCCATTGTTGCGCCCGGTGTGCTGGGCGCGCATCTGTTTTTCCAGCACCGAGATGACGGCGTCGCCGTGGAGTGCTGCGGCGAGGCTGAGCGGCATCAGCCGGCGCGGACCGAGGTCGATCTTCGCCTTGAGGCCGCGATCGTTGATGCGCACTTCCGAATCACCGCCAAGGCCGTAGGTCCGCATCGCAACAGCCTCGACCATGGTGCGGAAGCCACCAACGACGGCGCCTTCGGCATCGAGACGCGGGCGGCCGCCATCGAGCACGGCCACGTCGGTGGTGGTGCCGCCGATATCCGAAACCACGGCGTTGTCGAGGCCGGTCAGATGCCTTGCGCCGACGAGGCTTGCTGCCGGACCGGAGAGGATCGTCTCGATCGGGCGCAGCCGCGCCTCCTCGGCCGAAATCAGCGCACCGTCACCGCGCACCACCATCATTGGCACGTCGATGCCGCGCGCCTTGAGGAACCCTTCGCAGGACCCGATCAGCCGGTCGATCATCGAGACGAGGCGGGCGTTGAGCAGCGTCGTCAAGGCACGGCGCGGCCCGCCGAGTTTCGAGGACAGTTCGTGGCTGCAGGTGACTGGCAGGTGCGAGACCTCGCGGATGCGGTCGCGCACGCGCTTTTCATGATCCGGATTACGAACGGCGAAATAGCCGGCAATGGCGAAGGAGGAGACCTGATCAGCCAGCACCGGCAGGACGGCGTCAAGCTCACTCATGTCCAGCGGGGTCTCACCGCCATGCACATTGTGGCCGCCCGGCAGGAAGACTACCGGATCCGAGCCGAGCGCTTCCTGCAAACCGTCGCGCTTCAGATCCTCGGGGCCGAAGCCGATCATGACGAGGCCGGCGCGGCCGCCCTGCCCTTCAACCAGCGCATTGGTGGCAAGCGTCGTCGACAGGGAGACCATGCTGATCGCCGAGACCGGCACGCTGGCCTGATCGAGCACCGCTTCGACTGCACCGGAAATGCCGACCGCGAGGTCATGGCGGGTCGTCAGCGCCTTGGCCTTGGCGACCACCCCCTTCGTCTCCGAGAAGAGGGCGGCGTCGGTGTAGGTGCCGCCGGTGTCGATGCCGAGAAGAAAATGGGAGGTCAATTCGCGCAGTCCGGAATTCGCGCGGGGCGCAGAGGCCCCGGGTTCAATGGGGATCGATGCGGTGATATGACATATTTCAAGAGAAGACCATCGTGTCGCAGACATCGACGATGAGTTCAGCGACACCGGTGAGAATGGCAGGGGTCCATCGCATGCTCGAACGCCGCCATCCGTTGCTCGTCGCCTTGCTGTCAGCGGGCATCCTGTGTCTTGCAGCAATGCCGTCCCGCGCACAGGACGCGGAGGAAGAGGAATACAAGCCGCAGCTGCCCGAAGTCGCGATCTACAAGGCGATGCTCGATGCCAACAAGCAGACCGGCTGGATCCAGTTTCGCGACTATGACGACCGGCAGCTGATCTATTTCACGGCATTGCAGACGATGCATTGCCGGCTATCGGAAATCCGCTACTCGATCAATTCCGATGCACTCGACCAACGCTTCCCGCTGGCCAAGTGCAATCCGCAGCTGCCGTTCAACCTGCCGGGCGACGAGACGGCCGAATATGTCTACATCTCGCTGCCCGCCAAAACGGCGCAAACGCTGACGATCCAGGCGGTCTGGGACGATGGCGCCGGAAGCGAGATCGTGGTTTACAAGCCCTGCGACAATGTCGGCGACGCCACCTGCGCACAGATCAAGACGATCAAGAAGCCGTCGAAAATGCTACAGCAGCCGAAGCCGGCGGATTCTCCGGTGCGTTCCGTTCAGTCACCGATCCCCGGCAAGACCTTCAGCGAGCCGAAACCCTCATCGGCAACCCGCCCCGCGGTTGAGTAGTGAGCCGCTGCACCGGCCAGGGATTGGTTTCCGCGGTCGTATCGAAGCGGTAGCGGTGCATCATCACTGCCAACGCGATCACCGCTTCCTGCAGCGCGAAAGTCGCGCCGATGCAGACGCGCGGGCCGGCACCGAAGGGCAGATACTGGTAGCGGTTCAGCTTCTCTCGGTTTTCCGGCAGGAAACGCTCGGGCATGAACGCGCGCGGCTTATCCCAGTAGAGCACGTGGCGATGCAGCGTCCAGGGCATGATCAGTACGGCGATCCCTTTGGGGATGCGCACCCGCTCGCCAGTCGGTGAGGTCCACGCGTCTTCCTCGATCGCCGCGCGATTGATCGACGGCGCCGGCGGATAGAGCCGCATCGCCTCCTCGAAGGCTGCGAGCACATGCGGCATCAGACCAAGCCATTCGACCGGCTCGGCACCGCTTGCCATCGCAGTATCGATCTCGGCTTCCATGATTTCGCGATAGGCCGGCGTGTTGGCAATGCAGTAGAGCGTCCAGGCGAGTGCCCGGGCCGTGGTCTCGTGCCCGGCACCGATGAAGGTCAGGATGTTGTCCTCGATCTCCGCGGTCGAAAGGCCCTGGCTGCCCTCGATCTCCAGAAGCAACGTCAGGAAATCCTGCGGCGTGCCCTTAGGGTCCTCCGCCATCTTGCGGCGGCGAAGCGCCATGGTCTCCGACACGATCGAGCGGAAGCGGTTCATCACCTTCCTGCCGCCGATGCGGGTCGGGCGCGGGATCCATTCGGGCGCCAGCAGAATGTCCATCGGATCGACGCGGCCCATGCGGTGCAGCAATTCCTCGACGCTCTGGACGAAGCCTTCGCGCTCGACGGCGACCTCACCGGAAAACAGCGTTTCGGCCAGGATGTCGAAGGTCAGTTCCGTCATGTCGTTGGCGACATTGGTGGTAAAGGGAGCTTCCTGGGCTCCGGCATAGCGCTCGACGAACTGCTCCGAACTGCGCAGCATCTGGCCGGCAAAGCCCTTGGCGTGGCGCGGCGTGAACACCGGCGCCATGGCCTTGCGCGAACGCTTCCAGACCTCGCCTTCCGCCGTCAGCAGCCCGTCGCGCAGGATGGGCCGCAGGATCAGCCGGCGCACCTTCGACATTTCGTAATTGGCGACGTTATCGACGAGGATATGGCGGATGAGGCCGGGATCGTTGACGATCAGGGTGCGCTGGGTAACGAACTTCGTCTCGATCCAGGGCAGCGTATAGGATGGCTCGCCCCACAGTTCGAGCGGATTGCGCAGCACGGTCCTGATGATCTTCAGGTAGGAAGGAATGCCGACACGGGGAACGGGAGCCGGCGGTTCGAACGGCTCCGGACGCATGTCCATGGTGATTGCCTTTCTCGATTGCCCCAGGATTTCAGGTTTTTACGGCGCAATCAAGGAAAGTGCTTCACGTGAATCACAGCAGGCTTTCGAGTTCCGACAGCTTGTCGTTGACGAGCCAGCCGTAATAGTTTTCCTCCGGCCATTGCGCCTGACCGCTCTGGATCTTGGCGGCGAGCGCTGCCGCGCGGCCATCCGGATTGCCGACATTATAGAGCGTCGCGGTTACACCGGGGTTGGTCGAAATATCGACCCCTGCGATCGACTTGTAGGCGTCGATCGAGTGACGGATCGAGGCCGCCATATAGGCAAGCGAGACGTCCGGATCCATGATCGCCTCATAGACGCCGGCGGCATTGTTCTCGTCGAGGCGCTCATAGCCCGAGGTCTTTGCCACGATATCGGTCAGCATCAGGGCGGTCAGCGGGTTGATCTGACCAAGACCGAAGGTCTGGCCGGCGAAGAACGGCTGGAAGAAAACGGCGCTGAAACGGTTGTTCGGGTAGGACTTGCCGCCCACCGACTTGCCGCGGAAGTCGTTGTCCCAGACCCGCTCGCGGCAGCTCCACAGCGCATAGGCGCCCTTCTTGGCGCCGCATTCGGAAAATTGCGGCCGAGCCACGAATTCGGCGACGGTCTCGCCATCGTATCCGAACTGGAAGCTGTTGCCGGCATAGGCAGCCGCCTTGACGTAATAGGACTGCAGCCGATCGTAGGCGTCGACATTGTAGGTGTGTTCGCCGACGATGGCGCCGACCATGTGGATCGGCGCGATGCCATAGGCGCGCGACACAGACTTGATCTTGCTGATCAGCTGCTTGTCGGTGGCTAGCAGATCGCGGACCTTCTCGAACTTGGCATCGAAGGACGTGCGGCCGGCCTTGGTGCGGCGCACGGATGCGCCGGGGATCGCCGGTTGCTCGACGTTGCGGTTGCCCGGCGGAACGTCGGTCGCGGCGAATGACTGGCTTGCGCTCAGGCAAAACGTGGCGATAGCGAGCATGCAGGCGGTGAAACGCACGATCTCTTCTTCCTGTGACTGGTGGAGGCTGCCTCGGTCGGCGGGCCGCTCCTACGCCAAGATCATGTCGGAAAAATGCCCGGACCACGATCGATAACCGCGTCCGTGTTAGAAAAAATGCGGCCGCCTGTCGAGAGACAGGCGGCCTGCGTATTCAGGGTTGCGGGCGTTTGCATGGCCCTACGACCGAAATGTCACAGGATATAGCGCGACAGGTCGGTGTTGGCGGCGAGATCGCCGACATGCTTGCGCACATATTCAGCGTCGATCGTCACCTCGTGGCCGGCGCGGTCCGGCGCATTGAACGAGATCTCGTCCAGCACACGCTCCATCACGGTCTGCAGCCGGCGGGCGCCGATGTTCTCGACCGTGGCGTTCAACTGCACCGCCACGTCTGCAAGCGCATCAATTGCGTCATCGGTGAAGTCGAGCTTGACCTCTTCTGTGTCCAGAAGCGCCTTGTACTGGCGGATGAGGCTTGCCTCGGTTTCCGTCAGGATGCGGCGGAAGTCTTCCTTCGTCAGCGCGCGCAGCTCGACGCGGATCGGCAGGCGGCCCTGCAACTCCGGGAGCAGGTCCGAGGGCTTGGCCACGTGGAAGGCGCCGGACGCGATGAAGAGGATGTGGTCGGTCTTGACTGGCCCATACTTCGTCGCAACGGTCGTGCCTTCGACGAGCGGCAAGAGGTCCCGCTGTACGCCTTCACGCGATACGCCAGCACCCATGCCGCCTTCCCGCGAGGCGATCTTGTCGATCTCGTCGAGGAAGACGATGCCGTCGTCTTCGACTGCTTTCACGGCCTCGCGCTGGATCTGCTCGTTGTCGAGCAGCTTGTCGGACTCGTCGTCGATCAGCATGCCATAGGAGGCCTTGACGGTCGTCTTGACCTTCTTGGTGCGGCCGCCGAGCGCCTTGCCGAACATCTCCGAGAGATTGAGCACGCCGATATTGGCGCCCGGCATGCCCGGGATCTCGAAGCCGCCGCCCGGCGCGCCGGTCTCGGCGATGTCGATCTCGATTTCCTTGTCGTCGAGCTCGTTGGCCCGCAGCTTCTTGCGGAAGCTGTCGCGCGTTGCCGGCGACGCGGTGGCGCCGACCAGTGCATCGAGCACGCGCTCCTCGGCATTCTGGTGCGCCTTTGCCTTGACTTCGGCGCGGCGCTTTTCGCGCACGAGACCGATGCCGACTTCGACGAGGTCACGGATGATCTGCTCGACGTCGCGGCCGACATAGCCGACCTCGGTGAACTTGGTCGCCTCGACCTTGACGAAGGGCGCGCCGGCGAGCTTGGCGAGCCTCCTGGAAATCTCGGTCTTGCCGACGCCGGTCGGTCCGATCATCAGGATGTTCTTTGGCATCACCTCGTCGCGCAGCTCGTCCCCGAGCTGCTGGCGGCGCCAGCGGTTGCGGAGCGCGATCGCCACGGCGCGCTTGGCGTCGTTCTGGCCGATGATGAAACGGTCGAGTTCCGACACGATTTCTCTGGGTGAAAACGTACTCATGTAGTCCTCTCAAACTCGGTCCGCGTCAGCTCCATCAGGAGTGTGCGGCCGGACGTATCAATCCATTCTGCGTAAGGCACGAAGCCGGCCTTGGTGTAGGCGCTGACGGCCCTTCGGTTGCCGGCGTCAGGGTCGATCACGACGCGGGGGGCGCCGGCGGCAAAGAGCCGCCCGGCAAAGGCCCGGACCGCGAGCGATGCGACGCCCCTGCCCGTCAGTTCCGCCGGGCCGATGAAGATGTCGATACCGGGCACATCGGCCGGCATGTCCTTCGCCCAGGGCTCGTCGTCCGGGCACTGGGCCGGCACCCAGGACTGGATGTAGCCCGCCGGCTCGCCGGCCACGTGGAAGATGAAGCCTTCCACTTCTCCTGACGCGCAGCCTTCGCGGATCAGCTCCACTTCCTTGTCCGGGTCGCCCCACCATTGCCGCACATGCGGCTCGCTCAGCCAGGCATGCAGCAGCGGCAGGTGGCTATCGGCCACCGGCACGAAACTGACATGCGCGGGCTCATTGGGCATCCAGTGTCTCCACGACGATATTGTGGTTGGTGTAGACGCAGATGTCGCCGGCGATCTGCAGCGCCCTGCGGGCAATATCCTCGGCCGATTTGTCGCTGTCCATCAGCGCGCGGGCCGCGGCAAAGGCGTAGTTGCCGCCCGATCCGATGGCAATCGTGCCGTGCTCGGGTTCGAGAACGTCGCCGTTGCCGGTGATCGCCAGCGTGATCGACTTGTCGGCCACCAGCATCATCGCTTCGAGATTGCGCAGATACTTGTTGGTGCGCCAGTCCTTGGCGAGCTCGACGGCTGCCCGCATCAGCTGGTCGGGATACTGTTCGAGCTTTGCTTCGAGCCGTTCCAGCAGTGTGAAGGCATCGGCAGTGGCGCCTGCAAAGCCGGCGATCACGTCGCCCTTGGCAAGCCGCCGCACCTTGCGCGCGTTGCTCTTCATCACGGTCTGGCCGAGGCTCACCTGGCCGTCGCCGGCCATCACCACCTTGCCATCCTTGCGTACCGTGATGATGGTCGTCGCATGCATCGTTCCGTAGGGATTGTGTTCGCTCATGAAATTACCCGTAGGCCCCTGATACGCGGGGCATTGCGGCTCGTGACTCGAGCCTGGTTGCTTGAGGCCTATGTAAGTACGGCAGACGGGTTTGCAAATGGCAACAGGCCGCCGGCGCAATCTTCGTTCGGCGACTGTCACCGGATGATTCGAATCGACCGCTCAAGTTCTGGATATTTCAGCTTTTGCCTGATAAGGAGCCGCGTCAGCGTATACAGGAGAGCCCGATGGCAGAAGCCACGTCCAGCCGCACCGCAGAGGTTTCGCGAAAGACCAACGAAACCGCGGTATCCGTATCGGTCAACATCGACGGCACCGGAATCGCCAAGATTTCGACCGGCGTCGGTTTCTTCGACCATATGCTGGACCAGCTCGCCCGACATTCGCTGATCGACATGGAGATCAAGACTGACGGCGACCTGCATGTCGACGACCACCATACGGTCGAGGACACGGGCATTGCCATCGGCCAGGCGATTGCCAAGGCGCTTGGCGACCGGCGCGGCATCACCCGCTATGCCTCGCTCGATCTTGCGATGGACGAAACGATGACCCGCGCGGCAGTGGACGTTTCCGGCCGGCCGTTCCTCGTCTGGAACGTGACCTTCACCTCGCCGAAGATCGGCACCTTCGACACGGAACTCGTGCGCGAATTCTTCCAGGCGCTCGCCCAGCATGCCGGGATCACGCTGCATATCCAGAACATCTACGGCGCCAACAACCATCATATCGCCGAGACCTGCTTCAAGTCCGTCGCCCGCGTGCTCCGCACCGCAACCGAAATCGACCCGCGCCAGGCCGGCCGCGTTCCCTCGACCAAGGGGACCCTTGCCTAAGCGGCCAGTCACTGGCTTTGACTCATGGCTTCTTACATGATCCTCACCCCGCCGGGTGCGCGCGCCAACGACGAGCGGGCGCGCTTCGTCGCCGACGGCTTTTCCTGGTGGGCCTTCCTTTTCCCGGCGCTCTGGCTTCTCGCCAAGCGTCAATGGGCAATCGGAATCGCAGTTGCTGTCCTGCAGATCTCGTTAATATTCCTGTCGAACCACGAGAGCGGCTTCTTGCCATCTCTCCTGGCCCAGCTCGCGCTTCGGCTGGTGGTGGCGCTCGAAGGGCCGGTTCTGGTGGCACGCAGCCTGACGGCCCGTGACTGGACGCTGCGTTCCATCGTTCCGGCGCCCAATCTCGAAACGGCCGAAGAGATCTATTTCACGAGCCTGGCTTCGAATGAGACCAAGCCCGCCGCCCCCTCCCCAGCCGACTGGACCGTGCGCAAGCCCTCAAGTGGCGGCCCCGGCCTCGGCCTTTTTGATTCCTACGGAGAACGCTGATGCGCGTCGCCATCATCGATTACGGCTCGGGCAATCTGCGCTCGGCCACCAAGGCCTTTGAACGGGCCGCCCGCGAAGCCGGCATTGCAGCCGAGATCGACCTTACCGACAAGCCGGAACGGGTGGCGAGCGCCGACCGCATCGTGCTTCCGGGAGTCGGCGCCTATGCCGATTGCCGCCGCGGCCTTGCTGCCGTCGACGGCATGGAGCAAGCGTTGACCGAGGCGGTCGAACAGGCTGGGCGGCCCTTCCTCGGCATCTGCGTCGGCATGCAGCTGATGTCGTCGCGCGGACTTGAAAAGACCATCACCCATGGTTTTGGCTGGATCCCCGGCGATGTCGTCGAGATGACGCCCGCCGACACCACGCTGAAGATCCCGCAGATCGGCTGGAATACGCTGAAGCTCAAGCGCGAGCACCCGCTGTTTGACGGCATCCGTGTTGGCGAAGCCGGTCTGCATGCCTATTTTGTGCATTCGTACCACCTGGCCGCTGAGAACGCCGCCGACGTGGTCGCTGAGGCCGACTATGGCGGGCCCGTCACGGCCTTCGTCGCCAACGGCAACAAGGCGGGCTCGCAGTTCCACCCGGAAAAGAGCCAGGCGCTTGGCCTTGCCCTCATCTCGAATTTCCTGCGCTGGAAGCCCTGAGCTTTCGCACGACTGATTGGACAGACCCATGATCCTTTTTCCCGCGATCGACCTGAAAGACGGGCAATGCGTGCGCCTGAAGCTTGGCGACATGGACCAGGCGACGGTTTACAACCCCGACCCCGCGGCCCAGGCCCGCGCCTTTGAAGACCAGGGCTTCGAATGGCTGCACGTGGTCGACCTCAACGGCGCCTTTGCCGGTGAGACGGTCAACGGTACCGCCGTTGACGCCATTCTCAAGGCGACCAAAAACCCGGTGCAGCTCGGCGGCGGCATCCGCACGCTCGACCATATCGAAACCTGGCTGTCGCGCGGGCTTGCCCGCGTCATCCTCGGCACCGTGGCTGTCCGTGATCCGGCGCTCGTGATCGAGGCCTGCCGCAAATTCCCCGGCAAGGTCGCCGTCGGCATCGACGCCAAGGGCGGCAAGGTTGCCGTCGAAGGCTGGGCCGAGGCTTCCGAACTCGGCGTGATCGAGCTTGCCAAGAAGTTCGAGGGCGCCGGCGTTTCGGCGATCATCTATACCGACATCGACCGCGACGGCATCCTGACCGGTATCAACTGGGCTTCGACGCTGGAACTGGCGGACGCGGTTTCCATTCCTGTCATCGCATCGGGCGGTCTCGCCTCGATGGACGATATCCGCCGCATGGTCGAGGCGGACGCACGCAAGCTCGAAGGCGCCATCTCCGGCCGCGCGCTCTATGACGGCCGCATCGACCCGCAGGAGGCGCTGGAGCTGATCCGCGCTGCGAGAAAGGCTTGAACCATGACGCTTAAAGCCCGCGTTATCCCCTGCCTCGACGTCAAGGACGGCCGTGTCGTCAAGGGCGTCAACTTCGTCGACCTGATCGACGCCGGTGACCCCGTGGAAGCGGCCCGCGCCTATGACGCTGCCGGCGCCGACGAGCTCTGCTTCCTCGACATCACCGCGTCCTCGGACAATCGCGAGACGATCTTCGACGTCATCGCCCGTACGGCCGAACAGTGCTTCATGCCGCTGACCGTCGGCGGCGGCGTGCGCCAGGTTTCCGACATCCGCAAGCTGCTTCTGGCCGGCGCCGACAAGGTGTCGATCAACACGGCTGCGGTAAAGAACCCGGAATTCGTCGCCGAAGCCGCCGACAAGTTCGGCAACCAGTGCATCGTCGTCGCGATCGACGCCAAGAAGGTCTCGACGGATGGCGAAGCGGATCGCTGGGAGATCTTCACCCATGGCGGACGCCAGCCGACCGGCATCGACGCGATCGATTTTGCCCGTCGGGTGGTCGATCTCGGCGCCGGCGAGATCCTTTTGACCTCGATGGACCGTGACGGCACCAAGAGCGGTTATGACATCGCGCTTACCCGCGCCGTCGCCGACGCGGTCCGCGCGCCCGTTATCGCGTCGGGTGGCGTCGGCACACTCGACCACATGGTCGCCGGCATCAAGGACGGTCACGCGACCGCAGTCCTTGCCGCCTCCATCTTCCACTTCGGCACCTATAGCATTGGCGAAACCAAGCGCTATATGGCGGAGCATGGCATCGCCATGCGCCTCGACTGAGCTTCAGGATCTCCCATGGGCGACTTCACACTTTCCGACCTCGAAGCCATCGTCGCGACACGCGCGATGGCGGCGCCGGACGAATCCTGGACGGCAAAACTGGTTGCAAGCGGCCAGCCGAAGGCGGCGAAGAAACTCGGCGAGGAAGCGGTTGAAACCGTGATCGCGGCCATCAGCAACGACCGCGCAAATCTCGTCGCCGAAAGCGCCGATCTCCTCTATCATCTAATGGTCGTATTGAAGATCGCCGACGTTCCGTTGCAGGATGTGCTCAACGAACTTCAGCGACGGACCAACCAATCCGGCCTGCAGGAAAAGGCAAATCGGCAGACCCCATGACGATCGCGGCGAAAGACATCGAAGCAGCCGACCTGCCCGACAACCTCCAGAAGCGGGACTACTCGCCCTATCATTTCTTCACCGCCGAGGAATGGTCGCGCTTTCGCGCCGATACGCCGATGACGCTGACGGCCGACGAGGTACAGCGGCTGCGATCGTTGAACGACCCCGTCGATCTCGGCGAGGTCCGGCAGATCTACCTGTCGCTGTCACGCCTGCTTTCGACCCATGTGGAATCGTCGCAGATGCTCTTCGAGCAGCGCAAGCGCTTCCTCAGCATGTCCGAGACGAAGACCCCCTTCGTCATCGGCATTGCCGGATCGGTCGCCGTCGGCAAGTCGACGACGGCCCGTATCCTGGCGCAGCTTCTGGCGCGTTGGCCGTCGAGCCCGAAGGTCGACCTGGTGACGACAGACGGTTTTCTCTATCCGAACGCCGTGCTCCAGCGCGAAAACATGATGGACCGCAAGGGCTTTCCGGAGAGCTACGACGTCGGCGCGCTCCTGCGCTTCCTGTCGGCGATCAAGGCCGGCCAGCCGAACGTCAAGGCGCCCAGCTATTCGCACCTGACCTATGACGTGCTGCCCGACCAGTTCACGGTCATCGACCGGCCAGATATCCTGATCTTCGAAGGCATCAACGTTCTGCAGTCGCGCAACTTGCCGGCCGACGGCAAGATCGTGCCGATGGTCTCGGATTTCTTCGACTTCTCGATCTATATCGATGCCGAGGAGAGCCTGATCCACAGCTGGTACGTCAACCGCTTCATGCGGCTCCGCGAAACCGCCTTCAAGAACCCGGAATCCTACTTCCACCGCTACGCCACGATCAGCGAGGATGCAGCCCGGGCCATTGCCGAGGGATTGTGGCACAACATCAACCTGAAGAACCTGCACCAGAACATCCTGCCGACGCGCCCGCGCGCCGACCTGATCCTGCAAAAGGGCCCGAACCATCTGACCGAAAAGGTGGCGCTCAGGAAGCTCTAAGCTTTCGGTGCATCCTCAGGGATTGACGCGGCGGAGTGTCAGATTGACCCGCCCGCCATTCTTCAGCAGCGTCGACGTGCTCGGATAGATCCGGTCGACGCCATGGAAGGCGAGACGCCCTTCCCCACCCAGCACCACGACATCGCCGCTTTCCAGCCGGAAGGACATGGTCTGGCCGCCGCGCGAATTGCCACCCACGCGGAAGAGGCAGCTGTCACCAAGCGAGATCGAGACGACGGCGGTTTCAAGATCGCGCTCGTCGCGATCCTGGTGCAGCCCCATGCGGGCCTCTTCGGAATAGAAGTTTACCAGGCAGGCCTCGGGCGTCTTGCTGCTTGCGGAAACCGCATCCCAGATATCGAGCAGGATCTCCGGCATGACCGGCCAGGGGCGGCCGGTCACCGGATGCTGAGACTGGTAACGATAGCCGCGATCGCGATCCGTGACCCAGCCGAGCGCGCCGCAATTGGTCATGCGCACCGACATGGGTTTGCCAGTCTTCGGCATTTCCGGCACGAACAGCGGCGCTTCGGCAACGACTGACCGAATGGCCTCGACCAGTTGCTCTTGCCGGGCACGATCGAGATAACCCGGAATATGTCTGATCCCTTTCGGGAGCACCTGCATGAGAAGCAGTCCTTATTGTTCCAGGCCGAGAAGTGCCGCCGGCACACCGTAGCGAAGCGGCCAGCCGGCATAGGCCACATCCGTCGGCCCAACGACGTGATCGACCAGGTTCCAGCGGCCATTCTGGAAGCTGACGAGTGCGAACACCGTCAGACCATCCATCATGTCTGCCTCGTCGCGCAACCCGGTTTGCGAAAGCTCGATCGATCCGCCACCCGGCCGTTGCGGCTCGACCTGCATGAAGGCCCAGTTGGGTGCGGCACGCATGGTGGTGACGACGAATTCGACGGGACCGCGCATCTCGGCTTCGACCGCGGGGCGGATCGCGTCGAGGATGGCGGCACGCTCCGTACTGCCCTTGGCGGGTTCACGGAAAGGCTGCGCCAAAGAACCGCTGGCAAGCCAGAGGCTTGCCAGCGCGGCAACGACGAGAGAACGCCTGAAGGACACGCTCAGGCCGCATCCAGATCCGGAATGCGCAGAACCTGGCCGGGATAGATCTTGTCCGGATGGGTCAGCATCGGCTTGTTGGCTTCGAAGATCACCGTGTGCTTGGCGCCCTTGCCCTTGCCGTACTGCGCCTCGGCAATCTTCCAGAGGTTATCGCCCTTCTTGACCGTATAGAAGACGGGCTCCTTTGCCGGAGCAGGTGCTGCGCCGGCATCGGCGACCTTGAGTTCGGAGGCCTCGACTGCGGACACGCCGAGCGTGTTGCCGACGGCGACGACGGCCTTTTCGAAGACGCTCTGGTCCTTCACGACACCCTTCAGCACGACCTTGTCACCGGCCACTTCGACCTGCACGTCCTTGGTGCCGAGATCGTGGGATGCAAGTTCCTTCTGAACGCTTTCGGCATCCGGAGCATCGTCGTCGCCGCCGATACCAAGCTTCTTGCCGGCGTTCTTGATAAAGCTGAAAAGACCCATGAATATCTCCTTTTGCGAAAACACTGCTCGATAAGAGAGGGCGCTGCCCGCCAAAAGGCAAGGGAGCCGCAAAAAGAATCAATCGCCTCCAGGCCGGCCCCTGAGCTTCTTGATCTCCCCGCGACCCGACTTCTCCTTGAGACGCCGCTCGACGGAGCCGCGCGTCGGCTTGGTCTTCTTGCGCGGCGGCGGCGGGGGTTCGGCAGCCTTCAGGATCAACTCCTTCAGCCGCTCGCGCGCATCCTCGCGGTTGCGCTCCTGGCTGCGAAAGCGGCTCGCCTCGATCATCAGCACGCCCTCTTTCGAGGCGCGCTTGCCGGCGATCTTCAGGGCGTTGGCCTTGATGCGATCGGAAAGCGCCGGAGACGCCTGGACGTTGAAGAACAGCTGAACGGCGGTCGACACCTTGTTGACGTTCTGCCCACCCGGGCCACCGGCCAGCACGAATTGCTCCGTCAGCTCCCAGCCGGCAAGGACGATATTGTCGTTTATGTAGAGCGGGTCGCTGGCCATGGTTCACCTCGGCCCGATCTATGGCACAGAGCGAACCCGTTGAAAACACTGCGGCGCCGCGCGTCTCATCAGAGGCGCAAAGGTCGCCGTAGCACTTTGGCTCGCCTTAGATCGAAGGGGATTTAAAGGGACACAGAGCGGGCGCGAAAGCGAAAAACCCGGCCACAAGGACCGGGTTTCACGTGAATCATAGCCGACAATGTTTATTCGGCGGCGATCTTCGTACCGGGAGCCGCGTCGCGAACGCTGCCGTCCACATGGCTCTCGAACTTGGCGAAGTTCGTGATGAACATGTCGACCAGGCGGCGGGCCTGTGCGTCATAGGCTGCACCATCGGCCCAGGTCGAGCGTGGGTCGAGGATGCCGTCGTCGACGCCCGGGACCGAGACCGGAACGGCAAAGCCGAAGTTGGCATCGGTGCGCAGTTCCGCAGCGTTCAGCGAACCGTCAAGCGCAGCCGCAAGCAGAGCGCGCGTCACCTTGATCGGCATGCGGCTGCCGGTGCCGTAGGCGCCGCCGGTCCAGCCCGTATTCACCAGCCAGCAGGTGACGCCGTTCTTGGCGATCAGGTCCTTCAGCAGGTTGCCGTATTCCGACGGGTGACGCGGCATGAACGGTGCGCCGAAGCAGGTCGAGAAGGTGGCTTCCGGCTCGGTAACGCCCTTTTCCGTGCCGGCGACCTTGGCGGTGTAGCCGGAAAGGAAGTGGTACATCGCCTGTTCCGGCGTCAGCTTGGCAATCGGCGGCATCACGCCGAACGCATCGGCGGTCAGCATGATGATGGTGCGCGGCTGCGGTGCGGTGCCGGTGGCGCTGGCATTCGGGATGAAGTCGAGCGGATAGGCGCAACGGGTGTTTTCCGTCAGCGAACCGTCGTCGAAATCAGGAACGCGGCGCTCGTCAAGCACGACGTTTTCCATGACGGTGCCGAAGCGGCGGGTCGTGGCGTAGATTTCCGGCTCGGCGGCTTCCGACAGGCGGATCGCCTTGGCGTAGCAGCCGCCTTCGAAGTTGAAGACGCCCTGCTCGCCCCAGCCGTGCTCGTCGTCGCCGATCAGCGTGCGGGTCGGGTCGGCCGAAAGCGTCGTCTTGCCGGTGCCGGAGAGTCCGAAGAAGATCGCGGTGTCGCCGGCCGCGCCCACGTTTGCCGAGCAGTGCATCGGCATGACGCCCTTCTTCGGCAGCAGGTAGTTGAGAACGGTGAAGACCGACTTCTTCATTTCGCCGGCATAGGACGTGCCGCCGATGAGGATGAGGCCGTTGGTGAAGTCGCAGGCGATGACCGTCTCGGTGCGGCAGCCGTAGCGCTCCGGATCCGCCTTGAAACTCGGCAGATCGATGATCGTCAGCTTCGGCAGGAAGGATCCGAGCGCTTCGCGGGCTGGGCGAATCAGCAGATTGCGGATGAACAGCGAATGCCAAGCGTACTCGGTAACGACGCGTGTCGGCAGGGCGTTGTCGGCATCGGCGCCGCCAACCAGGTCCTGCACGTAGAGCGACATGCCCTTGGCGTGCTCAAGCATATCCTTGCGCAGCAGGGCAAAATGCTCCGGAGACATCGGCTTGTTGTTGTCCCACCAGATCTGGTCGTCGGTGTTCGCATCGCGAACGACGAACTTGTCCTTCGGCGAGCGACCGGTGTGCTGGCCGGTACGGGCGACGAGCGCACCGTGTGCCGTCAGCTCAGCCTCGCCGCGGCGAAGAGCTTCCTCATAAAGCTCTGCGGCTTCGAGGTTGTACCGAACCGTTTCCAGGTCGATAAAGCCGAGTTTTTCCAAGCCGTTCGCGAGATTGCGAGTGCCGAGTTGCTCCATGGTCAAGCTTCCTTCGTGTTTGGCCATTGGCGTTGAATTTCGCCGGACCTTACTTGCATGCTCGCTCAAAAACAAGGCGACGTCAAAAAAAGAATAATGATTTCAGTATATTAATCGATTTAAAGAAAATTATCGTTTTTTTAATCGGTTGAAATCGACCTCCCGAACACCGATCTGACAGGACCTATCCTATCGTCACGACAGGTGCTTTTTGGGCTTCGCCACAATTTGTTCCACCTTTATACTCACTAACGCACCCGTGACTCGCGAATGCCGGAGTTTTCGGGGACGGGACCGGCACCTCAAAAGACGGAGTTGAACACGATGCAGACCATCGCGCTTGTCGATGATGACCGGAATATTCTGACGTCCGTATCCATCGCCCTGGAGGCAGAAGGCTACAAAGTCGAGACCTATACCGACGGCGCTTCCGCGCTCGAAGGCCTGCTCGCCCGGCCGCCGCAGCTTGCGATCTTCGACATCAAGATGCCGCGTATGGACGGCATGGAATTGCTGCGCCGCCTAAGGCAAAAGTCGGACCTGCCGGTGATCTTCCTCACCTCCAAGGATGAAGAGATCGACGAACTCTTCGGCCTGAAGATGGGCGCCGACGACTTCATCACCAAGCCGTTTTCGCAGCGCCTTCTGGTCGAACGCGTCAAGGCGATCCTGCGCCGCGCCGCCAACCGCGAAGCCGCGGCCGCCAATCCGAACAATGCCGTCAAGGCAACCGACGCGCCGTCGCGCTCGCTCGAGCGCGGGCAGTTGGTGATGGACCAGGAGCGCCACACCTGCACCTGGAAGAGCGAGCCGGTGACCCTGACGGTGACGGAATTCCTCATTCTTCATTCGCTGGCGCAGCGCCCGGGCGTGGTGAAGAGCCGCGACGCACTGATGGACGCGGCCTATGACGAACAGGTCTATGTCGACGACCGCACCATCGACAGCCACATCAAGCGGCTGCGCAAGAAGTTCAAGATGGTCGACAACGACTTCGACATGATCGAGACGCTTTACGGTGTCGGCTATCGTTTCCGGGAGAGTGCCTGAGCCTCGGGGCTTGCCATCGCGCCCAGAGTGGCGCATTTGAAGCGGCGCGATGGTGATGGCCTCATCTGAGGCTCGACACGATCTCCGCCGTCTTCGGATCAAAACTATGGAAGGCGGCGCAACCGGCCGGCAGCGCCGCCGCTATCGAACGATTATGAAGGACAGTCCGCGCGGGAGCGGGACATTTGGTAGAAGTCTTGCACGGCGACATTGAAGACACTGACGGGCGTGCCCAGGCACTGAAGGGCCAGCGCCGCTGGGCGCATCCCTTCACGCTCATTCGTCGTCTCTTCGGCAATGCCGTCTTCTCGAGCCTCACCCGCCGTATCGTCTTCTTCAACCTGGTGGCGCTCGTCGTTCTGGTCGGCGGCATCATGTACCTCAACCAGTTCCGCGAGGGGCTGATCGACGCGCGCGTCGAAAGCCTTTTGACCCAGGGCGAAATAATCGCCGGCGCGATCTCCGCTTCCGCCTCGGTCGATACCAATTCGATCACCATCGATCCCGAAAAGCTGCTGGAGCTGCAGGCTGGCCAGAGTATCACGCCGCTGCCGAGCGACGAGGATCTCGACTTCCCGATCATCCAGGAGCGTGTCGCGCCGGTTCTGAGGCGGCTGATCTCGCCGACGCGCACCCGCGCCCGGCTGTTCGACGCGGACGCCGACCTGCTGCTCGATTCGCGCCATCTCTATAGCGGCGGCCAGGTGCTGCGCTTCGACCTGCCGCCGATCGAGCCGGAGGCGACGGGCATCGGCGAAAAGCTCAACAGCTGGCTGAACAAGCTTTTGCAGCCGGGCAACCTGCCGCTCTATAAAGAACCGCCGGGTGGCAACGGCTCGATCTACCCTGAGGTGACCAATGCTCTGACGGGCGTGCGCGGCTATGTCGAGCGCGTCACCGAGAAGGGCGAGCTTATCGTTTCCGTGGCGGTGCCCGTCCAGCGCTTCCGCGCCGTTCTCGGCGTGCTCCTGCTTTCGACCCAGGCCGGCGACATCGACAAGATCGTCCAGGCCGAGCGCCTCGCCATCATCCGCGTCTTCGGCGTCGCGGCGCTCGTCAACATCATCCTGTCGCTGCTTCTGTCGTCGACGATCGCCAATCCGCTGCGCAGGCTTGCGGCAGCAGCGGTGCGCGTGCGCCGCGGCGGCGCCAAGGAGCGCGAGGAAATTCCCGACTTCTCCTCGCGCCAGGACGAGATCGGCAACCTATCGGTCGCGCTGCGTGAGATGACGACTGCGCTCTATGACCGGATCGCCGCGATCGAAAACTTTGCCGCCGACGTCAGCCACGAGCTGAAAAACCCCCTCACCTCGCTGCGCAGCGCCGTCGAGACACTGCCTTTGGCGCGGACCGACGAATCGAAGAAGCGGCTGATGGACGTCATCCAGCATGACGTCCGCCGCCTCGACCGCCTGATCAGCGATATCTCGGACGCCTCGCGTCTCGACGCGGAACTTGCCCGCAGCGACGCCAAGACGATCGATCTCGAAAAACTCCTCGGCGACCTCGTCGATATCTCGCGCCAGGTCCGCAGCAAGAAGAAGGCGGTGCTGCTCGATTTCGTCATCGACCGCAAGGACAGCCCCAAGGCGCGCTTTGCCGTCAGCGGCTACGACCTGCGCATCGGCCAGATCATCACCAACCTGATCGAAAACGCCCGTTCCTTCGTTCCCGAGGACGGCGGGCGGATCGTCGTGCGCCTCACCCGCTCGCGCTCGCGCTGCCTCGTCTATGTCGAGGACAACGGCCCGGGCATCCAGGCCGAAGACATCGACCGCATTTTCGAGCGCTTCTATACCGACCGGCCGGAAGGCGAGGATTTTGGACAGAACTCCGGCCTCGGTCTGTCGATCTCCAGGCAGATCGCAGAAGCCCATGGCGGAACGCTCAAGGCCGAGAACATCGCCGGACCGGATGGCCATATCACCGGTGCGCGCTTCGTCCTGTCCCTGCCCGCCGAGCCGCACGCGTGACAACGGCCCGCGCCAATGTCCACGGCACCGCAATCGTGCTCGGGACGCGCGGCTTCCTGCTTACCGGCCCGTCCGGCAGCGGCAAATCCAGACTGGCGCTCGCCTGCATCACGGCCGCCCGGCAGACCGGACATTTCGCGGCGCTCGTCGCCGACGACCGGGTGGATCTTGCGCTCGAACACGACCGGATCGTGGCGCGCTGCCCGCCCTCCATTCACGGCCTCATCGAAATCCGCGGCGCCGGCATCGGCACGATCGAAACCGTGCCTGCCGCCGTGATGGACTGGGCCATTCTGCCCGTCGCCGCCCCATTCGACCCGCGGCTACCGCCCGAAGACGAGACATTGCCCCTGCCACTCGGGCGCGTATTGCCGATTGTTCGCGTTCCCGTTGAAGAGGGCGCCCAGGTTCTCAATATTTTGCAGGCGCTCATCGCTGAAAAAATAGGTTTCTAGCCCGATTTACCGTCAGCGCGACCGGAATTTCGGCATTTTTGGCTTGCACTTCCCCTTTTCCTTGCCAAGATGCCCTCCCCAACAGGTGGACGAAATTGCTGCATTGCGATATCTGGCCATCAGTGAATTGCGTGTGCAGTTGGAGCGAAGATACCCATGATCGGACTTGTGCTTGTCACCCATGGCAAGCTGGCTGAGGAATTTCGACATGCGCTTGAGCATGTTGTCGGTCCGCAAAAAGCTATAGAGACCGTCTGCATCGGCCCCGAGGACGACATGGACCAGCGTCGGCAGGATATCCTCGACGCGGTCACCAATGTCGACGAAGGCAACGGCGTCATCATTCTCACCGACATGTTCGGCGGGACCCCCTCCAACCTCGCCATCTCGGTGATGCGCAGCGGCACCGTCGAAGTGATCGCCGGCGTCAACCTGCCGATGCTGATCAAGCTTGCCGGCGTGCGCGGCGAGAGCGACATGGACAAGGCACTTGTCGAGGCCTCCGAGGCCGGGCGGAAATACATCAACGTCGCCAGCCGCGTCCTGAGTGGAAAGTAATGGATCACCGCCCCGACATGTCGCTGACGCGCGAACTGCTGATCATCAACAAGCGAGGCCTGCATGCGCGGGCGTCAGCAAAGTTCGTGCAGACGGTTGAGGCCTATGACGCCGAGATCACCGTTTCGAAGGACGGCATGACCGTTGGCGGAACCTCGATCATGGGGCTGATGATGCTGGCCGCCAGCACCGGATGCAGCGTTTGCGTGACCGCCAGCGGCGCGCAGGCCGAAGAGGCCCTGAACGCGCTCGACGCTCTGGTCGCCGACAAGTTCGGCGAAGAAATCTGACGGCAATATAAAGATATAAAGACTTCTTTATATCGAGGTTGCTCTCCACCCTGAATCCTGATAGATCGGTCGCACTCTCACCGCGTCGTATAGGCGTGGGAGGCATAATCGCGCCGCGGAGATGGCCAAGGCCGCGCGGCTTGAAGAGATCAGCCCGGAGAACTCCATGACCACCACTCAGGACTACATCGTCGCCGACATCGGACTTGCCGATTTCGGGCGCAAGGAAATTGCGATCGCCGAAACGGAAATGCCGGGCCTGATGGCCTGCCGCGAAGAGTTCGGCGCTTCGAAGCCGCTGAAGGGCGCGCGCATCACCGGCTCGCTGCACATGACCATCCAGACCGCCGTCCTCATCGAGACGCTGGTCGCGCTCGGCGCCGACGTACGCTGGGCTTCGTGCAACATCTTCTCGACCCAGGACCACGCCGCAGCCGCGATCGCCGCCAGCGGCGTTCCGGTCTTCGCCGTCAAGGGTGAGACGCTCGAAGAATACTGGACCTACACGGACAAGATCTTCCAGTGGGCCGACGGTGGCGTCTCGAACATGATCCTCGACGATGGTGGCGACGCCACCATGTACATCCTGCTCGGCGCCCGCGCCGAAGCCGGCGAGGACGTGCTCTCCAACCCGGGCTCCGAGGAAGAAGAAATCCTCGTCGCGCAGATCA
>Ga0102591_1001409_pt1 | contig 33130 bp, 35 predicted proteins | sample AraplaCol_mCL_r2_2_FD_76860 | JGI IMG/M metagenome (GOLD analysis project Ga0102591, IMG submission 76860) | Arabidopsis root microbial communities from North Carolina, USA - plate scrape MF_Col_mCL_r2 (SPADES assembly) (version 2) | ecosystem: Host-associated > Plants > Roots > Endosphere...
TACATCGCATCGCCCCAGCCCGCGCGCGACAGGTAGCGGAAATGCGCGCCGCCAAGCGGCGCGATGCCGCGCTTGGATTCCATCTGGCAGAAGCGCGCGTCCGCAGCGGCCACCACGATGTCGCCGGCGAGCATCAGCTCGATGCCGATCGTGAACACGATGCCTTGCACGGCGGTCACGACCGGCTTGCGACAGCGCTTGGCAAGGCCGAACGGATCGACATTGCCTTCCCTGATGTTGCGCTTCTCCGCGGTCGGCCCGAAGAATTTCGGCATGTCGAGACCCGCGGTGAAATCCCTGCCCTCGGCGCAGATCACGCCGACGCGATAGGCCTCATTGTCGTGCAGCTCGGTCAGCGCATCGGACAATTGCTCCATCATCGCCGGCGTGAACGCGTTCTTCTTCGCGGCGTTGTCGATGATGATCTTGAGAACGTGGCCGTGCACTTCGGTCCGAATGTGTCCTTCGCTCATGCGCCTTCTCCATGATCGTGATGATGGTCAAAGGGTGCCCTTCCCAAACTATGACACACGTCATATTTCAGCGCCGCTTGAATATGTCAAGCGTCATAGTCTAGATAGCGGAATGCCAATTACGGACCTCCGATGACCACCACACGCGACAAGATGATCGCCGGCGCCGCCGATTTGATGAGCCGACGCGGCGTCAATGCCACCAGCATGCGCGACGTCGTTCGACACACGGCGACCCCGCGCGGCTCGATTGGTCACCACTTTCCGGACGGCAAGCGGCAGTTGATCGCCGAAGCCGTGATCTTCGCGGGCACCCAGGTGTCCACTCCCCTGGAGAAGGCCATGCGCGACCGCGGTGTGATCGACGGCTTGCGGGCCTTTGTGGCGTCCTGGCGCCGCCGGCTGGAGGCAACCGGCTTCGAGGCCGGATGCCCGGTGCTCGCCGTCGCCGTCGACCGCTATGTCGGCGAGGTCTCCGACAAGGACGATGACGCCGCGCAGCAGCAACTGCTCGACCTCGCCGATGGCGTGTTCGCCGAGTGGCGGCAGATCATGCACGCAGCCTTGCTGCGTGAAGGGCTGGCCGCGGAACGCGCGGAGCGACTTGCAACGCTCGTCGTGGCTTCGATCGAAGGCACGGTTGCGATGTGCCGTGCCAGCCGCCGCTCGGACGCGCTCGATCAGGTCCAGGAAGAGCTGGAGATCGTGCTGACCGCCGCCCTCACCCGAGCCACCAGATAGATTCGGATACGCAACGATGGATTTGTCCCGATCAGGCGCGTCTCGGCGCCGACCTGCCGCCGCGCGCAGGACCTTATACGGTGGAGATGCCGCTGGCCTGGCTTGCCAATGAGCTGTCGCGGACCGGCATCGGCCTCAAGGCCGGCCAGACCATCAGCACGGGCACGCTGACCGGCATGCTGCGACCGAAGGCTGGCGAAACCTACCTTGCCGATTTTGGTCCGCTGGGATCGGTTAGCGCGACCTATAGCTGAGGCGGCTTCGTCGACCCGGAGCGTAAACCCGGGATTAACACGGGCAAACTATCGTCCGGGCAAAATAATTCTCCGTTATTTGCCGGACAGATCATGAAAATCGGTACGCTCCTGACCACCGCCATCGTCTCACTCTCGACCGTGGGCGGCGGCCTCGCCGTCTACGTCGCCGTCACCAAGTACCAGACGATGGAGCGGATCACCGAAGCGGAAGGCCGGCTTTCGATCGCCCGCGCCGTCAGCGACATCCCGCGCTACCTCAATCCCGAGCGCGGCTTTTCCACCAACATCCTCTACGGGCCGGCGGCGGTGGACCCGGCGCTCCTGACCGAGCAGGACAAGCTGCGCAAGCAGACCGACGGCGCGCGCGACAAGATGAACGCGCTGCGCAAGGAGCTGCCCGGCTCGTTCGACGACGGCAACACCATCGGTGGCAATATCGACGGCATCAATTCGAAATTCACCGCACTCCGCGCGGCCATCGACAAGGCGCTCACCGGACCTGCGGAGGCGCGCAAGGACGCTGCCAAGAAGATCGTCGCCGACAACGCCGTGCTCAACGCCAGCGTGACCGCGCTGCTCAACGAGCAGGTCCGCCGCATGGCGATCCTGAACGGCGACGCCTACCGGCAGGCGAGCTACGCCAACACGGCCATGACGCTGCGCGACGTCGGCGGTTTCAACTCCAGCCTGCACAAGAACCTCGTCGGCGGCAAGAAGCCGGCGACCGACACCGAGAAGGCCGACATCGGTCGCTCCCAGGGCCGCAACGACCAGCTCGTGATGGCGCTGCTGGAACTGCGCGGCAATCCGGCTACTCCGGCGAACGTCGCCGCAGCCCTGGAGAAGTTCAATTCGATCTATGTCGAGGAGTTCGGCCGCGAGCTCAAGCTGGTCAAGGACGGTGCCATCAGCGGCAAGTACGAACACGACATGGAGACCTATTACGCCGCCACGCAGCGCGGCCTCAGCACCATCATCGAGGTCCGCGACGCCTTCTACGACAACGCCGAGCAGATCCTCGCCGGCGCCTCCTCCGCCGCGCGCACCAGCTTCATCATCGCGCTTGCCGGCCTTGCCGCCGTGTTGATCGCGAGCGCCGGTCTCATCGTGATGGTTCGCCGCCGCGTCTGCGCACCGATCGTCCACCTGACGAGCCGGATGTCGCGGCTCGCCGAGGGCGAGGTTGCGGACAGCATCCCCGGCGCCGAGCGTTCCGACGAGATCGGGGCGATGGCTGCGGCTGTTCAGGTCTTCAAGGACAACATGATCCGAGCCGACCGGCTCGCGGCCGAGAAGCAGGCCGAAAACGACGGCAAGATGCGCCGCGCCCAGGCGCTCGACGAGCTCACCCGCGCGTTCGAGGCCAAGGTCACCGAACTCGTCGGCGGCTTGTCGCGGGCGTCATCGACCATGGAGAGCACCGCGCAGTCGATGACCTCGACGGCGGCCCAGACCAACAGCCAGGCCGCGGTCGTCGCCGCCGCCTCCGAGCAGACTTCGACCAATGTGCAGACCGTCGCCAGCGCCACCGAGGAGCTGACCTCCTCGATCTCCGAGATCGGCCGTCAGGTCGCGCAGAGCACCGAGATCGCGGCCCGCGCCGTCGACAACGCCCGCCGCACCGGCGACACCGCGCGCATGCTCGCTGAGGGCGCCCAGAAGATCGGCGACGTCGTCACGCTGATCCAGAGCATCGCCGAGCAGACCAATCTTCTCGCACTCAACGCCACGATCGAGGCCGCGCGCGCCGGCGATGCCGGTCGCGGCTTTGCCGTGGTCGCCTCGGAGGTGAAGTCACTGGCGGGACAGACCGCCAAGGCGACCACCGAGATCTCCGAGCAGATCACGGCGATCCAGACTGCGAGCGACGAGACCGTGGCCGCGATCCGCAACGTCGCCGACGTCATCGGCGAGATCGACCAGATCGGCACCGCGATTGCCGCGGCGATCGAGGAACAGGGCTCGGCCACCAAGGAGATCTCCCGCAGCGTCCAGGAGGCTGCGCGCGGCACCCAGGAGGTCAACACCAACATATCGGGCGTGCAGCGCGCCGCCGACGACACCGGCGCTGCCGCACGGGAAGTGCTGGTCGCCGCCGAGCAGCTCTCGACCCAGTCGCGCGATCTCGCCGGACAGTTCGACCGTTTCCTCGGCGAGGTCCGGGCGGCTTAAAGGCATGAACTCGTAGCCCGGATGAAGCGCAGCAAAATCCGGGATTCGAACGTCATCTGCACTGCCCCGGATTACGCTTTCGCTCCATCCGGGCTACGCAGCCGGGCCTAGTACGGCGGCGCCTTGCGCGCCCGCTGCGCCTTGGCGGCCTCGATCCACCACTGCAGATCGTCGGCAAAGCGCGGGAACGAGCGTTCCAGCGCTTTGCCGCCGTCGCCGATCGGTTCGCCGTCCTCGGACAGCGTCTGCGCGATCGGGCCGACGCCGATGGTGCTCGACACCACCACCATGCCCATCTCCGACAGCGTGCCGTGCCAGGCCGTGGACGCACGCGCGCCCGAGAGCCGGCCGGCCGAATAGCTCACGATCGCGGCCGGGCGCCAGAACCACTCTTCCAGGAAATGGTCGGTGAGGTTCTTCAGGCCCGGCTGAATGCCCCAATTGTACTCACCGGTGACAAAGACAAAACCGTCGGCGCCGCGGATCTGCGCGGCCAGCTTTTCCAGCGCCTCGGGCGCCGCGCCCTTGGGATATTCCTTGTACATGCGGTCGAGCATCGGCAGGCCGATCGCCTTGGCGTCGATGAATTCGACGTCGTCGCCGCGGCCACGCAGACGATTGATGACGAAATTCGCAAGGCGGATGCCCATGCGGTCGGAACGGTAGGAACCGTAGAGGACGAGAATGCGATTGCTCATGGCCGGGACGGTAGCACGAAACCGCCACGTGATCCTACCCCATTTGCCAGCTAGCGACCGCGCCCGCCTTCCAAAGTCTGCGACGGCGTCTCGCCAAATTGCTCGCGGTAACTCCGCGAGAAGTCGCTCAGATGCCAGAAGCCGAACGCCAGCGCGACAGTCTTGACGCTATCGGCGCCGGCGAGCAGCCGACGGCGCACCAGCCACAACCGGCGCAGGCGCAAGTACCGGTGCAGGCTCATACCGCGATAGCGGCGGATGACGTCGTGCATGGTGCGGACGGACAGCCCGAGCTTGCGCGCGATCTCCTCGCTGTAGATCGGCTGCGAGAGATCATCGGACAAAAGTGCACTGATCTCCCGGAATATCCTGAAGTTTCGCTCGTCATTGGGGCGCAGGGTCCAGCGCACCGAGACAACGTCTTCAAGTGCGTGGTCGACAGCTGCGAGCAAAGACTCCTTCATTGCTCTTGCCTTGAGGGGAATATCTGAGGCCCGCACGGGGTCCGAAGCCGCGGCTAGCACCTCACGTACGATGACGCGCAAACGATCCAAGCCCGCGGCGCTCGTCTCGAAAATCTTGAAGCTCTGCGCCGGTCTTGGCCAGCCGCGGTCCGCCACCTCCGGCCTGAAAACCACCGAAGCGATTTGCCGCTGCACCTCCTCGATGATGGTGTAGCCCGCGCCGCCGCTGCCGATGACGATGGCCGGGCGCGCACGCTGGGAGCCGTTGAAGCGGATGGGGACGTCAAGCTCGTCCATGGTGAAGCCGACCGCCGTGCAATTCTCGACGAGCTGCGCGTCGACCACGCGCGGAAATGCGGTCGTCAGATTCACGTCGCAGCCGGGCAGCGACAGAATGATCTGCTCGGCCGAAATCTTCCGCACGAACGGCGTGAATTCGAAGTTCAGGCCCCGGATGGCATTCCGAAATTCATCGACGTCTGAAAAGCGAAATACTTTGGGTGCCAACCCGGGCACGTCATCAATACTGTTCATGGTGCCAGGAAATGCTGCGCCGCAATTGACGCGGGTCCGGCAGTGCCGGGTCCCTTCCCGCTTCGGTTTTTGCGTCAGACTGCGAGAATCAATCTCAACGTGTCCTGTCAAGTTGGGGAGGGTAAGACCGAAAGGGCAAGCCGCGACTTCAGATCTCGCCGAATTTCGATAGCGTTTTTCGGGAATTCGTCGCGCAACCGGTACTGCGATACTCGACGTTTAAAATGCCATTAACGCGCTTAAGGCGCAATGAAGCTCGTTAGATTGTCAAATTCATTTCATTCAGGCTCCTGCCATGACGGCAAATTCGCCTGCCGATATTTTGGGTGAGTTGGAGGATGCGGTCGCAACCTGCCCGCTGGACCGTTGCGCCCGCATCCTCGAAGGCATTTTGCAGCTGCTGGCCGGCAGCCGCGACCGCTCCCAGGAATTGCTCGCCAATGTGGTCGATGGCGTCCTGCTGCGATTGACGGAGCGGGTCGAAGCCAGCGCATTGGTTCAGCTCGGCGTGGAGCTTGCGGAGCTCAGGGTGGCTCCGCCGGAGACGTTGCAACGTCTCGCCTCACACGACGATCCCGACGTGGCCTGTCCCGTTCTGCTCAAATCACAGGCGCTGTCTACGTCCGATCTCGAAACGATCGCGACGTCGAGCGGCGAACGACAACAACTGGCGATCGCTGCACGCGAGCACATCGAACCGGCGTTAGCTGACACGCTTGTCAGGCGCGGCGGCCGCGCCGTCCACCTTGCACTGATCGGCAATGCAGGGGCGCAGCTCTCCGATGCCGCCTACCTTGCTCTCGTTGCGATGTGCGGAGGTGATGACGAACTCACAAAGGCCCTGGCACTCAGACCGGGGACGCCCGACCCGGTCCTTCGGAAGCTGCTGTCGGCCTCCCCCATCCCCAACGTGCGCGCGGAGCCAAGAGCTCCCTCCGCCCCGCCTACGCAAGCGGCCGCGCCAATTGTGCCCAAGCTGCCGGGTTCCGCCGCCTATGCAAGTGCGCGGCCGGAGATCGTCGCGCTCAACCGCATCGGCAAGCTCAACGATTCCACCGTGAACCGCTTCGCGATCCGCGGCGAGACCGCCAATTTGTTCGTGGCGTTGTCGGTGCTTTCAGGAGCGCCGATCGAGATTGTGGAACATGTCATGACCGACGACGATTGCGAAGGCCTGGTCATGGCCTGTCGGGCTTCGCGGCTTAACTGGCAGACCACGCTTGCCATCCTGAGCAACCGCAGCGGGTCTCGGCTTTCCTATGCCGAGCGCGTGCGCGCGCAACACCATTTCGAAGCACTGCTCTTGTCGACCAGCCAATGGACGGTGCGGTGGGGGGAAATCGCGGCGCGCACAGGTACGGGCGATCCGGGACATCGCAGCGTAAAAGCGGGGGTGAGCCGATGAAGTTCGATGGTCGCAAGGCGTCCCGCGTGAAGATGGACCACCGCCAGCCTGTCAACCTGATGGGCTCGGACGGCACATGGCGGCGCAGTTGCTTCTTGCTCGACGTGTCGCAGACGGGGGCGAAAGTCGAGGTCGAGGGCACGCTGGACGTGCTCCAGGCCAAGGAATTTTTCCTGGTGTTGTCGTCGACCGGGCTAGCTTATCGGCGCTGCGAACTGGTCTGGATCGACGGCACCACCGCCGGCGTTCACTTCGTCACAACGGATGGAAAGAAGAAGTCCGTGAGCGCACCGCCGGCAAAGACACAAACTGCCACAGGATGATTTAGCCGATCGTACCTCCCGCCATCCGAGACATCGCAGGTCAAGCCGTGCAGAACGCGCGAACCATCGTCGGCCTTGCCAACCCAGACAGCCTCCGCGAGAGGGACTCGGGCCGCTCCTTCGTGCATGTGCTTGCCGACACATCCGACAAGCTGGCCGGCATCTGCTCAATTCTCGAGGAGCGCTTCGCCGTCGCCGGAGAACGCCTGGATGCCGAAGCCAAGTTGACGCGGGTGCCCTCCGCCATCGTCATCCGCGCGGACCTGCGCGACATCGACAATATCGCGGCGATCAAGAAGCGGGCCGGCAAGCTCGCCAAGGCAGGGAAACGAATATTTCTGCTCGAACACAGCTCTCACGTCGGCATCTCGCAAGCCTACGCGCTCGGGGCGACGCTCGTCTTGCCCGGTACGGTCAACCGGTCCAGACTGCTGGCGGCCCTGTCCGGTCCGGCGGATCCTTCTGTCTCATCGAGCGCGACCACACAATCCGACAACGCGGTCGAGGCCGCGGCAACCGCGATCGCCTCGATGTTTACGGCGGTCACCCTCGGCGCGCCTCTCGACGTCGACGGCACCAAGGAGGCTGGCCGTCAGATCGCAGATCGCATCACCCAACGGGGGCTATCGGAATGGCTCACGACGGTACGGCGCCACCACGAGGGAACCTATCAACACTGCCTGCTCGTGACCGGCGTCGCCATCGACTTCGGCCTGAGCCTCGGCGTTGGAAGAGCCGATCTGGAGCGCCTTTACTCGGCTGCCATGTTCCACGACGTCGGCAAGGCGCAGATCCCGCTCGCCATCCTCGACAAGCCCGGCCGCCTCGATGCGGAGGAACGCGCCCTGATTGAAACCCATCCGGCTGCGGGTTTCGAATTTCTGAAGGGACACGACAAGATTTCACCGGAAATTCTAGATGCCGTTCGGCATCATCACGAGTATCTCGACGGCAGCGGCTATCCCGATGGTCTGTCTGCCGAGAGCATTGGCGACATCGTGAGGATTCTCACCATCTCCGATATTTTTGCAGCCCTCATCGAGCACCGGCATTACAAGCCGACCATGCCGCGTGAGGAGGCCTACGACGTCTTGTGCGGGATGAATGGCAAGCTGGAAAAGGCTCTGCTCCATTCATTCAAGCAGGTCGCGCTCACGCGGTGAGCGCGACTGCGCTGTGTCGAACGCGCCCTAATGGGTCGCGCGATAGCTGGCGCGGCGCGGAATCGACCGGCAGGCCAGCCCCTCGGCCAGCAGCTTCATATCCTCGTGCCGGCCGCTGCGTATCAGCCGTCCGAACTCCTCGGATGTGAAAGGAAGAGATGGATCACCATCATCAATGGGGCGCCGCATTCGCGGGCCGAAGAAACGTCGAACCAGGCTAGCCAGCCGCCGCATGTCAATTCCCTCGCGCCAGCAACAAACCTCACAGTCAGCACATTGTTCCTCCCGCACCTTCGAGATTGCAAGAGGCCGCTGACGGCTCCGCACCAAAAAAATGCGGAGAATAATCTCCTCTCCGGCACGCTAATCGGCAAAACCGACGTAGCGTACAAACTCCTGATTGTGCTCGCGATCCGAGCGCACCGCGTTCGCGGCAAAGCCGTCGTCGGGATAGCCCATCGCGACGCATGTCATGATGACCTCGTCTTCCGGAATCTTCGCGACCTCGCGCACGATGTCGGAGCGCATGATGCCCTGCCCGTTGATGACGGAGCCGAGGCCGCGGTCCCACGCGGCGAGCACGATGCCGTAGCAGAGCGCGCCCAGATCGAAATGGCAGACCGCGCCGGGATCGAGCACGCGGTCGTAAGTCAGGACCAGCGAGACCGGCGCGTCGAACTGGCGGAAGCCGCGCAGCACCCAGTCCTGCCGCATCGGCTTGTCGTCACGCTCGATCCCCATCGCGCCGAACAATTTCTTGGCGATGTCGACCTGCCGCGTGCGATGCACGCCCTGGTACTCGCCGTGACTGATGATGTCGCGCTTGACCTTGGCCCCGCCAACCATCTCCTCCATGTTGCGGCGGCGCACCTCTTCCAGTGGGCCGCCTGTGAGCACGTGCACATGCCAGGGCTGGGTGTTCATCGACGACGGCGCGCGCTTGGCGCTCTCGATGATCGCCTCGATCACCGCGCGCGGCACCGGCTCGTTCTTGAAGCCGCGCACGCTGCGGCGCGACTGGACCAGCGTTTCGAATTCCACCTCGAAGAACCTCCCTGCCCGTTCGTCGCCGGCATTACGACATGATGCGGTTGCCGACGCGGCGCGCAAAATCTATGCTAACCCGCAAGCAAGACCAAGAACCCTGTGAGGAAGCCCATGGCCGCGCCGCTCGACCCCGTCATCGCCCAGATCATTCCGCTCATGCCGATGCGCGACCTCGCTGTCATGACGCCACAGAGCGCCCGCGATTCCTTGCGCGCACTGGCTGCCGCCCGCGCCGCCATCCCGCCCCCGCCCGTCGATCACGTCGAGGATATCAAGGTGAAGGGCGGCGCCGGCCCGCTTTCTGCGCGTGTCTACCGGGTCGGCACCACGCCCGCTCCGACCGTGGTGTTCTTCCACGGCGGCGGCTGGGTTGCGGGCGACATCGAGACCCACGACCGGCAGGCCCGCAACATCGCGATCGAGACCGGCGCCGTCGTTGTCTCCGTCGACTATCGGCGCCCGCCGGAAACGCGCTTTCCCGGCGCTTTCGAGGACGCCTTCGCCGCCGTGAGCGATGTGTTTGACCGCGTCGCGGAATTTGGCGGCGATGCGAAGCGCGTCGGCGTTGCCGGCGACAGTGCCGGCGGCAATCTCGCGGCAACCACCGCAATCGCCTGCCGCGATGCCGGCCTCAAGCTCGCCGCGCAATTGCTGGTCTACCCTGTCACCGACGTCCTCGGCGGCTACGCCGACGCGCGCGAGAACGCGCGCTATCCCTCGCGCACTGAAAACGCCGACGGCTACTTCCTGACGCGCGCCACGATGGAATGGTTTTGCGGCCATTATCTCGCCGATCCCGGCCATGCTTCGGACTGGCGCGTCTCGCCACTGCGCGCGGCATCTCTCGCCGGCCTCGCGCCCGCGATCGTGACCACCGCCTGGTTCGATCCCCTGCGCGACGAGGGCGCGGCCTATGCGCGCGCGATGGAATCCGCCGGGGTGCGCGTGAAGTACCATGAGGGCCCCGGCCTGATCCACGGCTATTTCGGCATGGGCGATGCCTCGGACGTCGCACGCGCCGAGGCGCAGCGCGCGCGGGCCGACTTCAAGGCGCTGCTGATGCGTGGCGCATAGCTTGCTACGAAACCGGTAGTCGGTAGCCCGGATGGAGCGTAGCGCAATCCGGGTTTCTTGCGACCCGGACGGTCGAGCGATGCGAGTGGCCTGGCCCCGGATTGCGCTGCGCTCCATCCGGGCTACAGGACTCACTCAACACTGCGCCGCGGTGTGCCCCCACGTCTCGTCCCAATCCTGACCGGCGGCATCGACGACGCGGCCGTCGGCTTCGAAGAACTTGTTCGGCACCTGGAAGATCGCGAGGATCAGTGCGCCCTCCGGACACCAGGCGGCGTGCCGGCTCCCCGCCTCGCGCCAGATGAACTCACCGGCCTTGCAGACGATGCCCTTGGCCGGCCCCTCCTTGTCGACGAGGGCGCCTTCGATCACCCAGCTCTGCTCGATGCCGACATGCTCGTGGTCGGGGAGCACCGACCCCGGCGCAAAGCGCATCAAGGCGGTCATCAGGCCGGTGCGGCGGTCGAACAGCAGGGTCTTGGCTTCGCAGCCGGGAAAGCGCGTGGTCTGCCAGTCCATGTCTTGCGGCCGAACCAGGTGAGAATGTTGATCGGCGGCGTCCTGGTGTTTCGGGATCATTGCGTCCATCACGATGCTCCGTCCGGCTCAACTGGCCAAGCGTAGCAGCATCGCCCGCCGCCGTCAGCGAGCAGTGCAGCAAGCCGGCCGACGCGCGCCAAAAATCGCGGGCGGACCGGACGACAGGCCGTCATCCAGCTTGATTGCGCCACGATTCCCGGCTCCAATCTCTCCACCATTTCTGGTTTAGGGAGACACCCATGATGAAACGGATTTTCCTCGCTGCGATCGTTGCCACCTTTGCAGCCGGCTCGGCCCTCGCGGACGACACCTGCGAGAGCAAGGCCGTCGGCAAGGACGGCAAGGCGCTCGCCGGCGCCGCCAAGACCTCGTTCCTGAAGAAGTGCAAGCAGGAGGCCTGCACACCCAAGGCCGTCAGCGCCGACGGCAAGCCGCTCGCCGGCGCCGCCAAGAACAGCTTCATGAAGAAGTGCGAAGTCAGCGCGTAAGAGCAGTGGCACTCCGGTGCCCCGGACGCAGCGCAGCGCTACCCTGGCGATGCGAAGCATCGTCCAGTAGCGATGCGCTGCAGAGCCGGGGCCCATGCCGCCGCGAGTATCGCCCGAGAGATGGGTCCCGGCTCAGCGGAGCGGCACTGCGCACCGCACCGCGTCCGGGACACGAGCCTGGCGATTAGTTCGCAGCCTCACTCCCGCCTGAACTTGTAATCGAACGCCCCGTCCTGCGGCCTGATCCATCCCGCCGTCGGCGCCGGAAAATGCACCGGCAGGATCAGCGTGTCAGTGTCCGCAACCGACGCGAAGAACTTCCGACGCGACACCGCCGACTGCTTCGGATCCCAGTCCGGCCGCGCCGACCAGTCCGGCTCGCGGCACTGGATCTGGTGATGCATGAGGTCGCCGGCGACCACAGCGCGCTGGCCCTTCGAAAAGATGTTCACGCAGCAATGGCAGGGCGAATGTCCCGGCGTCGGCGTCAGCGTGACGGTATCGTCGAGCGCGTAGTCGTCGTCGACCAAGAGCGCCTGTCCGGCCTCGACGATCGGCAGGCAATTGTCGCGAAACACGGTGCCGGGCGGATTGTTGCCCTTGGCGTGCTCGGCCTCCCAGGCCGCATACTCGCCCTTGTGGAAGACGTATTTCGCATTCGGAAACGTCGGCACCCAGCGACCGTCGCGCAGGGTCGTATTCCAGCCGGTGTGGTCGATATGCAGATGCGTGCAGAACACGTAGTCGATCTCTTCGAAAGAGACGCCGAGCGCGAACAATTCGTTGCGCCAGCGCTCCTTGCCGGGGAAATCGAACGGCGGCGGATGGCCCTTGTCCTCACCCGTGCAGGTGTCGACCAGAATGGTGTAACGCGGCGTGCGCACCACAAAAGTCTGGTAGGTGATCACCATCATGCCGCGCGCGGCGTCGAACACCTCCGGCTCCATCGTCGGCAGATGGCGCTTGAAGACTGCGTCGTCATAGCCCGGAAAGAAATCCTGCGGCCGCCGCCACGGCCCCTCCCGCTCGATCACCGCATCGATGGTGATGTCGCCGATCCGGATTTGCTTCATGGCGTTCGCTCCCTTTTTTGTTGGGAAGCGTAACGAGCGGCATCACCGCGTCAAGGCACGCCGCGGAATGCTAGCTCCGCAACCCCGGCGCCTCCTGTCCGGTGCGCGCGACGTATTCCGTGTAGCCGCCGCCGAACTGGTGGATGCCGTCCGGCGTCAGCTCCAGCACGCGGTTCGACAGCGTCGCCAGAAAGTGGCGGTCATGCGAGACGAACAGCATGGTGCCTTCGAAATCCGACAGCGCATTGATCAGCATTTCCTTGGTGGCGAGGTCGAGATGGTTGGTCGGCTCGTCCAGCACCAGGAAGTTCGGCGGGTCGAACAGCATCTTGGCCATCACGAGGCGCGCCTTCTCCCCGCCCGAGAGCACGCGGCAACGCTTCTCGACATCGTCGCCGGAGAAGCCGAAGCAGCCCGCCAGCGCACGCAAGCTTCCCTGCCCCGCGGTCGGAAACGCGTATTCCAGCGACTCGAACACCGTCTGCTCGCCGTCGAGCAGATCCATCGCGTGCTGGGCGAAATAGCCCATCTTGACGCTGCCGCCGACCGCGACCGTCCCCTCATCAGGCTCGCTCGCGCCGGCGACGAGCTTGAGCAGCGTCGACTTGCCGGCGCCGTTGACGCCCATCACGCACCAGCGCTCCCGGCGGCGGATCATGAAATCCAGCCCGTCATAGATGCGCTTTGAGCCATAGCCCTTGTGGACGTTCTTGAGCGCCACGACGTCCTCGCCCGAGCGCGGCGCCGGCGGAAAATCGAACGCGATTGACTGGCGGCGGCGCGGCGGCTCGACCCGCTCGATCTTGTCGAGCTTCTTGACCCGGCTCTGCACTTGAGCAGCATGAGAGGCGCGTGCCTTGAAGCGCTCGATGAACTTGATCTCCTTGGCGAGCATGGCCTGCTGGCGCTCGAACTGCGCCTGCTGCTGCTTCTCGTTCTGCGCGCGCTGCTGCTCGTAGAACTCGTAATCGCCGGTATAGGTCGTGAGCGAGCCGCTATCGATCTCGATCACCTTGGAGATCACGCGGTTGATGAACTCGCGGTCATGCGAGGTCATCAGCAACGTGCCTTCGTAATCGTGCAGGAACTTCTCCAGCCAGATCAGGCTTTCGAGATCGAGATGGTTGCTCGGCTCGTCGAGCAGCATCACGTCGGGGCGCATCAAAAGAATCCGCGCCAGCGCCACGCGCATCTTCCAGCCGCCCGAGAGCTTGCCGACGTCGCCGTCCATCATCTCCTGGCTGAAGCCGAGGCCGGACAAAGCCTCGCGCGCCCGGCCGTCGAGCGCGTAGCCGTCGAGCTCCTCGAAGGCGTGCTGCACCTCGCCGTACCGCGCGATGATCTCGTCCATCTGGTCGGCCTTGTCGGGGTCGGCCATCGCAACCTCGAGCTGATGCAACTCGGCCGCGACCTCGCTGACAGGCCCTGCGCCATTCATCACCTCGGCCACGGCGCTACGGCCAGACATTTCGCCGACGTCCTGGTTGAAATAGCCGATGGTAATACCGCGATCGGTCGAGACCTGCCCCTCGTCGGGCAGTTCCTCGCCGGCGATCATCCGGAATAGCGTGGTCTTGCCCGCGCCATTCGGGCCGACAAGCCCGATCTTCTCGCCCTTGTTGAGGGCGGCGGAAGCTTCGATGAACAGGATCTGGTGGCCGGCTTGCTTGCTGACGTTGTCGAGGCGGATCATGAGGTCTTTTTTGGGGGATTTTTGCGTTGCAGCGTCATAGGCCATACGGCCCCCAAGGGGAAGCCCGGCGGGGTACGGATTTCTGCCCGCGCGGGCGCCAATCGCCGTCGAGACGAGCGCAGCAGCGTCCGTCGATCAGGTCTGGCGTGCGTATACGACGCCTACGGAAATCGTGAAGTCGAACGCTGCGTCCGACGACTGGTATACGACGAGAGCCACGGTCGACCTGCGTGACGGCGGCGCGCTCTCGCCGCGCATCGAAGCCAAGGGACGGCAGCATGGTTTTTGACTGCACCTACACGAAGATCGTCGCACACAAGCGGATCGAATACGCGACGTCGCGAGAGCAGGAGGTGGCGGACCTGAAGGGCGTGGTCACGCTTCCCAATTGCTCGAAAAACGCGGTCATATGACGTTATGTCACTTCGCGTAACCCTGCGATCGGAGCCACGCGATCCGACGCTCACCGTTCATCCAATCGTCAATTTCGGCCTTGCTCGTGAAGCCCGTGATTTCCCGAGGTTCAGCGCCCGGGTACTCGGCGATAATCGCCCAGTCGCCCTCTGACTTACGAATAGGTTTGAAGCTTACTTTTACTTTTGCCAGGCCCAACTATGCAGGAAAGTGCGCGAAAAGGGAATCTTTCCAAGCACTCCGCGATCGCTCACCGGTTCGAGCGGCTCTCGACTGCAGAACAAATACACCAACCATAATAAGAAGGGGCCGTCGCCTTCTACTTGAAGTCTCTCGGCTGCTGATGTAAGGTCTGCCATCGATACTGGCCGAACAACTGTTCCGCTTTCGCCTCAGATCCTGACGGCGCGCACGTTTCAGACATTCTCCAACATCGACTAACCGGAACGCTGGCCGCAAGTCCGCGCGCCAGCACTCCTGCGCGCATACGAAAGGAAAACCCGATGAATACGGGAACAGTAAAGTGGTTTAACAGCCAAAAGGGCTTCGGCTTTATCCAGCCGGCAAACGGCAGCACCGACATCTTCGTTCATATCAGCGCGGTCGAACGCGCTGGCATGGGCACCCTGAACGAGGGTCAGACGGTGTCTTATGACGTCGTCGCAGACCGTCGTACGGGCAAGTCCGCTGCCGATAATCTTCGTGCTGCCTAGTTAAGAGCACGACAGACCTGCCGCTCTCGCCACGGATGTACTGGCAGAGCTTGTGGTCCTGCCCCGCTTCTGAGTCATCAGGGCGGGGTTTTTGCTTCGCCCTGCAGGCGACTGTGACGTGCGCTACTCGTGGACTGTCGGTCCGGTGGTCGCCCTACTCGTCGAAGCCGGCGATCCGATTAGCAGTTCATGCCGGAGTCACTCGCCAACTCTCTTATTCAGCTACAAAATCCATCCCAGAGGACTAGAGTGGCCTTGTATTCGATTTTACGAGTCAGGGCGGGAGCCGACGGCATGCGTTACGTCACTCCACGCTAGAGCGGCCGCAACATCGAGGTAACACATGTCGTATGCCTATAAGCTGAATGAAGACGTTCGCCATCAACCCCAAGGTCCGCAAGGACGTGCCACCACCGAACCGCCGATGGTTTATACCATCATTCAACATATGCCCATCGAGTCCGACGGACGCGTGAGATACCGCATCAGGGCCAAGGCCGAGAAGATCGAGCGAGTCGTTACGGAAGATCAGCTTTCGTATTTTCAATGATCTTCCGACCGAGACCGGCAGCAGATACGCGCGACGAGAACTCATGACGACGTCTCCCTGCGCTCAGAACCGTTGATGAGACAGGAAGGCTGCTGCCTAAGCCCCAAAAGCGAACTTACCGAATGGCGGTCGCGCTCTTCATCAGCGCCACCAACTGGCTCTGCTGGCCGGTGCCGGTCTTGCGAAAGATCTGCTCGAGATAAGAGCGCGCCGTCGCAAACTTGATGCCGCTCTGTTCTGCCGCCGCCTTGAGTGTCAGGCCGGCGGAGAGGCTCACGGCGAGCTTCGCCTCAGCGGGCGTCAGGTCGAACAGACCCGACAGCAGGCTCGGCGCGGGAACCAGCGCGCTGGGCTTGGCTGGCGTGAACACCAGGATGGTATCCCCGCCGGAAAAGACGTCCCTGGCGGACCGCAACAGCGGTATCACATGCAGAACGCCTGGCGCCGCTTCGCCTGAGCTCGTGATCGGGATCGAGCGAACCGCATTCGCAGCACCGCCCTGCTCTCGAACGGCAGCTTGCAGCAACTCGTTGGCACGCCCCTGGGCGACGGTGACCCGATCACCGACACCGATGTTGAAGAGATCGGAATGCTGAAGGAAGGACCTGTTGGTCGCGATCGCCTTGCTATTGGCGCAGACGGTGGCCGCAAGCCCTAGCGCGTCGAGAGCGGCGACGGTTCCCTTGGCACGCTCGATTCCCAGCCGCGCCGCGATCAGGCCGGTGCGCGCCAAATGCGGGCGCAGGGCATTGAGCCGCGCGAGCTCTTCCGGTTCGTACCGGCCTGCGCCGTGCGCCTTCTGGAGCACATAGATTGCCAATTCCCCTGTCGGCATCGGCACGGCCGTGCAGAGATGCGTTCCGATGTCGCGCGCGCGCAAGCGCTGGCGTATCGGATCATTCTCGATTTCCGCGGCTGACAGATAGTCATCGACCTCGACGAAACTGTTCGGCTTGGTATCGCACATTCGAACGACCGAGGTCGAAAAGCGAAGGTCGGGATTGGCGAGGAATTCGCGCAGGAGATCCTGCAGATTGTCGAGCGTCACACCGCTCGCGCCGCCGTCATCACCGAACAGAAACAACGACGAACCGACTGAGTGAGATGTTGCGGCCAGCTCGGATAAAAGTTTCGGCCAGAGTTCAGGAACGAAGGCAGTCTCATAAACGAGATCAATAATTTCCACTGGCATTCCAAGTCATCGGATCGTGCAATGCAGTCAGCTTAGCCGATGGATTTCTCGTCCCGCAAGCTTCGTCAGGGTTCCCGGTGCACGGCTGTCGGCAAGGATGACAGCTCGCCACGTCGATCGACCGATCGGGAAAATGTCGCATGTGGCTCAATTACCTCAATTCAGAAAAACGGCCCTGTGAGCCTGCCGTCACCGGCATATGCCGGTATCGGCAGTCAGCAGGCTGACCAATCTGGAGCAGTTGCCGATTCATAAGATGAAAGAGCACCGATCTCGCTCTTCGCATCGTGGTCCGATTGCCCCGCAGGTCCTTCATGCCGTCGAAAATGATCGCTGCCCTGAATTTGATCAACCAGGCTCCTCGGCATACCGCTTTCATCCGAAGCCGAGGCTCTTTCCGAAATATCTGTCTGCTTGGTTCCGCACTTGGCGGTTCGCTTGCCTGCGCAGGCGAAGCATATAGCCAGGCCTTCAATGCGACGCCCGCCACTCAGGATGGCAGCGTGACCTACAACCGGGCAAATCCCGATGGTCCGGACACCGAGAGGGTTACGGTCAACACGGCCGGCGCCGTGATAGACCCGCCCGCTGCGGTCATTTCGTGGGCTTTGAACAACAACCAATTCATGTTTCCGGGCCACACCGCAACGTTTCAAGGTGCCCCGGGAAACGGCAACTACGAGGTTCTCAACCGGCTCGATTCAGGCCAGGCCGGAACGTTCGTGATTGACGGCACGATCGTCGGCCGCCTGAGCGCCTTGAATCCGAATGCCGCGGGCACCCTCGCGTTTTCGGTGTCTTCAATCCAGGGACAGTCCATCACTGTCGGCTCCAACGCCGTCTTCGATGTCAATCGCGTGAAGTTCCAAAGCGACCCGAACTATCCCAACGCCGTGACGCCCGTGATCTGGAACGGGACGTTCACGACGCGATCCACGGGCGGCGGTCTCTTCCTGGAGAACTCCGACTTTACGGCCGCCGGCGGCTCGATCGGCAAAAGTCCAGGAGTCAACCTCACGACGCTGGACCTGCAGAACTCCACCTTCCGGCTGGGCAATACGAGCCTCGGACTCGATGCCGTCCAGATGACGTCGAGCATCTTCGTCTTCAATGGAGGAGCATCCACGTCTGCACGCACGCTCACGCAGGGGTTTACCCTCAACGGCATCGAGACGATCAACACTCAGGACTCGCGCAGACTGACGCTCACCGGACCGATCGACGGCGGGGGCTCGCTGATCATCTCGGGTCTCGGGACCACCGTTCTGGCTGGCGCCAACACCTATACCGGCGCGACGAGCGTGATCCAGGGTACGTTGGAGGTGAACGGCTCGATTGCAACCACGGCCAACGTGGCCGTGTATTCCGACAGCACGCTGCAGGTCGACAACAGCGGGGCACTGGGCGCGGCTCCGGTGTCGCTTCCAGAAGGCACACTTCGCACCAATTTCAATGGGAGCTTCACCAACGATCTCACATTCGTGGGCGGGGTCGTCAGTACGATGTCTGCGGCCGCCGGAACGCGGGTCACTCTCGACGGGCCAGTAACCCTGGGTGCCAACGCGACGGCGCGGTTCGGCTCACCCACAGACACCGGCACCATCGTATATCAGCCGATCATCGGGATCACCGACGTGTCGTCTCAGGTCGTGGTCGCCGGCGGCAGACTGCTGGTGAACGCGTCCCTCACGGCTCCGACGATGACCACGGTCAATTCGGGCGCCACACTCGGCGGCACAGGGTTATTGGGAAATACCACCATCAACGGCGGCGGCGTCTTCGCGCCCGGGCCGCCGGGAGCGCCGGGGTCGATGACGATCTATGGCAATCTGGCCTTCCAGTCCGGCGCCATCTACCTAATTCAGGTCACCCCCGGCGCGTCGTCAAGAGCTCAGGTCGTCGGAACGGCCAATCTGACCGGCGGCAGCGTGCAGACGGTTTTCTCGCCTGGCAGCTACATCAGTCGCCAATACACCATCCTGACCGCACAAGGCGGGTTCGGCGGCACGACCTTCTCCGGCGTGAGCGGTGCTCCCGGATTTCAGCAAAGCCTGAGCTACACCGCGACTGATGTCATCCTGAACCTCACCGCCACGCTCGGCAATGGTTCTGCATTCAATCAGAACCAGCAGAACGTCCTGAACACCGTCAACAACTTCTTCAACAGCGGCGGCGCCCTGCCCGCCGCGTTCGGCAACCTCTTCGGCCTCAGCGGCGCGAACCTCGGCAATGCGCTCACGACCTTGTCCGGCGAGATTGCCACCGGTTCGCAGCAATCCACCTTCGACGCAATGAACCAGTTCATGGGCGTGCTCACCGACCCCTTCATCGGCGGTCGCGGCAATCCGACCAGCGGCGGCGGCAATCCAAATGCCTTCGCGAACGAAGACGAACGCGCGACATCGCGTTCGGGCAGCGAGCGTGACGCCTATGCGGCGATCTCCACGAAGGCGCCCCTGGCGGCCTCGCCCTTTGCGCAGCGCTGGGCCGTCTGGGAAGCAGGCTTCGGCGGATCGCAGCGCACCGACGGCAATGCCGTGGTGGGCTCGAACAACACAAGCAGCAATCTCTACGGCGTCGCCGTCGGCGCCGACTATCGCTTCTCGCCGGACACGATCGCAGGTTTTGCGCTGGCCGGCGGCGGCACCAATTTTGGCGTCAACGGTCTCGGCTCCGGCCGTTCCGATCTGTTCCAGGCCGGCGGTTTCGTCCGGCACAATGTGGGGCCTGCCTACATCAGCGCCGCGCTTGCCTATGGGTGGCAGGACATCACCACCGATCGCGCCGTGACGATTGCGGGCCTCGATCGCTTGCGTGCACGGTTCCACGCCAACGCATGGTCGGGGCGCGTCGAGGGCGGTTATCGCATCGTCGCCCAGGGTCTTGGCTGGACGCCCTATGCGGCCGGACAGTTCACCACCTTCGACCTGCCGGCCTACGCCGAGCAGGCCGATTCCGGCTCCAACGTGTTTGCCTTGAGCTACGCGGCCAGAACCGTCACGGCGCCGCACAGCGAACTTGGCCTTCGCACCGACAAATCATTCGCGATGGAACACGGCATCTTCACCCTGCGCGGCCGTGCGGCCTGGGCGTACAATTTCAACACGGACCGCAACGCGCTGCCGACCTTCCAGGCGCTTCCCGGCGCATCCTTCGTCGTCAGCGGCGCGGCGCAGGCCGCGAACGCCGCACTTGTCACGGCAGCCGCCGACATGAAGTGGATCAATGGCTGGTCGGTCGCGACGACGTTCGACGGCGAATTCTCAAGCGTCACGCAATCCTACGCGGGCAAGGGCATCGTGCGATACGCGTGGTGATTTGGCCGCGGCGCCCTACGCCCTTCGCATCAGCTTTAGCGAGGCCGCCAGCCGCAGGCTCCGCTTGCCGGCCAGCGCAATGCCCTCGAGCTCGCCGCTGTCTTCCGTGCAGGTCCCGGAGAATCCGATCCCGACCTCGAAGCCGCCAAAGACGGGGTTCTCGCCTTTCGCCGGCGTGTGCTCCTGGTTCAGCATCTCGCCCTTCCAGCGGCCATCCGCCGACGAATAGGAGCCGAGATAATAGAACGAGGCATCGCCCCCGAGGATGCGCCCGTCGATCAGCAGCATCACGCCGGAGAGGCTGGCCTCGACACCGTCGAGCGCCCTCAGGCTCATTCCGTAGAGCCCGTTGGCGATACCCCCCGGCCCGATCGTGCCGCGCGGCGGCAGCGCCCCGTCATCAAGCCGCGTGAGATTGGCCCAGAAATGGGCGCCGGGCATGGTGTTCGCGCCGCCCTGCAGACGGATCTCGTTGCCATGGAGCCGGCCGCGCGCGCCGATCGAGGCGACGTCGGCGCCCATCAGCGGCTTGTAGTTGGGATCGAGATTATGCCGCTCGGTGATCACCTCGGCGACGATCTCGTCGCCCTGCTCGGCATAAGTGCCAAGATGCGCGAAGCCCGAATTGCCGCCCAGCATCTTGCCGTCATGCAGGCACATGATGCTGCGTCCGAACGCATCGTTGACGCCGTATTCAACCTTGTAGAGTCCGTCCAGCAACGCACCAAGCCCACAACATCGGAAAGGAACGCGGGCTACCTAGCATTGCCGCCGCTGCCAGGCCATCCGGCTTTTGCGCGCAGGGCCCTTGCGGAGCGCCTGCCTGCCACGATGCCATCTTGCTCCTGTTTTGCCCGACCGGTCAAAGCGGATTTCGCAAAATCCGTGGCTCGCAATTCCGCTGCGATTTCAAGGCCCCGGCTACTGTGCATGGGGTTGTTTTCGAGATTTCTGTTTTGGCGGGCGGCTCGCGCGTCAGTGACGTTTGAAATACTGCACTTCGCGCTCGTGCTTTTCGGCGGCCGCACGGCTCCTGAAGGTGCCGAGGTTGCGGCGCTTGCCGGTCTTGGGGTTCACCTTGCGTGAATAGAGGCGGTATTCGCCCGACGCCAGCTTGCGGATCATGATCGCGCTCCGTTGTGTCCGGACGTCAACAGCGGACGCACAAGCCAGGTTCCGGCAAATGCCGGCTCTGTTCAGAAGCACAGCGTGGTGACGAGCTTGCCCTGCTTGTCCTTGATCGCGTAGGGGCAGCGCAGCCGCTCCAGCGCCTTCTTGGCGTCCTCGTCGCCGAGCGCTGAGGCGCGCTCGTAATAGGCTTTCGCGGCGTCCTTGTCCTTGGGCCCGCCGCGGCCCCCTTCCGCAAAGGCGCCCATCCGTTCCAGTGCGCCGGGATGGTTTTGCGCGGCCGCCTTCTCGAACAGCGCACGGGCCGCGACGTCGTCCTTCGCACCGCCCGAACCTTCGGAGAGCATCAGGCCGAGCTGGTACTGCGCTTCCGCGTTGGTCTCGGCAGCCTTGCCGAGCAGCGCGCGCGCCTGCGCGGGATCGGCCGGCGCAGCGCCACCTGCGCCGCCGAGCGCAGCGAGATTGCTGATGCCGCGGGGATTGCCTGACTGAGCCGCCTTCTCGAACAGTTTTCGCGCCTGGGCTTCGTCCTTGGCGATCCCGGAGCCGGTTCCGTAGGCGACGCCGAGCTCGACCATGGCCGCGCTCGATCCCTTGTCGGCCGCCTTGCGCCAGGCGGCGAGCGCCTCCGCCGTCTGCCGGTTGGCCGCATAGGCGCGGCCGAGCGCGAACATTGCACGGCGCGAGGACGGCGCGGCCTGTTTGCAGAACTTGATCGCGGTCGCGATGTCGGCGGATGCGATCTCGGCGACGCCCCTCACGTCGGCCGGCTTGTCGGGATCGCTGGGATCGGCCGCCACGCGGTCGCACAGCACAAGATCAGCCGATTGCCCATGCGCAGTCAGCGGCACGGCGAGCACAAGGAGCATTGCAAAAAGACAAGTCCGCATGAACACCACGTTGGGTCTCGGCTCCGGCAAATTCATGGCTCAAGTCCTGATTGGCGCAACACGGGCACGACCTCAGGCGAGGCCAGATAGCGCAGCAACTGGTCGGCAGCGTCGGCATGTTTTGCGTTCGCCATGCGGCCGGCAGAGAACACCGCCGGCGTCTGCAATTCGTGCGGGATCGGTCCCACCACCTCGATGCCTTCGACCTGCTTCAGCTCGCTGATCTGCTGCACGGCGAGATCAGCCTCGCCGTTGACGAGACGCAGTGCCGTGAAGCCCTGCTCGACGATGGTGGCCCTGGCGTTGATCTCGGCCGCGATCCCCATCCGGACGATCAACTGGCCGAAGTAGACGCCGCTCGCGCCCAGCCGCGAATAAGCGACCGACCGGGCCGCAAGCAGCGTCCGGCGCAGCGCCGCTTCACTGCCGATGTCGGGATGCGCCTGCCCTGCCCGCACGGCAATGCCGACATAGGAGCGCGCCAGATCGGCCGCGCCCTTCGCGAGCACGCGGCCCTCCGCGATGATCTCGTCCAGCCCCTCGCGCGTGAGGATCACGAGATCGGCGGCCTCGCCGCCGCGCAAGCGCTTCAGCAGCGCCAGCGTCGGCGCGAAGTCCGCATCGACCTGGATGCCTGTTTCAGCCTCGAAGGCGGAGGACAGGCTGCGCATCGCGCCCATCAGGCCGAGCGTCGAGAGCATACGAATTGTTTCCATGAGCTATCCCCGTCGCGATCAGGCCCGATGCATCAGCTTCAGCGCGGCGGTCAGGCGCAACGAGCGCTTGCCGGCGAGCGCGGTCGCCTCCAGCACCGCCTGTTCGGCGTCGTAGCGGCCGGAGAAGCCGATGCCGACTTCATGGCCACCGAAGATCGGATCGTCCTTGGCCGGCGTGTGCTCCTGGTTGAGGATCTGGCCCTTCCAGCGGCCGTTCGCGGCGCTGTAGCTGCCGAGATAGTAGAACGAGGCATCGCCGCCGAGGATGCGGCCCTGGTTGAGCAGCATCACGCCGGTGAGGCCGCCGTCGAGACCGTCGAGCATGCGCAGATGGATGGAGTAGAGGCCGTCGGCAATGCCGTCCGCGCCGACGCTGCCGGCGATCGGCACCTCGTCGTCGGTGATCGGCGTCATCAGCGACTGGAACGGAACGCCGGGCAGCTCCTTCAACTCACCCGTTAAGCGATAGAGATCGCCGTCGGCCCAGCCCTTCGCGATCAAGGTCGCATCATCCGTTCCGGCCATGGCACGGTAATTCGGATCCGGGTTGTGTCGAACGGTCTTAATGACAATGTCGACGCCGGCGTCGGTTGGTTCATAGGTGCCGATATGGGCGAAAGCCGAATTGCCGCCCAGCAGCTTGCCGTTCGCCACATGCATCACGCTCCGGCCGACTGCGTTGCCGAGCTGAAATCTCGTCTTGTAGAAACCCTCAAACACCAGCCGTCCCCGGCCCCGCGCATATCCTGGCGGCACTCTATCCCGCTTTGGGCGGCGATGGACAGGCTTCGGGCCGGCATGGCCGCCAGACTCACAACAACGGCTGTCACCAGAACGCAAAAATCCGCCGGAGCCTTGAAAGCTCCGGCGGATTGAGCACCAACCCGGGCCAGCCCCCCAGCCCGGGCCGGGAGGATCTTAGGCCGCAGCCTTCTTGTCGGCGGGCACGGACGCGATCGTCTTCAGGATCTGCGAAGCGATCTGGTATGGGTCGCCCTGCGAGTTCGGACGGCGGTCTTCCAGATAGCCCTTGTAACCGTTGTTGACGAAGGAGTGCGGAACGCGGATCGAGGCGCCGCGATCAGCCACGCCGTAGCTGAACTTGTTCCACGGCGCAGTCTCGTGCTTGCCGGTCAGACGCTTGTCGTTGTCCGGGCCGTAGACGGCGATGTGGTCCATCAGGTTCTTGTCGAAGGCAGCCATCAGCGCCTCGAAATACTCCTTGCCGCCAACCGTGCGCATATACTCGGTCGAGAAGTTGGCGTGCATGCCGGAGCCGTTCCAGTCGGTGTCGCCGAGCGGCTTGCAGTGGAATTCGATGTCGATGCCGTACTTCTCGGTGAGGCGCAGCATCAGGTAGCGGGCCATCCACATTTCGTCAGCGGCCTTCTTGGAGCCCTTGCCGAAGATCTGGAATTCCCACTGGCCCTTGGCGACTTCCGCGTTGATGCCTTCATGGTTGATGCCGGCAGCCAGGCAGAGGTCGAGGTGCTCTTCGACGATCTTGCGGGCGACGTCGCCGACATTCGAGTAGCCGACGCCGGTGTAGTACGGACCCTGCGGAGCCGGATAGCCCGAAGCCGGGAATCCGAGCGGACGGCCGTCCTTGTAGAAGAAGTATTCCTGCTCGAAGCCGAACCAGGCGCCGGCGTCATCGAGAATGGTGGCGCGCTTGTTGGAGGCGTGCGGGGTCTTGCCATCGGGCATCATGACTTCGCACATCACCAGTACGCCGTTGGTGCGCGCGGCGTCCGGGAACACGGCGACCGGCTTCAGCACGCAATCGGAGCTGTGGCCTTCGGCCTGCTGGGTGGAGGAGCCATCGAAGCCCCAGAGCGGAAGCTGCTCGAGCGTCGGGAACGACGCGAATTCCTTGATCTGAGTTTTGCCGCGCAAATTCGGAGTCGGCGTATATCCGTCGAGCCAGATGTACTCGAGCTTATACTTGGTCATTGAGCCTCTCTGTAGATGATGCGAAAGGTTGGGGGCCTGGAGGCCCCCGAACGTTTTGTACCCGGCCACCATCGGCCGGCCCTTTACAAGCATTTAACGTGCCAAAAGGCCGCACTGCGGGAGGTTTTCCACCGCGGCCAAAGTCGCTTTGCGGTGACCAGACTGGCGCCTGCGATATGCGTCATAGCCGCGCACCTTTGCGTGTAGCTGCAACGCAAAAACTCCGGGGAAATCGCCCGATTCTGAAGCAGACGGCGTAGCAACGGAGGTTGCCGATGAAACGCGCATCAACCGCCAGCAATTTTCGCAAAGTCGCCCCGCCCTGCCCAGCAACCTTTGGAATGGCCCAGGCGTTGGTCATCACCCCCCTGCCTTAGGGGATGCAGACCTTCGTCTGCCTACATATTGGGCGGCAACTGATTTCCTTTTCAGCACTTCCCATCTCGGGGGACGCGGCCGATATGGGGATTCCAGTAACCACAATCGAACGAGTCGGGCGCACCATGGAGGCTAATGCGCTTCGACCAAGGAGAATCGCAATGATGAACAATGGTCTGAGTCACGGATCGGCAACGATCTACCAATTCCCGGTCGGGGGCCGCGCAGCTCTCGCCGGACGCCGCTATGGCGAGACCCGCCTTCCTGCCGATCACGCGTCGCTTCCCGCCAACGCCTCGATCTGCAGCGACAGCTGGTATCACCAGGACGCAGTCGACGACGCCAAGCCGAAATGGGATCGCTGATGCCCGTGCTTGGTTTGAAACCACCGCGCTCGCGCAAGCGTCCGGCGGCAGCTCCAAAAGGGTCGAAACAACGATGTTTCGGCCCTTTTTGATTCTCGCGTGAACGCCGCCATTCAGATCACCGCGCAGGCCGTCGCCGGCCGCTTCAGATGCTTGACCGTGGTGGTCCCGGACTTGCCGAGAGTCAGCGTGATACCGGCCCCCGAATAGCGTATGCCGGAGACCGTCAGCCGCTTTGCGAGCGTGACCGGCTCGCCGTCGATCTGGAGAAACGCCCGCTTGTCATACTCATAGAACCCGACGATGAACTGCGTCCCGTCGGTGCAGCGATAGGTCTTGAACGTCTGCGCTTCAGTCTGCCGCGCGCCGGAGATTGCGGCGGCCAGCATGGTGGCCCCCAAAAGAATGGCCTTGTGCCGGACCATGTTCGCCCCCTGTAATAGACCTCAAGAACGCCGCCTCGCGCGTGGAACCATAGCCGAAGCCGATCCGATGCAAGACTCTTCTCTGAGAGACTCCCCTGCCCGCCACCTCGCCTTGCAAGGCGCCAGCAATTTTCGCGATCTCGGCGGCTATCGCACCTCCGATGGCCGCACCACCCGCTGGCGGCACATCTTCCGCTCCAACCATCTTGGCCAGCTCACCGCCGCCGATGTCGAGATCGTCCGTGCGCTGGGCGTGCGCAGCGCGTTCGATTTCCGTGGGGTCGAGGAGCGCGCGTCCGGCGTCTGCGTCGTCAACGAGATCACGGTGCATTCGCTGCCGATCGAGCCGAGCGTGGTGGCTGCGCTGCGTACCGAACTCGCGCAGGGCACGCTGACCGCATCGGTCGCGCTGGAGCTGATGCGCGAATCCTATCGCAACTATGTTCGCCATCACACGAACAGCTTTCGCAGCCTGTTCGGCTATCTCCTCGAGGATCGCGCGCCGCTGGTGATTCACTGCACCGCCGGCAAGGATCGCACCGGCTTTGCCAGCGCGCTGATCCTGCACGCGCTCGGCGTGCCCGATGACGTTATCGCCGAGGACTACCTGCTCACCAACCAGCACTACAAGCGCGATGCGACGGCGGCCACCGAGCTGCCGGAAGACGTGCGGAGCGCCATTGGCAGCGTCGAAGCCTCTTACCTTGCCGCGGCGTTCGAAGCCGTCGGCGAGGAATACGGCGACATCGAAACCTATTTGCGCGACGGGCTCAGCCTCGGCACGGCGGAGCGAGCCGCGCTGAAGGCGCGCTATCTGCAATCATAGGCGGCCCGCGCCGGGAGAACGACGATGCAAGGCAAGGTTCTGGTCGTGACAGGCGCGCGCGGCGCGCTCGGCAAGGTCGTCGTAGACATCGCACAGGCGCGCGGCGCGCGCGTTGCCTGCATCGATCATGCGCCTTCGCAAACCCCTGCAACGCCTGACAGCCTCGCGATCGGCGGCATCGACCTCTCCGACGTGGCGCAAGCGAAGACGGCGGTCGAAGCGGCAGCAAAGCATTTCGGTCGGGTCGATACGCTGATCAACATCGCCGGCGGCTTCGCGTTCGAAACTGTCGGCGACGGCGACATCGAGAGTTGGCAGCGCATGTACGCACTCAATGTCCTGACCGCACTCCACGCCTCGCGTGCGGCGCTGTCGCATCTCGCCGCGTCCAAGGCCGGCCGCATCGTCAATATCGGCGCCATGGGCGCGCTCCAGGCCTGCAGCGGCATGGGACCTTACGCGGCTTCGAAGGCAGGCGTGCATCGCCTGACCGAAGCCCTCGCGAACGAGTGGAAGGGCAAGGTCACGGTGAACGCCGTGCTGCCGTCGATCATCGACACCGCGGCCAACCGGGCGGAGATGCCGAAGGCAGACTTCTCCAAATGGGTGACGCCGCAGGAACTCGCCGAGGTCATCCTGTTCCTTGCCAGCGACGCTGCGAGCGGCATCACCGGCGCGCTGATCCCGGTCGGCGGACGGGTGTGATCAATCGGGCACCAGCAGCCGCAGATTGCCCTTGAAACGGATGCTCTGCTTGCCCGCGAGCGCGATGCCTTCGCCGTACGCGGTCTCGTCGGTGTAGGTGCCGCTGAAGCCGATGGTCACCACCTTGCGGCCCCACACCGGGCGTTCGTCGAACGAGGGCGAGTGTTCCTCGTTGGTCAGTTCGCCCTTCCACTTGCCGTCGGCCGAGCTGTAGCTACCGTAGGCGAAGAAGAATGAATCGCCGCCCCGCATGGTGCCGTCGCGCAGCACCATGACGCCCTGATTGCCGCCCTGCACAGCATCGAGCATTTCGATACGGATATGATAGAGCCCGTTCCTGATTGTCATCTTCGTCAAGCGCCCGGCTGTCCCGGTCGCAGGATAATCGCACCGCCCGTTCCCGATCAAATGGCGCGGAGGCCGTGGTCCGGATCCGGGCTAGACTGCCGCAACTGATTCTCCGATCGGATACCCCTTGGAAACCGCGCTTTACCTGCCCGTCAAACGCTTCCTCGAAGAGCTCGGCTTCACGGTGAAGGGCGAGATCGGCGGCTGCGATCTCGTGGGACTCAGCGCCGGCGATCCGCCGGTCGTGATCATCGGCGAGCTGAAGCTCGCCTTCAATCTCGAGCTGATCCTGCAGGCGGTCGATCGCGCATCGGCGGCCGACGAGGTCTGGATCGCCGCGAAGATGTCGATCCGGGGCAAGGGGCGCGAGAGCGACGCACGCTATCGCAATCTCTGCCGCCGCCTCGGCTTCGGCATGCTCGGCGTCACCGATCGCGGCCAGGTCGAGGTGCTGGTGAAGCCGCCGACGGCAGCGCCGCGCCGCGAGCCGAAGCTGCGCTCGCGCCTCGTCGCCGAGCATCAGCGCCGCCAGGGCGATCCCGCGCTCGGTGGCAGCACCCGTTCGCCGATCATGACGGCCTATCGGCAGCAGGCCTTGGCCTGCGCCTCGGCGCTCGCTGACGGGCCGCGGCGCGTACGCGAATTGCGCGAACGCTGTCCTGATGCCGGCAAGATCTTGCTTAACAATGTGTATGGCTGGTTCGAGCGGGCCGACCGGGGAATCTACGGGCTCACCGAGGCCGGACGGGCGGCCCTGAAACGCTGGCCACAGCAGCGGATCGAGGTCGATACCGGTGGTGCGTCACTGCTGCGACACCCGACCGGTGCATAGCTGAGATGCCACACCAATTTCATATTGCAATGCAACATTGGTGGCACTAGGTATCCCGGCATCAAAACGAGGCCGTTATGAGCGCAGACTGGAATACCAAATATGGCACGCGGCGCGTCCGCCATGATCCGCCCACGCTGGACGAGGCGATCTTCGCCGCTATCGGCATCACGGACGATCACGAGCAGCAGGCCGAGATCGCCGCGGCCTTGATGGGGATGCCGCTCGATGTCGTGCAGGCCGAGGTGAAGAAGCAGGCGCGCACCAACAGCCGCATCACTGCGACGCGCGTGATCGCGGGCGAACAGGGTGCACAGCGCTCCGTGGTGGTCGAACGCCGCGTGGTCCGCCGATTCGGCACGCGCACGGGAACCTAAGCTCTCTTCACGCCCTCCGAAACGCAAAAGCGGACCGGCTACGCCGGTCCGCTTTTTGATTCAACGCGCCATTCGAACTCAGGCAGCGCGATTGCCATACATGCTGGAGATGATCTTCCAGCATGTCGAATTGAGGCTCAGAAGCGCGCGCCCGGCCGTGAAGGGCGACGCCGCGAGATCGGCGAGCTCGGCTTCGGGCGTCTTGGCGAGTTCGATCGTGCCGGTCGATTCGCCGTGACGGAACGCCAGGTGCGCCCCGAACTTCCTGGCGAGCGCCCGCATCGCGTGATTCTCGGCGCCCGTGGTGATGCGCAGGGTCTTGTAGCCCTTCCAGCGCGCCTCCGCGATCAGGCGGCGGAACAGCACGGTGCCGACGCCCTGGCGGCGCGCCGAGGCTTCCACGCTGAAAGCGACTTCAGGCAAGGCTTCGCCTTCCGGCGGATGCAGCTCGGCAGCACCGCGGACCATGCCGTCGACGATATAGGCAACGATTACGGTGCCGTCCTCGGCACAGCGGGCGGCGTAACGCTCGATGAAACTGTCGTCGAGAAAGCCGTTGAAACGGTCGTGCCGGCTTGCGGCATCGAGCCTTAGCAGGTGATCCCGCAGCAGCGGTAATTCTTCCTGCTGGATCAGGGTCCGCACGTAGCCCGGGGCGGTGCGGACAGTCTCTTCAAGTACCACGTCAAAACTCCTCTTGGTGTCCCTCGAGGAGGCGTTCGAATCCCTAGGCCCCCTATATTGTGCATCGCAGCATCTTTTGCAAGACGAGGACCTGCCCAAGTTAGAGGCACCGCAAACGACTAATTCGTTAACAAAATCAAAGCCCCGTAGTCTTACAGGACCAGCTGGGTCTGGGTGACCACGGCAACCAGCTTGCCATCCTCGGTTTCCAGCCGGGTCGTCCAGACCTGGGTCCGCCGGCCCCGATGGACCGGGGTTGCGGTGGCAATCACCGTGGTTCCCTCCTTGGCCCCGCCGATGAAATTGGTCTTGCTCTCCAGTGTGGTGGTACCCTTGGCATCCTCCGGCAGGTTGATCACGGTCGCTGCCGCGCCGACGGAATCGGCCAGTGCCATCACCGCGCCGCCATGGATGGTGTGGTGAAGGGTGCAGAGGTCCGGCCGGACCGTCATCCGCGCCACCACGCGGTCCTTCCCGGCCTCGACGAATTCGACGCCCTTGAGCTCGGCGAACGGCATCTTCATCGCTTTAAGTTTCTCGAGCGGCGTCATCGGATCTCCTCCCAATATCCTGTGTTTGCAGGGTGAATTGCTTCGCGCAGCAAAGCAATGACGTCCGAGGTAATGGTCGCCGTGACATTGTCCGCCGCATCAGCGCATATGGGTCTTGCCATGCGCCACTTCCCGCCTCGCCGCATCGTCTGCCTGACCGAGGAAACGGTCGAGACGCTCTATCTGCTCGGCGAGCAGGACCGCATCGTTGGCGTCTCCGGCTACGCGGTCCGCCCGCCGCAGGTGCGGCGTGAGAAGCCGCGGGTGTCGGCCTTCGTCTCCGCAGATATCCCAAAGGTCCTGGCGCTGGATCCTGACTTGGTGCTGGCCTTCTCGGACCTACAGGCCGGGATTGTCGCAGACCTCGTACGCGCCGGCGTCGACGTCCACGTCTTCAACCAGCGCGACGTCGCTGGAATTTTTGCAATGATCCGAACGCTGGGCGCACTGGTCGGTGCCGCCGGGCGCGCGGAGGAACTCGCTCAAGGCTTGGAGAAGCGTCTCGCCGCGATCGCGGCAACGCCACGCCCCTCGCCGCACCCAAGAGTCTATTTCGAGGAATGGGACGATCCGTTGATCTCGGGCATCGGCTGGGTCTCCGAGTTGATCGAGATTGCCGGCGGTGAGGACGTGTTTCCGGAGTTGCGGCATCGGCAGGCGGCGAAGGATCGCATCATCTCGGCGGAGGCGGTGCGCGAGGCCGCGCCGGACGTGATCCTCGCATCCTGGTGCGGCAAGAAGGTCGTGCCAGCCCGCATCTGCGCGCGTGATGGGTGGAATGAGATTCCGGCCGTGCGCGAGAACCGCATCGTCGAGATCAAGTCGCCGATCATATTGCAGCCCGGGCCGGCGGCACTGACGGATGGGCTTGATGCGATCGTTGCGGCGTTATGGGGTACGGGCGGCCGCGGATCACAGGTCAACGCAGGGAAGTGAGCATGCATCGACTGGCAATGATCCTGGCGATCACGTTGGCCCTATGCACGCCGTCGAATGCCGGGACAGACCTTACGCCAAGAGAATGGGTGTCGTACCCGCCGAATGGGATGTTTCACGAGGTCCCGGAATTTGCACCAAGCCAATACAGATTGCTTCATGGTAGGCTACGATCAACAGCGATCCGTCTTCTCGCAAAACAATCCTATTATCCGCTGCCGACAGGCGAGGCAGGAAAATATGGATTGAAGCCGCAACCTGACCAGCAGCTGTTTCTTGTTCGAGGCGTGGCCTTCAATATTTCAAACGGAAAGGCCGTCGTGCGAGCAATGAATGGCTCCATCTACGTCCAACATGAAAGCCTGGGGCCAAGGTCGTTGGCGCTTAGATTCTCGCCGCTGGTGGTGTCCTTGCACAAAGCACCCGAGAGCGTCTTTGCGAGCGCAACGATCGACCAATAGGCGGCTCAGTCGCCGAACGGCCTTCACGTCACCGCGTTCACGACCTGATACTCCGGCTGCCGCCACACCTCGCCTGCAATCACCTCCTCGATGATCTCGGCCGCCCGTACAATCTCGGCTTCGCCGACGTACAGCGGCGTGATGCCGAACCGCATGATGTCGGGCGCGCGGAAATCGCCGATGACGCCGCGGGCGATCAGGGCCTGCATGGCGGCGTAGCCGCCCTCGAAGGCGAAGGAGACTTGCGAGCCGCGGTGCTCATGCGAGCGCGGGGTGACAAGCTTCAAGGACGGGCAACGGCGATCGACCTCCGCGATCAGGAGATCGCCGAGCGCCAGCGAGCGGGCACGCACCTCCGCGATGTCGACGCGATCCCAGATGTCGAGCGAGGCTTCCAGCGCTGCCATCGCCAGCACCGGCGGCGTGCCCACCCGCATGCGCTCGACGCCCCCCGCGGCCGCATAGCTAAGCTCGAAGGCAAACGGCTTTTCGTGCCCCATCCATCCGGACAGAGCTGCGCGCGCAGTGTCGGCGTGACGCGGCGCGACGTAGAGGAAGGCCGGGGCGCCGGGACCGGCATTGATGTATTTGTAGGTGCAGCCCGCGGCGAAATCGGCGCCGCAGCCCGCAAGATCGACCGGCAACGCACCGGCGGAATGGGCGAGATCCCAGACGGTGACGATGCCGAGCGCGTGCGCTTTCTCGGTCAGCTTCGCCATGTCGTGGCGCCGGCCGGTGCGGTAGTCGACCTCGGTGATGTATAGGACTGCGATCTCCTCCGACAATGCAGCCTCGATCTCCTCCGGCGCCACCAAGCGCAATTGATGGCCGCGGCCGAGCGTCGCGATCAGGCCCTCGGCCATGTAGAGATCAGTCGGGAAATTACCGATGTCTGACAGCACGACCTTGCGCGATGCGTTCATGTCGAGCGCCGCCGCGAGGGCCTGATAGACTTTCAGCGACAGCGTGTCGCCGACCATCACGGAGCTGGCTTCCGCGCCGATCAATCGCGCGATGCGATCGCCGACATGGCGCGGCTGGGCATACCAGCCTGCACTATTCCAGGCGCGGATCAGTTCGTTGCCCCACTCCGTGGTGATGACGCGGTTGACGCGCTCGGCAACGCCCAGCGGCAGCGCGCCGAGCGAATTGCCGTCGAGATAGATCACGCCGTCAGGCAGATGGAACAGGGCCTTGGTGTCGTCGTAGATGCGATATCTGGTC